>ENA-UERK01002809-UERK01002809.1-human-gut-metagenome-genome-assembly--contig:-NODE-2809-length-11112-cov-2.619665_pt1 | contig 11112 bp, 10 predicted proteins | sample MGYA00242957_ERZ507957 | MGnify/ENA primary metagenome ERZ507957 (study PRJEB26167, sample SAMN06115538) | human gut metagenome | host: Homo sapiens | place: China:Heilongjiang | collected 2015-11-06... | reverse complement strand
GAAGCTGTTGCCAAGGCCGTTACCGCTGCCGCTGTGAAGGATGCCGGTTTCGACAGCTTGGACGCTGCCGCTGAGGAGAAGGTCGCCTTTGTCTTTATGGGCCACGGCACCTCCCACACCGCAAAGGTGAGCTACAGCCAGATGCAGACCGCCATGCAGACCCTGGGCTACAGCAACGTGTTCATCGGCACGGTGGAGGGTGAGCCCGAGGAGACCGCCTGCGAGAACGTCATCGAGGCTGTCAAGGCCGCCGGTTACACCAAGGTCATCCTGCGCCCCCTGATGGTCGTTGCCGGTGACCACGCCAACAACGATATGGCCGGTGCGGATGACGATTCCTGGCTGAGCCAGTTCCAGGCCTCCGGTGACTTCGCGTCCGTGGAGTGCCAGATCGCCGGTCTGGGTGAGATCGAGGACATCCAGCAGCGCTACATTGAGCACACCAAAGCCGCCATTGATTCCCTGAACGGCTAATATTCCGCATTCCAATGCCCGAAGGGAGAGATCTTTTCGGGCATTTTTTATGGAGAGCTTCCCCGCATGAGGAGAAACACTCCCATTTCAAATTCTGAATTTTTGAGGTATTTTGTTTATGCACTGCAAACAGCTTGTTTCCCTGTCCGTTGCTTCTCTGATGCTGGCCGCCGTCCTCACCCCCTGCGGCGGGGCTTCTTCCCCTGCTTCCTCTGCTGTCAGTTCGGAAGCCGCTTCTGCCGTGAGCGCCGCCGCATCCGAGCCTGCCGAAGCCGCCCTGCCGGACGGCGTGTACACGGCTGAGTTTGACACCGACAGCGGTATGTTCCATGCCAACGAAGCCTGCAATGGCATGGGCACCCTGACCGTGGAGAACGGCCAGATGACCTTCCATGTCAGCCTTGCTTCCACCCATATCGTCAACCTGTATCTGGGCAAGGCTTCCGATGCCGCCGACCACGAGGCCGACTGGCTGCAGCCCACCACAGATACCGTCACCTATTCCGACGGCACCTCGGAGGAGGTGTACGGCTTTGACATCCCGGTCACTGCTGTGGATACGGACTTTGACCTTGCCATTCTGGGCACCAAGGGCAAGTGGTACGACCATGTCGTCAGCGTGCGCAATGCGGTCCAACAGGCTGGTACCGCAGCTCCCGCCGACGGTACCTACACCTGCGATGTGACGCTGGAAGGCGGCTCTGGCCGTGCCACCGTGGAGAGCCCCGCAGCCCTGACCGTGGCAGACGGCAAAATGACCGCTACCATCGTGTGGAGCAGCCCCAACTACGACTATATGCTCATGGATGGCGAGAAGTATCTGCCCACCAACACTGAGGGAAATTCCACCTTTGAGATCCCCGTTGCCGCGCTGGACACTGCACTGGATGTCACCGCCGACACCGTGGCCATGAGCACCCCCCACGAGATCGAGTATACGCTGACCTTTGATTCTGCAAGTCTGAAGTGACTCCTCCAGTCACCTTCTTTGGCAAAAAGATAAACTTTACCGTACTGCCAAAGCCTCCCTCTATGAGGGAGGTGGCGCGGCGTAAGCCGTGACGGAAGGAGTTACCTATGAAGATCACCCGAAAGCAATTTCTGAAACTGATCCCCGCTGCGGCGCTGACGCTGACCGGCTGCGGCAGCAAGACTCAACCTGCCAATACGGAAAGTCTTGTTTTCTCCCATCATTACCAGCTGGACTATGCGCAGCAGTTCACAGCGGACTGCTATGAGGGCGGCTATACCATGCTGACCATCGCGGAGTCGGATGCACGGTTCCTTGTTGTGCCGGAAGATGCTGCGGAGGTGGACGGTCTGCCTGCTGATGTGACTGTGCTGCGCCAGCCGGTGGAGAATATTTATCTGGTCTCCACCTCGGTGATGGATCTGCTTTTGCATCTGGATGCACTGGACAGCGTGGCCTTTTCCGGCACCAAGGCCGAGGGCTGGTATCTGCCCGAGGTGAAGCAGGCCATGGAAGAGGGAAAAATCGCGTATGCAGGCAAGTACAGCGCCCCGGATTACGAGCAGATCCTGGCGGCAGACTGCCGCCTTGCCATTGAAAATACCATGATCCTGCACACGCCGGAGGTAAAGGAACAGCTGGAGCACTTTGGCATCCCGGTGCTGGTGGAGCGTTCCAGCTACGAGAGCGACCCGCTGGCCCGCATGGAGTGGATCAAGCTTTACGGCATCCTGCTGGGCAGGGAAGAACAGGCCGAGCAGGTGTTTTCCGCGCAGGAGACAGCCGTTCAGCCCATCCTCTCGCAGAAACCCACGGGAAAAAGCTGTGCCTTCTTCTCGCTGACCACCAACAACCTTGCCACTGTGCGCAAGGGCAGTGACTATGTGGCCCGCATGATCGAAATGGCAGGCGGCAGCTATGTCTTTGCGGACCTGACGGACAATGGCAACAGCCTTGCTACTATGAACCTGCCGCTTGAGGACTTCTATGCAGGTGCAAAGGATGCCGATGTGCTCATCTACAACAGCGCCATCGAGGGCATGATCGCATCGGTGAGCCAGCTGACCGAGCGTTTCCCGCTGCTGAACGAGTTCAAAGCGGTGCAGAACGGTCAGGTGTGGTGCACCACCCAGAGCCTGTTCCAGCAGAGCATGGAGCTGGCAGACCTGATCGTGGATATGAACCGGGTGTTTACCAAGGGCACACCTGCCGCCAGTACCCTGAAATTCCTCACCCATGTGGATTAAAGAAGGGAAATTTTACAGAAAGGAAAGCCTATGACCCGTACCAGACGCCTTGCAGCCGCCTATATTGCCCTTGCAGCAGCCGTGGCGGTGCTTTTTGCGCTGAACCTGTTCTGGGGCAGCGTATCCCTTGCACCGGGTGCGGTGCTGACGGCACTGCTGGGCAAGGGCGGCGATGCGCTTGCGGGGAACATCATCCTGCAGCTGCGCCTGCCCCGCGCGGTCATGGCGGCGCTGTTGGGGGCAGCCCTCAGCGCGGCAGGCTACCTGCTGCAGACTTTTTTTGCAAACCCCATTGCCGGGCCCTTTGTCATGGGCGTTTCCAGCGGCGCAAAGCTGGCGGTGGCCCTGACCATGGTGGTGTTTCTGGACCGCGGGATGCTGACCAGCTCGGACACGATGATCGCGGCTGCCTTTGCGGGTGCCATGGCTGCCATGGCCTTTGTGCTGGCGGTGGCCCGGCGGGTGCAGCGCATGAGCATTCTGGTCATCTGCGGTGTGATGATCGGCTATATCTGCTCCGCCATCACCGATATCGTGGTGGCCTTTGCGCAGGATTCCAACATCGTCAATCTGCACAACTGGTCGCAGGGCAGCTTTTCCGGCGTGACATGGGCCAATGTGCAGGCTGCGGCACTGGTGGTGCTGCCTGCGCTGGCGGCATCCTTTCTGCTTTCCAAGCCCATGGCCGCCTACCAGATGGGCGAGGAGTACGCCCGCAGCGTGGGCGTGAATGTCAAGCCTTTCTCGGCAGCGCTGGTGCTGCTATCCAGCCTGCTGGCGGCCTGTGTCACCGCCTTTGCGGGGCCGATCTCCTTTGTAGGCATCGCGGTGCCGCACCTTGTCAAGCAGCTGCTGGGCAGCGCAAAGCCGCTGTATGTGCTGCCGGGGTGCTGCTTGGGCGGTGCGGCTTTCTGCCTGTTCTGCGACCTGCTGGCCCGCAGTCTGTTCGCGCCCACGGAGCTGTCCATCAGCTCGGTCACGGCCGTGTTCGGCGCACCGGTGGTCATCTGGCTGCTGGTGCGGCGCAATTCAGAGCGGGAGGGCGCATGATGAACGAAAAAGCACTTTGCACTGCGCGGGGTCTTGCCATCGGCTACGGCAAGACACCGCTGCTCTCGGATATTTGCCTCGGGGTGCAGCCGGGCCAGATCCTGACCCTGATCGGGCCGAACGGTGCAGGAAAATCCACCTTACTGCGCACACTGGCGGGCCAGCTTGCCCCCATGGGCGGCACAGTGCTGCTGGCGGGGAAGGATCTTACTGCCTATACCGGTACCCAGCGGGCGCAGAAGCTGGCTCTCATGGCTCCCCACAGCCGCCGCATGGAGCTGACCACCTGCTTTGATTTTGTTTCGGCGGGGCGCTATCCCTACACCGGACGGCTGGGCATTTTGTCTGCCGAGGACAGGCAGCAGGTGCACAGAGCTTTGGAGCTGGTGGGCGCGGCACACCTTGCAGACCGGGATTTTAACCGCATCAGCGACGGCCAGCGCCAGCGCATCCTGCTGGCCCGGGCCCTGTGCCAGCAGCCGGAAGTGATCCTGCTGGACGAACCGACCTCTTTTCTGGATAGCAAGGGCAAAATTGAACTGCTCACCATCCTCGGAACGCTTGCACACACCCAAAAGCTGGCGGTGATCCTGAGCCTGCACGAGCTGGAGCTGGCCGAAAAAATAGCGGACACGGTGGTGTGCGTTTCGCCCGGTGGTGTTTCCGGCGTGCTGACCCCGGAACAGGCGTTTCAGCCGGAGAACATCCGCACCCTGTACGGCCTGACCGAACAGCAGTACACGGCTCTGTTCGGCACACCGGAGCCGGAAGCCGAAAAGGCACCCGCCGGAAAACCTCAGTTTGAGCATTACGTCCGCAGCGGGCAGAAGCTGCTGCGCTGCGGCTATACCACCGGCACCTGTGCCGCGCTGGGGGCTGCCGGGGCGGCGCGTCTGCTGCTGACCGGCCGCGAACCGGAAACGGTGGCTCTGCGCACGCCCAAGGGCATTGTGGTGGAGGTGGCTCCCCTCTGGTGCCGCAGCACGGACACAGGTGCCGCATGTGCCATCCGCAAGGACGGCGGCGACGATGTGGATGTGACTACGGGCCTGCCGGTGATTGCATCGGTGGTGCTGGAACCGGATGCCCCCGGCGTGCGCATCCTTGGCGGCGAGGGGGTGGGCCGGGTGACGAAGCCCGGCCTTGACCAGCCCGTAGGCGAAGCCGCCATCAACCATGTGCCCCGCCGGATGATCGCCGAAGCGCTGGAACGGGAAGCTGAAAATGCTGCCTACACCGGCGGCTTTGCGGTGACCATTTCCATCGAGGGTGGTGCCGAGACCGCAAAGCGCACCTTCAACCCGCACATCGGGGTGGAGGGCGGGCTTTCCATTCTGGGCACCAGCGGCATCGTGGAACCCATGAGCCAGCAGGCCATTCTGGATACCATCCAGCTGGAAATGAATCAGGCCGCACTGCGTGCAAAAAATGCCCCCGGCCCCCGGCGGCTGGTGCTGGCCCCCGGCAACTACGGGCTGGATTATCTGGCCAGCGCTCTGCCGCAGTTCGAGCGGTTCCCGGTGGTCAAGACCTCCAACTTCATCGGGGATACGCTGGATATGGCTGCCACGGCCAAATTTGAGGAAGTGCTTCTGGTAGGCCACGTGGGCAAGCTCTGCAAGCTGGCGGCAGGGGTCATGAACACCCACTCCCACACGGCAGATGGCCGTGCCGAGGTGTTTTGCGCCCATGCGGCGCTGTGCGGTGCCGCGCATGAGGTGTGCGCCGCCCTGATGGATGCCGCCACCACCGATGCCTGCCTTGACATTCTGGACGGCGCACAGTTGCGTGCACCGGTGCTGGAAAGCATCCTTGCCGCCATCCAGATGCATCTGGACCGACGGGCAGGCGGGGCGTTCCGGGTGGGCGCGGTGCTGTTCTCCAACCAGCACGGCCCGCTGGGCGAGACAAAAACGGCAAAGGAGCTGATGCAGGAATGGCAGAACTGAAAGGTACATTTTACGGTGTCAGCGTCGGCCCCGGCGACCCGGAGCTGATGACGCTGCAGGCTGTGCGGCTCATCCGGCAGTGCCCGGTGCTGGCCGCGCCGCAGACTGCTTCCGGCCAGATGCTGGCGCTGGACATCGCCCGCAGTGCGCTGGGAGAAGCGCTGGACGGCAAGACCATCGTCCCGCTGTACTTTGCCATGAGCCGTGACCCGGCCGCGCTGGCGGCTTCGCACGAAAAAGCCGCCGCCGCGGTGCGGCAGTATCTGGATGCCGGGCAGGACGTTGCCATGCTGAACATCGGCGATGTTTCCATCTATGCCACCTTTAGTTACCTGCAGGAGATCTTGCAGGCCGGGGGTTATGCCACCGCCATGGCGGCAGGCGTGCCCAGCTTTTGTGCGGCGGCGGCGCGGCTGAATGTGCCGCTGACCGGCGGCATGGATACGCCGCTTACCATTGCGCCCGGCGGCTGGACAGACCGCGTGCTGGAAATGCCCGGCACCAAGGTATTGATGAAAGCCGGCAGGCAATTGCCTGTCTTATTGGATACCCTGCAGCAGGCAGATAAGCTGAAAAAAAGCGCACTTGTGTGCAACTGCGGTCTGCCGGACGAGCGGGTCTACCCGGATCTTTCCCTTGAGCGGCCGCAGGAACAGGCCGGTTATTTTGCTACCGTTTTGGTAAAGGAGTAACGTTATGGTACATTTTGTTGGTGCAGGCCCCGGCGCACCGGACCTCATCACCCGGCGGGGCGCGGCCCTGCTTCAGAAAGCCGACTGCATCATCTATGCGGGCAGTCTGGTGAACCCGGCCCTGCTGGGCCTTGCAAAGGCAGATTGCGCCATTTATAACAGCGCAGAAATGACGCTGGAGCAGGTGCTGGATGTGATGCGGCAGATGGAAGCTGCGGGTAAGATCACCGTGCGCCTGCACACCGGCGACCCCTGCCTGTACGGTGCCATCCGGGAGCAGATGGATGTGCTGGACGCCGAGGGCATTCCCTACGATGATACCCCCGGTGTTTCCAGCTTCTGCGGCGCGGCAGCGGCGCTGAACGCCGAGTACACCCTGCCCACCGTCAGCCAGACCGTCATCATCACCCGCATGGAGGGCCGCACCCCGGTGCCGGAAAAAGAAAAGCTGGCAAGCCTTGCCGCCCACGGGGCAACGATGGTCATTTTCCTATCCATCGGCCTTGTGGACAAAGTACAGCAGGCGCTTCTGGCAGGCGGTGCCTATACGCCGGATACCCCGGCAGCGGTGGTGTACAAGGCCACATGGCCGGAAGAAAGGACCGTCCGCTGCACTGTGGGCACGCTGGCGGAAAGCGTTCATGCAGCGGGCATCACCAAAACGGCGCTCATCGTGGCAGGCGGCTTTCTGGGCCGGAATTATGAGCGCAGCAAGCTCTACGACCCGGCCTTTACCACCGAGTTCCGCAAGGGGACAGACCAGTGACCCGCGCCTATCTGGCCTTTACGGCAAAGGGCCTTGCACTGGCCCAAAAACTGGCGGCGGCATATCCCGGCAGTGTGACCCGCTGCGGCCATGAAGCCGGGCAGGTGCACCTTGCCGATTGGACGGCCCGCCAGTTTGCCGGGAGCGATGCCCTTGTTTTTGTAGGTGCTGTGGGCATTGCGGTGCGGGCCATTGCGCCCCACTGCCAAAGCAAGGCGCAGGATCCTGCCGTTGTGGTGCTGGATGAGTGCGGACGCTTTGCCGTGCCCATCCTCTCAGGCCACCTGGGCGGTGCCAACGACCTTGCCCGGGCGCTTGCCGCTGTGTGCGGCGCGGTGCCGGTGATCACCACAGCCACCGACGCAAACGGTGTGTTTGCGGTGGACGAGTGGGCAAAGCACCAGAACTGCACCGTGCTGGAGCCGGAGCGCATCAAGCTTGTCAGCGGTGCACTGCTGGCGGGCAAAACGGTGCAGTTTGCATCCGACTGGCCCATTGCGGGTGCACCGCCTGATGGGATCACGGCGGGAGATGCCCCGGACTTTGCCCTCACCCTCTGCCCGGCGGGGGATGCGCTGCATCTGGTGCCGCGCATCGGCGTGCTGGGCGTGGGCTGCAAACGCGGCACCAGCGCCGCAACGCTGGCCGAAGCCTTTGCAGCTTTCTGTGCCCAGAACCGCCTTGCGCCGCAATGCATCACGGCGGCGGCAAGCATCGACTTAAAACAAAACGAGACGGGCCTGCTGACCTTCTGTAAGAGCCACAGCTGGCCGGTGCAGTTTTTCACAGCGGAACAGCTGCGTGCCGCCCCCGGCAGCTTTACGCCTTCGGCCTTTGTGCAGAGCGTTACCGGCGTTGACAATGTCTGTGAACGGTCGGCAGTGCTGGCCGCAGGCGGGACACTCGTTTTTCACAAATATGCCCATACCGGCGTGACCTTTGCGCTGGCCGTGCGGCCCTATGCCCCGGACTGGAGGTGGCAGAATGTTTGACCCGATGGAATTTGAGATCGACGAACCGGAAAAGGTAGTCTACGTGGTTGGCATTGGCCCCGGAGATGTTTACTACCTGACGCAGGAAGCCCAGAACGTTCTGGAACACGCAGATGCCATCTGCGGCTATAAACTTTATCTTGACCTGATCGAGCCGGAGTTCCCATGTGAGGAATATTATTCCACCGGCATGACGCAGGAGATCGACCGCTGCCGCTGGGCGCTGGAAAAGGCGGATACCGGCAGGCGCGTGGTGATGGTGTGCAGCGGCGACGCAGGCGTTTACGGCATGGCCAGCCCTGTGCTGGAACTGGCGCAGGATTACCCGGACGTTGCCGTAGAAGTGGTGCCCGGCCTTACGGCCGCCCTCAGCGGTGGGGCTGTGCTGGGCGCGCCGCTGGCCCACGATTTCTGCGTGATCTCCCTTTCCGACCGGCTTACCCCGTGGGAGGTCATCGAAAAGCGGCTGGCCTGCGCAGCGCAGGGAGATTTCTGTGTTGCACTCTATAATCCTTCCTCCAAGGGCAGGCCGGACTACCTGCAAAAGGCAGTGCGCATCCTGCGCGCAAACGGCAAGGCGGATGATACCGTCTGCGGCCTTGTGCGCAACATTGGCCGCGAGGGCCAGAGCTCCCGGGTGCTGACGCTGGCCGAGCTGGAAAACACGCCGGTGGATATGTTCACCACCGTGTATATCGGCAACAGCAATACCCGCGCCCTTTCGGGCCGGATGGTCACGCCGCGGGGGTACCGTAAGTGAAGGCGGTCGTGTTCAGCGGCACCACCGAGGGCCGTCGCTTTTCCAAAAAGCTGGCAGAGCTTGGCGTTGCGGTAACGGTGTGCGTGGCAACGCCGCTGGGTGCCGAGGAGCAGGGCGAAATGGCGGGCATCACGGTGCACGCCGGGCGGCTGCAGCCGGATGCCATGGCGGCATTGCTGGCGGGAGCTGATCTCTGCGTGGATGCCACCCACCCTTATGCAGTGGATGCCACCAGGAACATCCGCGCTGCAGCGGTGCAGGCGGGCGTGGAATACCGCCGCCTGCTGCGTGCGCAAAGCCCCTTGCCGCCCGGCTGTGCGGTGTTTGAAACAGCAGCGCAGGCTGCAGAATATCTGGCCGGGACAGAGGGCAATATCCTGCTTGCCACCGGTGCCAAGGAGCTGGCTGTGTTTGCCGGGCTGGAACCGGCGCGGCTTTACCCGCGCGTCCTGCCCACGCCGGAGGGCATTGCCGCCTGTGAAGCGGCCAATGTCCCGCACCGGAACATCATTGCCATGCAGGGGCCGTTCAGTCTGGCGCTGAATAAGGCGTTGATAACACAGTTCCAGATCCGGTACCTCGTCACCAAGGACGGCGGCGCAGCGGGCGGCTTTGCCGAGAAAGTGCAGGCCGCTGCCGATACCGGCGCACAGCTGGTGGTGCTGCGCCGCCCGCCGGAAACTGGCGAGACGGAAACACAAATTTTAGCGTATTGCAAGGAGATTTTGCAATGGTCACACTGATCGGCATGGGCAGCGGAAAATGGGAAGCCCTTTCGGCGCAGGCGCAGCAGGCTGTGCGCAGCGCGGGCCTTGTGTTCGGTGCAAAGCGGATGCTGGCGGGCCTGCCTGCAGACTGCACGGCCCGGCAGTTCGCGCTCTACCAGCCCGCTGACATTCTGGAAACACTGGCACAAAACCCCGGGCAGGATGCTGCCGTGCTTTACAGCGGCGATACCGGATTTTACTCCGGTGCGTCCGGTCTGCTCACGCCGCTGCGGGCGCTGGGCATCCCCGCGCGGGTGTATCCGGGCGTTTCCAGCATCCAGCTGCTTTCAGCGGCGCTGGGCCGACCGTGGCAGGACTGGAAGCTGGTTTCGGCCCATGGCTGCGCCTGCGACCCGGTGGCCGAGTGCATGATGAACCGTTCGGTGTTCTTCCTCACCGGCGGCACTGAAACGCCCGCCTCTCTGTGCCAGAAGCTGACCGATGCCGGTATGGGCGAAGCCCACGGCGTGGTGGGCGAAAACCTTGGCACCGAGGCGGAAGCCATCCGCTACGGCTCTGCTGCAGAGCTGGCGGGGCAGAGCTTTGCACCACTCAGCGTGCTTCTGGTGGAAAACTTTGATCTGCCGCAGCTGCGTGCGCCGGGCTTCCCGGACGAAAGCTTCATCCGGAGCGAGGTGCCCATGACCAAGCAGGAGGTGCGCGCTGCTGCGCTGGCAAAGCTGGCGGTAATGCCCACCGACACTCTGTGGGATGTGGGCGCAGGCACCGGCAGTGTGAGCGTGGAGCTTGCGCTGGCGGCACCCAAAGGCCGCGTTTACGCCGTGGAGTGTGAACCGGATGCCTGTGAACTGATCCGTAAAAACCGGGCAAAGTTCCATGCTTGCAACCTCATCCTCATCGAGGGCCGCGCACCGGATGTGCTGGCAGACCTGCCTGCGCCGGATGCCGTGTTCATCGGCGGCACCAAAGGCGGCATGGAAGCCGTGCTGGATGAAGTGCTCGGCAAGAATCCGAACGCACGCATCTGCATTTCGGCCATTGCGCTGGAAACGCTGGGCGCTGCCATTGCTGCCCTCACGGCCCGGGGCCTGACCGCAGAGGTAACGCAGATCGCCGTCAGCCGCACAAAACCGGCGGGCCGACTGCACCTGCTCATGGCCAATAACCCCATCTTCCTCATTACGGGTACACGCAAATGATGCAATTCCTCATCGCCGCGCCCCGGTCCGGCAGCGGCAAGACCACGGTTGCCTGCGCAGTGCTGGCGGCGCTGAAAAAGCGCGGGGCCGACCCCTGTGCGTTCAAAAGCGGGCCGGACTACATCGACCCCATGTTCCACCGTTCTGCTCTGCAGGTGGACAGCCATAATCTGGATCTGTTCCTCTCGGACCGGCCCACGGTGCAGGCGCTTTACGCCCGCTGCGCCGCCGGGCACGGCGCTGCCGTATGCGAGGGGGCCATGGGCTTTTACGACGGGCAGGGCC
>ENA-UERK01002791-UERK01002791.1-human-gut-metagenome-genome-assembly--contig:-NODE-2791-length-11141-cov-7.162057_pt1 | contig 11141 bp, 8 predicted proteins | sample MGYA00242957_ERZ507957 | MGnify/ENA primary metagenome ERZ507957 (study PRJEB26167, sample SAMN06115538) | human gut metagenome | host: Homo sapiens | place: China:Heilongjiang | collected 2015-11-06... | reverse complement strand
CGCTTTTCTATTTGCTATCTATCTTTCATTTCTGTTTTTTCTCCTTGGTTTCCGGGAGTAACCGCCTCCCGGTGACCGCCCCCCAATGTGCGGTTTCCCCGCACGAAAAAATCTCCTCCCGTAACCGCCGGGAGGAGATTTTTTTAAATTTCTGCACATGTCGTGCCGGAGCATTTACAACCGCGCCGTGCTGTGGTACACTACGCTCAGAACTGCATACTGCGCAGTCTTCGCCGCTTCGGGCGGCAGGGGGAATGTGGGTGCAAAACCCCGCGAGTCGGTCACTGTGAAGCCGCCGGAAGGCGGATCAGTCAGAATACCCGAAGGCTGCAGGCATTTCTGCCGGAACCGGAAACTGCATGGCTGAACGAAGAGATTTCGTTTGGCCGGTTTTGCTGCAGCTGTCCGCCGGTCCCGGCGGGCAGAAATTTTTTGTTTCAGGAGGAAGCAACATGAAAAAACGGTTTTTGGCGCTGCTTCTGGCGCTGACGCTGGTCTTCAGTCTCTTGCCGGCGGCGCTGGCTGTGGGACCGGACGTTCCGACGGACGCGACGGCTCCGAGCGGTATGACGGCTCCGACGGCCCCGACGGCCCCGACGGAACCCTCGAGCGTGTACACCGTCACCTTCCAGCTGCACACGGACACGGACGTCTGGATCCAGCCGGCTGTGGTCAGCGTTTCGACCGAGGGCACGACGGTGCTTGACGTGTTCCGGCAGGTGCTCGCGGCCAACGGCTACACGTATGATTATGATGCAGATTACAGCTATCTGCGGGCGGTCACCGCGCCGGACGGCACCAAAGTCGCCGAATTCAGCAAGGGGAAAAACTCCGGCTGGCTCTATCGCGTCAACGGCGATATTCCGGATGTGGCGATGAACGCCTTCCAGCTTGAGGACGGCGACGAGATTGAGGTCTTCTTCACGGCCGACTACATGCAGGTGCCCGGCATGGTCCTGCCATTCACCGATGTGTCGTGGGATCACTGGGCGTACACTGCTATCAAGCGCATGTATACCCGTAACCTCATGGTCGGCGTGGATGACAAGACCTTCGCGCCCGACCTGACGCTCACCCGCGCCATGCTCGCGGTCATTCTCTATGCCAGAGCCGGTGAGCCGGCGGTCACGGCGGAAAACAAGTTCTCGGACGTTCCGACCGGCCAGTGGTATACGAACGCGGTCATCTGGGCGGCTGAAAATGGCATCGTTGCCGGCTGCGGTGACGGCACGTTCCGGCCCGACGCTGCGGTCACGCGCGCACAGGCGGCTGTCATGCTCTGCGGCTTTGCGGCTTTCTCCGGTGACGACGTGACGGCGCGCGCCGATCTCTCAGCGTTCGGCGACGCGGCGGACGTTCCGTCCTGGGCGCAGGCTGAGCTGCAGTGGACCGTTGCCAGACAGCTCATCGTCGGCCGCGACGGCAAGCTCCTCGCGCCGAACGACGCGGTGACCCGCGCCGAGATGGCCTCCATCCTCAGCGCTTACATTCGCAAATAAGCATTCCATCAGTGCACCCCCGGACTTCGGTCCGGGGGTGTTTTGCGTGTTCGGCGCCGGCGTGCGGCGCTGCGGCGCTTTGTGGGCCGTGCGCTTTGCCCGCGAATGCGGTCGGAAAAAGGATTTACAACCGCGCCGGGCTGTGATACACTACGACCGAAACTGTATATTGCGCAGTCTTCGCCGCTTCGGGCGGCAGGGGGAATGCGGGTGAAAAGCCCCGCGAGTCGGTCACTGTGAAGCCGCCGGAAGGCGGATAAGTCAGAATACCCGAAGGCTGCAGGCATTTCTGCCGGAACCGGAAGTTGCATGGCTGAACGAAGGAATTTCGTTCGGCCGGTTTTGCTGCACCTGTCCGCCGTTTCCGGCGGGCAGAATTTTTTGTTTTGGGAGGAAAGCACATGAAAAAACGGTTTCTGGCCCTGCTGCTGGTGCTGACGATGGTGTTCAGCCTCATGCCGGCGGCACTGGCTGCGGACACGCTCAGCGGCAGCGGCACGGAGGACGATCCGTACCTGCTGGCCACGGCGGCAGATCTCAAGGCGTTCCGCGACATGGCCAATGCGGAGGCGTCCAGCAAGCTCTGCGCGACGCTGACGGCCGACATTGACCTGGGCGGCGAAGCATGGACGCCATTTGAGGGCCCAACGGTGGGCGGCGCATATGCCGGCACCTTTGACGGTGCGAACCACACCATCAAGGGCCTGTCGGTGAACTTGACTTCGAATGCCGGTGCGGGCTTGTTCGGCACGGTCTGCGGCGCGACCATCAAGAATCTGAAGGTCGAGGGCAATGTTTCTGCGAGCAACAGCGCTTTTGTTGGCGGCATCGTCGGCAGAACGCAGACCAGCGCCACGATCGATAGCTGCTCTTTTGCCGGAGCTGTCACCTCTACGAAGAAAAACGGCTCTGCAGGAACGGCCGGTATTGTTGGTAAGGTCAAAACGGGCACGGTCACGATCACAAATTGTGCGAATACTGCGACCGTAAACGGGAATGGCAACATTGCAGCCGGTATTCTTGGCTATGGCGGCAGCAACAAGGTCACGATCGAAAACTGCTATAACACCGGCGCAATCAGCGGTCAGTGGTACGCCTCCGGCATTTGCGGCAGCAGCACAGTCAAGGCGCAGACCAGTAGTATTCGTAACTGCTATAACAGTGGTACGATCACCGCTACAAATGGCGGAGGCTATTACGCGGGCATTACCGCAAACTTTAAGGGCACGATCAGCAACAGCTACTATGCGAATCCGGCAGCGGATGCACTCTATAACGGCACGCCCGCTACGGCGATCGCTATTACCTCCCCCGAGGGCCTTGCGGACAAGCTCGGCAGCGCCTTCAAAGAGGACACGGCGGGCGCGAACAAAGGCTACCCCATCCTCGTCTGGCAGGCAGGCGAAGTGGTGCAGCCCGACCCGCGCATCGAGCTGACCGGCCCGGACACGCTCTGGCGCACGAACACGGAGCCGCAGCCGCAGGTGACGATCACCGCCGCCTGCAAGGACATGGATGAGGACACGCACGTTGACTGGACGCTGACGGAGGGCGAGGGCATCGTCACGCTCGAGGCGCCGGAGGGCGCGGGCGCGGCCAACCAGTCCGTGATCGTCAAGGCGACGGCCGACGGCGCCGGTAAGGCGGTCATCACGGCCAGCACGGCCAACAGCATCACGGCGAGCCTCACGATCTACGTCATCCCCCAGATCACGGCCGTGGAGCTCGAGGGCGTTGTCGCCGTGGGCGAGACGGTACGCGCCAAGATCAATGTCCTCGGCGGCGGCGAGTACGACTACGAGAATTTCCCGAAACTGAAGATCGAGTGGCGCTATCTCACGGCCGCGGACTACAGCGCGGGCAACACCGGCACCAGCTCGTATAAGGAGATCACCGGCACGACCGGCCGGGAGTACACCATCCCGGAGGACATGGCGGGCAATTACCTGTCCTTCCTGCTCTATGACACCGTCTCCAGAGAATATAAAACGCTCAGCAGCCCCGTGCGCATCGCCACGGCGGAAGAGCGTCTGCTCAAGGCCGACGCCTCGGCCCTGACGCTCGATACCTCCGACATCCGCGCGGCCACGACGCTCACGCTGCCGGCGGCCGGCTCCGTGAACGGCTCTGCCATCACGTGGGCGAGCTCGGACAGCAGCATCATCGACCCGGCCACCGGCGCCGTGACGCTGCCGGCCAGCGGCATCCAGACCGTCACCCTCTCGGCGACGCTCACGCGCGGCGAGGCCACTGCCTACCGCAACTTTGACATCCGCGTCTGGTCGCAGGCGGAGCTCGATAAGGAAGCTGCCAAGAGCGAGCTGCGCAAGCTCGTCGAGCGGCTCGACGGCACCATCACCCTGACGCCGGAATACGGCCGGGATACGAATGTGAACACGATGCTCAGCGCGAAGCTCGACGACAGCAGCATCGCGGTCAGCGTCTCCAAGGTCGAGGAAGTGTACGGCGGTGCGGGCGTCGCGACCGACGGCACCATCACGTATTTCTTCGCAGACCCGAACACCACGCCGCTCGTGCACAACGGCAGCTACAACGTTACGTTTGCGCTCAGCAAGGCCGGCGCGACCGAGACATTGCAGGTCCCGGTCGTCATCAGCTGGGACGTGCAGCGCGTGCGCGATGCGATCTCCGCCGAGATCACGAGCCAGCTCACCACCGAGGGCCTGTGCGCCGCCGGTGAGGACCCGAACCAGCTCACGCAGGATCTGACGCTGCCGAAGGTCATCGACGGCAAGCGGTGGGCGCTTATCTCCTGGACGTCCAGCGACCCGACGGCGATCGCCGTCAGCGACAAAAACCAGCAGACGCCGGACACGCTCTTTGACCCCTATGTCGGCGTGGTCAAGACGCCCGCGCAGGACAAGGCCGTCACCCTCACCGCGACCGTGACCTTCCAGTTCACGGACACGCAGGAGCAGGCCATTACTGTGAGCAAGGTCTTCTATGTCACCGTCAAGGGACAGGAGACGACCGTGCGCGAGGATCTGCTGGCCAGGCTCGACGCGGGCTTTGCCGCCTACGGCGGCCTGCGCGATGCCGTGACGGGCCTGCCCCTCACGCAGCGCGACGGCAAGTATCTTGCAGCCAACGATATTCATTTCCCGACCACGCGCGACTTCGGCGTGGACGGCAAGAACACTCCCGTGACCATCACGAGCAGCGATGCCGACACCATCGCGCCGCCGGATGTGAACAACGCCGCGCGTGCTGAGGTCTACCGCCCGCTGCCCGGCGAGGCGGCAAAGGATGTCACCGTCACGGTGACGCTCACGGATGCCGACAGCGGCGTCGCTGCCTCGCGTGATTTCGTGATCGAAGTCCAGCCGCTCACGCAGCAGGAGATCGACAGCGAGCTCGCGCTCATGGCGCAGGTCAAGGCGCACTACTTTGACGGCATCCGCAACGCCAACACGGACGAAAAGAACATTCTCACCGACCTGCACCCCTTCCAGGAGGTGTATCTGGATGCGGACGGCCAGCTCGTCTGGGTGTATGACCATGCAGACCTGACCGGCAGCGGCATCGTCCCCGTGGCGATGGATGGCTGGTCGGAAAGCGAGCAGTGGCGGCTGTTCCGTTCGTCCAACTCCCGCGTGATCAGCCACGAGAACCTGCTCGTGACTCGTCCCGCAGAGGACAAGACCGTCACGATCCGCAGCGAGCTTTCGAGCGAGACGCTCGGCAAGTACGCCGCACGTTATCCGGACAACGCGGACTTCCAGGCGCTGAGCCATCAGGCGGTGTCCGCAAAGGTCACGGTCGTCGGAACGACGCCGGTGGACCCAACGCCGATCGATCCGACGCCGATTGATCCGACGCCGGTGGACCCGGCGCCGATCGATCCGACGCCGGTCGATCCGAATCCCGAGACGATCACCGTCACCTTCCAGCTGCACACGGACACCGAGGCCTGGATCCTGCCGACCGTGGTCCGCGATCTGCCTGAGGGTACGACGGCATTTGACGTGTTCAAACAGGTGCTTGCTGCCAACGGCTATACATATGATGCTAAGGGCAGCTATGTCCAGGCAGTCACCGCACCGGACGGCACGAAGGTGGCCGAGCTGAGCAAGGGCCAGTATTCCGGCTGGATGTACCGCGTCAACGGCGAGTTCCCGGATACTTACATGGGTGCGTATGAGCTCGAGGACGGCGACGGGATCGAGGTGTTCTTCACCGCCGATTATACGAAAGAGACCGGTGCGTTCCTGCCGTTCGTGGACGTGACGAACCACTGGGCCTACACGGACATCAAGCGCGTGTACAACCGCGGCTGGATGGTCGGCGAGAGCGCGACGATCTTTGCGCCGGATCAGGAGCTGACCCGCGCGATGCTCGCGGTCATCCTCTACGCGATGGCGGGCGAGCCGGAAGTCACGGCGGCCAATCCGTTCTCGGATGTGCCGGCCGGCGAGTGGTATACGGACGCCATCATCTGGGCGGCGGCCAACGGCATCGTCGTCGGCTGCGGTGACGGGACATTCCGGCCCGAGATGGCTGTTACGCGTGCGCAGGCCGCGGTCATGCTCTGCGGCTATGCGGCCTTTGCCGGCCGGGACGTGACGGCGCGCGCCGACCTCTCCGCTTTCGGCGACGCGGCGGACATTCCGGCTTGGGCGCAGGCCGAGATGCAGTGGGCCAACGCGGAGAAGCTCATCCTCGGCCGCGACGGCAAGCTGCTCGCGCCGAACGCCGCGGCGACCCGCGCCGAGATGGCCTCCATCCTCAGCGGGTACGCTGCTGCATAAGCGCAGACCGGAAAGACAAGAAAAAACATCATAACATCATAAGGAATGCCCCCGGACGATGTGTCCGGGGGCATTTTTGCTCGTAAAAGCGTCGCTGCGGGGCAATGCGGCAGAGCAGCGGGGGAGCTCGAGGGGGCGAAGTGCCCGCCTCGAATGAAATGCGCATCGAAAGCCTGATCCGTCAGGGGGTTGCAATACCCCCGGACATGTGTCCGGGGGCATTTTTGCGCTTTTGGGAAAGAAGAGGGAAGGGATTCTTTTATTTTTTCGTGCCGCAGACCTGATACATCCGGTCGTCCGAGATGACGACGTCCACGTCAAAATACGGGGCCATGAGCGCGGCAAGCTCCGTCTCGCTCATCAGCGAGACGGAGACCGTGCTGGCCGAGCCCGCGTGGTGCCGGTCGAGCATGGCGCGGCTCATGCCGTGCGCGATGGACAGGCGGCCGCCGGGCTTGAGCAGCGTCGCCAGATGCGCGATCAGGCGCGCCGGGTCAGGGAAGTGCGGGAAGGCGTTGTAGACCATGCAGCAGTCAAACGGCTGCGGGAGCGGCACGGTTTCAATGTCGCCGCAGAGCACGGTCACGCGCGCATCCGGGAACTTTTCGGCGGCGCGCCGGGCCATTTCCGGGGCAATGTCTACGCCGGTGACGCTGTGCACGTCCCGCGCCAGATAGTCCGGGAAGAGCACGCCCGTGCCGCAGGCCACGTCGAGCACGTCCACGCCCGCACGGATGCCGGCGTTGTCAAGAATGGTGCGGATGACCGGCTCGTTGCGGATCATTTCCGCGTCCCAGCCGGGGGCGCAGCGGTCAAAAAATGAAATGACGTCCTTCTGATCAATCATGCTCGGGCACCTCCTTCGGATAGCGCTCGGGGATGAGACGCGCCTTCATGAGCGCGAACACGATGCTCGGGATGAACACGAGCTGGATGACGGTGCCCGGCCAGCTCTTGACGACGGAGCCCGCGACCCACGTGGCCATGGAGTAGCTGCCGCGCGCGAAGATGAGCGCATTGACCAGGCCGTTGACAACGCGGCCGGCGACGATGGCGACGATGAGGCTGATATAGAGGTCGGCGTACACGTGCCGCGTGCGCACACAGCGCATCATGAGGCCGGCAATCAGACCGTAGACGGCCAGCTCGATCATCATCGACGGCAGGATGCTCACCGGGGGCATGCCGCACAGTGCGCTCGAGAGCGCGGGGCCGGCCAGACCGCACAGCAGGCCGAACTGCCAGCCGCACACGAGTCCGCACAGGAAGACGGGAATGTGCATCGGGCAGAAGATCTGGCCTGCGCCCTGAATGCCGTGAAACAGCAGCGGCAGCACATAGCACAGGGCGATGCACACGGCGGTGATGATGGATTTTTTGACGGTAGACATGGTTTGCATCGGGCTTCGGTTCCTTTCTGATTTTGAATTTACAGGAGTATTTCCGCTGCGCACACAAGGGCGCACAGCACAAGCGCACCCCAGCCGCTCAGGGGCAGGGGAACGGACTTTTTCCGGGTGCGGCCGCGCGCGCCGCGGTAGCCGCGGGCCTCCATGGCCATTGCGAGCTCGTCGGCACGCTTGAAGGCACTGAGGAAGATCGGCACGATCAGCGGCAGCATGGCCTGCGCGCGCTCGTGCAGGCGGCGGCTTTCAAAGCGTGCGCCGCGCGCGATCTGCGCCTTGCGGATGGTGTCGGTCTCCTCGAGCAGCGTCGGGATGAACTGCACGGCGACGGACAGGATCATCGCAATGTCCTCGACCGGCAGCCGCACGAGCCGCAGCGGGCTGAGCAGCGTCTGGATCGCGCCGGTGATCTCGAGCGGCGGCGTCGTGCACGTGAGCACGTTGCTCAGCACGAGGATGAGCGCGAGCCGCACCGTCACCTGCGCGCCCTGCACGATGCCGGGCACGGACAGCGTGAGGATCCACCAGTGCCAGATGGCGTCGTCGGTGGCGAAAAACAGGGCGTTCATCACAAAGATGAGCAGGAAAAACCAGCCCATGCGCGCCACGGACGCGAGCGCGGTGCGCAGCGGCAGGCCGCAGATGGCCACGACGGCGGTCGTGACGGCGAGCAGCAGCGCGTAGCCGAGCCAGGCGTCCGTGCACACGGTGGCGGCGATGAGGATGAGAAAGCCGAAAAATTTTGCCCGTGCGTCCAACCGGTGCAGGATCGAGGTGCCGGGAGTGAACTGCCCGGTCAGGTGTTCTCTCATGGGCGGCCACCGCCCTTCGCGCGCAGCACGGCCGCGAGCAGCGCGTCATAGCTTGCGATGTCCTGCGGAATGTCCAGCCCGCCCTGCTTCAGCAGCGCGGCGGCGGTGCGGCTCTGCGGCACGCCCAGCCGGTGCGCGCGCATCCAGTCGAGGTCGGCGTAGATCTCCTCCGGCGTGCCGTCGCGCACGAGCTGCCCATCCTCCAGCACGAGCAGCCGCCGGGCATACGCGCCCAGACAGTCGGCGTTGTGCGAGACCATGAGGATGGTCATGCCGCCGCGGTTGAGCTCGGTGATGAGCTGCAAAAACGCCTCGCGCCCGAGCGGGTCGAGCCCCGCGATCGGCTCGTCGAGAATGAGATACTCCGGCTTCGTCGCCAGCACGCCCGCGATGGCCACGCGCCGCTTCTCCCCGCCGGAGAGGCCCATCGGCGGCTGGTCGTGGACTTTCTCGAACGAGAAACCAACGGTCTCGAGCGCCCAGCGCACGCGCGCCTGCTTTTCGGCGGCGCTCAGGCCGCTGTGCTTCAGGCCGAAGGCCACGTCCTTTTCCACGGTTGTCTCAAAGAGCTGACACTCCGGGTACTGGAACACGATGCCGACCTTGCGCCGCAGGATGCTGCGGTCATAGCGGCGGGCGTGGATGTCCTGACCGTCGAGCATGACGGTGCCGGCCGTCGGCGTGAGCAGACCAGCCATGATCTGGATGAGCGTGGACTTGCCGCAGCCGGTGCGGCCGAGGATGCCGACGAAGCTGCCGTTTTCGACCGTGACGGACACATCGCGCAGCGCAGTAGTCTCAAAAGGTGTCCCCGCGCCGTAGACACACGTCAGATTCGTTACTGTGATCGGCATAGTTCCTCCGCAAGCTCCTCAAGCGTCAGCGGGCAGCGGGCGAGCGTGATCCCGGCCTGCTTCAGGTCATGGTACATCTGCACCGGCATCGGCGGCGTGAGCCCTGCCGCGGCCAGCAGCTCCGGCTGCGTGAGCATCTCGCGCGCCGTGCCGTCGGCGATCATTTTGCCGTTGTGGATGAGATAGACGCGGTCGGCGCCGATGGCTTCTTCAATATAGTGCGTGATTATGACGACGGTCTTGTGCTGCTGCGTGTGCAGGCGGTGGATCGTGCGCAGCACCTCCTGCCGGCCGTCGGGGTCGAGCATGGCGGTGGCCTCGTCGAACACCAGAATGTCCGGCAACAGGGCCAGCACGCCGGCCAGCGCCACGCGCTGCTTCTGCCCGCCGGAGAGCGTGTGCGTCGCGCGGTTTTCATAGTCTGCCATGTCCACGGCGGCGAGCGCCGCGGCCACGCGCGCGGGGATCTCGTCTTCCGGCACGCCGTAGTTTTCCAGCCCGAAGGCCACGTCCTCGCCCACGATCGTGGACACGAACTGGTTGTCCGGATTCTGAAACACCATGCCGACTTTGCACCGCAGCGCCCAGCGGTTGGCGGGGTCGGCGGCGTCCATGCCGTCGACGGTCAGCGTGCCGTGCTGCAGCGGCAGCAGGGCGTTGAAGTGCTTGACAAGCGTGGATTTGCCGCAGCCGTTGTGCCCGAGTACGGCCACAAACTCGCCGGGGGAGACGTGCAGCTGCGCGCCGTTGAGGGAGCGGCGGCCGCCCGGCCCGTCGTAGGAAAATCGAATGTCGTGTGCATCAATCATGATCGGATCGTCCATACTCTTTATCGTGTATTTGACACAAGTATAACAAAAAACGACCGCCGTGCAAGCCCGGTGGGGGGATATTTGCGCAAAAAACGCCGCGCTGCGCAAATCTGTGTCCCCGGTTGACGCGCGCGCGCTTTGGCGGTAAAATAGCAGCACGAACCAGAAAGGACCGACTGCCATGTACCATGGATATTATTATGGCTTTGATACCACGTATCTGCTGCTGGTCGTGCCGGCACTGCTCATCGCGCTCATCGCGCAGATCCAGGTCAAGAGTGCGTTTTCGCGCTACGCGCGCGTGCGCTGCACGAGCGGCCTGACCGGCGCGCAGGCGGCGCAGCGTATCCTGCAGGCCAATGGCATCACGGATGTGCGCATCGAGCACATTTCGGGCAAACTCACCGACCACTTTGACCCGCAGGCGAAGGTCATCCGTCTCTCGGACGAGGTCTACGGCGTCGCGTCGATCGCGGCCGTGGGCGTCGCGGCGCACGAGGCGGGCCACGCCGTGCAGTACGCCACGGACTATGCGCCCATCCGCATCCGCGCGGCCATCATCCCGGCCACGCGCATCGGCTCGAATCTGTCGTGGCCGCTGCTCATCGCGGGGCTGATCTTCAACTGGTCGGTGCTCGTCTGGGCGGGCATTCTGCTCTTCGGCCTCGTGACGGTGTTCCAGCTCGTGACGCTGCCGGTGGAGTTCAATGCTTCCCGTCGTGCGCTGGCCGCCATCGAGTCGCGCAACCTGCTCACGGACGACGAGCTGCGCGGTGCGCGCAGCGTGCTGCGGGCGGCCGCCATGACGTATGTTGCGGCGCTGCTGGTGTCGTTTGCGCAGCTGCTGCGGCTCATCATCCTCTACGGCAATCGCCGCCGGGATTGACACAGCCGTTGCAATCGGCGCCAAATTATCGTAAAATAGCGGGTGCAGGGGTCACTGCGCCTGCTATTTTTCTGCCCGGGAGGGGATCGCATGCACCGCATTT
>ENA-UERK01002788-UERK01002788.1-human-gut-metagenome-genome-assembly--contig:-NODE-2788-length-11148-cov-6.134857_pt1 | contig 11148 bp, 11 predicted proteins | sample MGYA00242957_ERZ507957 | MGnify/ENA primary metagenome ERZ507957 (study PRJEB26167, sample SAMN06115538) | human gut metagenome | host: Homo sapiens | place: China:Heilongjiang | collected 2015-11-06... | reverse complement strand
GTCATCGTGTCCGGCTCCGGCAACGTCGCGCAGTACTGCGCGCAGAAGTGCACCGAGCTCGGCGGCAAGGTCATCGCGATGAGCGACTCCAAGGGCTACATCTATGATCCCAACGGCGTCAACCTCGACGTGCTGTTCGACATCAAGCAGAAGCGCCGCGCACGCATCAGCGTCTACGCGGACGAGGTCCCCGGCAGCGAATACCACGAGGGCTGCAAGGACATCTGGACCGTGCCGTGCGACATTGCCATGCCGTGCGCATCCCAGAACGAGATGGACGTTGAGGGCGCGAAGGCCGTCATCGCCAACGGCGCTATGGCCGTGTTCGAAGGCGCCAACATGCCGCTGACCCCCGAGGCCATCAGCGCGGTCATCGAGGCCGGCCTGCTCTACACGCCGGGCAAGGCTTCCAACGCGGGCGGCGTCGCCACCTCCGGTCTGGAAATGAGCCAGAACTCTCTGCGCATGAGCTGGAGCTTCGAGGAAGTGGACGAGAAGCTGCACGGCATCATGAAGAGCATCTTCAAAGCCTGCTACGACGCTTCCGTCGAGTGCGGCCAGCCGGGCAACATGATGCTCGGCGCGAACGTTGCCGGCTTCCTGAAGGTCGCCGACGCCATGATGGCTCAGGGCATCGTGTAATTTCGAAATCTCTGTCACCATATAAGGAAGGTCCCCGAAACGAATGTTTCGGGGACCTTTTTTATCTGCGCAGCGCACGCAGAACAAGCCCTTTGCGCAGCAGGGCAAACCATGCTATAATGGGCGCAGATTTTTTCGGGAGGTGCAGCCATGGACACGCAGAGACTATCGCAGACGGTGCAGCCGCTGCTCGACTGGTTTCAGGCGCACGCACGCACACTGCCATGGCGCGCCGACCGCAAGCCGTACCACGTGTGGCTCTCGGAGATCATGCTGCAGCAGACGCGCGTCGAAGCCGTGCGCGGGTATTACGCGCGCTTTCTCGCGGCCGCGCCGGATGTGTTCGCGCTCGCGGCGCTGCCGGAGGCGCAGCTGCTCAAGCTCTGGGAGGGGCTGGGGTACTACAACCGCGCGCGCAAGGCGCAGGAATGCGCCCGCGTGATCGCGGCGCGCGGCGGTGTCTGGCCCGACACGGTCGAGGGTCTGCTGGCGCTGCCGGGCATCGGGCCGTACACCGCCGGGGCGATCGCCTCGATCTGCTTCGAGCGCCCGGCCGCCGCCGTGGACGGCAACGTGCTGCGTGTGTGCGCGCGCGTGCTCGACGATGCGACACCCATCGACAACGCCGCGCACAAGGCGGCGCTCACCGCGGCGCTGAGCGCGTGCTACCCCGCCGGACACTGCGGCGATTTCACGCAGGCGCTCATGGAGCTCGGCGCGACCGTCTGCGGCCCGAACCGCGCGCCGCAGTGCGCGGACTGCCCGATCGCGGCGCTGTGTCTCGCGCGCGCACACGGTACGGCGGCCGCTCTGCCGGTCAAGGCGCCAAAGCGCGCCAAGCGCGCCGAGGAGCACACCGTGTTCTGCCTGCGCTGCGGCGACCGGCTGGCCGTCGAGCGGCGGCCGGACAGCGGATTGCTTGCCGGGCTCTGGCAGCTGCCGAACACGCCGGGGCTGCTCGACGAGCAGCAGGCGGGCGCCTTTGCCAGCGGGCAGGGGCTCGGCGATGTGCGATTGCGCAGCGCGCGCGACGGCAAGCACATCTTCACACACATCGTCTGGACGATGCGCTGCTATACACTTGAATGCTCGGCCATGCCGCCGCAATACCGCTGGGCAGCGCCGGACGAGCTGCGCACGGAGATCTCCCTGCCGACCGCGTTCCGGCAGTTTCTGGATGATACCTGCGAAACGTCAGGCAGCGGCAGCGCATAGCGCGAGCGCCGCTGCCCGCTTTTTCATCAAGGAGGCAAGCCCACGCAAAAGGCTTCAAAAAACGGATCGAAAACTTATTCTTTTCATAGTTTTTCGTGCTATTCTATCCGGGAATACAAGCATCGAAGGGAGCCACACATGAGACTACTGGTAGCAGAGGATGAAAAGCGCCTCAACAAGATCATCTGCGAAGCGCTGGAGGACGAGGGCTACAGCGTCGACGCCTGCTTTGACGGCGAGCAGGCGCTGGAATACGCCCGCGCCACCGAATACGACGCGATGGTTATGGACATCATGATGCCGCGTCTGGACGGACTCGAGGCGGTGCGGCAGATGCGCAGCGAGCGCATCTGTGCGCCGGTACTGTTTCTCACCGCGCGCGACAGCATCGCCGACCGCGTGGAGGGGCTCGAGAGCGGCGGGGACTATTACCTCGTAAAGCCGTTTCATTTTCCGGAGCTGCTGGCCGTCGTCCGCGCCATCACCCGCAAATACACCGGCAACCGCTCCAACATTTTCACAGCCGCCGACCTCACGATGGACATCTCGGCCAAAACCGTGACACGCGCGGGCAAAAACATCGACCTGACGGCGCGGGAGTTTGCGCTGCTGGAGTATATGCTGCGCAACAAGGGCATCGTCCTCACGCGCGAAATGATCGAAAACAACCTCTGGAACTATGACTACGAGGGCGGAACGAATGTCGTGGACGTGTACATCGGCTATCTGCGCAAAAAAATGGACACCGGATTTGACACCAAGCTGATCCGCACCGTCTGGGGCAGCGGCTGGACACTGAGGGAGGATTGACATGTCGATCAAAGTCAGGATCACGGCGTGGATCACGCTCATGGTGCTGCTGCTGGCAGCAATGACTCTGGTGTTCGTGCTTGTGATCAATCACAACGCCATCACGGACGACCCCGCCGGACGGCTCGTGAACGTCGTGCAGAGCAATGTGAAGGACGTGGAATTTGACCGCGGGAAATTTGAGTGGGACGATCTGTCCATGTACAGCGGCGGCGTCTACAGCCAGTTTTACAACACGGACGGTGCGTTGCTGAACGGCGCGCTGCCGGAAGATTTCACTCCCGAGCTGGAGTTTTCGCCAAACATCGTGCGCACGGTCAGCAGCGGCGACAAGAATTACTACATTTACGACAGCTATGTAGACATGGATGTCACCGGCCTTTGGGTGCGCGGCATCATCTCCGCCGATGACCGGTCGGGCGTGATGCACACGATCACCGTCCTCACGGCGACACTGCTGCCCATCCTGCTCGCCGTCACCGTCGGCGGCGGCTGGCTCATCGCGTGGTCGGCCATGCGGCCGATGGAAAAGATCCTCACGGCGGTGGACGGCATCTCCGCCGGCGAAGATCTGAGCGCGCGGCTGAATATGCAGCACGGCCCGCGTGAAATGCGGCGGCTCAGCGCAGCCTTTGACCGGATGTTCGCGCGGCTGGAAAAATCCTTCGACACCGAGCGGCAGTTCACATCCGACGCCTCGCACGAGCTGCGCACGCCCATCACGGTCATTCTGGCCGAGTGCGACCGCGCGAAACGCAAGGCATGCACACGCGACGACTTTCTGGAGTCCGTCGGCGTCATCGAGCAGCAGGGCGAGCATATGTCGCAGCTCGTGCAGGCGCTGCTTGGGCTGACGCGCATGGAGCACGGGACGGACAAATACCCGATCAAGTGCATGGATCTGAGCGCGCTGGTCTGCTCCTGCTGTGAGGAGTGCCCTCCGCCGCCGGGCTCCCACGCGGAAGTGGAGCTGGACATCCAGCCCGATATTCAGGCAGCGTGCAACGCGGGACTGATGTCGCGCGTGGTCGTCAATCTGCTGCAAAACGCCTATAAATACGGCGGGGAGCAGGTGCGGGTGCGCGTCTCGCTGCACGAAAACGCGGACGGCAAGGCCGTACTCCGCGTCGCGGACGACGGCCCCGGCATCGCACCGGAGGATCAGGACAAGATCTGGCAGCGCTTCTGGCAGGCGGATCCCTCGCGCGGGGAGGACGGCGGCAGCGGGCTCGGGCTCGCCATGGTCAAGGAGATCGTGCAGCTGCACGGCGGCTCCGTTGGCCTGGAGAGCACGCCCGGAAAAGGAAGCACATTTTCCGTGACCCTGTGAGCGATCGACGGCGCGGGCAACAAAAAGGTTGCCCGCGCCGTTCAAAATTTCTTTTCTTTTGTCTCATTTCTTTCTTAGAATTTGCCCGTATCATGGGCACATAAGGTCAAGAGAGCAAAAACCTCCCACAATTCAAGAAAGGATGACAACATCATGAAAGATATCATCAACACCATCAACACCGCCAGCGCATACCAGACCATTCTCGCCGAGCTGCACCTCAACGACAGCGATGTAGAGTTTTCCAACATCACCATGCACGACGGCCTGTATGAGGCCAACCTGTTCACCGCATGGATGCACTATGAGTGCTACGTGGACGCTGCGACGAGCGAGGTGCTCGGCCTCAACGCCGAGCCGATGCTGCTCTACTCCACGGACAAGCACGACGGCAAATTCGAACACCTGCGCGACGCGCTCCGCTGCAGCGCATAAAACGCACGGCGCCCCCGCCTGCAAGCAGGCGCGCAGATGAAAAAGCCCCCGCCGGCTTTCCTACCAACGGCGGGAACAACAGACCGCAAAAGGGATGCTGTCCTATGGCAGCATCCCTTTTGTATCGGTATGGATCGCCCGCTCCGGCTGCCGCTCAGCGCCAGAAATCGTCGTTCCGGCCGCGGTACTGCGGCGGCACCGGGTACTGCATGCGCCGGAAGTAGTCAAACACCGTCTCGCGCGAGACGCGGCGGTCGGCGCGCGCCGAGCGGTTCACGCGCAGGATGCCGAACACGTACAGCGCGATCAGGTAGGCATAAAACAGCAGCGTGAAGCGGCCGTCGCTCTCCTGTGCGAACGCCAGAAAGTCATAGCAGCCGTGCATCAGCACCGGCACGACGACGCTCAGCGCAAGGTAAGCCCTGCAATCATCTTCACGCCCCCAGTAGTCGGAGAGCTTGGCATAGCCGTAGAAATAGCCCATGAACACACCGAAGATCGCGTGGCCGGGCACAGCCGTGACCGCGCGCACAAGGCCGGTCGCAAAGCCGTAGCTGTAGACATACTTCACGTTCTCGAACGCGGCAAAGCCGAGCGCGACCATGACAGCATAGACGATTGCGTCGAACTGGAAGTCGAACGCCGGGCTGCGCCACGTCGTGCGCAGAAACAGGAACTTGCACGTCTCCTCCGTCAGGCCCGCGACGACGAACGCCTCGAGGAAATAGCCGAGGTACACGTTACGCACGTTCAGCCGCTCGATGATGGTGCTGAGGATGAGCTCGACCACGATGGCGGGCAGACACGAGAGCGCACCGAAACCCAGCAGCTTTGCCAGCAGCGCCGGCGGCTCTTTGTCCGTGCGGTCCTTGCGGCAGATGTACACCACCAGCACGACAGCCGGCAGCAGCGCGATGAATGTCAAGGGATCGATCATGCGAAAAACCTCCTGTTTCAGAATGGATCCTGTCATGGCGATCCCGCTCAGAACAGCAGCCAGATCACCAGCGGGATCGTCGCGGCGGACAGGATCGTATTGATGAAAATACACTTGGACGCGAACGCATCCGAGCGGTCATACTGCAGGCACAGTGCCGTGACGAGCATGGCCGTCGGACACGCCGCGAGCAGCACCGGGATGCCGAGCAGGTCGCCGCTGACAAACGGCCGCAGCACCGCCCACGTCAGCAGCGGGCACACGAGCAGACGCACCGCCGCAACGGCATAGGCACGCCAATCCGTCAGCGCCGCGCGCACGGAGATCGCGCCGAGCGACGTGCCGATGACGATCATCGACAGCGGGATCGTCACGCCGGAGACCGCCGAGATCGTGTCGGCGATGACACCGGGCACGGGCACATGTGTAAGCAGCAGCAAGATCGACAGCAGCGTCGCGATGACCGGCGCGTTGAGCACATCCTGCCAGCGAACGCGGCCGCCCTCCGGGGACAGCTGCGACGCGCTGCTGGAATAGAGCGCGAGGTTAAACGGGATGTTGCACAGGGAGGCGAAAAAGACCATCTCCTCGCCGAAGATCGCCGCGACGACCGGCAGCCCCACAAAGCCGACGTTGCCAAACGCCGTCGTCAGGCGCATCGCACCGGCATCCTCACCGCGCGTGCGCAGCAGCCGCGGCAGGAGCCACGCCGGCAGCATCTGCAGCACGACCATGACCGTCAGGACAAGGATATAATCGACGATCTCAATGGCCTGAAACGCCGGCGCGCCGAGCACGGAATTGAGGATGGTCGCCGGGAGCAGCACCGTGACCATCAGCGGGGTCACACGCTTATTAAACTCCGGCCCCGTGATGCCGATGCGCGCACAAAGGTAGCCAAGCAGCATGATGAGGATCAGCATGGCCATCTTGGCAAAGACAGTGGACAGATTCATATCGTTTCTTTTCTCTTTCTCTCGTTTGAAGGCTGCGCGGCGCCGCCGCCGCGTATAATACCTCAGTATATGCCAGACACGCTGTCTTGTAAAGGAGAATTCTCGCGCAGCACTTGCCAAATGGCGTCCGGCCTGTTAAACTGGCCGAAAGGGGGTGTGCGCATGAAGAAAACTGTCATGACCGTCATTCGTGTGATCGTGATCGTCGGCGTGCTGGGTCTGCTGACCTACGGCGGCTTTCTCGGCATGAACCGCGTATCCGGCAACGGCGATTACACCATCGACGCCTACGCCGCGACGGACGACGGCGGTCAGCTGACCGTGACGAAGGCCGGCACCGTCATCCACGTCGATTGCTCGGCCGAGCAGCTCGCCGCCGTCGCCGCAGAGCCGGACGCAACGTTCCACCTGACGTTCTCCTACAGCCAGATCACGAACAGCGGCAAGCTCAAATCCATCACGCCCGCCGGATAACCTCCGGCCGGGCGCACCCGACCGGCGTCCGCGCCGAAGCGCTGAGCGGCCGGGCAGCATCAAAGTCATATCATATAAAGTAAGAACCCCTGACCGCTCGGTCAGGGGTTCTTGCTTGGATGGAGAAAAAGGTAAGGGGGATGTATCACATAATCAGTCCTTGCGCTCGTCGCCCCAGAAGAACAGGGCCACGGTGCCCGGGCCGGTGTGGCTGCCGATGGTGGTGCCGACGCTGTAGATCTCGACCTTGCCGTTGAGCTTCGGGAACTTCTGCTCGATCTCGTCTGCCACGGCGCGCGCATCGTCATAGCACGCGGAATTGGAGATGTAGCACTTGCCGGAGTAGTCGTGGCCGCCCTGCGCGTGCTCCTCCATGCGCATGACGATCTCCTTCATGACGCGCTTTTTGCCGCGGATCTTGGCGCGCGGGATGAGCCGGCCGAGGTTATCCATGTTCAGCAGCGGGCAGATGTCCAGCAGGCCGCCGAACACGCCGGCCACCTTCGAGATGCGGCCGCCCCTGACGTAGAACGTCAGGTCGGTGGAGAAAAACCAGTGGTGCAGCTCAAGCTTGTGCGCCTCGGCCCAGTCGCGCACAGCGTCGATGCCCATGCCCTCGTCGCGCAGATCGGCGAGCTTATCCATCAGCAGGCCGTAGCCCGAGGACGCGCCGAGCGAGTCGACGATGTAGATCTTGCGCTCCGGGTAGCGCTCGCGCACGATGCGCGCGGCGTTCTCGGCCGAGTTCGACACGCCCGACAGCCCCGAGGACAGGCAGACATGCAGGATGTCCTTGCCCTGCTCGAGAAACGGGGTAAAATAATCCACGAACTCCGAGATGTTCACCTGTGAGGTGCGCGTGTCCGCGCCGTTTGCCATGGCGGCATAGAATTTATCAAACGGCATCGATTCGCCCAGATCGTCCGGGTAGTCCACGCCGTCAAGCTGGTAGTGGAAGCAGATATACGAAATGTCACGCTGCTGAAAATGCTCCTTGGTCAGGTCGGCGGTGGAGCAGCAGCTCAGTACAAAATCGGCCATGTTGTCGGTCTCCTTTACATCCTTTGATTTGCCCGCCGTGCGGGCTGTCTGTCTTGTTCCTGTCAATACACGCATAGCATACCTGCAAAGCAGGGATTGCGCAAGCTACAAAACGGAACCGGGGCGTAGAACATGGATCCCCCCTGTTCTACGCCCCGAACGGCACGCTCTACAAATCATAGAACGCCTGAGTTTTCAATGCTTTGCACGGATATGAAAGCTGAAGTAAACGACGGCCTCCGCCGGGATGACGATCAAAAACAGCTGCCAGAAATTCATCCCGAAGCGCAGCAGCACGAGATAGCCCACGGCAAAAATACTCGCCACGAGGCCGAGCACCACGTACAGATTGCCCCGTCCACCGAAAAACACGCTGTTGAGCACGAGGTAGGTGATGACCGCCGCCGGCACGAAGCAGGCGAACACGATCCACTCCACCGCGCCCAGCCACAGCCACAGCACCACGAACACCAGCACCGCCAGCGTCACGATGCCCATGAGGGCGACAAGGATGATGGCGGAATGGCTGCGGTCGCACGCGGCGGGCTCGGGTCCGGGCTGCCACGCATCGTGCTCGTTGAGCAGGTAATCGACCGTGACGCCGAAGATCTCGCTCATGCGCTTGAGCACCGTGGCATCGGGAATGGCCTCGCCGCGCTCCCACTTGGAGATCGACTTATCCGAATAATTCAGTTGTTCGCCAAGCTCTGCCTGCGTCATGCCCGCGGCCGTGCGCAGGCGGATGAGGTTGCTGGCAAAGATGAGTTTCAGTTCGTCCATGGTGGGTCCTCACGATGATGATGTGCTGTCCATTTTACGCATTCGCGCGCGCGTTGTCAACCGTCACATACTGCCCGGACGTCACGCGCGGTAGACGATCTCCTCCGCCGTGCGTGCGGCGGTCTGCTCATCGGTGAGCAGACGCACGAGCTCAAGCGCGAACGGGATCGCAGCGCCGAGGGCGCGGCCGGTCGTGATCTGCCCGTCGGTGACGACGTCGGCATCGACCATCTGCGCACCGGTGCATCTGTCCTCAAAGCCGGGGTAGCAGGTGGCGCGGCGGCCGGCGAGCAGGCCGTACTGCGCGAGCACGCTCGGCGCGGCGCAGATGGCGGCGGCGCGGCCGCCATGCTCGAGCGTGCGGCGCACGAGCGTCTCCACGGCCGGCGATTTGGCCAGATTCGTCGTGCCGGGCATGCCGCCCGGGAGCACGACCAGCTCCGGAGGCGCCGCCAGCAGCTCCGGCAGCGTGCGGTCGCACGTGACGGGCACACCGTGCGCACCGACGACGGTGTGCGCATCCTCGACGGAGACCGTATACGTCTCCAGACCGGCGCGGCGGAGAATGTCAAGCGTGATCAGGCCCTCACACTCCTCCAGGCCTTCGGCAAACAGCAGATAACATTTGGACATAACAGGTTCCCCTTTCTTTCGTAATCCGTTTACATGAGCGGCGCTACCAGCTTGAGCAGCGCGGAAGTGATGCGCGTGTGCAGCGGGATGCGCGCGAGGTCGCCGTGCGTGACGATCTGCGACTGGGCGCGCGTGGCGTCAAAATCGGCCACGATGTCCGCGATGCACGGGCAGTCATAGAGATACACCGCATTTTCAAAGTGCAGATACAGGCTGCGGTAGTCAAGATTGATCGTGCCGACGACGGCCTTGCAGTCATCGCTGACGAACACCTTCGCGTGCACGAAGCCGGGCGTGTACTCATAGATCTTGACGCCGGCGTCGAGCAGCTCGCGGTAGTGCCCCTTGGCGAGCGCAAAGGCAAACTTTTTATCCGGCACGTGCGGCAAAATGAGCTCCACATCCACGCCGCGCTTGGCCGCGAACGTGAGCGCCATGACCATCGTCTCATCGAGGATGAGGTACGGCGTGAAGATGCGCACATAGCGCTCGGCGTGGCTGAGGATGTCGAGATAGACACTCTCGCCGACACGCTCGTCATCGAGCGGGCTGTCGGCATACGGCAGGACATAGCCCCCCGCCTCCGGCAGCGGCGGCAGCGGCACGTTGAGATACCGACCGTAGGAATCCGTATCCGGCTCGCGCTCATCCATGCCCCACATCTGCAGGAACATGAGCGTGAGCGAGCGCACGGCCTCGCCCTCGAGCCGCACGGCGGTGTCCTTCCAGACGCCGTAGACGCTCACCAGATTCGCATACTCGTCGGAAAGGTTCACGCCGCCGGTGAAGCCGACGCGCCCGTCGATGACGGCGATCTTGCGGTGGTCGCGGTTATTATAATAGGTACTGACAAACGGGCGCAGCGGCGCGAACATCTTGCAGCGGATGCCCAGCGCCTCCATGCGCCTGGGATAGCCGTACGGCAGACGGTAGAACGTGCACGTGCCGTCATAGAGCACGCGCACTTCAACGCCGGCGCGCACCTTTTCCTCCAGGATCTTGAGGATGCGCCCCCAGACGTCACCCTCCTCGATGATGAAGTATTCGAGGAAGATAAAGTGCTCGGCCGACTGCAGCGCGTCGAGCAGCGCGCCGATCTTATCCTGCCCCATGGGGTAGTAGGTAACGGCGGTGTTTTCATACACGGGATAGTCACCGGAGCGCAGCGTGTACTCGGCGAGGTTGTGCACCTCGGGCAGCTCGGTGCGCAGGCGCGTCATGAGCTCGGTCTGCCGCGGCACATACTGCACGGTGCTCACGATGCTCTCCTGCACGCGGCGGTTTGCGTAGCGGTGGCCGACATCGAGCTGCACGAACAGGTACAGCAGCACGCCGAACGCGGGCAGCGCCATGATGAGCACGATCCATGTGATCTTCGTCGTCGCGCTGCCGGGCTTGTTGACCAGATAGATGATGAGCACGACCGCCAGCACATGCATGATGCCGGACAGCGCGGGGTAGTAGCGGCCGAGATAGTGCGCACCGAACGCCATGATGGCGACCTGAAGCAGCAGCAGCACGACGATGACCATCGTGCGGCCGAACACAATATCCAGCAGGCGGCGCTTGCCGCGGCGCAGCAGACGGATCTCGTAGTCGTCCTCAAACCAAACCTTGCGCACAAGCGCACCTCCTTTGTACAGTCGTTCCGGTGCGGCAGCGCCGCTCGGGGTGTTTTTCTATTATAGCGGAAATCCCGAAAACGTTCAAGGCATTCCGGCGGTTTTCAGGCCGCGGCGCAATCTGTCAAAAAGTATTACTTTTTGACAAAGGGGTGGGCTGCCTGACTGCAGCGCACGCGCCGTTCACCTTGGGTGAACGGCGCGCACGTTTGCAGGCCGAGAAGTATTTTCTTCGCCGCACATGTCGCCGAAGAAAATGATTGGACTTTCTTT
>ENA-UERK01002784-UERK01002784.1-human-gut-metagenome-genome-assembly--contig:-NODE-2784-length-11169-cov-24.632528_pt1 | contig 11169 bp, 9 predicted proteins | sample MGYA00242957_ERZ507957 | MGnify/ENA primary metagenome ERZ507957 (study PRJEB26167, sample SAMN06115538) | human gut metagenome | host: Homo sapiens | place: China:Heilongjiang | collected 2015-11-06... | reverse complement strand
AGCGCAGTTGGTAGCGCACGTCGTTCGGGACGATGAGGTCGCTGGTTCGAGTCCAGTAATCCCGACCAAAAGCCGTCAGATGTGCCGTAAACACTGAGGGTTTGCCTTGGTCGTGGCCAAAATGGTCGGTACAATTTCGGTATCATTCCTATACAAATTATAAATAATAGGCTATATCTGAAAAAAATTAAGATATGGCTAAAAAAAATTATGCTCCAAATTCGAATGACACAATTCTTAGCAGTGTCATTGGCTGGAAACCTCCAGTTTTGCATCAGAAATCAGAATGTTATATCTCCTTCTTGGCGTTTGATCCAGGAGTCAACCGCATGAGAAAGAAAAAAATTATGCTTGACCATATCAAGGGCAAGCGGAACCAACGTGCCTATGCCGACCAGGTTATTAAGAATCTCACCGAGAAACTTATGGCTGGATGGAATCCTTGGATTGAGGAGCTGCAGCCCCTGGAATATACTAAATGGGATGACGTGCTCGACAGGTATAAGTCTTATCTGGCAAAAATGTGCAACGAGGGTAGTATGCGTGAGGAGACTTATGTCGACTATAGCAGTCGTCTCCGGATCTTGGAAAAATGGAAGCAAGAGAAAAGAATAACGCTCAACTACTCATACCAATGGGACAGAGTTAATGTTAGCAAGTTCCTGGACTACATTTTCATCGACCGCAATAATACAGTCCTGACCCGCAACAACTATCTTGCCTGGACTAAGAGTTTCTCCGCTTATCTGTTGGCTCGAGGCTATATACCCAAGAACCCAACAGAAGGTTTGGAACGTATCAAGTCCAGGCAGAAGAAAAGCAGAGATGTCATACCGGACTGCACCATGCAGCTCATCAGAGATTATCTGATGGAGCATAACAGGCACTATCTGCTGGCGTGTGAAATCATTCACTACCTCTTCATCCGCCCTCGAGAGATGTCCTATCTCAGAATCTGTGATATTCATATCAAGACTCAGACACTCACTCTGCATGGTGAGAACACTAAAAATGGCAATGATGCTGTGATTACGTTGCCGACTCATGTCATCAAACTCATGATGGAACTCAATATCTTCTCACACCCAGGGCAGGACTACCTCTTTTCTGACGGGTTCATGCCTGGATCTGAAAGAAAAAATGAGAAAATGTTCAGAGACTACTGGACTCGGGTCCTGAGGAAGGAACTGAAGCTCTCACCTCGCTTCAAGTTCTACAGCTTGAAAGACACAGGCATCACCAATATGCTGCGAGCCAATGCCGACGTCTTGTCGGTCAGAGACCAGGCGAGACACTCATCTATACTCATCACAGACATCTATACGCCTAAGGATATACAGAAGGCGAATGAGTATATCAAGAACTATCAGGGTATCCTATAATATAATAAGGTGGAGAGCTAATTGCTCCCCACCTTATTATATATATTATGATAGCATATAAAAATATCCCGTGTAAACTGGCTCAATGGCATCGTCCTTGACTTCCATCTCTATCTTCTCGCACACATATTTCTTGTTGCGGATGATGTATATCTTTGATGGATCCGGTATGTCATCTGACTTAACCTTGGCCTCCATGCAGTTTTTATTGTCTAATCTTAGGCCATTATCATGTAAGCAGCCCAGAGTAACAACATCATTAGTAGATTTCGTACAAATCGACAGAGAGTAAGGATACTTTTCTTTAAAGGTACCTCCTCCGTTTCCACCAAACCCTCCTTCGGTACTACCACAATATTCTTTATTTATTCGGTAGTCGGTTTTGAATTTTGGCCACCTAGACTTCGCTCTAACCCAACTAAATTTGTTGTCATCTTGTACTTCTCCTGGAATAATGAAGAATATATTCATGCATTCCTGATCATCTTCGGATTTGTCAAGTGTTGACTCATCATCTATGGCATCCTGTACGGATGTGTAGCTATATCCGTCATCATCAACATCGCACTCCTTGGAATTCGCTTCCTTGTCATTAGGTATTGACAGCAGGCAACGCTTCTCGTAGTAATTATCTTCTAGGAATCCTGTCTTGAAGTTGATATCTTCTACAACTTGTGCTGCAGGAGATATGTTCAGATCGACATAATCATCCGATGAACTGTCTCTGATTAATGGTGACCAAACGCCTGCCAGCTGCCATGTTTTCGAACCGCCCTCATTCTCTACATATATGTAGTAACTACCATTACACTCAATGATGGTCTGTCTTTTTTGTTTTTCAGACCATGACTGTGTTGTTCCTTGGAACTGATTTTGCTGGTCCCAGGTAGCTGTACTATGGACTATTTCAAAATTCTCGAAGACTTTTTTTGAGATAACTTCATAGTTATCTCTGTTTGCAGAATCACCCAGATTATACTCCAAATTTGCTGTAGATGACGTGGAGAAGGATCCGTCTTCGTCGTAGTCCGTTGTGTATTCGTCCAGAGTCTCAATCGCTACGGAATCTGCGGTTGTCAGCTCTGATTTTTTGATAACAGAACAAGTTTTTTGGATATCATCAAAAACAATGGTGGCATTGAAAAGCTTTCGAAATTCCTCTATAAAAGTATAGCTCGACCAATGAGGAAGTGCCCTTCGCAGCTCACGAGTCTTGTAGGCCGATGCGATATACAGGAGGTTCCATGGCTTGCAGTCGAAATCGTTGCGCTTGAGAGTATATCCCTCGTATTCTACTACCTTACGGAAGATATACAACAGGTTGGGCTGAACAGCTAGGTTAGAGATAAATGGTGCATTGTAGCCAATAAATTGTTTCGTTTTATCTACTCCAACAAAATTGGCAATCATATCATTTGTTTCGTCCCGTACAGGTACGAAGCACCATTTTCCTTCCACTCCCAGGAACTTCGACTTATCTTCATCAAGTCTGTAGATGCCATAGATTTTGAAAAGGTCTTTAAATTTCTGGGAGAAGCCCTTATCAACTGTATAACCAGGCTTGTCAGCTGTGCCAAATGGAATCTCATCGATGTAGTGCTTGGTCATGCGGTCGTTGAACTTGATGCGGGACTTGCCTCCGACTATCTGCAGTTTGATTTCTTTCTCATTCACGGAGAGTATTGTTCCGACACCGCTCATGATTAGCTGGCTGTTACAGAACAGCTTGCAGTCATCGTATTTTGCGATGTTCTTCCTGACCTCCAGTCGTGAGACATTCTTGAATATGACACGGTTCTCCAGGATATTCATTGGGAAGGTGATGTCATAGGTGTACTCACCATCATCGGTGACATACTGGTTTGCGTATGTCACCTTGATGGATGATGTAGAAATGGGATAGGCCTTATGGCCATTGATGATGCATGTTATCATATTTACTTGTTGTTTAGCATACGATGATATTCATTGAGTTTGCGGTCGATGCCGTCTCTGCCAGCGATTGAAACATCTGCCTTGATACCTCTCTCAATATTCTCATTGAGTCTGGTGACTGCTGAATTTACTCCATCGAGGGACTGGCGTACCTCGGTGTTATCATTATTGACATTGACAACAGGAGCTACCACGGTACTGCTACCCTGTCCCAGAGAACGTGTGATATCATCAGCGGTCAGCGAGCCAACTGTATTGGTGCGCTGGGCCCTATCGATGAGGTCAAGAGCCGGACGGATGGATGAGTTGTTGACGGCATTGTGATTAGCCACGAACTCGCCTTCATGCACAACTCCAGCCTCCTTTCGGTAGCGGTTGCCTCCGGTGTAACCACCTTCGTAATAACCTGCAGCCTCTGCCTGGTGCTGCTTCTTGATAGCAGCAAGCTGTATCATGCCAGCAGCTGTGGCCATACCTGCTGCTATAGGAGCTAATGTCCAACCTATTGTTGGTATAGCTGCAGCAGATGAGTAGGCATTGATAGCAGACATTGCTGTAGATGCTATCGCCTGCGCAATTTCTATCTTCATGGCTTTTTTGTTAGCCTTAGACTTCGCAGCGGCCAGTTCTTTGTCTCGCTTCTCCTCCAACTTTTTCTTTTTCTTCGAATTGTTGCCAGCTGCAGCAATCTGCTTCTCGTAGTTCTTGGAGATCTTCGCCTGCTCGAGGTCAGAGCATGCCTGAGCATATGACGATGACGCAGATAGAATACCATTGATACCATTGTAAACAACAGCGGTCTTTTCAACCAGGTCATTGAGGTAATCAGAGGTGATCTGCGCTTTCGCCTGCATGTATGCAGCATGGTTCTGCTTGTCGTTGCCATACAACTCCTTCAGTTTCTCCATGGTGTTTTGATAGTTCTCAACTTGTGAGGAGAAGTATCCACCCAAAGTTGCATTGCTGGTCGACTGGGACTCACCTGCAGCAGCCCTGGCGCTGTTGACCATCTCAGAAGACTTATTGTTGATTTTTATCTGAGCGCTACCTGCTCCATGGTCATCAGCATCAATCTGCGCTCTCTGTGCAGCGAACTGCTTGGTTATCTCCAACTTCATCTGCTGATATTCCTCCTCCTTAATCAATCCCTGCTTGTAGAGATTGTCAAGGCCATTGAGGTACATGGTCTCCTGTGCCTGCAAGTCTTGCTTGCCAAACTGCTGACGGAGTTCACGCAGCTGGTTCTGGTATGACTCCTGCATCTGCAGCTGGTGATCGAGCTCAGCCTGTTCCATCTCAGCCTTCAGATCCAGCCACTCCTCGCTGCCCTCTCTGTCTTTGTAGAGTGCAAGACGTTTTTTCATGGCTTCGACATCATTCTTATATAGGGCTTCATTGAGAGCGGTATCATTCTGATAGATTTTCGAATTGACATCATAATATTGCGCTTTGATGCTAGCCTCCTTCTGGAGGCGTTCACGCTCAATGGTCTGCTCATTCATCTTCTGAATGGCAGCATCATGCTGCTTGACAACATTGACCTGGTTGTCAAGTAACTGCTTGTACTCATTGCTCTCAGCACCATATAGCTGCTTCAGCTTAGCGAAACCCTTGATCTGTATGCTCTGGCGGTCATCGAGGAACTGCTGGTATGTCTTGTTGCCCTCGGCATAGGCTTTGGCGTTGTCAGCCATCAGTTCGTTGGTCTCAGCCTTGATGCTATCGGCTGCCTGCTTCTGCTTGCGTTTGGCTTCTGCCTCACGCTTGCGTGCTTCTGCAGCAGCAGCCTTCTCTGCCTTGACACGAGCCTTGCGCTCTTTATCTGAAACCTGATGAGTGCCGGCTGTACTCTGCTGCTTAATGATGGTACCATCATTGGCCTTGCCATTGAAGCCATTGTTGCGCCATGGTTCCGGATCATTGATTTCGAAGTGCTGGGACTGCAGCTGATTAATCTTATCGATAAGCTTCTGCTGATACTGCTTTTCTCTTTCGACACTCTGTAGTAGCTGGTCCTTGTGGTCGGCTGCGAAGTTAAGTTTTTGAGTCTTGCCACCTGCAAATGGGTTTAGCCTATCCCAGAAGCGTTTCCAGTAACCTCTATTGTCATTGTTAGCCTCTCCTAACAGGTCTTCATCTTCCGCTTGCTTAGCTATTGACTCTGCCAGCTTCTTCTGTAGGCCGTCGATGACAATCTTCTTCTTCATCATGTCGATGTAGGACTGTATCTGCCTTGTAGCCTGTCCTGTACGAACTGCCTCTTCTGTAATGTTGCCCAGATGCTCACGCATCAGCTTGCCGTTGAGTTTCTCCAATGCTGCCTTGCGGTCTGACTCAGCTGTGGTGTTGGACTGGATGGCAGAAACGAGGCGCATGATGGATGCCTCCTCTTCAGCAGCCTGCTTGTTGGCATCGGTCACGGCATCATTGTAGTCACGCTGAGCCTGCTCAGCTGTGCTCGTCTCTTTAGAGAGTGTAACGATTGCGGCTGTCAGACCGGCAACAACAGCAATCACGGCAGTGATCGGGTTGGCCAACAACACTTTGTTCCACAACATCTGCGCTGCAGTGGTCAGTTTTATCTCACGTGTCAACGCCATCTGAACGATTGCCATGGTCTTGAGAGCAGATGTCTTGAGACCCACAAGGACGAGATGCGCCTTCTCGCGCAGAATCATGATGTTGAGCCATGCCATCTGCGCCTTGTCTGCTATCAACTTTGCCTTAGATACTGCAGTATAGGTGACGATGGCAGCTGTCAGCACAATTAATATGCGCCAATAATCTTTGACGAAGTCAACGAGTGTTGAGAGTGCTCGGACACCTAGACTGGCTGCAGATATGCAATATCGTGCTGCAGGATAGAGTTTCTGGCCCAGTTCGATGGAGAGATCCAGGAACTTCTTGCTCGCCTTGTCAAGTTGAGCCTGTACATTTTCGTTCTGTGTTTCGAACTCATTGAGGACGGATGTGCCTTCGGAATATGCTTCGCTTGCCAGGTTCTGGGCAGTTTTGATGTCATCGAGTTTATCTGCGAGGACGGTTAGGACACCAGTAGCCCTGGATCCATCCATCTTCATTTCCTCGAACATTGGTGCAAGGTCGGCAAAACCGCCCTTGGCTCGCATGGCTGCCAGGAACTGAAGGAGTGCGCCGTTGGCATCCTCCTTCAAAGTCTTGGCGAAGTCCTTGACATTGAGACCTGCAATCTGAGCAAACTTAGCCGAGTCCTGGAACATCTTAGCGAGGAGGTTCTGAACTGCGGTTGCAGCAGTTTCGTCTTGCTGCATGTTCTGGTCGAGAACTGATGCGAGACCCATAATCTGAGCCTGTGTAAAGCCTGCCTGCTTGCCGACTCCTGCTACTCGCGCGGTGAAGTCAACGAGATAGCCGGCAGAGGCAGAGGAATTCTGTGCCAGTTCATTGACTGCCGAACCTGTCGCCAACATGGCGCCTCGCAGACCTTTGGTCTTGTCTTCGCCAAACATCTGGGCGAGTTTACCGATTTGAGAGACTGCTTTATCGCCGAGGTCATCTCCGAGGGCGACATTTATTTTATCGGCTCCATCGACGAACTCCTCAACTGCAGCCGTCGATGTGATGCCGAGTCTTCCGGCATCTTCGGCCAGCTGGTTGAGCTTCTGTCGAGGAGTTCGGGTATCCATCTTCTTGAAGTCTTCGTTCATGCGCTCGACTTCCTCGGCTGTCTGTCCGGTATATTTCCGGACGTTGGTCATCTCATCATCCATCTTAGCATACTCCTCCACACACTTCTTGACTGTGAAGGTGATACCGGAAATGGCAGCGACCGCACCGAGAGCAAGACCTTGCATGCGGTTGAACCAGTCTGCAGAGCGCTTGATCCAGGACTCCTGTGCCACACCTTCGGCTCTAACTGCCTGCAGTTCTGCCTTTAGCTGCTTGGCTTGTCTCTCCATCTGCTTGAACTGCTCGGTACCACGCTGCATGCCCTGCATCTGTTGGTTGAGAGCCTTGATGGAGTACTCCAGGTCACGGATGGAGGAGGTCTTGAGGTTTGACATAGTGTTGTTGACCAGCTGCATCTGACGTTTGGTCTCCTTGATGTCCACATTGGTGCTGTCTATCTCCTTGTCATACTTCTGCATGAGGGTGACCACCTTCTGCTCGCTCTGTCGGATGCGTTCCAGCTCTGTCTCGACCAGCTTCAGCTGCGAAGCTCGAGAGGCGTACATGGTAGATGTCGGGTCGTAGTCAGCCATCTGACTGCGAAGCTTGGAAGCTGTGAAGTTGAGGTCATTGAGTGAAGCATGTTGCAGGTTTGACACCGTTGCTGTCATGCGTCTTGCTTCCTCATCAGCCTTGCGTGTCGCGCCCTTCAGGGCAAGCATCTGCTCCTTAACCTTGGAGAGTTGAGCGTCCAATTTTGCAAAGTCTGAAGGGTCAGATGCTGCCTTCATCTGCCCCTTCAGATGTCTTGCGGCCTTCTCCAGCTGTCCGAGGCTTGCACTTGACAGGTTGTCGAGTGTCTCCTTGACGCTCATGGTTGAGTTCTTGAATTGCTTCATCTCTCGCTCTGCGGCCTTCAGATCTTTCGCGAGAGATGCGCCTAAACGGGAATCGCCCGCCGAGAAGGCATCTTGTTTTGCCTTCTTCAGACGAGCGACTCTGTCCTCTAACTCTTTGAGTCGGTTCTTCGCCTCCTCTGAGTTGAGCTTGATGACTGTTGTATATACCTCTTGTCTTGCCATCATCGGGTGACTTGTATATAGCTGTTATATAATATGTTGGAATGGGGATTGAAGTTGATGACCTTGATGTCATAGCCTCTGGTGCCCCAACGCCACCAGAGGAATCTGTGCTTGTATTGTCTGTAGACGATGGTCTGGAGACTGTCTCTCGCCTTGTATGTCAAGATGGAGTCTGCCGTGTTGAGACGGAGGCTAAGCCATCGGTCGCTGTAGGTATAGACTGAATCGCTACGGTCTGTCTTGACCGTATCAGCAGTACTCAGACTCGTGCGCTGGTCTGCCATGACCTGGCCAAGACGAATGTCCAGGTCATGGAGCAGTTGGCGGTCGTAGGCTTGAAGTTTGTACTCCTCTTCCTTCATCTGCAGCACCTGCTGCGTGATGACAGTGGCTGAGTCTCGGATGGTGTCTCGCTCGGCTGGAGCATACTGAAGTTTCAGCCCATTGAGCTGTTCTCTCAGTTCCTGCTCCGCTTGCTGCTGTCGATGGTCAAAAATCCAGAAGCAGGCGATGATGACCAATATCACCGATATGGCCATGATGATTGACTTGAGATGTTTCTGCATAATCCTAGTTTTTAGATGTCAGCATACTCAGGAATGGCATCGAAGCATGGGCACTCCTTGATGCGCTCCCATGGATCGACCACTCCATTGTGGTTTTTGTCAGGCGAGATGTCACGATGACCCATGATCTTGGCATCAGGGTAGCGCTGGCGCAACTCCTTCAAGAGTTGACGAAGTCCAGCCTTCTGCTCTTCTGTTCGGTTGTCGATAGCCTTGCCTGTGCGGGATATTCCACCCATGTACGCAACGTTGACTGAATCGAAATTGTGCCCCTTGACTCCATTGGACGGCAGGTCTTCTGTCATGAGCTGCGTGCGTTTGCCATCTGCGGTAACGACCCAGTGGTAGCCTGGATAATGCCAGCCTTTGTCTCGGAACTCCTTGAGCAAGGCATCGACAGACCATGACTGTCGGCTTGCTGTACAATGAACGAAAATTTTCTTAATCTTGCGTGCCATTTTTATTGTTAAAATATTTATTGATAATGTCTTTAACTCTGGTGTCAAAAGTCAGTGCGAAACCAAAGACGGTAGCCACGTAAACCAAACTCTGCCCAAAGTACCACAAGACGTTAGACGTGACGTCGTGGGACATAAAAAAGCTGATGTACACGAGCACAATGCCAGCAAGCAGAACTATGCCAGCAGAGCTGTAGTGTATCCAATCCTTGGTATTTCTCTGCATATCTGTACCTGATTTTATCTGGCACAAAGGTACATATAATATAAGATATATAAAAATACGGCAGGAAGAACTACTGCCCTCCTGCCGTATCTGATAACTATGAGATATCCCGGTCGAGTAACTCTCTTGCCATCTGCTTAGCCTGCTCTCGCCACTCCTGGAATACCTGGTACTCTGTCTCGTGCTCCTTGTTGCCGTCACCGTGGTTGCACAGGATGGCTTCGACATCGCCCTGACTGTACTTAGTACGAACCAGACCATTCACGAACTGGCGATAGCTTGCCGACTCAGCTTCAATCTTAGTTGAGCCGTCAATCTCTGTGCCCTCGTAGCTGTATGCTGTCACTGTCTTACTATCGCCATCAGACTCCGACATGGTGGTGTCTGGGTGATAGTTTTCTACTTTCTGCTCACTCAAGAACAGAAGAAAATGCTTGCTGTCATATCTCAAGTATGACATACGGCAAAGATAAAATTTCTTGTGCATCTAGATAAACTTATAAAATTTCTTGCCAAACTTGTTGGTGAGTTCCGCTGCAACGGTGTAGAAGCCCTTTTCCAGCAGTTCCCACTCCTTGCGTGCCTGGTCAACCAGAATATCTGACCCAGTAAAGAGCCACCACGACTCAGGTTGCCAAACCGGCTCCTCAATCTCATCGCCATGTTCATCGAGTTGTCCTGTCTTCCGGACGTGATCGATGAAACGGAAGCGGATGGCGAGGCGGTCCTTAGGCACCTTCTTGGTGACTATGTGCTTGACGCCCTGGTCGTCAACTTCTTCAACCTGCTCCATCTTGAAGTCGACTCTCGACTTATCTATCTTGTAATCCTCTATGAGGATGAGGAACTTGTCATAGTCCTCAATGTTGTGGCACAGGATATCGCCTGGATGCTTCTTCTGTGCCATGCTCATGCCCTCGAAGGGAACCTCTCCCTTGCGAGCCTTCACAATCTGACCATATTTTTTCATACCGATTTTATTTAATAAGTTTTTTGTATCTGCGTGTTTGGCTAGGCCAAGCCTGGATGCTGCCTTGCGCCGGATCTGTTCATCGCTAAGTCCACGTTTGCGCAATCTTGCGACTTGGGCACAGAGTGCCTGCTTGGTGCGCTTGCGCAAAAGGGCATGGTCGGCAAAGATTTTCTGTCCACAGAAGTCTATGCCGTCACATGTACGATGAATATTCCAACTCTTATTGATGCTCAGCTTCCAGTCTCTAGCCAAGTGCATGACTGCAAGCTCCGCCATAAGGCGTAAGAAGACCTTATCTTCATGCATGATGAAGAAATTGTCCATGAATCTATAATAATGTTTGAGCCCCTCGCGGCAAAAACGGTCGAAGCGCTCATTGAGGGATTTTACCCCCCCAGCCCGTCCGAGAACGGCCGTTTTGGGGTGTATCATAGAGGGCAGAACCGCTATCACGACTCCACCTAAGCCCCTCTAAGGGCATATCTTTTTTCATCTTAAAATTTTAGTTTATGTTAAACAATTCGTCATAAGGGCTTAAAATGGCCGATATGAACACTAATAGAGCGTGTTTTTCGATGGTATTGATCCCTACAGGTCATTATCCAAGAGAAGCAATCAAAGCAGGTACACCTTTGAGAGATATGGCACGACGAAGGTTATAAGATAGGCAAAAGAGACCCATCTCAGCAGTTACTTTCAGTTTGCCTTTCAGTAAAAAGTAGTATTGCCCAAGTGCTCGCTTCATGGTTCCAAAAGGATGCTCGGAGAGGCATTTGCGATTGTCCATCTTGTTCTGATCTAGATGTAAAACGTAACGGACACCCTTCTTCACGATCTTCATTCTTGGAGGTTTTGGCTTGTCCTTATTCTCTTCTTTGAGTTGCTTGCGTTTTGCTTCG
>ENA-UERK01002775-UERK01002775.1-human-gut-metagenome-genome-assembly--contig:-NODE-2775-length-11190-cov-4.332134_pt1 | contig 11190 bp, 10 predicted proteins | sample MGYA00242957_ERZ507957 | MGnify/ENA primary metagenome ERZ507957 (study PRJEB26167, sample SAMN06115538) | human gut metagenome | host: Homo sapiens | place: China:Heilongjiang | collected 2015-11-06... | reverse complement strand
GCAATGCTGATTAACATAAGGCACTCTGCTGCCCCACGGATTTTTTGAAGCATCAAAATAGTTTTGAAATTCTGTGTAAATAAACTTTGCGTTATTCCATATTTTTTCCATGTTGCCCTCCTGTAAAAAGGACAGAAACGAAAGCCTTTATTATGCTCTTGTTTCTGTCCTTTAATGCCTTTAATTATTTTGTAAGGAAATACCAAATGATATCAATAACTCTGAAATCCTTAAGAACCTTTACGAGGAACTTAACGATTGTATCGGCAAGAAGAGTCGTTGCTCCGCCGAGATCGACAAAACGGTTTGTTTCCGCCTCGGGTGCGCCGTCATATTCAAGGGTGAACGGCTGAGTATAGATAACTCCGCCCTCGCCTACGATTTCGGCTCTGACATATGAGCCGATCTCATCGGAATAATTGTCAAGATCTATGGTGTTGCCCGTTGCAATTACCTTGCCATCGGCAATCCAGTGAACCATATATGCGTCCTGAGTGCTGATCGTGATAGTATCCTCAACGTCATCAACGGAAACAGCCTTTACCTTAGGAGTAACCGCTTCCTGATCAAAAGCAAAAATCGTGCGCTGCTTGCCTGCATTTTCTTCCTCAACGATCTTGCTGTAGGTCTCGGCAAAGCTGTCCGCCAGCTCAAGGCCTACACCTGCCGCTTTAAGCTCCTCTGCCCATGAGCGGATCTCCGCCTTGCTGCCCATATAGTAGCTTGCGGCAAAGAAAGCGCCGTCCTTCATAGCTGTTTTAAGTTCGGGAATTGTCTTTTCGGGCATGCACATAAGGGTATAGCCGGAATTGATGATGCCCTCGTTATGAGAATCCGATGTTGCAAGACCGAAAACGTTTCTGCCGGTCGGAACAACCTTTTGAAGTAGGAGATCCCAAAGCTTTCTGTCGTAACGGGTTCTGTAATCGCCCTTGCTGTTCACATCAATGCCGAGACATGCCGGATATTTTTCGAGAATGTTTGCAAACTTATCAACTACATACTTGAACTTAACATTATCCGTGTTATATGCCTCGTCGTAGTTGGCAACATTTCTTGCGCCGCTGTACTCGCCCGGGTGATTGATTACGCAAAGTCCGCCGAGTTTATTGATATTTTTAATCGGGGTCTCATAGTCACTTGTACCGCCGATTGTGTCGTTACCGTAATTAACAAACCATGAGCAAACGTGAGCATTGTTGAACGAGGTCGGGTTCTGCTCGTTGCCGAAAGGTACTCTGAGCATCGAATTTTCGGCATTTCCGTTCTCGTCATACTCTGTATAATAGTTTCCGTCGTATGTATATTTCCTGCCGTCCGAGGTCTCGCCTTTTGACGAAAGAACCTCAATGGGAAGCTTTCCTTTTCTGACGCTCATCGCAATCTTAACAGCCTTGTTTGTCGAAGGATCGTCCCAGCCGTAATCCGTTGTGCCATGGTCGGTGACTGCAAGAATATCGAAATTATGGTCATAATGCTTTTCGACGGTTTCTTTCTTTGTCAAAGCACCGTCCGTACCTGTCGTGTGACTGTGAAGATCCGTCTTGTACTGCTTATAGGTGCTCCAATCAACGTTGGCATAGGTGCTGTTGATTTTGTAATCAACGTCCTTGTCGATCGCAAACGAGCAAAGAGCCGTACACGATGTTGCAATTGCTGCAGACATGAAAATTGAAATGGCTTTTGTAAGTTTTCTGTTCATGATTATCCTCCGTATTATTTGATGATTTTATCGAGTAGTGCTTTTATATCAATATCTTTATTCTGCGTGTCGGAATTATTCTCCGTCAGCGGAACAATGATTTTGTTGACCTGATCGTTATAAAGGAACTGCGGAAAATCATCGCTTTCATTTACCGTCGGCTGACTGCCATGCTGAGCAAGCCACCATGTAAAATCATAATATCCCGGCGTGTACCAGGTGTGCATCATATCTTTGATAAACCATGTGTATTCGGGATATATACAGGTCGATGCGTCAATGGCATTGTCACAGGAAATATGGTTGTGACCGTCGGCAACGCCTTGGGTATAGCCCTTGGGGAGCGTCGCTCCGAAATCGGCACAGGTTGCGCCGAGCGAGGTCCTTGCCGTATCTATCAAAAAGTCACTTTGATAGGCATCGTTTTTCAGCACCGGAACCGCTGCCTTACCGTAATTTGAAATAATTGCAAGCTTCATTCCGTTATTCACGGCTTCATCAAGAATTTCTTTTGTGCTGTCCATAACTCCGTAGTGATAGGCGTCAAGCTTTTTGATAAGAGCCGCATTTTCGACCTCATCAAGCATATATTCCTTCGCCTGTTCATAATACTCATTGGGAACGAACGTCCATATGCCCGTCAGATTTCCGAAAAGATCTCTCAGACAGTCCTCATAAAGCACATCCTTGCCTCTTGTAAACACCGTATCAAGCTCGCCGCACACGGGCGAAAGAAGAAATCCGGAAAGTGCATAGAAAATGCAACGATAAAAAGCAGTCACAGGATCGCTGCCCTCAATGAAATTTCCGATATAATTCATTACTGACTTTGTTTTTATATTGAGGTCACCCGTGAAAAGTCCGCCGACAAGATTTATTCCGTTAAAAGCCGATGACTGCATTATTACCGTATCGACGCTTCCGTAGCCGTACTGCTTAAGATAGGTCATAATGACTGCGCCGCCCATGCTCTCGCCCTTGAGAACCACTTTGTCATGGCGTGTGAGTTCCTTAGTCTTTTCTATATATTCGTTAAGCTCCGCGGCAATTTCAAAAACATCCTCACGCCAATCGTAATTAAAGCGATTGTCACAGCGATATCCGTGCTCCGAGGTCGGGTCAACCCTGAATTTGACATCAACCGTTTCGTTGAGCGGATCGCCGTTATCGTCGCAGGCAACGTCCTTCATCGTATCATTGAGAATTTTGCTCAAAGAGCCTGCAAATCCCTCATAATCACCGGTTATTCTGAGCATAACCGTCGGAACGATAAGCCTCGCAACAGCAGATACTATCGCCGAGGTTTCGGGCATGAAAACGTTATATTCCTCCTCGGTTTCGGGATTGGCAACCAGGTCGGTCATCGCAAATCCGGTCACATAAACGATCGGCGTATAAGAACAGCCGCATTTGTCTGTTGCGTATGAAGAAAATGATGCGGCACTGACCGAAAAAGTCAGCAAAACCGCAAGAAAAACAGAAACTGCTTTTTTCATAGAAGTCCTCCTCGGTTTGTTATCATAATAAAAATCTCAAACAGATTTCATACACCCACGATCGGCTATGTTCGCATCGTCCCGTAAATGTTTTCGGAAATACCGAAAAACTGTCCGCATTGTCCCATTTCTGATTTCTTTTGTATTATATCATAAGTTTTAATCAATATCAATTCTTTTTTTATTGAAATTGTCATAGTCATTTATACGGAGTGATGCAAATGACAAACGCAAAAAAGCTGCTTACAAATACTCTTCTACTGACCGCTGCGGCATTCCTGATGAAAACGGTCGCCGTCAGCTTTAACGTTTATCTGACAAATAAAATAGGCGCAGACGGGATTGGTCTTTTTCAGTTAATCACCGCCGTTTACGGCATGTCAATAACCTTTTCCGTTGCCGGAATACGCCTTGCCGCTATGAGAATCGTCGCCGATAATATAGCTCTCGGAAAATATAACGACAGACAGATAATGCGTCGCTGTCTTGTTTATTCATTTATCTGCGGCACCGTTATTGCTGCCCTTTTGGCAGGCTTCTCGGAATTTATCGGTTCAAGATGGATAGGCGACGTGCGAAGCATTCCGTCGCTTAAAGTGCTCAGTCTGAGTCTGCCGTTCGTTGCGATGTCGGCAGCGCTTAACGGATATTTTACATCGGTAAAGAAGATCGTCCGCTATACTGTCGTTCAGCTTTCCGAACAGGTTTTTAAGATTGTTGTAACTGTTTTTTTGCTGAAATCGGTTATAACTCACGGACTTGAAGCCTCATGTACAGCAATAGTTTTCGGCATTTCCTCGGCGGAGTTTTTTTCACTTGTCTGCTCATATACGCTTTATCGCTTTTCCGTATGCAAGCCAAAAGAGACGGAAAACGGGTGTGACATTTGGAAAAGAATTTTAAAGATTTCAATTCCCGATACTGTAGGCTCGGAGATGCGTTCAATTCTTATGACCGTCGAGCACCTGCTCATCCCTGTCGGCTTCCGCAAATCGGGCAGCGATCCGCAGACGGCGCTTGCGAACTATGGTGTTATTCACGGAATGTCACTTCCGCTCGTTCTCTATCCCTCCGCCCTGCTCTCGTCACTCTCCGGACTGCTTGTGCCCGAGATATCTGCTCTGCACATTTCGGGGAACAAGCCGAGAATAAACTACATGATAGCCCGAGTCCTTCATCTGACGATGATTTTTTCAATCGGCACTGCAGGAATAATGTATTTTAACGCAAAAAGGCTGTCACTTGCGGTTTACGGCAATGACAGCGCTTTCTTATATATTCAAATTCTTTCGCCCTTGATTCCTGTTATGTATTGCGACATGTCCGTTGACGGAATGTTGAAAGGGCTTGACCAGCAGGTCAGCTATATGAGATACAATATTATCGACGCTTCAATATGCGTCGTTCTCGTTTACCTGCTGGTTCCGATTTTCTCCGTAAAGGGTTACGTCATCGTTGTATTCGTCAGTGAGATAATCAATTTTATTCTCAGCTTCAGACGGCTGACAAAGGTCAGCGACGTTAACATCTCTTTTTTCAAAGATATTTTCATCCCGATTTTTTGCGTTATCGGTGCAAATCTTTCAAAAAACTTTATTTTCTTCTTTTTCAACATAACTAATTTCAAACTTGCCGCTTCCCTTGAAATTATTGCGGCAGTTATACTGTACACCGGAATGATAGTTCTTTTTCGTTCCATAGACAAGGAAGAACTTGATTGGATGAAATCTCTTGTCAAATAAAACGTTTTTCGATATACATTTTTATTTTTCCCATCTTATATTCAAGTTTTTCACAAAACCTGTTTACACCAATCAGGCAGAAAAGTTTTCTCTGCGCTATTCCTATCAATGAGCATCCGAGCGTTACCGCAAGTGAGATACCGATGACAACAAGTACCGATACCGGAGCTGAATACCTGCCGATCCAAGTAAAATTGCCGACTATCCATTTATAAAAAATGACCTCATGAGTATGGATAAGATAAACAGCAAGAGATGCCGAGGCAAAAGCTGCAATTAGCTTTCCGATTTTTGGCTTCACATTTATTTTGACTCCGAGAATCAGAACAAAAATTGCCGTTGAAGCAACAACAACAGTAATTGAGCTGTAGTCTCCAAGCGTAAAAATCTTGTCCCCATAGGATCTGAACTGTTCCGGAATATATGTAAAAATAACGTTACACATAATTGACAAAGCAGCAGCCGCGAAAAGAATTCCGCGTTTTATACTCAATCCGTATTTTTTGATATACGCTCCGATAAAATACATTGTTGTTATCCAAACAAAGGACTGACCTACAGATACTCCTCCAATAAGGAATGTATCCTCTCCTGCAACAGTCGTAATTACCGAAAATGCCGTAAGAGCGCAAATCAGCATCCACGAGAACTGCTTCTTATCAAGCGATTCAATCAACCTGTTGAAAAACGGGGAAAAAATGTAAACAGCAAAATATACGCTCATGTACCAATACTTTGAAAAGCAGATCGGAAACAAGAATCCGAGCGACGGAAAGCTGAGCAGGCTTGTATCCTTGCTTATAACAAGAGCCGCTGCAAAGCATACCACTGAGTAGAAAAAAACATCAAACCATAAAGAAAACAGCCTTTTTATTTTCACGGTTTTTGTACAAAGAAGGTATCCGGTACAAAGCGAAAATAAATTGATGCAACACCCTGCAACAGCGTTCAAGATCTTCTGAGATATATCTGTCGACAATCTTAAACTGCCTTCTATCACTCCGCCCATTATGTGCAAAACCACAACAAGAAACATTGCGAAAATCTTTAATAAATCTATATTATAATTCCTTGAATCTAAGATTTGAGCTTTGTTTTTCATTCTATTCACCTGCCATGTTTAACAATGAAATTTTAACACAGAGCTTTTAAAATGTCAACAAAGCATAAACGTTGGTTTACGACGCCTTCAGTCTCAATCTGAGCTTATCGGCAATCATTGCAATAAATTCAGAATTTGTCGGCTTACCTCTTGATGATTGAATCGTATAGCCAAAGTATGAGCTTAACACATCAACGTCGCCTCTGTCCCACGCAACCTCAATGGCGTGGCGAATTGCTCTTTCAACTCTCGATGAGGTTGTTTTGAATGTCTTGGCAACCGTAGGATAAAGAAGCTTCGTTACAGAGCCCATCATCTCGGTATTGTTTATTGAAAGAATGATTGCTTCTCTCAAATACTGATAGCCCTTGATGTGTGCAGGCACACCTATCTGATGCATGATCTCGGAAACGACAACCTCAAGATCATTCTCTGTTCTCTCATGTGTGCACGTATTTTTCCAGCCCGCAAGCTGTGTAATTCGCTGGGCAATTATGTTTGCATCAACAGGCTTGAGAAAATAATAATCTGCGCCGCTGTTGAGAATTTCACTTTCAAAACGCATATTATCCACGCTTGAAAGAACAATCAGCATCGGCTTTTTCCCGTCCTTCATCTCCCGTATCTGCTTGATAACGCCCAGAGCGTCGACATGAAGCATGATGCATCCATGATTATTACATCCGGCTTTTCATACTTCATTTTGGTCAGAACCTGCGCACCGTCCTTGTCCGAAAGCAATGCATTGTAGCCATAGGACGAGAACTCCCTGACGCAGTTCTGACCGAACTCGTTGTTTTCCGCAATTAGTATTTTGACCTTATTTTCCATAAAACGCACCTCCGTGATTTCGTTTCACCGATATACTACCATTTTATGGCATTTATGTCAATAGTTATTTGCCATTTTTTACCAAAAAATTTTTTAAGATAATTATGCCTTGTGAAAAAACTATAAAAATGTTGTTGAAGAATGAAAAATAAACGCTCTCTCAAGTGCTTTTGCAAGAAAGAGAGCGTTTTTTGTTTAACCGATTTTTGCACCATATTTGCATTTTGCGTCCGAGAAAATCGGAGTTTGATGTTATTTGAAGCATTTTATCCGTTATTTATATATACCCGTATATTATTTTACGAGACCTTGAGATACTCCTCCACTCCCTCGGCGGTATCGGTCATATCTTGCGCAAAAATTCCGTAGCCCTCGGCAGGGTCATCAACAAAGACATGTGTGACCGCTCCGACCAGCATCCCGTTTTGAATGATCGGACTGCCGCTCATTCCCTGGACTATGCCGCCGGTTTTTTCAAGCAGCTCTGGATCGGTAACACGCAGAACAAGATTTCGCCGGTTATCCTTGCTGTCAAAAATTTTTTCAATCTCAATATCGTAATAATTTGAGCCGCTGTCGTCCACAGTACATATGATTTGGGCAGCACCGGTTTTCACCTCTTGACGAAGAGCGACCGGAACGACCCGACTGCTTTCGTCAAAGGAATCCATTATTCCGTAAACACCTGTTTCTCCGTTAATATAAAGGCTTCCTATGGTGCCGGCGGAGAAAACTCCGCACAGCTCGCCGGCGCTGCCGCTTGTGCCCTTATAGCACCCCTTTATCTGAGCTTCGACCGCATCTCCGCCTGAAAGGGGCATTATTTCTCCCGTATCCGTATCACACACGGCGTGACCGAGACCCGCAAAAATTCCGTTTGTTCTGTCATACCAGGTAACCGTACCGATCCCCGCAGTGCTGTCTCTTATCCAAAGACCGCCCTTGTAGGTTGAGTCCTCCGAACAAAGAACGGGAGTGAATTCAATCTCTCTCGCCTTAGCTTCCCGCTCGATTTTCAGCTTTAGAGTTTTGCCGTTACTTGATGCAAATATTGCCGAAAGCTCACGGTTTCGATAGACTTCAACACCGTCAACGGAGATTATCATGTCTCCCTCTTTAAGCCCTGCCGACTTGCCCGGGCTGACGTTACCCGACGCAGTTGTTACTGCGTCAATACGGATAACCATTACGCCTTTTGTATACAGGCGAATTCCGAAAGCATTTCCTCCGGGGACAACGTATTTTCGGCGTGAGACCTTAACCTTTGCGGATTTAATGGGAAAAACATTAAAGAGCTTAACGGAGGTCATGTATTCGGTTTCGACGGGAGAAGCATCCTCTGCCGCATGGTTCACAAGAGCTTGACAGACGTATGTTTTACCGACATTCATTTCATCATATTCGCCAATCGTCATTTCGTCCGGGATACGGACATACCCCACAATAACGAGCATCATAATAACGCCCGAAACGAAAAAACAGATCATACTGATTATCCGAACACACTGCTTCAATTAAAAAGCACCTCCGGTTTTAATTTATCCCGAAGGTGCTTTTTTATTCAGTTTTTAAAATCAATATGTACAAAATGATTAAAATCATTATCAATCCGTAATCGGTTGATTTTCAATCATAGCTATCATGCCCATATAATATTTGAGCAGTGATTCTTCGTCAACGCCTATTCCTATCGCATTGCCGTGATCACCCGTGCTGACCGGCATAACGTTCCATATTCCTGTCTTGATATTATTCGGGTCGTAATCCGTATGAGCATCACCGAACGGATATTGAGCCGCAACAACGTTAACAAGTCCGTCATTGGGCTTCCACGATTCGTCAATCGGAAACGGCGCATCGGGATTTGAGGAATATACGCCCATCATCTCCGAATATGCACGGAGAATAAACAGTGTGCTCGGCAAAGCGATTTGCGCCTTACCGGTTATAGGGCTGTCCACGGTAGTTCTGAACGCATAGGAATAATAATAGACATTATCATCAAGAGAAATCCTGTCGTTAAGTGCTTTTGCACCTTCACATGAAAGGTCAAACGCAACGTTATCATACTTCTGCTGCAGTATTGTATGCAGCGCTTTATAAACATGGTTGACCGTTGTCTTCTCTCCGGGAACAAACGTCAGTCCGAACTGTTCAAGATGAAAATCAACATATCCGTTGAGCGGTGAACGTCCCAGAACGGCAGCATATAGGAACAAAGCTATTTCACCTATTTCGATAAGGTTAAGGTCATCAGCTATATAAGCAAGCGTTGTTCCGTTGTTCGGAGTGCAGATTGTGGTAACGGAATTCACCCAGTTTGCTTTACCGCCTGTAAAGAGCGGAGAAATATCATTTGGATCAGTGGCCGCAATCTCGTCCGGATCACCTTTTGAAAGAAGACCCTGCAAAAGTCTGATTGTATTTCCGCCGAAGGAATGCCCGATAAGATTCACCTTATTCATGAGGTCATTTTCATCCTTCTCGCCCCAGTTTTTAACAATCGGCTCTGTGTAAGTTCTGCCATAGCGAAGATGATTGTGTCTCTTTGAATGAGCCTCGCCATAGTCAACACGTGTGCCGGTCAACTGTGCAAAAAGCTCGCACGCCCTGTCCCAGTTACTTGAGAAGGGACCTACAGAAGCGTCTCGACATTCAATGCCGTTTTCTCTAAGCTTCTGCATAAGATGGCATGAGGTCGCGCCCCAATAGGCAAAGTCCTGGTTTATGCCCTCGTCCTCGCCCCAGCCGAGAAATCCGTGAACAAAAATATAAGGGTAGCTTTTGTCCGTCTCGCCGGATTTATCCTCCGGCACAACAAAGCCCGGAACAAAGCTTACAAATGCCATGACCAATGCAACCCAAACAGCAACTAAAGACTTAAACATAGACACATCACGCCCTCTTTTATTTTTAATTTAATAATATGATATTTTTGTCGTTTTGTCAAGAAAAACCGCGTTAAAACCGTTTATATGTTTTTCTTAAATGTCAAAAATATTTATACCCGTAACAGGGTGAACCCGACGGTTCATTTTTCCGTCGATAATATTGACAAAAATCTCCGCCGTAACTCCGATAATTGCCTCGTTGAGATGTCCGCCTACAACGTTGCAGTCCTCTCCCGAGAAAGCGGCATGCAGATGTAAATACGGCTTGCCGTCTTTCCTTGTCATGTTTCCGAGCAGCGAAATGATCTCCATCGGCTCGTCAAAAGTTTTCGGCATATATTCACCCTTTTTGACATCGTAGAAACCGACAGTCGCACGGCTGACCGCTCCGATGCCGTTTACCTGAGCAAATTCTATGTTCTCTTTTTCGCAAAGCTCAAGCAAGGACTTTATGATATCCTCGCCGATGCTCAGTCTTACACTTATAGTATCACCGTTTTTTCTGTAATGCATAATAACCGCCCTTTCCGGACAAATTTCGTCATTTGAGAATTGACAATTTCTTAAATAAATAATAATATATACTTAAATAAAATGCAAGTTTTTTTGAAAAAAAGATCGGAACGGACTCCTGACAGCCCTGCGGGGCGCTATTTCACCACCGGGACGAGAGTATCAGGGTGATCAGCACGGCCGGGAGGTAATCCTTCAGTTCGGAGCGCATCAGGTTGAGCGCCCGGCGGATTTCGAAATTGACATGGCTGACGGAAATTCCCAGTTCGGCGGCGATCTCGCTGTATGTCATATTTCTGATCCGGCTTAACAGGAATACGCTGCGGGTCATTTTCGGCATCTTGCGGACTGCCTGTTTCAGGATGGCGCGAATCTCTTCGGAGAAGAGCAGGTCGGGATCGCAGGCCGACAGCGAGCGCACGTCGGCCTGAAGCCGGCGCGTCAGCGTCGAATGCATGTCCTGTTCGGCCTTGCGGTGGCGGATTTGGGCGTTGAGGTGGTTCAGGCAGCGGTTTTTGACCGAAGTGAGGATATAAGCCGGCACATTGATGTCCGCCGGCAGGGTTTCATGCATTTCCCAAAAGGTCATAAAACTGTCCGACACCAGGTCTTCGGCAGTCTCCCGATCGCGGACATAGCGGTATGCCAGGGCGATAAAACGGGGCTTGAATTCGAAAAATAACTTCCCGAATTCCGTGGAGGAGATGCTGCCTGTCTTGACGTCTGCCATTTGAAGTCCCGTCTGTCCGGTACACGAAAACACCGGCGAACCCGATTCAGGATTCGCCCATCAAAAATCCCCCCCCCGATAAAAATCGGATTGGGAGTGATTGATAATGTTGTATTTACCAAATCATTCAATTTCCGGATGCTTTTGTCGGACAGGAAAACGTCGGTGGTTCCTATCATCGCC
>ENA-UERK01002773-UERK01002773.1-human-gut-metagenome-genome-assembly--contig:-NODE-2773-length-11203-cov-6.142909_pt1 | contig 11203 bp, 7 predicted proteins | sample MGYA00242957_ERZ507957 | MGnify/ENA primary metagenome ERZ507957 (study PRJEB26167, sample SAMN06115538) | human gut metagenome | host: Homo sapiens | place: China:Heilongjiang | collected 2015-11-06... | reverse complement strand
ATACACTCTGTTTTCAAAAAATCAAGTGTTTTTTGAATAAATATTCAATGTTTTTTCAAATTTGCATTTTGGGGTACAAATTGACTGAAATCTGTCGCTTTTTCGCTGTATTATCGGTGTTTTTGGCGGTTGATATGTTACATTCACCCTGCATTTTCTCAAAAATGTATATATTCACAAAAAATGAATATTCATTATATTCATTTCTTTTTGCATAATAATTCATGCATATACACTCATTTTGCATATTTTTCATTTTATTCAGTTTACAAACAACATAATCATAATTACACACCGCATATATTCAGATAAAGTCAAAATAAATGAAGATTGAATTTTTAACATATTTTTGTTATACTGTTTTTAACAGATCAAACATTATGAAAGGAAGATCTATATGTCAGCATTCAAAGAGATAAATCCGAAAGAAATTGTTGAAAGTCCGTTTAAGCTTATCGGTGATGATTGGGCGCTTGTTACGGCAGGCGACAGGGAAAAATTCAACACAATGACGATAAGCTGGGGCGGTGTCGGCATTATGTGGGGTAAGCCCGTTGTATTCACCTTTATTCGTCCGCAGAGATATACATTTGCGTTTATGGAGAACGGCGACCGCTATACAATGAGCTTTTTTGATGAAAAGTACAGAGATGCCCTCAAATTCTGCGGTTCAAAGAGCGGCAAGGATTATGACAAGGTAAAGGAAACAGGCCTTACTCCTGCGTTCACGGAAAACGGCTCTGTATATTTTGAAGAGGCAAAGCTTGTTCTTGAATGCAAAAAAATGTACGCTCAAAGTCTTAATGCCGAAAGCATTACCGACCATGAAAGCGTTGACAAGTGGTATGACAACGACTTCCATAAAATGTACATCAGCGAAATTACAAAGGTTCTTGTAAAAGTATAATCGGTAATTTTAAATTCATCATGACAAAATGGCAGACAATCATATGGTTGTCTGCCGTTTTCTATTTAAAAAGCTGTACAAAAAATGCCCCTCACATTTTGTGAGGGACATTCCTTACTATATCGACTAAACGGAACGATATGTCAATTGCTTTAAAACTTATTAAAAGTTGCTGATGAGTTTTACAACAAACTTCTGAATAGTAGTAGCATCCTTAACTGTGATTGTGCTGTCATGGTCAACATCGGCAGCAGTAAACTGGTCATTTGTGAATGCAACGAGCTGAACAACATACTTCTGAACTTCGGTTGCATCAAAAACTGTGATATCGCCGTCCATGTCAACATCACCAAGGGTTACATCGCCGACAAATACCGTTGATGCGTTTACTGATACTTTTTCAAAGCCTGCAATGCCTGTTACATCGCAAACCTTGCTGTTATTTACAACAGATGCCTGATTAAGCTTGTTGCCCTTTACATAACCTAATGTAAGGTACTGTGTGTCAAGATATACGCTTGCAGTACCTGAACCGATAACCTCAAATGTGAGTGAGATAAATGTATCTCCGTTGTACTGAGTAGGTACCTGTGGGTTAGTAAATATACCCTTAATTACATTGCTGTAAGCATTGTGAATAAGGTTTGACTGTGAAGGCATGATTGTCTGCTTGCCGTCTGCCTTGTTATCAGCCATGTTGAATTTGAGCTTGCTTGAATCATACTTAACAGCCCACTGTCCGTCAACAACGCCCATGTTTGAGTTGAGCTTGTAGAGAACAGTTACCTTCTTGCCGTCAGTGCTTACTGTCTTTGATGCAGAACCAAAGTAATTTGAAGTAGCGTTTACTGTGAGCTTCTGAGCAGGAGCAGTAGTCGGCTCTGTAGCTGTTGTAGGCTGTGTAGGTGCAGTCGGCTGAGTAGCTGTTGTTGGCTGTGTAGCTGTAGTCGGCTGAGTAGCTGTAGTCGGCTGAGTTGAAGTAGTAGGCTGTGTCGGAAGTGTAGGAGATGTTGGAACAAATCCGCTTTCAATGTCGCCGTTCTTCATAGCATATGAATATGTGCCGTTTACACCGTTTCTTGTTGCGTCAACCTTGATTGTGCTTGTTTTCTTGAGAGCTGATGTTGCAACTGTGAATGCGCCTGTAACATCGTCTGCAGTAGCAGTATATGTCTTACCGTCAACTGTAACAGTTACCTTTGCACCGCTGGCTGTAACACCTGATACAACGCTCTTGCCTGCAACTGCATATGTGAGTGTTGCAGGAGCAAGTACAAGTGCCTTCTGAGCTGACTTGAGGTCTGCAATCATAGCATTCATATCTTCAGCTGTTGTAGCGTCTTCGCCTGCTTTAATCATAGCCTCGGCTGACTTGAGAACCTTCTGAGCATTTGCCCAGCTCTCTGCTGTGTAGTCTGATGCTGTCATAGCAAGAATCTTTCTTGCTTCTTTCTTGAGTGATTCATAAGGTGAAACAACGATTGGCTTTGATATAAGCTTGTATGTTGTACAACCTTCGTTTGTAATTTCGATTGTAGCGCCGTCTCTAACGCCTGTGATGTCTGCTGTCTGACCTGAACCGCTGCTGAGAATAATGCTTACTTCGTCAACATTATCGAACTTAACAACATAGTTGCCGTCAGAATCTTTTTCTGTAAGAGCAACGCCCGGCCATGTGCCTGTGAGCTTCTGTGTATCATTCCAAGCATAGATTTTGTAGCTTGCAGATGGGCTGTAAGGCTTGATTGTTACGGAAACAGAACCCTCTGCAGGCTCTGGCTCGCCGCCGCCTCCCTGCTGATTACCGTTGGTTACTGTCTTAACCGATGCGTAGTTGCCGTTCTGAATTTCGAGAACAGCACCGTCATAAAGACCTGTGATATCGCCTGACTGTGAGCCGCTGCCGTTGTTGAGAACAACGCTGAATGACTTGTCGGCTGAAACAGGAAGTGTGAGTTCATATGTGTTTGCCTGACCTGAAACGGCTGCTGCCTTTGCACCCGGCCATGCACCGTTGAGTGCTGTGCTTGCACCTGTCCAAGCGTAAACATTCGGAGCGCCTGCTGTGCTCTTGATTGTAAGCTTTGATGTCTGACTTGCTGTCGGACCGGGAACAGTTGTGCTCTGTGTCGGGCTGGTTGTAGGCTTTTCGTCGTTTTCGCCGAGCTTGAGGAATGTGAATTTAGCCTCTGAGGTTGCCTTGTCGTTTGTAGCTTCAACAGTTACTTCGATTGTATCGTTCTTGTAAGCTGTCTGACCGATTGTGAATGTGTCGCCGTCCTTAACAACAAACTTGTTACCGCCGTCAACAGAAACCTTTGCGCTGTCGCATTCCTTGAGAGAAACAGTAACCTGCTCTGTGCCGTAGAACTTCGGCTCGCCTGTGATTGATACAAGTGGCTGACCGTCAGCATTTTCCATAAGGATTGTGCCGTTTACACCGCTGTTGAAAGTTACCTTACCGTCAGTAACAACTGAAGATGAGTTGTCATAAGTATTGATTATATAACTGCCGTCTTCCCAAAGAGTTGAAACATCAACAGTTACGCTTGAATTTTTGTTACAGCCGATTACTGCAGCTGCCTGATCTGTTACGCCGTACTTATCGTATGTACGGCCGAAAGCAACACCGCTTGTAGCAGAGAGCTTAACATTTGCGCCGGCACCGATAGATACATGCTTGTTACGGAACTGACCAACCTTCTGCCACTGAGCAAGAAGAGTTTTGTTCATGTCGTTCCAGTTCATATCACTTCTGAGTGCATGACCCGATCCGCCGTAACCGTCAAATGCAACGCCGGGATAGAGAGGACGGTTGGTTTCGTCACCGTAGAAAATCTGAATTCCGCCCGGGAGAAGGAGGAATGCAGCCGCATTGTAAAGCATTGTGTTCTCATCGCCACGGGTAAGTGTTTCATCGTGTGATGACATAAATGAAAGAACGTTAAAGCCTTCCTTTGTGTTAATCTTGTCTGCATAGCCCTGATATGTGTTTGCAACACTACCGCTTGCAAGAGCACCGCCGCCTGTAACTGCGAAGTTAATCATTGAGTCGAAGCCGCCCTCGGAATAGTATGTGTCGTAGCCTACACCGTGATCCCAATGCTCGCCTGTCATCCAGAAATCTTCTTTCCAGTCAGCACCTGCTTTGCCCTTGTTGTTGGATCTCCACTCTCTGAGAGCAGAAACACAAGCCTGCTTGAGCTGGTTCCAAGAAGCCTTATCAACATGCTTTGCAGTATCGCAACGGAAACCGTCAACACCGTACTCCTTAACCCACTCTGAAAGCCAGGTTGAAAGGTAGCCTGTTACTGTGTTTGCTTTACCGTATTTTGCGAGCTTCTGAGCATATGTACCTTCCTGAGTCCACTTTGTTTTGAGGATCGGAGGAATTGTAACATCCTTTGTCTGCTCTGTTCTGAAGTCGGGAAGTCCGCTGAGTGACATTGTAAGATCACCGCCGGCACCCTCTGTATATCCGGGAAGACCGCTGCGGATCCAGTCATTGCTCCACCATTTGCCCCAGTCTTCTTCTGATGTTTTATAGTCAATGTGGTCGTTTACTTCACCTACATCTGTGAGCTTGTATTTGAAGTCTGATGCACCGTCAAGGAGAGTACCGAAGCCGAACTGCTCCATATCTGCAACGGTGTTGTAGCCTGTGTGGTTCATTACGATATCCATGATAACTCTGATACCGTGCTCATGCGCTGTGTCAACGAGAGTTTTGAACTCCTCTTTTGTACCGAAGTTTGCATCGGTTTCGGTATAGTCAAGAACATAGTAGCCGTGATATGAGTAGTGAGCAAAGCCCTTACCTGAATCACAATAGCCGTGAATCTGCTCATACGGAGCTGAGATCCAAATTGCATTTACACCGAGGTTATCAAAATAGCCCTCTTCAATTGACTGAGTAACACCTGCAAAGTCGCCGCCGTGGAATGTACCGGGGTTTGTATCCCAGCCGTCAAGCGGTTTGCCGTCCTTGTCAAGTGTTCTGCCGTATGAATGGTCATTTGCGGTGTTTCCGTTCTTAAAACGGTCGGTAAGCAGGAAATACACATTGGCATTATCCCATGTAAAGCCGTCATCTTCAACAAGTGAACCTGCGGCAGTTGATGATGCAGATGTGCTGCTGTCATCGGAAACTGTTGCAGCACTTGCCGAACCAAATGCTACGGAAGCACCGGGGAGAGCCATACAAAGTGTCAAAACGGCACTGAGCGCTCTCTTCATACTTCTTTTTTTCATTGTTTGATTACTCCTTTCAAAGCTTTTAAAACGTAGGGTCAAACATCCCTAGACAATTTGATTTTATCACAAAACTCTCACAAAAACTACACATAATCCTTTTATTTTGTAAAAATAGCAACTTACACAATCTTTACACTGGAATTTTATGCAAAATTACCCTTGTCGCTTTTCTGTTTTTATTTATAAAGACAGTTTCAATTGCCCCTTGCCGAAAATTACATAAATACGGTCGGGAATAATAAGATTTGTACTTAACAAAACTTTATTCCCGACCGCAATTTTCGCTTTTTAATTTTTATCTTATCTGAGTCTTACATTCAAAAATCTGAGTTTAAAGGTTGAGCCTACGCCGAGTTTGGAATCTGCGGTAATATATCCGCCTGTTTTTTCAACAATTGATTTTGCAAGCGACAGACCTATGCCGACGCTTGACGGGGATGAATTTCGTGCTTTATAGAACCTCTCAAAAATGTGGGGCAAATCCTTCGGGCTGATTCCGCATCCGTTGTCGCTTATGGTGATTTCCGAATACATACTGTTCCTTTCGGCAGAAATTCTGACATAACCGCCATCGGTATGCTCAATACAGTTCTTTACAATGTTTGAAACCGCTTCGCAAATCCAACGAAAATCGCAATTAAGCATAAAATCATTTTTGACCGTTTTTTCAATTCTCACATCACGGATATCGGCAAGAACCTCTGTGCGTGAAATGCACTCGTCAATAATTTTGTTCACCGACTCTTTTTTGAACTTCAATTCAACAGTTCCCGAATCAAGCATTGAGAGCGTGAGCAGACTTTTTACAAGGAAATTTATCGAATGGGCATTATGCGCTATATCCATAACAAAATCCCGTCTGATTTCAACGGGCATATCATCGTCATCAAGGATATTTTCGGTTGTAATCAAAATTGAAGTCAGCGGTGTTTTAAGCTGATGTGAAATGTCGGCAAGCGAATTTTTGAGGATTTCTTTCTCTCGCATTGAATTGTCGGCATACTCACGAAGCATTACCGTTGTTTTTTGAATCTCCTGCTTTAACAGTGACATATCGTCGTCGGTTGAGCCGTCAAGGTCGAGGTCGTACTCTCGGTTGTTTATTTTTTCAAGGCATTTTACAATTTCAAGTCGCTGTCGCTTCTGCTTTTTACAGTATCTTATGAACACAACGCAGAGCAAAATTCCGAACACACAAACACCTGCGGTTGCAATCACAATTGTAATTGTTGCATAACTTCCGCTCTGAATGTCAACCCAGCCGCTGTCGGATTTTATTCCGTACTTTGCAAAGTCGCCTTTTATGCCGGCAGTGTCGCTGTTCAAAATTTGAGCAAGCTCCTTTTCCGAAATGTCGGGATATTGTTCCCTAACTTTTTCCGCAACGGCAATTATCTTTTTATCCGTGCTTTCACGAACAGCGTTAAAGCCTGCACCGATGCCTACTGCAACGGTACAACAGAAAAGTCCCGTTATCGCAAGCATTACCGCAAGAAATTTTGATGTGCTTTTCATTATACCTCCAGCCTGTAACCAAGGCCCTTTACGGTTTTAATCATATTTGTATCAAGTTTTTTGCGAAGTCTTTTTATGTACACGGTCAGCGTGTTGTCCTCAACATAATTCCCCGACAAATCCCATATGCGTTCAAGAATCTGTTCACGGGTCAGCACCTTGCCGCTGTTTTTGGCAAGCATTGCAAACAGGCGGTATTCAAGCGCCGTAAGCACAACAGGATCACCGTTTTTGCAAACCTGTTTTTTGTCAAAGTCAATGCTGATGTCGCCAAAATTCATAGCCATAGTTTTGTCGAGCTTTTTGGTAATTCGTTTAATTCTTGCAAGAAGCTCACGGCTTGAAAACGGTTTTGTTATGTAGTCCTCCGCTCCGAGGTCAAAGCCTTTTACAATGCTGTCCTCATCGTCAAGTGCTGTGAGAAAAATCACGGGAGTTTCGCACACTCTTTTTATCTCGTCACAAAGTTCAAAACCGTTGCCGTCTGGAAGCGACACATCAACAATAAAAAGGTCAAAGTCACCGCCGAGAGAGTTAAGGGTTGATTCGGCATTTTCACACAACGCAACTTCAAAGCCGTTTTGTTCAAGAGTGTAAACAAGTCCTTTTGAAATTGCACGGTTGTCCTCAATAAGAAGAATTTTCACAAAAAGTCCTCCCAAAATGAAATTCGGGCGGATTAAATCAATAATCCGCCCGTCAGCAATGAAAACATACAAAATATTGTGGTATCTGTTGTTACAAGTACATTATAACAGAGTGTAAAACTATTGTCAACAAATTTCAACAAAATACAGTCTGTTGGCTGAATATGACGCTCAGATATTGTCATTTCTGATTGTTTCAATAATATTTTGCTTATTAACCTTTGAAATTGAGTATTTCATAATCAGCCATACCACAATAAACACAGCCGCAATACTAATCAAAATCGCTTTCCACGGGAATACAAAGCTTATTGGAACGCTTCCTTTTGAAAATGCCGAGAAGATTGCAAATACACCGAGAACGCCGAGAGGAATACCGATAAGCAAAGATTTTATGCCGTACATAAGGCTTTCGAGGCGAATCATACGGTTAAATTCTTTCTTTGTCATACCGATAGATTTAAGCGATGCAAATTCCTTGCTCCTCAACTGCATATTGGTTGAGATTGTGTTGAAAATGTTTGTAAGTCCGATAAGCGAGATAACACCGATGAAGCCGTAAACAAATATTCCGACAATCAGCATAACGGCATTGAACTGTCTTACGGTTTCTTCATAGTCATAAATGTAAATGCTGTCGTCCGCACCTTCCATAGACTCAATACGGTTTGTAAGCGAAGCGTGGTCTGATGTATTGGCGTAGAGGGTAATATAGCATTCGTGTTCGCCAAGCTGAGGTGAGATTACACCCTGTTCACCGATTATCAATCCCTGACCTAAAATTGTTCCTTCGCCGATTACAGAATCAGCCGACTTTGGAATTTCATCAAACACTGACGAAACCTTTAATTTGCCTGCTATCAGCTCATTTCCGTAAACGATAAACTTTGTCGGAGCGGTTTTGCCGAACAGTTTCATTGGCTTGGAAGAGTTGCCACTCTCACTGTTATCGGGGGTTACCTGAGAATACACAAGTACACCGCCCTTAACCTTGTTGTAATCAAGTTTTAATTCCCTGCAAATCTGAACAAAGGTATCGTGTTCAAACTCAAGAAATTCCACGCTGAATGACTTTGTACCGTCAGCATTGTCATAAAGGAAATTTTCTCCGCATTCGTTAACAGGCACATCTGCCGACACATGACCGTACTGTAAACCGACTGTCAGATAATTTTCAATTTCAGGCATTTTTTCAATTGTCTGAGCCTGCTTTGTATCAATTCCGGAAACCATATAGCTGTAGTCTGTTTTGCCGTAGTAATGCTCTGTATATGTCATTCCATAGTCCATAAATGCCGAAACTGCAATGAACATTGCAACGCTTACAACGATTGAAATAACCGTTGTGCGATACTTTTTCCTACTGCGTTTAAGGCTCTTTGAGGCGATTTCACCGCCTACACCGAAAAGCTTTTTCGTAAGCTTGGATGTGCGGTACGGTTTGTTATTCTTTACCTTGATATCCTTGTTGCCTCTGATTGCAACAAGCGGTGGGATTCTTGACGCACGCAGTGCAATGAAGAATGATGAACAGAATATAGTAACAGCCGAAAGAACGATTGCACAAATAATCGGAATTGTCGGAGTTACAAAGACAAATTTTGCACCGCTCAGCATATCACCGAGAACGCTGTTGAGTATTGTAATAAGAATTGCGTTTACACCGAGTCCGAGAAGTATGCCGAGAGGGATACCGATTAAGCCGAGAATGAAGCCCTCAAAAAGCACATTCCTGCGGATTTGCCTTTTGGTTGCGCCGACTGATGCAAGCATACCGTACATACTCGTTTTCTCGGTAATTGAAATTGCAAAGCTGTTACGGATTACAAACACGCTTGCAAGCATTACTATAATAATGATAATAACGGCAAGGCTGAAAATCACAGTATTTGTTGCCTCATTTGAACCGTAGCCTTTCATACTGAGGAGTATGGAATTGAATTCGTATGCATTTATTCCAGAGGTCTGCTGATCTTCGGGTGAAATTTCATCGCTGATTACATTACTCATATCATCAGCTTTAAAGCCTAAAATATCCGCTGTATTTTGAAGATAATTGCTTTCGCTCTGAGGAGTATAGGCGATATACAGCTTATTCATATGCTTTGTTTTGATTGCCTCGACAGGAGCTTTTTCATCAGACACGGTATATATCATAGAAAAATTTGACGGATCATAGAGTTCGCTCGTTTTCGGTCTTTCAATAATACCCGTTACGGTATAGGTTCTTTTTACCGTGTCAATAATGCTGCACTTATTAAAATCTTTTTGCAACAAATTATGAATGCCTTCCTCATCGGGGACATTGCCGTCTTTGTCGGTAAGAACACCGACATCAAGTGTGATTTTGTCACCGACTTTCACATTTTTTCCGTCCTGTGTTTTAAACGATTTTGTAACAACAGCCTCACCCGAATTTGTGGGGAACTTGCCCTTTATAAGGTCTATCTTAAAACAGTTGCCGTAGGTATTTTCGCTCATGGCAAGAACGCTGTAATCGCAGATTTCGCCGTCGGCATTTTTTGTCCTGGCATATCCGAGCCTTTCTTTATAGAAGGCATTTTCAACATTACGGTTCTGTCGGATTTTATCAATTTTTGCGGTGTCGATAATATCAAGTGCAACATCATAATTGCCCGACCAGGTTTTTTGACCGTCAATCATAGTCTGTCGGCCGCTGAGTGCCATTCCCGAAACAACCGTGATGAGTGCCGCCGAGAGCATAATTCCCACGATTGTAACAATTGTACGCACCTTGTTAAGCCGCAGGTTTTTAAGAGTAAGCTTGTTGAGAAGTTTCATAATCAAACCTCCTCAACGATTTTACCGTCGCTGATTGTTATGATTCTGTCTGCCTGTTTTGCAATGTCAAGGTTGTGCGTAATCATTATAACAGTCTGTCCGTAACTCTGATTGCACATTTTGAGCATACTCATAACCTCTTCGCTTGACTTTGAATCAAGGTTGCCTGTCGGTTCATCGGCAAGCACAAGAGACGGATTGTTAATGAGCGCTCTGGCAATAGATGTTCTCTGTTGCTGACCGCCCGAAAGCTGGTTTGGAAGGTGTTTTCTTCTTGCACGCAGTCCGAACGAATCAAGAATCATCTCAAGTCTTTCTCTGTCAACACCTCTGCCGTCAAGGTCACAGGGGAGCGTGATGTTTTCTTCAACAGTCAGAATCGGGATAAGATTGTAGAACTGATAGACAATGCCCACCTGTCTGCGGCGGAATACGGCAAGCTTGTCATCATTCATTTTGCTTATATCGTTGCCGTCAACAAAAATTTTTCCGCTTGTGGGACGGTCAACACCGCCGATAAGATGAAGAAGAGTTGACTTGCCGCTGCCGCTTGCACCGACAATGGCAACAAATTCGCCCTTTTCAACCGAGAACGAAACATCGTCAACCGCATTGACAAGGTTTTCACCGCTTCCGTAGGTTTTTGTAAGATTTTCAATTTTCAGAATTTCCATAAAATATACCTCCAAATTCATTTTACACCCATATTATAGTGACGCAAAATGACTGTAAAGTGAATCCTGCAAACAAATTTTTCCGTAGGGCAGCCCACTTGAATACAAGAAAAACATTTGATATAATTGTTTGGTAAGGAAATGGCGGCGGCTGTTTCGACTCCCTTGAGAAAGGGGGTGATTGTGTGGAATACATAGCTGTGATAGTAATTTTCACATTTTTATTGTGTTTACCATAAAGAAATAACCGCCCTGTACTGCGAATACAAGGCGGTTACCAAAAATAATTTGTCTTAAAAGCGGAACAGCTAAAGCCGTTTCCTTATCTATATATTAACATCTAACTATTAATATGTCAATCATTTTTCGGTGTGTCGCTTCGTTGCACACCGTTTTTTATTTCT
>ENA-UERK01002772-UERK01002772.1-human-gut-metagenome-genome-assembly--contig:-NODE-2772-length-11204-cov-3.895030_pt1 | contig 11204 bp, 7 predicted proteins | sample MGYA00242957_ERZ507957 | MGnify/ENA primary metagenome ERZ507957 (study PRJEB26167, sample SAMN06115538) | human gut metagenome | host: Homo sapiens | place: China:Heilongjiang | collected 2015-11-06... | reverse complement strand
GGTAGGTTTGTGCCAGGATGCTGTCCATCTGCTCGCGCAAGAAGCGCTCGCCATTGTAGGTACACATCACAACGGCTATGGTTGGTGTTTCTTTCATATTCTTTTCTTTTTAATAAACCCTATGCACTCTTGAAGAATGTGTGCGCCAGCTATGCGCATCACGCCATAATAAAGCACGGCGGCCATGGCTATGCGTGCCAAGAGCTTCAGCCACAGACTGTTGATGGGCTCGGTGGCTATCCATGTGGCCAGACTGGTGGCCAGGGCAGCCAAGGCAAAGGGCACAATATCTTTCAAGAACGGCCATAGGCCATAGTGTAGCAGGGGTGCCGCCAGCACATACCACACCATCATTGACAGGGCGGCCACCACCACATAGGCCACCACCATGACGTGTATGCCCCAGGGCCACAGCGTACACATGATGGCAATGTTGGCCAGGCTCACGCCCAAGGTGGCACGGAAGAAGGTGCCTGAACGGCCACAGCTAATGATGGCGTTGCCCAGCAGCGTGCTGATAGGCGTGATGGCACCCGCCACACACAACATCTGTATCAGTGTGGCGCTGGCCTCCCATTTCTCGGTGAGGGCCAAGATGATAAACTCGTGCGCCACGATGCCGAAGCCAAAGAGCAGCGGAAACGACACGAAGGCAGTAAAGCGCATGAGCTTACGGAAGGCAGCCGTTTGTCGGCCCGCATCGTCTTGCAGGTCTACCAACACAGGTTGCGATACCTGCGCCACCATGTTCTGTATCAGCGAGTAACATTTAAAGTTCCATTGATATGCTTGGTTAAAGTTGCCAGCGTCGGTGGTAGAGAAGTAGTGGCCCAACAAGATGTTGAGCACATTGTTATTGACGTGTGTGGTGATGGTTGATGCCAATATTTTGCACGAGAAGCGAAACATACGGCGCACAGGGGCAAACGTGATGCCGCGCACCGATGGGCGCCAAGGCGAATAATGCCACAACAGCAAGGTGTTAAGCGCCACATACACAATGTTTTGCGTGGCCAGCGACCAATAGGCCATGCCCGCAAAAGCCATGATGGCACCCGTGCAGCCCGACAGCGTGATGGCCGTCATCGAGGCTTTGGCTATCTGCTTGGCTCGTAGGTTTTTAAACAGCCATGCCGACTGTGCCGTGCCCATCGACGCAATAACGATGCTAAGGAAGGCGTAACGGCACAAGGGCACCACCTGTGGCGTGTTATACCAGCGGCCAATGAGGGGAGCGGCGAAGAAGAGCACAAGGTATAGGCTGCCACCCATAAGAATGTTGAACCAAAACACCGAGTTGTATTCGGTGTGCGTGGGCGCCTTCTCGTTGGCCAGCGCCACCTTGAACCCGCTGTCTTGCAAGGCCGTAGCAACAAGGGCAAACACGCTGATAATGGCCATCATACCATAGTCGGAGGGTGCCAATAGGCGCCCCAAGATGATGCCAAACAGCAGTCCGATAACCTGCTGCACCATGGTGTTCATGCCGCCCCAAAATAGTCCGCGGGCGGTCTTCTCTTTTAATGTCTCCACGTTGTTGTTATGCCTTGTTACACTTTTCTAAGTTTTGAAGTTAACGTTCTGTTCTCAACCAGTTAACATTCTTTTTTCAACCAGTTAACGTTCTTTTTTCAACCCATTAACTTCGTTACATGAGTATATCTTCTTCGTTGTGCAAAATTACTGCTTCTTGCTGAATGGCACAAGTAATTATGTGCGAAAAAGTAACAAATGGCTGCCAAAAAGCCTTTGCCAGAGCATGAAAAGATGCCGATTGGCCCTTCAAATGCCATAATTATATAAATAAAGGCGCAAACATTTTCGGTAGTGTGAAAAAAATGTTATCTTTGCACGCCTGTATTATGTTCGCACGTCAATAGCGCAGCGCATAATGCCGACCTTGACAAAGGAGACCCTTGACAACGTACTTGACAAAGAAAGCCCTTTGACAAAGAACTTGACAATGTAACCCCCTTGACAATGCTCCTTGACAAAGAAGGAAAAAACTGAAAAAATAAATAAACAAAAAAACAAGAAAATGCAGAACAAAGGAATTGTAATCACAACAGCCGTCTTGCTGACGCTGGCAAGCCTTTTCTACCTGTCGTTCTCAGCAGCTACACGCTACTATGACGCTCAGGCTGAAAGGATTAAAGATCCCATCGCACAGCAAGACTACAAAGACTCTGTGAAGTACCTTGGCATCTACTCTTACCAGAAATGTCTGGAGACACAGATTGGCCTCGGTCTTGACCTTAAGGGAGGTATGAACGTCATCCTCGAAGTGAGCGTGCCCGATGTTATCGAAACATTGGCCGACCACAAGACCGACGCCGCCTTCAAAAAGTCGATGAACGAAGCTAAGAAGGAAGAAGAGACCAGCCAGAAAGACTTCATCACCCTCTTCGTAAACGCTTATCATCGTAACGCCCCCGGACATCGTTTGGCCGAAGTGTTCGCTACACAGCAAATGCAGGGCAAGGTAAGCTCGCAGAGCTCCGACAGCGAGGTGGAGAAAGCCTTGCGCACTGAGGCTCAGTCCGCTATCGACAACTCGTTTAACGTGGTGCGTACACGTATCGACAAGTTTGGCGTAGTGCAGCCCAACATTCAGAAGTTGGAAGGCCAGCAAGGACGTATCATGGTAGAAATGCCTGGTATTCGTGAGCCCGAGCGTATGCGTAAGCTGTTGCAGGGTAGCGCAAACCTTGAGTTCTGGGAGACTTTCAACGCCGACGAGATTGTGCCCTACCTGGTACAGGTTGACCAGCAGGTGGCTAACGGTGGTCATGCTGAAAAGGCCGACACCGCTGCACAGGCTAAAGCTGATGAAGCTAAAGCTGAAGAGGCTAAGGCTGATGTAGCAAAGAATGAGGCTAACGCTAAGTTTAAGATTGCCGACAACACCAAGGAGGAGACCGCTGCCGATAAGGCTGCCAACACTCGCACCGAGGAGGCTATGAAGAAGCAGCACCCGCTGCTGGCCATCCTGCAGACCACTGGCCAGGGCGCGCTGAGCACCGTAGGCTATGCTAACGTGCGCGACACCGCTGCCGTGAACGCTATCATCAACTCGGCTGCCGCTAAGCGTATTCTGCCCGCTAACCTGAAGCTGCTGTGGAGCGCTAAGCCCGCTGACGGCCTCACCGTTAAGAATGTATATGAGCTGCACGCCATCAAGGTTACTTCAACCAATGGCCGCGCTCCGCTGGAAGGCGACGTTATCACCGACGCTAAAGACCAGTTTGACCACCTCTCAGGTGCTCCTGAGGTAAGCATGAGCATGAACACCGACGGCGCTCGCCGCTGGGCAGCGCTGACCAAGGCTAACGTAGGCAAGGCCATCGCTATCGTGCTTGACGGAAGCGTTTACTCGGCTCCTCGCGTAAATGGCGAGATTGCTGGCGGACAGTCGTCAATCTCAGGTAACTTCACCATCGAAGATACAAAAGACTTGGCCAACACCTTGAAGTCGGGTCGTATGCCCGCTCCCGCACGTATCGTACAGGAAGAGGTGGTAGGTCCTACACTGGGTGCACAGTCAATCCAGCAGGGTGTTATCTCATTCGTTATCGCCTTCGTTATCTTGATGCTGTACATGGTTATTATGTACGACGTCATCCCTGGTATGATGGCCAACTTGGCACTGATTGTCAACTTGTTCTTCACGCTGGGTATCCTAACCTCGTTCCAGGCAGCCCTCACCATGAGTGGTATCGCTGGTATGGTGCTGTCGCTGGGTACCGCCGTCGACGCTAACGTGCTTATCTATGAACGTACCAAGGAAGAGCTGCGCTCGGGCAAGGGCATCAAGCAGTCAATCCAACTGGGTTACAGCAACGCTTTCTCGGCTATCTTCGACTCTAACTGGACATCAATCATCACAGGTGTTATCCTTTATGTGTTTGGTACAGGCCCCATCCGCGGCTTCGCCACCACTTGGATCATCGGTATCGTTTGCTCATTCTTCACCGCTGTGTTCCTCACACGTCTCGTTTACGAGCACCAGATGAAGAAGGATCGCTGGTTGGGTCAGACCTTCTGCACACGCTTCTCACGCAACTTGATGCAGAATGTCAACTTCCCCTTCATGAACATCTATAAGAAGACTTTCGCCCTCGTGATTGTTTGCATCGCTGTGTTTGCAGTAAGCTTCGGCGTACGTGGCTTGAGCCGCAGCATCGACTTTACGGGTGGTCGCAACTATGTTATTGCTTTTGAGAAGGCTGTTGAGCCCGAGCAGGTTCGCGCACTGTTGCAGGAGGCTTTCCCTGGCTGCACATCAAGCGCACTGGCACTGGGTACTGACCATAAGACCATTCGTATCTCAACCAACTATAAGATTGAGAGCAACGACCCGAAGGTTGACGACCAGGCCGAGACCATCTTGTTCAATACACTGAAGAAGGCTAACCTGGTGACACAGAAGGATGTGAAGGCCTTTAAGAACCCCGATATTCGTACCGGTGGCTCTATCGTTACCTCAACAAAGGTAGGCCCCTCTATCGCTAAGGATATCACTTATGGCGCTATCATCAGCGTGCTCATCGCATTGGTTGCCATCTTTATCTATATCTTGATACGTTTCCACAACCTGGCCTTCTCGGTAGGTTCTACCGTGGCGCTGGCTGTCGACACCGTGTTTGTGCTGGGTATCTATTCGCTGTGCTGGGGCTGGATGCCATTCTCACTCGAGATTGACCAGACGTTTATCGGTGCCTTGCTTACCGTGATAGGTTACTCTATCAACGATAAGGTGGTGGTATTTGACCGTATCCGCGAGAACCTGGGCTTGCATCCTAAGGCTGAGCTGCAGTCGCTCTTCAACGACTCTATCAACCAGACCTTGGCACGTACCATCAACACATCACTCTCTACATTGATCGTGTTGCTCTGCATCCTCTTCCTCGGTGGAGAGAGCATCCGCAGCTTCGCCTTCGCTATGAGCCTTGGTGTGGTTATCGGTACATTGTCGTCAATCTTCGTGGCTTCGCCCATCGCCTTCCGCGTAATGGGTCGTCGCATCAAGGAGACTGATGAGGCTACTGCTGTAGCTAAGGCATAAATGAAATGCTGTTCTGAAAAGAATAGATAATAATAAATAATGAAAAAGGCCTGCCTCACAATCACGTGAGGCAGGCCTTTTTGGGGTTATGGGGGTTATAGGGCTTATGGGGCTTATAGGGCTTATAGGTCTTATAGGTCTTATAGGTCTAATGGGTCTTATAGGTCTAATGGGTCTTATAGGTCTAATGGGTCTTATAGGTCTAATGGGTCTTATAGGGGCTTATGGGGCGGCTTATAGGTCTTATGGGGCTTATAGGGGTTATAGGTCTTATGGGGCTTATAGGTGCCCCTTATATCTCTGGCTGCTCGGCCAGCCCCATAACATACTGGTGTAGCTCCTTATAGAACTTGTGTCGAGCCAGCGTGTCGGCATTGCCTATGATGATGAGTTTCATGCGCGCACGGGTGATGGCTACGTTCATGCGACGTAGGTCAGCGAGGAAGCCTATCTGTCCATCATCGTTGGCGCGCACCAGCGATATGATGATGATGTCGCGCTCTTGCCCTTGAAAGCCGTCGACGGTGTTGATGGTGATGAGGCGTCGTAAAGGGCGCAGCCATTCGTCAGAGCGCACCAGTTGGCGCAGATATTGCACCTGAGCACGGTAAGGCGAGATGACGCCCACATCTATTTGTTCGTCTAAGGCTCGCGCGCGTCCTATCTTCATATAATAGTCGCGTAGCGTTTGCACGCAGAGTTTAGCTTCTTGACGGTTTACGCGCCCAAAGCTTTCGCCCACAAACTCTTCATGAGCGCCCTCCAGTGGCGTCTCAATCCATTGCATGGGACAGTCGTAGTCGAGTATGCCGCGATGCTCTACCTCAGGGGCAGTGAGCACCTTTCCGCCGTAGAACCAATTGCTTGAAAACTGCATGATGGTGCGTTTCATACGATACTGCATTTCAAGCAGTTGCACCGCTTCGGGGTGCGTGTGTACGATGCGCTCCATCAGAGTGGTGGCCAGACCTCCGCGCATGGCCGCCACGCTCTTCACGGTGGGTGGTAGCTGACAGTGGTCGCCCGCCAGCACCACACGTCCAGCGCGCCGTATGGCTATCCAGCAGGCCGCTTCGAGGGCTTGTGCCGCCTCGTCGATAAACAGTGTGGCAAAGTGTTGCCCCTCCATGGCTCGGCTGCCGGCTCCCGTCAGTGTGCAGGCTATCACGCGCGCCTCGCCAAACACGTCGGCATGAATACGCACCTCCAGTTCTACGGCTCGGCTTTTCAGCCGTTCCACCTTTTGGTGCCAGTTGTCGGTTCTACGTCGGGTGCCACGCAGTTCGCGTATAGCCTTTCGTATGCTCCACAGCTGAGGGTAGTCGGGGTGGTCGGCAAAGCGTCGTTCGTAGGTGCTGGCCAGCAGATGGTCGTCAACGCGAGCGGGATTGCCAATGCGCAGCACGCTGATGCCGCGCTCCATCAGTTTGCGTGCTATCCAGTCGACGGCCATATTACTTTGTGCGCACACCATCACCTGGCTTTCACGCGTCAGCGTTTCGTTGATGGCCTCTACCAGCGTTGTGGTCTTGCCTGTGCCAGGAGGGCCGTGCAGCACCATCACATCTTTTGCGCAGAGCACGCGAGCCACGGCCTCTTGTTGTGATGCGTTGAGCCAAGGCATCCGAGGCGGAGTGAAGGTGAAATGTTGCAGCGCCATTTGTGGCGTGTAGAACACGTCGCGCAGATAAGCCAAGCGGTTGCCACGGGCACGGATGGCTCGGTCGAGGGCTTCGAACATCAGCCGGTAGCTGGTTTCGTCGAAGCCTATCTGCACGCCCACGCCCGTAGCCTGTTGCAGTTGTGTGCCTTGCGACACGTCGGCCACCTGCACGGCCATGCGGTCGGTGCCAGCCCAGCTCACGGTGCCCGTCATGGGCAGCCAGTGCAGCTTGTCGGGTGCTGCGGGGTCGAGGGTGAAGAAGCATACGGGGCGCCCACATTCAAAGTTGTGTTCAATATCATCGTCGGCCGTTCCTGTGTCGCGTCGCACCAGCTCAACGATGGCTTGGTTCAGCGAGTTCCAGTAGGTGCGTCCCACCGACACCTGTAGCCACGCGTCGCCACGTTTCACCTTTCGGGCCATTGATGTGGCCTGTGTCAGTTGTTTGAATTGCTCCTTCTCGCAAGCATATTCTATCTGCAACAACATTTTTTGTTGCATGAGTGCCTGCACGGGCGTATTTGATGTTTGCATGCCTTAAATTCTTGTTTTTCTTTCTGTTTCTTGCAAAGGTAAATAAAAAATGACGGGCAAATAAGATATTTTTCTATAAATTTGCACATAAATATCAACAACATTACGCTATGCAACCCTATGATATACCCACCCACGGTGCTGAGAAGAGGCCAGCCTCAGGCAATGGTCAGCTTACCCAAGGCATCGCCCTCAACCGCCTTGCCATAGGCTATGCTGCCCGCCAAGGCGCTGCCCACATTGTGGCCCAAGGGCTTGTGGCCGAAGCCCATCCCGGACAGCTTACCTGCCTTGTGGGAGGCAATGGTGTGGGAAAGTCGACCTTGCTGCGCACGGTGGCCGCTCTGCAGAAGCCGCTGAAGGGCTGTGTGAGCATTGATGGCCAGCGCACCGATGTGCTGAGTGCCGCCCAGCGAGCGCAACAGGTGGCGGTGGTGCTGTCGGCCACGCCCCAGTTGCCACATACCACCATCGGCCGACTGGTAGCTATGGGTCGAGCCCCCTACACAGGCTTTTGGGGCCGACTGTCAGAAGCCGACCATGCCGCCTGCACCGAGGCTATGCGCCAGGTGGGCATTGAGCATCTGCGCCACCGTTTGCTCGACGAGGTGAGCGATGGCGAGCGACAGAAGGCCACTATTGCCCGCGCCCTGGCTCAGCACACGCCCGCCATTGTGCTCGACGAGCCTACCGCCTTTCTCGATTATCCCAGCAAGGCGGCCGTGATGGCGTTGTTGCGCCGACTGGCTGTTGAAGGGCAACGCACGGTGTTGCTCTCTACGCACGACTTGGGGCTTGCCCTGCAGCTGGCTCACCACCTATGGGTGATGACTGATGGCGCGGTGGTGCAGGGGTCGCCCGCACAGTTGGCCGCCGATGGCACCCTGAACCGCTTCATCGACAGCGACTTGCTCTCGCTGGATGCCGCCTCGCTCACCATCCAGATGAAAGGGGTGAGATAATGGGCATGAAGATGTGTCAAGATGTAGGCTGACAAGATAAAAAAAGCGACCTAAATAGTGGGCCGACCCGAAAATTATAGGTATCTTTGCAAAAGAAATTTAAGTTTCGCATGCCTTTGGCATGCTGATAGTAAACAAGTTGACGAGTTAACGAGCTGTTTGCTTTTACAACTCAAACTCTTTATAATAACTTTGATCAGTATGGGTAGTAGCTTGTCTACTTGTCAACTCGTTTACTGACAGCAAGTTGAAAACTTGCGAAACTTAAATAAAGATATATGTTGAGCGTACCGCGACGATGCGCTGCACTCAATGGCATTAAGTTACTATCAGGAAAAGAAGAATGTTGAACTTAGACAACTTTTACAAGGCTCGCTACGTGTTGAGCAAAACCATCAGAAAGACAAACCTCGTGCATGCACAGAAGGTGAACCCCGAGTGTGACGTGTACCTCAAGCCCGAGTGCTTGCAGAAAACAGGATCGTTTAAGATACGTGGCGCCTATTATAAGATATCGCAGCTTACCGACGAGGAGAAGGCGAAGGGCGTGATAGCTTGCTCGGCAGGCAACCATGCACAGGGCGTGGCGCTCGGCGCTTCGGCCATGGGCATCAAGTCGCTCATCTGTCTGCCCGAGGGCGCTCCCATCAGCAAGGTAGAGGCTACGCGCCGTTTGGGTGCCGAGGTGTGCCTCGTGCCTGGCGTGTATGACGATGCCTATCAGAAGGCGTTGCAGCTGCGCGACGAGTTCGGCTACACCTTTATCCACCCCTTTGACGACGAGAACGTGATTGCCGGACAAGGCACCATAGGCCTTGAGCTGCTTGACCAGCTGCCCGATGTTGAGGCCGTGGTAGTGCCTGTGGGCGGTGGTGGCCTTATTTCGGGCATTGCCTTCGCTATCAAGTCGTTGAACCCCAATATCAAGGTGTTTGGTGTTCAGGCCGAAGGCGCTCCCAGCATGGTAAACAGCTTGCACGACAACAAGCAAGAGGCGCTGCCCTCGGTGTCGACCATTGCCGATGGCATTGCCGTGAAAGAGCCTGGCTCGCTCACCTTCAAGACGTGTTCTGAATATGTTGACGACATTGTAACCGTGACTGAAGACGAGATATGTGCCGCTATCTTGCATCTGCTTGAAAGCGAGAAGATGGTGGCCGAAGGTGCGGGTGCTGCCAGCGTGGCCGCCGTTATGTTTAACAAGGTGCCGGTGAAGGGCCTGAAAACGGTGTGCGTGGTGAGCGGCGGAAACATCGACGTTACCATCTTGAACCGTGTGATAAACCGCGGCTTGACAAAGAGCGGACGCATCTGCACACTGTGCATTGAGCTTGACGATAAACCCGGACAGCTGGTGGCTGTAAGCACGGTGATAGCCAGCTTGGGCGCCAACATTATCAGTGTGAACCACGAACGCAATGCCGACAGCGAACATGTTAACGCTTGCCTCTTGCGCCTCACGGCCGAGACCAAGAACAAAGAGCATGTGAACGAGATACGACGCCAGCTGAAAGAACAAGGCTTTAAGATTGTGTAAGGTTAGGCTGCTAAGCTTAAGCCTGTGACAGTGCCTGTGCCTGTTAGGCCTTTCTGGGTCTTTCTAAGCCTTTGTTAGAATTGATTACTACGGCTTATTTAGGCTTATTCTTTAATAATAACAATATAATTATGAACAAAGCAATACATACCGACAACGCTCCCAAAGCGTTAGGTCCTTACAGCCAAGCCATTGAGGCTGGCAACATGGTGTTTGCATCGGGACAGGTGCCCATCGACCCTGCCACCGACCAGTTTGTGCCCGGAGGCATTAAAGAGCAAACCCGTCAGGCGCTTACCAACGCCCGCAACATTTTGGCCGAGGCTGGCACCGACCTTGCCCATGTGGTGAAGACCACCGTCTTCCTCTCAGATATGGACAACTTTGCCGCTATGAACGAGGTGTATGCTCAGTTCTTTGAGCAGCCCTATCCCGCACGCTCGGCTGTGGCCGTGAAAACATTGCCCAAGGGTGCCCTGGTAGAGGTAGAGTGTATCGCTGTGAAATAAAACCAAGAAAACCTATGCACGTGCATCCGCTGTGGAACGACCAGTATTGGCCACTTATCATCAAGCTATATCTTGCTAAGCCTATGGGCATGAAGGCAATGTATAGCAAGGGGGTGGTAGAGCTGAGCATCGAACTGCACATACCGCCTTTCTACATTTATGAAAGGCTGGAGGAGGTGGAGCGCAACCAGCGCCCGCTGATACAACACCTGCGCACACTGTATGAGGGCAACGCTCGCCGACTGTCGCGCGACGCGAAGCTGCTCAGGCAGATGGCGGGCTTTGGCACGGGCGGACTGTTCTTCGACGATGTGTGCATAGACAACGACTTTGAGCGCGACTACTGTCCTGTGGCCGACGATACGGCCATGACGCCCGCTATGCTCACCCTCATTCTGAACCTTTATTTCCAACTTATTCCTGACACGATGAAGGCTACAACGCCTGAGGTGCAACTGCTGGCCAAACGCCTTCATGTGAGCGCCGACGAGGTGGTGCAGGTGCTGAAGCTGTGCTTGGCTGAAGACCCTTGCATACCCGAACATCGGCGCGAACGGCTGTTAGGTTCTTCTAGTGCTGCTGACCCTCTGCCCTCGCTATCGCAGGCTGTAAACAAGCTGTGGCACCGCTATGGCAATGGCGATGCAATGATGGTGGAGGAGGCTGCTGAACGCTTTGATCCTTATTTTGAGTGATCGTTAAACGACAATACGCTACAACAAACAACAACCCTGAGCAACAAAAGAACAACAAACAATAATATTGTACAACGCACAATAAAGCAACAACGCTGAACAACAAAAGGACAACAGGAACAACTATAGTTTCATACTGAATAGTATTGAAAAAGTTGTTCCTGTTGTCCTTTTGTTGTTCTATGTTGTTGTTTAACAATTCAATAATATATTATTATGCTCGCAATGCTTTGCATTGC
>ENA-UERK01002770-UERK01002770.1-human-gut-metagenome-genome-assembly--contig:-NODE-2770-length-11212-cov-3.171352_pt1 | contig 11212 bp, 9 predicted proteins | sample MGYA00242957_ERZ507957 | MGnify/ENA primary metagenome ERZ507957 (study PRJEB26167, sample SAMN06115538) | human gut metagenome | host: Homo sapiens | place: China:Heilongjiang | collected 2015-11-06... | reverse complement strand
TGTAGTGAACAGAAAGAATGACGCTGAATGTCATATGTTGCTTTTTTTGACGGATAAAGGTATAATATAACCGATTAGTTTTCCCCGCATCCGCGGGGGTGATCCTACGAGGTTAAACTCAAAAACCGAAAGGAGCGTAAACGAAATGAAAATTAAATATATTGGCCCCTCTTTTGGTGTGGATAGTTTAACCAACGGTAAAACATACGAGGCCATCGAGGAGGATGGTATGTATAGAGTTATTGACGATAGCGGCGAGGACTACCTTTACTCAAAGGAAAACCCCGCACCGCTTGACGGTAGCTCCCCCGGCGGCAAATGGGTTATTGTTGAACAGTAACCCCTCATAAACCCCATAACGGTTGTTAAAGTTTTCCCTGCATCCGCGGGGGTGATCCTCGGTATACCCCTTTCCCCCTCGCTCTGCCGCCGTTTTCCCCGCACCTGCTGGGGTGATCCGAATTGAAAATCATACTATCCGGATACGATGAATTAGAGAACGCGACAGAGACGCTAATTCATTGGAACTACAACAAGATTCTACAAATGAGGTAACTGAGTGAAAATATATCTTTCAAAGAATGGATCATATGTGACCGGAGACTGCGTGATGCTTCATCGCAACGGAACGGTGTATCCATGTATAGATAATAGATATCATCCGAATCCCGGAACAGAGGAAACTGAGTATGACGAGATAGAACGTCCTGTAGACTGGCTAATCGCAAATGGCTTTCTTTCAGACGAGATTGAGATGTGGCTTTATGCTCGGATTGCTGCTTTAATCGATGAAGATGGATATGACGCAGATGCTGATATGAACGAGATAGTTAATTCCATAATGTATAGCGACAGTTATCAAGTCGATTCAAAAACTCGTCAACTCATAGGAGATATCTATGCCTGGATGGGCGACGAAGATAATCTGCGTAACTGCATAGATATAAATGAATCACAATACGCTCGGGATATAGCTCGATTCATAAACGAGAATTTTCTCCGCATTCGTGCAGGGGGCAAGCTGAACCCGGACGGAACAAACTCAATCTACTTCAGAATATCGTCGCACGGATATGATTGGCGTCGTAATATTGAAAATTTCCTCCGGGATACTTTTGATAGCCCTGACAAGATGCCGAACTACATCTGGATAGGTCATGATGCTGAAACAAATCCGCCGGAAGTCACTCTGTTCGAAGGAACCCCCAATGACTTCATTGAGCAGTTTGATTCAAAAGTGATAGCTCATATACAGCTTGATTAACAGGTTGATCTCGCCCGCGATCGCCACGAGATCGTGTTTTAACTTAACCCCCAACATTATCACTAAGATAAACAAATGTCCTCCCTCGTCATCGAGTACAAAGGCTATCCGAAGGAGGATATTTTTTTGTTGACTGAACAACGGTCAAGTTTTCCCCGCATACGCGGGGGTGATCCGGAGTTGTATAAATATTTCAAGTGAAAACGAAGGGCAATCCGGTTTGGTTCGAACGCCGCAATACAGATAAAATTAATATATTATTGCAGCGGAACATAAAAATGTACAGCAGCGTTTTATCATATCGAATTGAATATGTCTCAATGAAGGAATAATACTGCCGGAAATATAAAAAGAACATGTAAGTACATAATAAACGAAGTCAATATTTGTAGTGAACAGAAAGAATGACGCTGAATGTCATATGTTGCTTTTTTTGACGGATAAAGGTATAATATAACCGATTAAAGGGCAACTTCAGAATGCTGCAATGAAATTGTACGCAATGAGAGGTAAAAAATTTGAACAGATTATCCAAAGAGCTTTCAGCGGCGGTTTTCCTGCAAAAGCCATGACAATGATGTCTACATAACAACAGGTTTGATCAAGGAGGAAAAAATGACAATTGTTTTGATTATTTTGGTGGTGCTTGCACTGCCGTATCTGATATGTAAGTAGAGCAAAGCAATTCTTGTGGGCTGCCCTGTTCGGTGCAGGAAAAAATGCTGTTTCATGTGCAATATCGGAGTGAGCCGCAGCAAGTGCATTTTTGCACTCAAGACAACAGTTTTATCCGCACCTGCGGGAAAACACAAAACATCGTAAGAATGGAGGCGAAAACAAGAGCAACGGAACGAAAATTGTATTGGGGCTGATAATGCTTGCCCTCGGTATGCTGATTATGGTGTCAGCGTTTTGCTCGCCGTCATGTACGGTGAGACTGATTACGCGGCAACATCGGAAAACAAAAGCAACATGAGAGTTGTGAAATGTCTGCGGTTCTCAATTTTGCTTGACAAAACAGGCGATTCGGCATATGCAGCAGTCACATTCGATTATTCAACGGTTGCTGCCGAGCGCGGAAGGCAATGTCGAAATCAACAGAAAACACGGGAAGCACTGTCCGTTACGGAAGGCTTCCCGTGTTTGTTTTTGAAGAAGTAATCGGTTGCTTGCCGAAACACTGCGGCCGAGCGGAGAACTTCAGCCCGCGCGGCAGGTTCAGCGGCTGCGGTTATCGGAGGTCTTCCGGTGTATCGGAATTTTCCGCCGTATCGGAGGGTGCTGTTTTGCCGGAGTCTGCATTGTCATTTGCATTTGAGATTTCGCCGTCGGACTCTTCCCCGCCCTTCTGCGGTTCATCATCGTTATGCGGCGCAAGCGCAACGCTTGCAACCCTGTGCCCCTCGCCGATTTTCATCAGTCGAACGCCCTGCGTGTTGCGGGAAATGACGGAAATCGTATCGACGGGAACGCGAATGACAACGCCGTCATCACGGATAAGCATCAGATCCTCATTGCCTTCGGAAACTTTGAGGCAAACAAGCTTGCCGGTTTTTTCGGTGATATTCATTGCAATAATGCCCTTGCCGGCGCGGCCCTGAACGCGGTAGGCGTCCTCTTCCGTGCGCTTGCCCATGCCGTTTTCGGTGATGGCAATGACGCAGCTGCCGGGTTTGACCATGGACATATCAACAACGCAGTCGCCCTCGGAGAGTTTGATTGCACGAACGCCGGAGGCATTTCTGCCCATTGAGCGAACATCCTGCTCGCTGAAACGGATGCTCATTCCGTCCCGTGTGCCGATAATGAACTCATCATCGCCTGCGGAGAGCGCAACGCTGATAAGCTCGTCACCCTCGCGGAGGTTTTGAGCAATCAAGCCGCCCTTGCGAATGTTTGAAAAATCGGAGAGCGGGGTTTTTTTGATAACACCCTGCCGTGTGCAAAGAACGAGATAGCCGCCCTCGGTTTGCCTGCCGATGGGGAATGCGGCGGTAACGAACTCGCCCGTCTGCAATTGCAGCAGGTTGACTATGGGCGTGCCCTTTGCGGTGCGGCTTGCCTCCGGAATGGAATAGCATTTAATGCGGAAAGCGCGGCCCTTGTTTGTGAAGAACATGATATAGGAATGCGTGCTTGTGACGAAAATATCCTCAAGGAAATCCTCTTCACGGGTTGCTCCCGCACTGATGCCGACGCCGCCTCTGCGCTGCGTGCGATAGGTTGCTTCCGCAATGCGCTTGATGTAGCCGTGATGGGTGCAGGTAACAACCATGTCTTCTTCCTGGATGATGTCATCCATATCGATGTCTTCAACGATCTTTGTGATTTCGGTGCGGCGCGGATCGGCAAAGCGGCGCCGAATCTCGAGCATTTCATCTTTAACAACGCCCATAAGTTTGCCTTCGTCCGCAAGCAGGGAAGCAAGGTATTCAACCGTGCGCTTAAGCTCGCCGTACTCGGCTTCCAACTTTTCGCGCTCAAGCCCCGTCAACCTTTGCAGCCGCATGTCAAGTATCGCCTGCGCCTGCCGTTCACTGAAACCGAAACGCGCAATCAGCCTTTCCTTTGCTTCTGCGCCGTTTGCACTGGCTTTGATGATGGCAATGACTTCGTCAATATTGTCGAGTGCGATCATAAGGCCTTCCAAGATGTGCAGCCTTTCGCGGGCTTTGTCAAGGTCAAACTGTGTGCGGCGGGTGACAACATCCTTTTGATGCGCAATGTAGTGATAAAGCATTTCGCGAAGGTTGAGCACCTTGGGTTCGCCGTTCACAAGCGCGATCATGATAACGCCGAAAGTATCCTGAAGCTGAGTGTGCTTATACAGATTGTTCAGCACAACGTTTGCATTGACATCCTTTTTAAGCTCGATAACAATGCGCATTCCCGCGCGGGAGCTTTCGTCGCGAAGGTCGGAAATGCCGTCCACGCGCTTCTCGTGAACAAGCTCCGCAATTTTTTCAACAAGCTTTGCTTTGTTGACCTGATACGGAATTTCCGTGACGATGATTCGTGAACGATCGGCCTTGTATTGCTCGATCTCGCTCTTTGCGCGAACAAGGATCTTTCCCCTGCCTGTAAAATATGCATGGCGAATGCCGACATCGCCCATGATGACGCCGCCGGTCGGAAAGTCCGGGCCGGGGATATAGTTCATCAGCTCGTCGATCGTGATATCGGGATTGTCAATCATTGCGGCACAGGCATCGACAGCCTCGCCGAGATTATGCGGCGGAATGTTTGTTGCCATGCCGACAGCAATGCCGTTTGAGCCGTTCACAAGAAGGTTCGGGTATCTTGCGGGCAATACCGCGGGCTGCATCAGCGTTTCGTCAAAATTCGGGTAAAAATCAACCGTGTTCTTGTCAAGATCGCGGAGCATTTCGAGAGTAAGTCTGCTCATGCGCGCTTCGGTATAACGCATTGCAGCGGCGGGGTCGCCGTCAACGCTGCCGAAATTGCCGTGACCTTCAACAAGGGGATAACGGGTCGAGAAGGGCTGGGCAAGGCGCACCATTGCATCGTAAACCGCCGTGTCGCCGTGCGGATGGTATTTGCCGAGAACATCGCCGACAAGGCGCGCGCTCTTCCTGAAGGGCTTGTCGGGCTGCATACTCAGCTCATCCATTGCGTAAAGAATGCGCCTGTGAACGGGTTTCAGCCCGTCGCGCACATCGGGAAGCGCACGGCTGATGATAACAGCCATTGCGTATGATATAAAGCTGCGCTTCATTTCACCCACAAGGTTTATGGGCAATATTCTGCCGCCTTCAACATCGGTCGGCAGCTCGTTTGTTCCGAGCATTTCAAGATTGGGTCTTCTTTTGTTTTCGTCCATTATTTCTCCTGCATGAAAGGTGCGGAGCCTGCCGCAGTCGGTGCATCGCACCTTTCGTCGGTCGTCAAGTCATTGAATCGTGTTAATAATTTCGGATTGCAGAGCTCAAAGCTCTTAATCTGCCGTTTGAAAATTGAAACGTTTCCGAATCAAACGTCAAGGTCGGCAACGAGCTTGCTGTTCTGCTCAATAAATTCGCGGCGCGGTTCAACCCTGTCGCCCATCAAAAGGGTGAAAGTTTCGTCCGCAAGCATTGCATCGTCCATTGTGACGCGAAGCATAATGCGGTTTGCGGGATCCATTGTCGTGTCCCAAAGCTGTTCGGGGTTCATTTCGCCCAAACCTTTATAGCGTTGGATGTAGATTTTATCCCTGCCGATTTCGTCAAGAGTTTTGTTCAGCTCTTCGTCCGAATAGACATAGCGTTCCGTATTGCCCTTTTTGATGAGATAGAGCGGGGGCTGGGCAATGTAAACATAGCCGCGCTCTATCATCGGCCGCATGTGCCGATAGAAGAACGTCAGCAGCAGCGTGCGAATATGGCTTCCGTCAACATCGGCATCGGTCATGCAGATGATTTTGTGATAGCGGAGCTTGGTTTCGTCAAAATCCGCATCCATGCCCGCACCGAACGCGGTTATCATGCATTTGATTTCCGCATTGCCGAGAATTTTGTCCAAACGGGTTTTTTCAACGTTCAGAATCTTTCCGCGCAGCGGAAGGATGGCCTGAAAATGCCTGTCGCGTCCTTCCTTGGCGGAACCGCCTGCGGAGTCGCCCTCAACGATGAACAGTTCGCATTTTGAAGGATCTTTTTCGGAGCAGTCAGCAAGTTTGCCGGGCAGTGCGGCGGAATCCAAAACGGACTTGCGTCTGGTCAGCTCGCGTGCCTTGCGCGCCGCTTCCCTTGCGCGGCTTGCACTGAGGCATTTGTCGAGAATAAGCTTTGCCTGCGCCGGGTTCTCTTCAAGATAGGTCGTCATGCCGGCCGTCACGGCGTTGTCAACAAGGGTTCTTATGAAGGCATTGCCGAGTTTTGTTTTTGTCTGCCCTTCAAACTGCGGCTCTGTCAGCTTAACGCTGATGATAGCGCTCAAACCTTCGCGGATGTCGTCTCCGGTCAGGTTCTGGTCGCTGTCTTTAAGGATTTTAAACTTTCGGGCGTAGTCATTGATGACCCTTGTCATTGCCGCACGGAAACCCGCAAGGTGGCTGCCGCCCTCGATGGTGTTGATGTTGTTGGCATAGGTAAAAACATTTTCGCTGTAGCCGTCGTTGTATTGCAGCGCAACTTCAACGCTTGCCGTTTCAAGCGGATTATCGTTCTTTACAGCGGAAAAATAAATCGGGTCGGGGTGCAGAACTTCTTTGTTTTTGTTGATATAGCGAACGTATTCAACAACCCCGCCTTCGTAATGGAAGCTGTCCTGCACGGGCGGGTCGCAGCGTTCATCCGTCACGATGATGCGCACGCCGCCGTTTAGGAACGCAAGCTCGCGCAGCCGTCGAACAAGGATATCGTATTCATAGTTCACTTCGTCAAAAATTTCTTCGTCGGGAACAAAATGAATCGTTGTGCCGTGCTCGTCCGCTCCGCAGTTGCCCACGATTTCAACCTCCGTGACCTTTATGCCGCGGCGGCAGATCTGCCGGTAAATATGCCCGTCCCGACGCACCTCGGCGGTAAGCTCCGTGCTCAATGCGTTAACAACGGAAAGACCGACACCGTGAAGGCCGCCTGAGACCTTATAACCGCTGCCGCCGAATTTGCCGCCCGCATGAAGCATTGTGAGTGCGACTTCAAGCGCGGATTTGCCGGTTTTGGGATGAATGTCAACGGGAATGCCCCTGCCGTTGTCAACAACGGTAATGGAGTTGTCCGCATGAATGGTAACATAAATATGAGTGCAGAATCCCGCCATTGCTTCATCGATGGAGTTATCGACGATTTCATAAACAAGGTGGTGCAGGCCTCTTGAATCGGTTGAACCGATATACATGCCCGGGCGGCGGCGAACGGCCTCCAAGCCTTCAAGCACCTGTATTTGCGAAGCGTTATAAGTCGTTTCCATTTTTAAAAGTATTTCCTTTCAGAGTAAAACCCGCGGCATTTTTGAAAAACCGCCGCCTGCGGAGCCCCGTCCGCCGGGATTTTTATGTCGGGCTGTTTTGGGGAGAACGCCGACCGTATGATTTAAAACAACCACAAAACGGCGTTTGTTTATACAATGTTAAATCAACACAGAATCAATTTTCTGCTGACAGAATTTTTTTGAGTTTGCCGCCGCTGCATTCAAACACCGTCATGTTCGGCACCTGTTCAAGGCCGTCGAGAGTTGTGGATGTTAAAAAGCATTGGCAATCAAATGCGCTTGAAAGCAGCTCCCGCTGCCTGTCGCCGTCCAGTTCGCTCAGAACATCGTCCAAAAGCAGAACCGGCGCCTCGCCCCGAACGCGGCGCATAAGCGCAAGCTCGCTCAGTTTAAGGCTCAACGCTGCCGTGCGCTGCTGTCCCTGGGAACCGAAAACGCGGACGTCGCGCCCGTTGAGCAGAATGCCGATGTCGTCCCGGTGCGGCCCCTTGGTTGTGCAGCCGCGGCGGATATCCTCCGCCCGTGCCTTGCAGAGTGCGTCCCCGAGTGCGGCGCGCGCGCCGTCGCCCTCGAAGGGAACGGAGGGTTTGTAGTAGGTAAAAAGCTCTTCCGGTTCATGCCCGACAGAAGAATTGCCCGTGATGCTGCGGTTCAGATCCCGCGCAGCGGTGCTGAGCCTGTCAAGAAAATCGCGGCGAAGCAGCATGACCGAACCGCCGAGCTCCGCAAGCTTATCGTCCCACATGTCGAGAAGTTCAATGTTCGGTTCGAACGGAAAACTTGTTTTCAAAAGCGCGGTGCGCTGCTTGAGGGCGGCATTATATTGCTGCAAACGGTAGAAATATGCAGGTCGAAGCTGGCAAAGCTCCATGTCCATAAAGCGGCGGCGGGTTTCGGGAGAGTCCTTGACGAGGGAGAGATCCTCGGGTGAAAACATTACGGCGTTCAGAACGCCCATAAGCTCGCCCATGCGTCTGATGCGCTGCCCATCGATAAAAACCTGTTTCGGTGCGCCGGAAAACAGCTTGAGTTCAATGCTGTGCTTCCCCGTTGCACTCACAAGCTCAATGCCCGCATATGCCTTGTCGGAAAGGGAGTTGATAAGTTCCGCATCGCGGCGCGTTCGGTGGCTCCTGCCCAACGCAGCAAGGAAAACGGATTCCAGAATGTTCGTCTTGCCCGCCGCATTTGCGCCCACAATGACGTTAAGCCCCTTTGCAGGCTCAAACCGCAGCTCCGTATAACTTCTGAAACAATAAAGTCTTACGGCGGTGATGTACACGCAAAGCCTCCGCCCTGCCGCATTATGCGGCATTATTACCTTCGTTCTATTATACCATATTTTAAGGAGTTCGGCAAGCCCGAAAGGCGCATTTATATAGGTAGAAGAAATTAGGAATGAGGAATTAGGAATTAGGAGTGAGGAATGAGGAATTAGGAGTGAGGAATTGGGAGCGGAGAGCGGAGTGTGGAAAGTTAAGAGCGGAGTTTGGAGAGTGGAGAGTGGAGCTGAAGTCACTCGTTTGCCTCCCCTGCAAGGGGAGGGGGACCGCAGAGCGGTGGAGGGGTTTTGATTAAGAGTGTGGAGAGCGGAGAGTGAAGGGTGCGGGTTCTCCACTTACCGATGTGCTGAACCCGCACCCAGGCGTATTGTACGGATGACGTTTCTTCTCTCCTTCAACTCTTTAAATACGCCCTATCGGTGCGGCACAAATACGGTTGAAGACGGAATTAAAAATATATCTTCAATCCTCTCCAAAACGGTCTTGACTTTGTACAAAATCCGAGTATAATGTGATATGCACTTGAAAGAGTGAATGCACCTTTAGCTCAGCTGGTAGAGCACCTGACTCTTAATCAGGGTGTCCAGGGTTCGAGCCCCTGAAGGTGTACCAACAAAAAGTCCTTGTTTTGCAAGGGCTTTTTTAATTTGCTTTATGCTTAATTTGCTTAAAGGGACGTGCGGGTCTTTTGCGTGCCCTTGACTTTTCCCCGAACCGGTTCTATAATCATTGCATATAAAAAAGAGTCTGAAGGAGGGTTAATCCATGCAGCTTCTTGTTATCACGATCGACGATTGCGATGAATTTCTTGCAACGCTTGAAGGGCTTCGCGCACACGGAATGAACGGCATCGTTTTTCAGTCCACAAGCCTTAAACACGCATTGCTGAACAGCAACGTTGACGCACCGCCGATTTTCGGTCGAGTCAGCAAAATCATGAGCCATGATTTTGAATCCAGTCACACTGCGTTTTTGCTGCTGAACGATGATCAACTTGAGCACGCAAAGCGCGTTATCCGCCGCAACACGCACGGATTGGGCAAAAAAGGCGTCATGTTCACGCTGCCCGTGCTTTCGTTCGAAGGAATCGATGCGGAATAACGCACGCGGAACGATAATCGAAAACCGACTTAAGTAAATATAAAACGGAAACCGCCGTTCGGCGGCATTCCGAAGAATAAGCGCGCTGAAAGATACCGACAGCGTGTTCATTGGTGCGCGGCAGAAAAGCGGCGCATGTTCCAACGCGCCGGTTTGCGCGAAATTTGTCGAAAATTCGCACCGCCGGATAAAAGGCGGAATTCGAATTGAAAGGAAAAACAACATGAAAATTCTGCTGATTCTTGCAATCGCAATGGCGGGCGGCCTTGCCCTGTCCCGCCTTATGAAGCTGCTCAACCTGCCCAATGTCACGGGCTACCTTATTGCAGGCATTCTGATAGGTCCCTTTGTGCTGAAACTTGTCACAAACGTTGATATTAAAAGCGCAAAGATTATCACAACCACCGCATTGGGTTTCATTGCTTTTTCGATCGGCGGCGAATTTAAGCTGTCCCTGCTGAAAAAACTCGGCGGCAAAATAGTCGTTATCACCGTTGTGCAGGCTGTTATGACCGTGCTTCTTGTGCTGCTTGCGCTTTTGCTTGTGCCGGGTGAATACCGCGTTCCCCGTGCGCTGCTTCTCGGTGCAATTGCGGCTGCAACGGCACCTGCCGCAACACTGCTTGTTGTTCGCCAATACAAGGCAAAGGGCCCCGTTACGGACACGCTCCTGCCCGTTACGGCGTTTGATGATGCGGTCGGCCTGATGATCTTCTCCCTCTGCTTTGCACTCGCACAGGCATTTGCCTCCGGCGATGCGCTGACGGTTCAGGCAATCGTGCTTGATCCGCTGCGCGAAATCGGCCTTTCCCTGCTTACGGGCGGCGTTATGGGTGCCGTGCTTGCGTTTGTAATGCGCTTTTTCAAGTCCAAAGCAAACCGTCTCTGCCTGATGCTTGCGGCGGTTTTTGCCTGCGTTGCACTTTCGGAAATGTGGGAGCTTTCTTCACTGCTGACCTGCATGATGCTTGGCGCGGTGTTTGCAAACATGCGCAGCGACTCTGTCATTGCGATGGAGCTTTGCGAGGGCTGGACGCCTGCATTGTTCATGCTTTTCTTCGTGCTTTCGGGTGCGGAGCTTGATTTTTCAATCCTGCTGACGGTCGGGATTCCGGGCATTATCTATATCATTGCACGTTCCGCCGGCAAGTATTTCGGCGCGTTCACCGGAGCGGCAATGTCCCATGCCGATCCAAAGGTGCGCAAATACCTCGGCATCACGCTGCTTCCGCAGGCAGGTGTTGCAATCGGCATGGCGCAGATGGTTGCCGCAAGCGACCTTCCGCAAACGCTTTCCGCGCAGGTTGTGACGGTTGCACTGTTTGCAACACTTGTTTATGAACTTGCGGGCCCCGTGCTGACAAAGCTTGCGCTTGCAAAAGCAGGTGAAATTTCGGCTGAAAATCTCGGAAAAAAGAAAAAGACAGCTGCTGCCGTCGAAAGCACTGCGGATGCACCGCAGGCATAAGCCGGGGGAACCGGAAAGCCGAAACATATCAGATTTAATATTGAGTTAAAAGAAAAGGGAGAACGCAGACCGAACCGCGTCTCCCCTTTTTATCCGCCTGTGCTTCGTTCCAATATGCACAGCAAGATATGGTGCCGCACCGATTGTGCATAATCTGTTCGG
>ENA-UERK01002761-UERK01002761.1-human-gut-metagenome-genome-assembly--contig:-NODE-2761-length-11235-cov-2.021778_pt1 | contig 11235 bp, 10 predicted proteins | sample MGYA00242957_ERZ507957 | MGnify/ENA primary metagenome ERZ507957 (study PRJEB26167, sample SAMN06115538) | human gut metagenome | host: Homo sapiens | place: China:Heilongjiang | collected 2015-11-06... | reverse complement strand
CAATCATGGTAGAAGCGGTTGAAGGCTGTCGCCACATCCAGGATATAGCGCGTGATGTAGGACGGCTCGTAGTCGCGGAGTGCCATACGCACCCGCTCCTCAAATTCGGACAGCGTGACGCACAGCACCTTCTCCAGCGGGTCGGTCAGAGTCAGCTCTGCCGGCGCCGGCGTCCCGTCTGTTACGCCCGCCTTCTCCAGAATGGAGCAGGCGCGGGCATAGGTGTACTGCACGTAAGGTCCGGTGTTACCGTCGAACGACAGGGCTTCCTCCATGATGAAGTTGATGTCCTTGATGCGGTTGTTGGACAGGTAGTAGAACACGATGGCTCCTACGCCCACCGCCTCGGCAACGTCCGTGCGCCCCTTGAGTGCCGGGTTCTTGGTCTCCATGATCTCGGTCACTTTCTCAATCGCCGCGCCGAACAGATCGCGCAGCAACACAACGTTGCCCGTCCGGGTCGCCAGCTTGGCGCCGTTGACGGACACCGTACCGTAGGGCACGTGTACCAGCTCATCATACCAGTCATAGCCCATCAGCTCAACGACCTTGAACCACTGCCGGAAATGCAGGATCTGCTGGGCAGAGGTTACATAGATGCACTTGTCAAAATGGTACTCCTGCTTGCGGTACACCGCCGCCGCGATGTCGCGGGTGGGGTACAGCGTGGAGCCGTCCCGCTTGAGAATCAGGCAGGGGGGCATATCGTAGGCGGACAGATCCACAATGGATGCGCCGTCATCCAGCTTCAGCAAACCTTTGTCGCGCAGCTTCTGCACCTGCGCCGGCATCTTGTCGGTGTAGAAGGATTCGCCCTTGTAGCTGTCAAAGGTAATGTCCAGCTGGCGGTAGGTTTTCTGGTACTCCTCCAGGCTGATCTGCACGAACCACTTCCAGAGTGCGATATTGTCCGGGTCGCCCATCTCCATTTTGTGGAACTCGGCGCGCGCCTTTTCCGCCAGCACCGGGTCGGGCGCGATGCCCTCCGCCTCGTTGCCGCTGATGGCGTTATTGATCCGGACGTACAGACTGACCAGCTCATCAATGCCGCCGGTCTCCACCGCCTCCCGGGAGCCCCACATCCGGTACGCCAGAATCAGCTTGCCGAACTGCGTCCCCCAATCACCCAGATAGTTGATGCCGATGCAGTTATACCCGGCAAACTCGTGCAGTTTCTTGAGCGAGTGCCCGATAACAGTCGTCCCCAGATGCCCGATGTGGAAGGGCTTGGCGACATTCGGGGAGGAATAATCCAGCACGACTACCCTGCCCTGCCCGATGTCGGGCGCGCCGTAGTTCTCCTTCTCCTCCAGGATGCGGGGAACCAGTCTGCTCAGCAGGTACGCACCGGAAAGGTAAATATTCAGGTACCCGTTGACGGCTTCGGCACGCTCCACGCAGTCGCCGCCGATGCAGGGGGCGAGGGCGTTTGCGATCTGCACCGGGGAGCGGCGCAGGATACGGGAAAGCTTGAAGCACGGCAGGGCGATATCGCCCATGGCGGGGTCGGGGGGGTATTCCAGCAGGTTGAGAATGTCGGTCTCGGTCAGCGCCGCGGCACCCTCCGGGGAAACCGTCTTTACGCCGCCGAGGATCTCTCCTGCCAGCAGTTGCTTGATCTGCAGCATCATACTGTGGGTTCCTTTCTGATCATGTCATAACCGATTTATTATATCACGGTCTGTTTTTGATTGCAAGTGTTTTTTTGTGAATTGCGCAAAACGGCACATTACTTTCACGTCGGCGTCTGCCCCGTGACCGCCAGCGCCTTCCCATCCACAAAATGCATGAGGGCGGCGCGATCCAGCAGGAGCTGGGCTCCGCGCATACCGGCACTGACCGCGATCTTATCCAGGGAGAGCGCGGAAGCGTCAAAGAAGGTAGGAAACTTCTTCTTCATGCCGATGGGGGAACAGCCGCCGCGGATGTATCCGGTCAGGGAAAGCAGATCCTTGACGTGCACCATCTCGATTTTCTTGTTCCCGGTCAGGGAAGCGGCGGTCGATTTCCAATGCGACGGGGATACAGAAAACCAGATAGCCGGTCCTGTCCCCGTGGGCGACCAGCGTTTTGAATATCATTTCGGGCGGATAGGAAAGCTGCTCGGCGATATGGACGCCGGACAGATCGTTCTCGTCCACCTCATAGGTCAGCACCTCGTAAGGAATCCTTGCCGCATCCAGCATGCGCATGGCATTGGTGCGCGGCAAAGCGGAACCGTGAGCGGATTTTGACATGGCTATACCTCTTTTCCTGTGTGCGCCGTCAGAGGCGCTCTCCCTCGGCGATCAGCTCGCGGGCGGCGGCGCGCTGGGAATCGGTCAGATCCAGACCGCCCAGAATGCGCGCTATCTCGTCCACGCGCTCCTCCGGCTCCAGACAGCGCACCGAGGTCTCTGCCCTGCCGTCTACCTCGTGCTTTTCGATGCGGTACTGCGCATCCGCCAGCGACGCGATCTGCGCCGAGTGCGTCACGCAGATAACCTGCCCGCACCGGGCAATGCGCCGCAGTTTGATGCCGACTTTTCGCGCGGTGCGCCCGGAGATTCCGGTATCAATCTCGTCGTATATCGACACGCCCACCCCGTACTTTTCGTTCAGCACGCTCCGCAGTGCCAGCATGATGCGGGACAGCTCGCCGCCCGACGCGATGCGGATCATGGGCTGAACCGGCTCCCCGGGGTTGGTGGCAATGCAGAACTCCGCATCGTCCGCCCCGTCCGCGCCCGGCTTATCCAGCCGCCGCAGGGATACCTCGAACCGCACGCGCGGCATATCCAGAAACGCCAACGATTCCGCAACCTGCCCTGCCAGCTCCTGCGCCGCCGCTGTCCGCATCCGCGTCAACACGGCTGACAAGCCGTCCAACTGCTCCCGCAGGCGCTTTTCCTGCTCCTCGCAGGCGGCGATGCGGTCATCCGCCGTGTCCAGTCCCGCAAGGCGCTCCGCCGCATCGGCACGGAACGCAAGGATCGCGTCCACGCCCGCGCCGTACTTGCGCCCCAGCCGCTGGATGGTATCCAGCCGCCCCTCCAGGCGATCCAGCTCGGCAGTCGCATCGACCGCGTCGCCATCCGTCAGAGCGCGTGTCCGGTCGGCAATATCCTCCGCCTCCAGACGGAGCGACTCTGCCCGCGCCGCCAGCTCCTCCGCCTCCGGCAGGATGCCGGTCAGGGACGCCAGTGCCGTCGCCGCCCGATCCAGAAGTCCTGCCGCCGTTGCCTTCTCCCCGTCCCGCAGGGCGCGCGCCGCAAGACGGAGCTGTCGGTCGATCTTCTCCTGATGCTGGAGCCGGTCACGCCGGGTAGCCAGCTTGTCCTCCTCGCCCGGCTTGAGATGTGCGGCGTCGATGTCGGCTATCTGATACTCCAGCATCTCCCGCGTCCGCAGGCGCTGTCCCTCGTCCTGCCGCAGATCCGCCAGCTGTCCGGAGACCTGCCGCCACGCGGCATACACCGACCGGTACTCCGCCAGCGCGGCACCGTCCCCGGCGTAGGCATCCAGCAGCGACAGGTGCGCCGCCTTCTGCATCAGCTTCTGATTGTCGCTCTGCCCGTGGATATTGACCAGCAGGGCGCCGACCTCGCGGAGCAGGCTCTGCGTCACGGCACGCCCGCCGATCCGCGCGACCGACTTGCCGTCGCGGCTGAGCGTGCGCTGGAGCAGGATCCCGTCCTCGTCCTCCGGCAATTCCACGCCAAGCTCCGAAAGCGCCGCCCGCGTCGGCTCGTCCAGCCCGTCGAACAGGGCAGAGATCATGGCATTCTCCTCGCCCGCGCGGATCAGGTCGCGGCTGACCCGCCCGCCTGTCAGGGCGTTGAGGCTGTCAATCAGCAGGGATTTTCCGGCGCCCGTCTCACCCGTCAGGACGCACAGACCCTCGGTAAAGTCGATATCCGCCTGCCGGATGACTGCCACATTCCCGATGTGGAGCGAGCGGAGCATATCATTTTCCCCCTTCCCGCGGGTTCTTGGTGCGGTGGCGGATCATGTCCTTGATCTGCTCGCTGATCTGCGCGGCGCCCTCGGCGTCACGGGAAACGATGAGAATGGTATCGTCCCCTGCCACGCATCCCAGCAGGGACGGATGATGCAGGCGATCCACCTCGGTGGCAAGCGCGTTCGCCATACCGGAGAGGGTGTGCAGGACAACCAGATTCCCGGTGAATTCCGCCCGAACGATGGTCTCCGCCAGCGCACTGCTGATATGCAGGGCAGTCTGGCTGGTCGCGTCCTCCTGCGGCATGACATAGCGGTAACTGCCGCGCCCGGTCATGATCTTGACCAGCTTCAGCTCGCGGATGTCGCGGGAAACAGTCGCCTGCGTGACGTCAAAGCCCTCGCGGCGGAGGTATTCAATCAGTTCATCCTGCGTTTCGATCTCATGCTCGGTAATAATCTCAATTACCTTCTCCAGACGGTTCTTTTTCATGTAGTTTTGATTCCTTTCGGCGTATATTTTCATTTGTTTGTTCTCATACTTTGCTGTTTTGCAGGGCAGCGCCCTTTGCGGGAAGCCCCGATCCGCCGTGCAGACGGTTTCCGGCGACTGCCCTTATGAATAATCCGCCATCTTTGCCCGCAGGCGGTCATAGAAGCCGTAACTGCGCAGGCGGACCAGTCGGGTTTTAAGCGGGGAACGGACGATGCGTACCGTCTCCCCGCGGTACAGTTCACAGTTGGTGCGCCCGTCCACGGTCAGGTACAGCATTTTCTCCCGCTGACAGATATTTTTAATCTCCAGCGTCGCATCATCCGGGAAGATCAGCGGACGCGCCGCCAGCGAGTGCGGGCAGATGGGCGTCACGCAGAAGCAGGCCACGCGCGGATCCGCAACGGGTCCCCCTGCCGACATGGAGTAGGCGGTTGAACCGGTCGGCGTCGCCACGATCAGTCCGTCCGCCCGATAGCCCGTCACCAGCCGCCCGTTCTCATACAGTTCAATGTCGATGATGCGGGCGATGGAGCCGTTGGTAATGACCGCATCGTTGAGTCCGTACATGGAGGCGCGCACCTCACGTGCGGCGGTCAGGATCTCCACGCCCAGCATGGAGCGCGTTTCGGTATGCCACATCGGGTTGCCGGCACTGTCAACGGCAAACAGGCGGGACAGCAGATCCAGCTCCCCCAGTTCCAGCTCCGCCATGTAGCCGACGCGCCCCAGATTGATGCCCAGCACCGGCACGCCGCGCGGAGCGGCACGCCGTGCCGCCTCCAGGATACTGCCGTCCCCGCCCAGCACCACCACCATATCCGCGCGGGCGTACAGCTCGTCCATCGGCAGGAAGGTGAACGGCATACGCCCCCGGTTCATGCGCAGGATCTTGTCCCGGTTGAAGGACGCCGCCATGACCTCGCAGGGGTACGCCGCCAGCCGCAGTGCCACCTGCATCGCCGCACCTGCCTTTTCGTATATATTGAAATTGGTTACAAGCGCGATCCGCCGGGAGGCACCTGCCGGCAGGTCTGTCCGCGTTTCTTTTTCTTTCGCTTTAGCTGTTTCCATTCTGTATACCACCTGAAATGTGTTGCGGATACCGTCATGCCGTCCGCACGAAGTACGCAAGGAATTCCCTGTTGCCGTCCCCGCCCGCGATGGGTGAAGGGATCAGCCCCTGCCGCGTAAAGCCGCAGGCGGCGGCGCTCGCGGTCACGCGCTCGACAGCGGCGCGGCGGTCGCGCTCGGCTGTCACCACGCCGTGCCGGGACAGGGCGGCAGTTCCGCACTCAAACTGCGGCTTGACAAGGCTTATCAGGAATCCGCCCGGTAGCAGTATACCCGCCAGCGCCGGGAGAATCAGCGTTTGGGAGATGAAGGATACGTCCATCACCGCGCCGCCCACTTTTCCCGCAAACAGGCTCCCGTCCGGGTTCCTGCCGGACGGCTCCAGTGCGCCCAGCGTCTTTGGAGTCAGCAGGCGGGCATTGACGCCCTCGGCACAGCGAACCCGCTCGTCCGCCCGGAGCCGGGGATGCAGCTGCCCGTGCCCTGCGTCGATGCAGTACACCCTTGCCGCCCCGCGCGAAAGCAGGCAATCGGTAAAGCCCCCGGTGGACGCGCCGATGTCCGCGAACACCCCGCCCGCTACCGGGACAGGGAACGCATCCAGCGCCGCCTCCAGCTTGAGTCCGCCGCGCCCGACGTAGCGCGTCTCCCGACTCTCACCAACCTCCAGCGTATGCGCGCCGGGCGGTACTTCCTGCGCAGGCTTTTCCACCGGACGTCCGTCCAGCAGTACGGCGCCCGCCTCGATCAGCCGCCGCGCCAGCGTGCGGGATGCCGCCACGCCGCGCTCCACCAGATACACGTCGGCTCTCATAGTATCAGGTTCGCGCGGTAGTACGGGATCAGGCACATCAGGAACGGCACGACCGCTCCCACGACCGCCCCCACAAACACCTGAAGGGGGGTGTGCCCGATCAGCTCCTTCAGATTCCGGTCTATGTCCTCGGTTCCGGTAGACGTGAACAGGTCACGCACGATGCGGTTGAGGACCTTTGCCTGCTCGCCAGCCTCCCGGCGGACGCCGGTCGCGTCCCGCATGACCACCACGGTAAACAGGAGGGACACGGCAAACACCGGGGAATCCAGCCCGCAGGACATCCCGCAGGCGACCGTCAGCGCGCAGACCGCCGCCGTATGCGAGGACGGCATACCGCCCGTACCGAACAGCAGCTCGACCACATTGAAGGTCTTCTGCCGAAAAATGCCGGTAAACACTTTCAGAAACTGCGCGGTGAACCAGCCGACACCGGCGCAGACCAAAGGGAAATTGTCCAGAAGTGCTTGAAAAAAACGCAGGAATGTTTCCTTTCCGTGCCGTGCGGCTCCTCAGCTCTTCCGGTCGGCAAGGAAGACAGCCAGAGCGCGCAGGCGCTCCGCGCCGGGGTAGCCGGCAAGCAGTTCCGCCGCCTCGCGGGAAAGCCGTTCCGCCTCGGCAATCGCCTGCTCCACCGTGCAGAAGGACAGGAACGTGTTCTTATTATGCCCCGCATCGCTGCCGACAGACTTGCCCATCTGCTCCTCTGTCGCCGTGACATCCAGCACATCGTCCACGATCTGGAACGCCAGCCCGATGCGGTCGGCATATCCGGCGGCAACCCGCATCTCCCCGCCGTCCGTCGGTCTGCCCGCCGCCAGCACGCCGAGCTGTGCCGCCGCGCGGATCAGCGCGCCGGTCTTGCGTGCCTGCAGGAGCAGCAGTTCCTCGCGCGTCAGGGTATGCGTCTCACCGAACATATCCATGACCTGCCCGCGCACCATGCCGCCGCACCCGGCGGCATCCGACAGCACGCCGACCGCCGCGATCCGCGTCTCCGGAGAAAGCCCGCCGGCACGCGCCAGCATCCCGAAGGCATCCAGTGCCAGTCCGTCGCCTGCCAACAGTGCCGCCGCCTCGCCGAACACGCGGTGGTTGGTCGGGCGTCCGCGCCTCAACGCGTCATCGTCCATGCAGGGCAGGTCATCATGAATGAGCGAGAAGGTATGCACCATCTCAACCGCCGCCGCGAACGGCAACGCCGCCGCAGTATCCCCGCCGAACAGGCGGCAGAATTCCAGCGTCAGCGCCGGACGCACCCGCTTCCCCCCGGCAAGCAGGGAGTAGCGCACAGCCTCATCCAGTCCTCTGTCACAGCGACCGTCCTGTCCGCCCCGATACAGCCCGTCCAGGAAAGCATCCACCTGTGCCGCATCCTCTTCCAATACGGTGCGGGCAAGCGCGGCGGCATCCGCCGCGCATACCTCCCGTTCTGTCTGTCTGTCGTCCATACGGTCACGCCTCCCCGTCCGCCGCATCCGGCTCCGAAAAATCCGCCGGGCGGATGTCCCCCTCGGCGGTGCGCCGCAGGATTCTGACCTTCTGCTCCGCCTCGTCCAGCTCCCGCGTGCAGGCGCGCACCAGTGCCACGCCCTCCTCGTACAGCGCAAGGCTTTCCTCCAGCGGCAGTTCCCCGCTCTCCAGCCGGGAGACAATCTCCTCCAGCCGTGCGCTCCGCTGCTCATAGGGCAGTGCGGCGGCGCTCTCCTCCGGCGATTTCTTCTTTCCGGGCACTGCCTTTTTCTTCTTGGCAGTTCCGGTCTCCGGCGCCTGCTCCGCGTCGGTTCTGCTCTGCTTGTCCGTCATACGTCTGCCTCCCTGTCCGCACCGTCCGGTGCCATATCCGTATTTTGGATCTCCACACGTTCCACCCGTGCGTGTGCCGTACCGTCCGCAAACTGTACCGCAACCGCCGCACCCGGTGCAAGTCCCGCCGCGCGGGGGATCAGCCGCCCGTCCGGCGTGCGCACCAGCGCATACCCCCTGCCCAGCACCGCCAGCGGGCTGAGCGCCTGCATCTGCGCATACAGGCGGCGCAACTCGCGCCCGCGCACATCCAGTCCGTGCCGCATCGCCCGCTCCAGCCGCTGTGCGGTCGGCTTCAGCAGTTCCCGCCGGCGCTGAACCGCGCCCTCCGGTGCGGTCAGTACACGCCGCGCCGCCAGCCCGGCAATGCGGTCGCGCTCCCGCGCAAGTCGCCCGTCCAGCGCATTGTCCAGCCGGTCGGACAGCCCCCGGACGCGCCGCCTGAGATCCGCCCGGTCGGGCGTTGCCATTTCGGCGGCGGCAGAGGGGGTTGCCGCACGGCGGTCGGCGACAAAATCCGAGATGGAAAAGTCCACCTCGTGTCCCACCGCCGAGATGATCGGGATTTCGGAAGCCGCAATGACACGGGCAAGTCCCTCGTCATTGAAGCACCACAGATCCTCCGTCGAGCCGCCGCCCCGTCCCAGAATGATGACATCCACCGCCTGCTCCGGGTCGCTCCGGACGGCAGGCGAATTGAAGTACCGTACCCCGCCAGCCAGGTACCGGGACGCACGCGCGCCCTGCACCTCGGAGGGGAACAGCAGGATTTCCACCGACGGCATCCGTCCCCGCGCCACCCGGATGATATCATGGATGGCGGCGCCGGACGGCGATGTGATTACGCCGATGCGCCGGGGGTACGGCGGCAACGGCTTTTTACGGGCGGAGTCAAACAGCCCCTCCGCCCCCAGCTTTGCCTTCAGCTGTTCAAAGGCGACGGCAAGGTCGCCGGCACCGACCGGCACCAGCGCATCCGCCACCAGTTGGTACTGCCCGCGCACCGCATACACCGACACCCGCCCGTGCAGGATGACGCGCATCCCGTTCTCCGGGGAGAAGCGCAGCGTCGATACCTGCCGGGCAAACATGACGCCGCCGATCGCGCTGTTCTCATCCTTGAGCGAGAAGTACAGGTGACCGGAGGCGTACAGCCGTACGCCGGACAGCTCCCCCTGTACATAAACGTCGCGCAACGGGGGGGCGCTCTCCAGGGTCGCCTTGATGCATTCATTCAGCTGACTGACCGACAGAGTCGGTCTCGGATCCTGTCCGTTACGTTCCATCGTGCCGCGCTCCTTTCCCGGAACCGGACGACCGCCCGGCATTATCCCGCTCCGCCGCCAGCGCGGCTTCCGCGCACAAAAGAGCGATCCCGGCGGCATTATCCGCCGAGAACGCAGGCTCCGAAAAGCGGCATTCCCACGCCGCCCCGGCTGTCAGAAGCGGGCGGATGAAGCGGTTGCTCATCACGCCGCCCGCGTACAGCACCGGCAACGGTGCCGGACGACAGCTCCGCAGGCTTTCCTGTATCTGATCCGTCATGAGCCGCAGTGTTTTCCCGACTGCTGTCAGCACCCACGCCGCTACCAGCGGGGCATCGGACGTTTCCGCCCACAGCTTCGCCGCCTGATTCTCAAAGCCGGAAAGGTTGCACACGCCGCCGCGAACCGAGGGGCGGATCGGCGGCAGGGGCACGGTGCAGGTCCGTGCCAGTGCCTCCAGCGCGGGACCGCAGGGGAACGGCAGTCCCAGCAGGACGCCCACGCGGTCTATGACCTGTCCGGCGTGCAGGTCTGCACCGTACCCGACAATTTCAACCGAAAAGCCGCCCGGCACGGGATGTGCCAGCACCGCCTCGGTCGTACCTCCGGAAACATGAAAGGCAAGGAAATCCCCGTCCGGCAGTTCCCCTGCCGACCGGTCGCAGAGCAGGCTTCCGGAGGAGTACAGCGCCGCCATGATGTGCCCGCTCTGGTGCGAGAACCGGTACAGCGGCACGCCTGCCCCGGCGGCGAACGCCTCCGCCGCCGCCACGCCCGCAAGGAAGCAGGGCATATAGGAATCGGCGGCGTCCCGCGGGCGTGCCGAAACGCCCACCGCCGCCGGGCACCAGCCGCCAGCCTCCATATCCGCCCGGAGAAGGCGCATCAGCTCCGGCAGGTTCCGGGTGTGCGCGAACAGCGCTTCGCTCTGCCGCAGTCCCCGCGCACCGGGCGCAACCGGCAACGGTGCCTTGCGATTGGACACCACCCGCAGGCGACCGGGCGCATCCGGTTCGCGGACAGCCAGCGACACGGACGTTGTATAATTGCTGGTGTCAATACCGACCCAGCAGGTATGCGTATCCGGATACGGCATGAATTTTATTCCGCGTCCGGCACATCGGTCTCCGGCACCGGCGACGCGCCGGCAAGCTGCTCGTTCAACGGGGAAACGCGCCTCATTCCTCCGAATCTCCATAATTACGCGGCCGGGAAACTCGCGGCGAAGTATTCGAAGATCGAAGCGGATGGAGCGGTCACGGCCGGAAGCGATTACCATACGCTGCTCTCATTCCCGCTCCCGCAGGACGGCAGAAGCTACACGGTCTGGGTACGCGCTTCCGGCGGCGCCCTCTGTTTGCGCCGCCCGGAGAAGGAGCTGAAGTGGAGTTTCGGCAGGAGCGGCACATTCCGCTGGATCAATTTCGGGAGCTGGAACCGTGCGCAGGCCGGTCCGACGCTTGCGCTGATGTCCGAAAAAACGCCGTATGCGCGGGTGGAGCGGATTCTTCTGACTACCGCTCCGGCGGCGGCGTACAGGCCTGCCGGGGACGGCTCCGCGCCGAACCGGTTCGTCTGGGTGCCGGGCGTTTCCGCCGTCGGCAGGCACCGGTTCGAGGTGACGGTTTCGGCGGGCGGGGAGAGTGCGAAGCGCACGGTCGAAGTCACGGTTCTGCCGCCCGCCCGGGAGACCGGAACGCCGGTTCCCGCCGCCGCCGCGGCTTCCGGAGGGCAGCGGCGGCTCGACCTTGCGAAGCTTTCCGTCCGGGCCGCCGACTATCCGCTTTTCGACTTCTTCGGAAAAGAGTGCCGGGAGGCGCTGGAGAAGAAGCCGTTCGGCCTTT
>ENA-UERK01002758-UERK01002758.1-human-gut-metagenome-genome-assembly--contig:-NODE-2758-length-11241-cov-9.464439_pt1 | contig 11241 bp, 12 predicted proteins | sample MGYA00242957_ERZ507957 | MGnify/ENA primary metagenome ERZ507957 (study PRJEB26167, sample SAMN06115538) | human gut metagenome | host: Homo sapiens | place: China:Heilongjiang | collected 2015-11-06... | reverse complement strand
ATCAGATAATGATAAATCGAAATTTTTAAGATATGGATACAATCCATATTTTCGAATCAGTGATATGATAATATCACTGTATTCCATAAAATCATCCTTACGGTCAAGAACACGCAATAACAATTCTTGACCTTCCGAATTGATGCCGTATAGATTGACAGATTGGGATATGAAATTCAGAATTTCAAATTTAGGCAAGTCAACTCCCTTTCTGAACATATTCTTGATGCTATTATAATTCAAAGTTGTTGCCATAGATTCAATTTGTTATTAAGCATCTGTACAAATGTTTCCTTCGTCTTTAATGGCAATAGGAACAAGTGTACTTCTATATCAATCCCTAATTTCTCAAATTGAGATTCAAATTGATTGAAGTATTTCTCCATTTCATTTTTCATTTCTTCTTTATAAGCATTTGTGTACTTTACATGTTTGTCAATCACCTTTGAATTGAATGTTATGAGGACTGGCACACAAATTCTTTCAAAGATTTCATCCAAAGAAGTGTCTGGACTTATCAATTGGCTCAACTTTTCGTAGAAAGGACTCTCTTTGTCCAGTTTATTGGTGATAGCAATAAACTCTGTACGTAGATAATCATGAGCAAAATGCTCTTCTATCTCCGGGATAACATCCTTTATTGCTTGTGAAGCATCCTTATAAAATTTCACTTCCCCAAGCCACAAATCCAACAAGCCATCGTTATTCTCTATTACATGGACTGCATCAAATCCCTTGACGGTTTCATTGGGTCCATCCTTAAAATACATTTTGCTAATAGCAGGAATGGTCTTGTAAAAATCTTTAAGAATATAATGCAATAGCAATTCTCCAAACTCACCTCGGCTCTTATATTTTGGACTGTTATATATCATAGCAACTGATTTTCTCAACTTATCCATCCATTCTGCACTATCTACCTCATGAACCTCCGAATAAGAGAGACAAAAATCGGGAATGCAGTTGAAGAGATTGTCTGCCAAACGTTGGCCACGCCATTCACCATTTTCGAATCCTGCACAAATACCTAACAGTGTAGGTATTGAGGATTCATCATGAACTATAATCTTAAAGAATTTCGACACCATAGACTATACTCTTTATCCTTTAAGACCAAAATGTTCAGCTGCAATCATTTGCCCGATGTCTTTAGCTTTAATGCTTTTTGTTTTTGCCGTTAGACCATAGAACCGTGGGGATTTAACAGGGTTTCTTCCTGAAATTACTTCAGAAGCTCGTGACCATACTGATACTTTTCGTTCTTCTACAAGTTTGACCATAGGATCTACGAATTGTGTAACTTGATCCACACGTCCAGTTACAAGAACAGTCCGTACCCTATGTCTTCTATTTCTTATTTCGGCAAGAGTTTTTGGGGCAATAACTGTATGTCTTAAATTTTCCAACTCCGCATTACACTTAATGAAGTCACATATTGCCAAAGAACTTGCCTTGAAAAGAATATTGGCAGTACCATCTGGCCCTGCAGGTATATTAAGTGTAGAGATTCTGTCATTCTTATGAGCAATGATAGCTTTGCATTCCTCATTTTGGATTATCCACGCCCATACTCTATAGACATTATCCCTCCAAGTCGTAATAGGAATGGATGTGCAGATATGTGTGATGAAAGGAAGACAACTTTCATAGAAATCTTTCTTGTCTGCAGTATCTTTTGTGACATATTTCTCTGTTAAGAGCATGATGAAAATTACACGATCCATAAGCTGCTTGATGGTATGACATCGTTTCATCCAACCAATATAGACTCTCAATCTAGTCGTGTTTGGCACATAGTGTATCAAGCCTATTTCATCGAATGTCAAGTCTGTTATTCTTATTGTATTTTCCATTGTTTTACTAATTATTTTAACGTTTCGTACATTATCCGTAGTTCATTCGTAGATTCCCAACAGCAATATGGCATATCAGATAATCCACCACATTCTTTATCATTATCCCCTTACCTTTGCAGTGTCTTTCGAAAGGCAGTAACAAAATGTTGAACTATAATATAACTATGTGTATGAAACTAAAAGCAACTTATACTCGCCGCATCTTGGCAATGATGTATTTCCCGGACTGCGAACCGCAGAACGCTGTGCGCCGTCTGACCAGCGAAATCAAACGTTGTACGGAACTGTATGAACTCTTGACCGCCAAGGGCAAGAGGTTTGACAACAAGCAGATTCTCACCATCCGTGAGGTGAAACTTATCGAGGAGTATCTGGGCGAACCTGTGTACTCCATCGAGGAAGTGCTTGTATGAACTCTCATGAAGCGCATCGTTAGGTGCTGATGATGCGCTTCTTTGACTGCTAACGAAGCGCATCTTCAGGGTGTAAGGAAGCGCATCTTTAGGTTGCGTGAAACTTCGACGTTCATCGACACACTTCGACGGATGCCCCTGAGCTGATGTCGTATCTTTGCACCAGCTAAACGAAGAACGAAGAGTGATGAGTGAAGAATTCAACACCTGGGTACACTCGGAAGTCCTTGTTCGGAGTGATGCATATATATTTAGTATTAATCTCTTAATAGTAAAATTATGAGCAAGTATTACAAAGTGTTTTCTCGTACCCTCACCATGGGTAAGCGTGAGGGTGAGACCGTTTACAGTGTTCGCCCTGTTAGTAACGGAACGTTGACTACCGATCAGGTAGCGAAGCAGATTTCTACGGAATCTACAGCTACTACGGCTGACGTGAAAGCGGTACTCGACCGCTATGCCTACTATGTGATGGACAATCTTGCCAAGGGTTACAACATCGAGTTGCTTGGCTTCGGAACACTCTACCTTCGCTTCATTACCAACAAGTCGGTGACAGACCCGAAGAAGGCGAAGAGTAATCTGGTGAAGAGCATTGTTCCTGCCTTCCGTCCTTCGTTTACTGTTGACCGCAACGGCAAGCGCACCTACGACTTGATTCCTAACCGTATCAGCCTTGTGAAATACGGCGAGGACAGCAACTCTGACGGAACAGGCGATGATGGCAGCCAAGAGGGTAATAACTCTACACCAACACCAAATCCTTCCGACAAGAGTGACAGCACTGGTGGTGGTTCCGACAGCGGAAACACAGACACTGGTGACTCCGGCAGCGGCACAGAAGGCGATGGCAACGTTAACTTTGAGTAATCCGTAATTCGCAATCACTGAGTATGAATGTATTAATCCCAATAGCTACTGCTATGATGTTGGAAACTTATCCCATGACCATTGGTGGGGAGGCTGTGCGCAACGAGCGCACCCTCCTTGCCAAGGTGGAGGACGGCGAGCTGATGCAGTCGTCCGAGAGTGTTAGATTTTTAATCCTGCATTGTTCGGCTACCCGACGCAATCAGGATTATAGTGTTGAACAACTGATGCGTGATCATAAGAAGCGTGGCTTTCGCACCATCGGCTACCATTTTTATATTCGTAAGGATGGTACCATCACGCAGCATCGCAAACTGTTGGAGGTGGGGGCGCATTGCCGACCTTACAACCGCTGTTCGATAGGCATCTGCTACGAGGGTGGTCTGGATGAGCATGGCAAGCCATGCGATACTCGCACCGAGGCACAGACTGAACGTATTATCGAATTGCTGTATAAGCTGCATAAGTTGTTTCCGAAAGCGAAGATAGTGGGGCATCACGACTTGCCTGGCACTACACCAAAGGCTTGTCCTTGTCTGGATACCCATACCGTATTCGGGTGGATAGAGGACCTTTAGTCCCTGCAGAAGATGTCTCGTGTATAAATCTTTTCCTTTACGTCATCAAGGCACGTGTCATAGCGGTTGGCTATAATCGCATGGCTCTGTGCCTTGAATGCTTCAAGGTTGTGCTCAACGTAGCTTCCAAAATCACCTTTATTCTCCCATAATCCGTTTCATCGCTGCCATCATGCGGAGCTGCTTAGCAGTTGGTCCTTTCTGACCTTTCTCTGCCAAGTCAAGATAGAACTTGTAGTTGCTTGACAAAGCCTCACGAAGTTCATCAGGCATGAGCATGTGCCATTCTTGATTTTCCTCATCACAATAGGTGGCAACCAAATATAGTTTCTGAAGCTTGTACTGGGTCTTGCGCATCTTGCGAACGACATAGGTGTGGGCACCACCCTTGACAAACTCATCGATAATTTGTAACTCTTGCTTATTGAGGTTGCTCAATATCTCAATAGGACTATTGAGCAGTTCCTGCGCTACTCGGCGTGCCGTCTCGTCCTTCTTCAAGTTCGGGCTAACATACAAGTCGAGTTTGTCACACACCTTTAGCATATTTACTTTGGTGACACCTCCTACGAGTTGCACCAAGTGTATGCTGGAATCAAAAGTTTTTGTATCTGGTAAAACTATCATGTTTATATTCTTAATAATGCTTTAAAATTATTCCACATAGTTTGTTCCACATCTTCTTTTTTCATGTTTAATATATTAGCCAATATTGATGTTGATTGGGTTAACATATTGCTGTGAGTCTGTGTGTTAGAACCAAATGGACTATCTGTCTCTAGTAAAATTCTATTTAACGGGATAATCTCTACCATTTTCTTAAACTTTATTGTTTGCATCATTTTCTGGTTGATAGAGAAATAGCATCCGATATCCACAGCATCTTCTATGTTTTTAATATTGCCAGTATACCAATGCAATATGGGTTTAAAGGAAATTCTTCCTCTTAGACAATTTAAAACTTCGATTTCTGCCTTTCTTGAATGAATGGACAAAATTTTATTCTTATCCTCTCGGCATTTTTCAATCAACTCCTCAAAGAAGGCTAATTGTTCCTTTTTGTATGTGCTGTCGGAAAAATCCAGCCCAACTTCTCCTACATATCTGGCATTTGGCAATTTTTCCCACATCATTGGGATATACTTCTTGTATTCGCCAATTAGTTCAGGATGAAACCCTAAAGCAATTCTTATGTATGAGTCTTCGTATTCTTTTTGTTCCTTCTCATATAATACAGGAAGATTTGTCATGGCAATAGTATAAATCTTGTTGGCATTGATTTCTTCTATTGCCGCTTTAACGTTCTTCTGTAAGTCTAAATGAAAATGTGTATCGTATAGTCTCATGAAATAGTTTTTAGAAAGTCAAGTAGTTCTTGCCTTCCTCGTTGATACAATGCTGCATATTTATCTCTGCTATCATAAATGGGACCATTCTTTTGTATTGCAAAGTATGGATCACATTTTTGTGAGAGTCCTAATCTGTATGATTTTAAATTGATGGAAGCTTCTTCGTCTTGATAATATTCATCACGATAGATGCTTGTATCTTGTATTTGTGCCTTATGAATAGCAGCCCTTCTTATAGAACAAGGCAGACATACACCACAATGATTGGAGGCAGACTCTCCTCTCCATCGTCCTAAGTCAGGATGTGAACATGACATCGTCCAATGAATGTTCTTTTTAAGAAAATCCAAATCTGCACATTCAACTATCATCTCACCTTTAGTCTTAAACTGAAAAGGATTGTACATTTTTACTTGAACTCCCATATTATCCATGATTTTTTGTAACAAACCTAAATAATAGGGGTGGGTGGTTCTTGTACTCAAACTTCCTGCTCTATGTATGGTCAATGGAACATTAAGTGATATGACGCCATTTTCTGGTATGCACAAATTCACTTGGTGTCCCATTCCTGTTGCCAACAGAATGGCATGGGCAAAGAACATGAAAGACCTCGAACGTGTAGTATTCTCATTTGCGCTACTTGGTGATGCATAGAATTGAAAGAAATGCTTTCTTGCATAATCAAAATGTGAAACCAGACTATCAATTACCTTCCCTTGATAAACGCTAACACCCTTGCCACCATTGTAATTACCAACAAAGATTGGCTGTTTTTGAGCAACCAAGAGATTTATAGCACCAATAAAGGAATCAAGTCCACCAGATAACATACAAAAAGTATCTGTATTTTGAATTTTTCTAGTATTTCTGTATCTGTGGAGACTTTTCTTAAAATTCGCTTCTCCTTCTATATAGTAAGGACGTTCACGGAAAGAAAAATGCCACCGATCACCTGTAAGGAAATTAAGCGTAGATTCTAATAAGGCTTTGTTTGCATCCCATGCATTCTTTTTCAAGACAGGCATATCTATTGCAAACTCACGTGTCCATCTATCAGGATAACCAGATCTACTAACCTTACAATCTACATAAAACACCATTAGCGATATGTAGAACAAATCCAAGGCTTCATCCTGGAAAAAATGGGGTATAGTCAACAACTGTTGCTTGCGTTTTGTCCAAAATGTTGACTTGAACATAGTGGAGTTCCAAAGATCAACAGTTTGGTAACCATTCTTACAGAATAAATCTGTGTTCGATAACTTACAGATATATTTTATCATCATTTTATCCTTTCTGCTTCTTGGTAACATGCATCATACATACCATCAACAGTCTTTGAAATTTCTTCAGACGTTGTTCCCTCTACCATACATTTAGGAAGAACATAATCTACAATAGCATCAACTATGTCTTTTATCTGTTTCTCGCCGTCCCTAATCTCTTTTGCAGACTCACATTTCTTCAATACTCCATAAGAGCAATCACGTATAATCTTATTAAAAATATACGCTTTTACGAATACACTTAAGAACTGCTGAAGAAATTCCTTGTTTATAACTTCAAGTATGTCTTCTGTTATATCCAAAGTTTCCGACAACTCCGACATTGCATCCATCAAAGAATCCATCACCAAAGCGTCTTCCAAACTATTTGGAGCTGGGGCAAGATGTAAGCAAATGTCACTGAGTACATCTTTGACTGGACGACCGTCTACAGGGATGCCAGCCTCCTCAAACTTCTTTTTTACAGTTTCTGGTGAACCCGAAAGCAAATAAAACATCCCTCCAGTAACCTTTCGGGCTGTTTTTGACTGTTGAGTAGCTTGTTTGTGTCCTCCTAAAGCTTTAACATAGCCACTAATCGCAGTTTTTACCTTCGATGTACTTCCACCGAAAGAACTTGTAAAGTTTCGCTTGGCGGATTGAAAATATGTTGTGGTCGCAAATTTACTTTCTTCAGAATTTCCTTGTTCTTCATCTTTATCCTGTTCTTCATCCTTATAGGATTCTAAGTCCGGAATTTCTTCGGTACTCAAATCACCTATACCACTGTTCTCTTCGTCTTCGGTAAAATCCGAAGGTAATAAGACTGCACTTTTGGGACCTTTATATAGACTGGATGTTCCCATTACTTATTTTTCTTAATAATGTGTTCTAATGTTTTCCCGATTTGTCCAAAATTATCTCCAAAATAAGATTTCAGACTTTCTTTTTCTTCCGGAGACAAAATATCTGCAAAATTTTGCAAATATATTTTTTGTGCTTGACTATATCTATCACTTGGAATGGATTTAATCTGAAGCAAGGCTTCGGTTATCATGTCATTATGGCAAATAACTAAAGCGTAAGACTTGAATAAATCATTGTCAAGTTTGTCTTCCATTTTCAATTGCTCAAACAATGTGTTGGCAATATGCTTTCTATCCATCAGAGACAATTCCTTTAAAAAGGCTTCGGCTTCTTTCCTGTTTGTTTCATTCTTTGCCATCAGTTTTTCTAGGCATAATTGTCCAATTGGCGAAAGCAGTAACCCTACAGATTGGTTATAGGTGAAGCGTGAATTAGAGAAGTAATAATAGTCGCTTATGTTCTCATCTGAAATTTTGCAAGTAATACCTTTCCAGGCTTTTACCCAATCATTATTGGCATAATCCTTGAATAAGGCAACATCATCCTCGCCATTCTCAAATTTTGCAAAGTCACCCTTGTTCTTTGGATCAATAACCAACTTGTACAGGGGCGCTGCAAAATACTCTATCAACATAAGTTTTGCCATCACATTTTTCTTCAACTCAATATGTCTTGACTTCGCCATATCAAGTCTCATGAAAAGTGTGTTAAGGAATCTTTTGCATTGGCGTTGATTACCATTAATCTGCTTTGCTAAAACAGAAGATATTTGTCCAGATAAATACAAAGATTTCTTGCATTTATTAGCTAATTCGGCCTTCTTTAGATTCAAATATTCGTAGTCAAATCTTTCCAAAGGCTTTAATCCCTTTATGATTTGTAGAATCTCAGCAAATTCATCTTTATCCAAATCCTTTTCTAGCAAGAGACATGATATATATTGTTCTACTTCATTCTCGTCAAGGGCTGGGATGTTTACTGGATATTGAATTACTTTTTCCATATATTCACGACCAATATCAAGGTTATTGCCAATAACCTCTTTGTATTTGGTCTTGATGGCGTATTCTATTAATCGTTGATCTGCACCAATGACAAATGAAGTGCCCTTAGCGAATAGAAATAATCGCATAGCCTCAATAATGTCCAAGATGGTTTCTGGAGAACAACGGTCTAATTCATCAATAAAGACAACAAGATGCTTGATATTTGTTTCTTTTAGAATCTTTTCAAATTCATCGTGGAAATTCTTTATATCTTTACGGATGTTGTTGTCTGTTTTCAAAGAGCGTAAGGCTTTAGCAATATCTTCCTCAGTAACGTTTTCAGCATTCTTTTTCAAGGCATTGGTTATCTGGGATATTGTAAAATCGGTCAAACTAAGAACACCGCCTGTCATAAAGTAATCCAAACCATAACGTATGCCTTTGCCCAATATTTTTTGAACATCGACTTTGTTCCATAGCTTTCTTACTTTTCCTTTAACCTGAGAAGAAAGTCCTTCTTTTTTGTGGATTGATTCAAGAATGGTTCCACATAATGCAGTCTTGGCATCTTCATATCCTTCAAATAGCCATCCGTTAAATCGAATACATAGTATCGACTTATCATCCATAGATATAAGATGTTGTTCAACCATCTTCATAAGACTGGATTTTCCGCTTCCCCAATCTCCATAGAGTCCTATGCTTGACGGAGATAAGTCTTCATCAAGCACAAGTTTGACCACAGCATCAATGATATAGTCAAAGTTCAAATAGTCGATTATTGTTTCCGAATCTTTCCACATAATATTGCTGTCGTTTTGTTTGGCCTAACCTGCGGACTCGAACCGCAGATAAGCTGTCCATGCGTTAGGCTGATGTTGACCAAGCTATAGTTGGCAACCTTTTCTTTTTGTCACACTATTCTTTTGGTATGTTTTCTGCTAAGAACTAACAGATTTCAAACTCAGAAGTTACAATTGGCGACTAAAAGAATCCGTTCAATGTGGAAAATGATACTAGCGTACTCATCCACATCGCCATTTTAAATGCTAAAGCCATCATCCTTGGCTTTAGCTACAAGTAAAATTTACCCATAACTTTTATTTTATTAAATTTATAGTTTAATAATTCTCCTTGCCAAGCTCGGAGATTTGTCATCTAAAATGGTTGTCCAACACTTGGCATATCTAAGCCACTTGTTAAGCCATCCATCATATTATTATCTAAAGGACCCTCAAAAAATCTTTTGCTAGCCATATCAACGTGCAATACAGCATCTCCTGTATAGCCTAATCTATTCTTGGCTACAATAATCAATGCGACATTATGCATGTCATTACCTTTTTCGTCTTGGTAGATATGATAATATTCTGGTCTATGCACAAAGCAAACCACATCACTATCATCGCAAATAGTTCCACTATCTCTAAGATCTGTCAAAACTGGTCGATGCTCAAAACGCTTTTCGTCCTCAGCATTTCTATTCAGTTGAGAAAGCAATACGATTGTAATGTTGAACTCTTTTGCCAAGGCTTTTAATCTCCTCGTTATATAGTTCAACTCTAAGTATCTGTTTTCTGTGAACCCAGTCTTTGCAAAAATCAATTGTAAATAGTCGATGAAAACGACCTTTACTTGATGTTCTTGTACCGATTCTTCGACAGTTTTACAAATGTCATCTATAGTGTAAGTCGATTTTGTATCCAGATAAACTGGTGCGTTTACTATTCTAGGTAATCCCTTGTCTAATTTTTCCCATTCTTCTACAACCAGTTGGCCACTAAGCAATCCTCTATACTTTATGTTAAGCGTACATGCAATAAGCGTATTGGTACACAACTGCTCTGTACTCTCTAATGAAATATACAGCGAAGGAATATTCTTTTCAATTGAGAGATTCCTCAACAAGTTAAAGGCAAAAGCAGTTTTGCCCATACCTGTTCGTCCTCCTATAGTGACAAGAGTACCTTCTACAAGTCCACCAAGAACTTCATCAAGTCTTGCGAAACCTGTTGATATTCCAATCAGATGATCCTGGGGTGCTTCCTGTATTCTTTTTACTGAGTTATATATAGTTTCTTTTATTTCTTTCATGTGATTTTCTTTTTTATATAACCTCACTTACGCTCACCTCATCCATAATCTTGCGCCACAAGTCCTTGGTCATGGCGATGGTAGGGGATACGCTGAATTTATATTGCTTTCCAATAGAACGCAAGTTGTACATTACATTATGACGACTTTGCGTTATCTGGTCTATGATGTCCGTGTTTCCTTCTTTGGTGATGATAGGGAACATGTATTCTGTGTCCGTGGAATATCTGTTGGCTATTTGCTGCATGGCCTTGTCCCATTTGATCGTGACAGCAGGATTGTTGTCAGACGCATGGGAAATATAGGTCAGCATCCCGTCTTTAACGTCGGATTTCTTCAGATAGGCTATATCCACAAATTTCATTCCTCTTGTATAAAGGGAGAATAAGAACATGTCTCGGGCGAACGCTTGCGATTTGTGAAGGTCGAGTGTTCGCAAATAATGCAACTCTGCTATTGACGGGAACTGTTGAGAGGTACGCTTGGGTTGTGGCGGTCTCTTGTTGACCAACCGAAAGATATCTTGTTCTTGAACAATTCCACTTTTTACAGCTTGCTTATAGAATGTGCATAGTTGCGACAGGTAATAAGCAGTGGTAGATGCTGACAATCCTTGCGCCTTCATCCATGCCTCATAGTTCTGGACAAACAGTTCGTCCCATTTGTCCATAGATATGGGGTTGTCACCCATAAACATCAATATACGGTTGGCTGAATGCTTGCGAGTGTCTGCCGTGTGCTTTCTACCTTCTTTCATTAGTTCATCAATGATCTGTTGTGCAAAAACTGCAAAATCGGTCATAACAAAAAGTGTATTTTTGTTCAACTACTCTTCTACAACTTCGAAGTCTTCCTTATGCACGCCACGGATAGCTACAGCTATTCCACCGAAGTCGAAGACGAGCTGGCGGTCACGGTCTATGCGGACAATGTAGCCTTCATAGTCTTTGAATGGTCCTG
>ENA-UERK01002753-UERK01002753.1-human-gut-metagenome-genome-assembly--contig:-NODE-2753-length-11254-cov-5.311354_pt1 | contig 11254 bp, 10 predicted proteins | sample MGYA00242957_ERZ507957 | MGnify/ENA primary metagenome ERZ507957 (study PRJEB26167, sample SAMN06115538) | human gut metagenome | host: Homo sapiens | place: China:Heilongjiang | collected 2015-11-06... | reverse complement strand
CAATTACGTTATGGAACGAATGAGCGTTTACGCTTGTAAACCAACCTTAATTGAAATCGTTACGGCATTAAAAAATGATTTGAATTAAGAATTTTCATTCTGCATTGCGGTTGATGATTTTAGAGATAAATAATTTACTTCAGAATATTTATCATCATTTATATTAACCTTGTTAAGAGTAAAACCAAATGTATTAATACCGTCTTTTGTACTTTGTGCAATCATTTTACCGTTATGAGCTTCAATAATTTGTTTTGACAAATACAAGCCTAAACCTGTACTTAATCGTTGAAACATAGATTCTTTTGTATAATAACGCTCAAAGAATTGCTCTAATTCTTTTTCAGAATAAGGAACACCCTCATTTATAACACTAAATTTAAAATTATTTTCGTCTTCCGATAATTCTACAATTATTTTTGTACCTTCTTTTTTGTACTTTAAAGCGTTAGAAATTAAGTTATACATAACACGTCTTATGTGCATTTGATCTGCAATAATTGTATTATTATAAACATTTAATTTAATATCAATTTCATCTGTTCTATCCAAAAGTCTTGTAAATTCAAAGCAGACATCTTTCAAATTATCTACAATATTTAATTCCTTAAATGCAAATTTAATATTTCCGCTATCAAGTTTGTAAGTATCTAAAACAGTCATAACCATGTCCATTTCAAACCTTGAAGAACGATACATTTGTTCTAAAATTTCTTTTTGAGTATCATTAATTTCACCAAACATACCTTGTATAAATAATTCAATTGCTTTGCTTTGCGCAATAATAGGATTTTTCAAATCATGAACTAGCATTGCAAGGAAGTTATTTTTACGTTCTTCTAAGCTAATTTCATCATCAACATATCTTGCAAATATTGCAATATTTTCAACTTCACCTTTTGAGTTAAAGGAAGGAACTCTTACAAAATGTAGCCAATGCTTGTCTTTATTAGTAAATTCTATTTCTTCCGTTGAAATAAGAATTTCTTTATTCTCCATAATTTTGCGTTCAATATCATGAAAACTCTCCAAACCTAGGTTAAAATTGATTGAGCCATCTTCAAGCAAATCGTCAAATTGTTTATTATAACAAACATATCTACCTTTTTTATCAACTAAAATTGAGATAAATGGCATAGAATCAAATAACAATTTCATTTGTCTTTGAAGTTTAAAAGTTCTTGTTTGAAGCATACTCCCTGTTATAATCCAAAGAACTAAAAATGAAAATGAAACTCTTGAAGGCAAAATTGTTGGTTCAAAAACAATTGCTAAAAAGAACAAAAATACAGGAATGTATATTGTTAGTGAATAAAAGATAAACTCTTTAGTAAAAAAACTTGCCATATTTTTAAACATAAAACTATAACCTCTCTATACTTATAGCCTAAGTATAGCACTTCGCTAACAGGTTGTATATTAGTCAGGTGGCGAAATTTTATATGGAATATTTTAAACGCTTCGCAATAAAAGCTTTATATTTATGTCGTTGTTTTCTACTAATGTATCTCAAAGCACGATGTAAATTAAATTTTGCCTCATCAAATTTTCCCAAATGGTCATAACAAAATCCAATTTCCGCATAAGAACTAAATAAATAATATTTTTTAATCCATTTTCTAATAATAAGTTTCGGTTTATAATTTTTCAAATATTTGATTGTCTCTTCGTAATAATCAATTGCTTTTTTACGATTTAAAAGAGTAAGATTGAAAACCCTTGCTGTACCGTAATAATTAATCATTCTACCAAAGATTAAAACCATTCCTAAGTAGAAAATCAAGCCAAATAAAAGTCCGCCGACAAGAATAAATTTCCAATCAAACGGCATATTTGAAAGTCCATAAGTCAATGTGTTGGAAATAATTGACCATAAAAAACCAATAACTATACAAGCTCTAAAAAAGTAATTTCTCATAGACCAATTATAACATACTTTTTAAACTATTTAAACCCTGTTGATTAGGAAGAATTTACAATTTGTTTACGCAAACAAATCTTTTGTAGAAAAAACTAATCAATTTTCAAGAAGAATTTTATTTGTAAAAAAATGTTAATATAACCTAACATTTGTATTGCAAAATTTTTCTTTATTTCTTAAACTTTTCATGTTAGTTAAACCTAACAATAGGCTAAGAGGTTATTTATGAAAATTACAGTATTAGGTAGTGGACACGGTGGTTTTGCAATGTCGTCAGATTTAAAATATTCTGGCTATGATGTTGTTTTGTCCTCCATTGCACCACATAACTCAAAACTTAAATTGTTCAAAAGTTTAGGACAAATAAAAATCGAAGGAATGACTGAAAAATACAAAAATTCTGTAATTATTCCAACTAATTTTATTGAAGAAAACACCATTAAACCAATAAAAAGAGCTGATATTATTATGGTAAATGTTCCTGCTTTTGCACAAGAAGCATATAATGAACTTATTGCAAAATTTGGTAAAACTGGACAAATTATTGTATACCCTTGTGGTGGATTTTCTGCTGTAAATTTCAATAATTACTTAAAAACTTTTAAGCGTGAAAATGACTTTACTGTTTGTGAAACTGGTTCCTTTGTTTATACAACAAAACTTACAGAAAACGGCAGTATTTTAATAAAAAGTATGAAATCAAGTGTGATGTTTTCTGCATATAACCCTAAAGATACTAATAGAATTTTGAATATTTTAAATAAAATTTACCCTCAATTTTACAAGGCTGAAAACGTATGGCAAACAAGTTTTAGCAACCCTAGTTCTGTATTGCATACAATTACAACCTTGTGTAATATGAGTCGAATTGAACAGTTAGGAGCATATAAAAATTCTTTTTACGACATAACTCCTAGTGTCGCTAGAGTAATGGAGAAAGTTGACAAAGAGCGTTGTGAAGTTGCATCGCATTTTTATAAGAATGTAATGAGTATTACTGAAATTATGTGTAGTTTGTATAACCTTCATTATGATAATATTTATGACACAATTAAAAATATTTCTGCATTCAAAATCCAACATGCACCAAAAGATTTAAAACATAGATATATAACAGAAGACATACCTTATTCCCTAGTTCCAATTTCAACTATTGGTAAAAAACTTGGAATAGAAACCCCTAATACAGATGCTATTATTAATCTAGCTTGTATGTCTAATGATATAGACTATTGGGAGCAAGGTAGAAATGCCAATAAAATAGGCTTTAAAAACATTCAAGCAATTTATCAAGATATGGCGGTAGCTTAAAATGGATAAAAAGTTTTTGCCACTAATTATATCAACCGCAGCCGCATCGTTTATGGTAAACCTTGATACATATATCATAAATGTCTCAATCCCTGCAATTGCTAACGATTTAAACGTATCAAAAGCTGACATTTCTTGGGTTGTAATGTCTTACAACTTAATGGTTGTATCCTTACTTCTAATATGCGGTAAATTGGCTGATAGAATCGGTTTAAAAAAACTTTTTGTATCTGGATTTGTAATCTTTACCGCAAGTTCTTTGTTTTGCGCATTATCACAGAATTTAAGTCAATTAATAGTATCTAGAATAATACAAGGGTTTGGTGCATCTATACTTTACGCAATGCCTCAAGCTATGATTGGGAAATTTATGCCTAAAGAAGAAAGGGGCAAGGGTTTTGGTTATAGCGCATCTGCTGCTGCTTTAGGTATAATGCTTGGTTCACCTATTAGCGGACTTTTAACAGGTTTACTTTCTTGGCATTGGATATTCTTAATCAATGTACCTCTTGGAATAGCTATTATAGCCCTAATTTTATCCAACAATTCTTTAGTTGAATCCAAAATAAAACTGTCAAAAGAAAATTTTGATTTAACAGGCTCTTTTTTAAGTTTTTTTGCTATTTTAGGCTTAACTTTTTGGTTAAATCGTCTTAATAGCGTTGGTTTCATGAACCCTGCAATGACAAGTATACTTATTGTTTCATTGTTTTTATTAATTTATTTCATTTACCACTGTCAAAAAAATTCTAATGCACTTTTAGACCTAAATTTGCTTAAAAACAAATATTTTTCATGTGCAAATTCCGCAATGTTTTTAATCTCGGGCTTTTTAGCAGGAAACAATTTTATAATGCCGTTTTATTTGTCAGAAATTAAACATTTATCAGAATTTAAAATAGGTCTTTTATTTATTATTTATTCAGCAAGTTATATGACTTTCAGTTTAATTTATGGAAAAATTTCTAAAAAATATTTACCTGCAAAAGTTTCTTTTTTAGCATCTTTTGCTTCCGTTTTATCAATTATATTTTTTATTGTAAACATACATAATTCTAATTTAGTGTATACCGTAATGTTTTTCGTCCTACTTGGTCTCTCTTTTTCATTTTTTATTACCTCAAACAACAATTACATTATGCAACAAGCAAAAAATAACAATGAAGGTGCTGTCGCTGGATTACACAGAATGACAGGACGTTTTGGAATGTTGTTTGGCGTTGTTATTTTAGAATTTTTGTTTTCTTATGCTCAAAAAAATGACCTAAATGGCTTTATTTTAAGCTATTGCGGTGGTTGTGTAATTTGTCTTTTTGCAACAATTTTTTCTTACATTTGTATCAATAAACAAAAAAACAGAACATAAATTTATTCTTCTTCATCACTTGATTTTTGTTGGTTTAAGAAGGAATCATCAAAAAATGGTTTAAAATTCTTAACCATAGGTAGTGGCGGAATTTTGCCTGTTGAAATAAAATTTTTATCTTGACAATCACCGTTTATGTCACAAACTCCGATAAATTGACCGATTGAATTGTAATAAAAAGTTTTTTCACCTCTTGAAAGGCTTTTTCCTACATATTGTCCCGTTGCATTATAGAAAAAAGTTCCTGTTTTTAAAATCTTATCATGCGCTATCATCTTACCGTATTTATCATAATAAAAATTTTCGTGATTTTTACTTACAATCGTATAATCTGGTTCATTTTGTATCGTAACGGGTGTTTCTGTTGTTTTATATCCATTTTGCATTGTGCTAGTTTGAGTTGTTGTAATTGTACCTGTTCCTGTTGAAGTTTTTGTTGTTGTCGTAGTTGTAGTTGCTGGAGCTGCAATACATACAGGCATTGAAATTATTGCAATTAGGGTAAATAAATATAATAATTTTTTCATAAAATCTTCCTTCTTATGCAAAAATTTTAACACAACGAGGTTCTTTTTTGAAGAAAGTCTCAAATATTTAGGCAAAACAGAGGATTTTACAATACAAAATTAATCAATTTCTTTAGTCAAAAATGCGCATTTGCAATCTTCAATTTCTAATAACAAATCTTTAAATTTTTTATATTGAATACAGCCTGTAATATGCGACAATTCAACATTTCCGACAAATTCTATTTTATAATTATCAATATTCTTTTCAACAATTTTAATCATTTTGCATTGCTCTAAAATACTCAATAAACATTCAACACAATCAATGGTTAAACCTAAAAATGATGCACTTTTCGCAAGGTCAAATTCGCCATTTCGATTGTTACAAGTGTATTTAACCATACCAGAAAGCGTTTTAATAATATCGTGTTCATCAAATTTGGTAAAATTGCAAGCCATATAATGAATATGACGAGGAGATACGCTCTCAATAATACTGTCAAAAATTTCTTCACTTGGTGGATAGTCAAAAAACATTATACTATCTGCTTTTTTTAGGGTTTCTCTATTTATAATAGAATCACTCAATGTTTTATAAGGTTTTAAAGAGTCTATAACGCTCTTATTTTCCGCAAATACAATAACCTTCATTTTTGAAGTACGAACATAATCTTCAACTTGAGGTAAAATATCTATTTTGTTTCTATGGTCAAAAACCTTTATAGCATTTGGATTTTCAACTTTTTCTTCCTTTAAATTCTCGCTGTGAATGTCTTCCACCATTAATTGTAGACTTGTTACATCTCTAAAAGTATTGATTTTAGGTGAAAAAGCAATATCAAGTTTGTCCTCTGGAACTAATGAAATATCACCTCTAGACCACCAAACACAAGTATATAGAGCGTCTTTGCCTTGAACTTTTAAACGTAAATGATTTTTATTTTCGCCCATTAAAGTTTTTTCTTTTAAAGTAAACCCCTTTACTGCAAAGACTGGCGAAGGATTTAATGCACCAAAAGGCTCTAATTTAGAAATTTCATCAACAAGAGTTAAATCTAAATCTTTTTCATCAAGTTCTAAATCAATGTTTACAAAAGGTTTAAGAATTTTGTCACCTAAAACTTCTGATATTGTTTTATTCAAAGCATTTTTAACAATATTAAACTGCTCATCATTACCGCTAAAAGCAAAGCCCGCAGCCATTTCATGACCACCAAAACCATCAAACAATTCAGAATTTGCATCTAAAACTTCATACAAATTTATACCTTTAACACTTCGAGCAGAACATCTAAATTGTTGAGTTTCAGAGTTATAATTCATTATAAATGTAGGTTTATAGTATTTTTCAACAAATTTTGAAGCTGCAATTCCGATTATACCTATATTCCAATTATTACTATATAAAACAATAGCATTATTTTCTGTACCTTCTTTTTGATACATTTCATCTGCTTCTAAAAAGGTTGTTTCACAAAGGTTTTGACGAATTTTATTCAATTCATTCAAGGTTTGAACCGCCATTTCAATTTCTGTTTTGTTATCAGATAACAAAAGCGTCAAAGCCGTATTAACATTGTCTAAACGCCCTGTTGCATTAATTCTTGGCGCAATACCAAAAGCAATATTTTCAGAAGTAATGCCGTTTTCAATGTTGTAACCAGCACTGTCTAAAAGCCTTGTCAATCCATAATGTTGACCTTTTGATATAAGCTCTAAACCCTTTGTCACAAAATATCTATTTTCACCCAAAAGAGGTACTATATCTGCAATTGTTCCCAATGCAACAAGGGGTAAAAGCTCTAATACAAATTCAGATTTATTGTAATGCTTTAAAAGAGCCTGCGCTACTTTTAAAGCAACCCCACACCCTGCAAGGTATGTAAGCATTTTAATTTTTTTTGCAGAAAGTTTTTCATCTAAAGAATTTTGAGCTTTTGGATTAATTATTGCAAACGCTGGAGGCAACTCCTCTGGCGCTTCGTGGTGATCTGTAATTATAATATCTACACCAAAACTCTTTAAAAACTTAACTTCTTCAACATTGCTAACGCCACAATCCACTGTAATCATAACTTTTGGCTTTTTAGAAGTCATTAATTTTACTAGTGTTTTTGTGTTCATACCATGACTTTCGGTCTCTCTATCTGGTATATAATAGTCAACTTCAGCCCCTAAATGTCTTAAAGTCTTTAATAATACCGAAGTTGAAGTAATACCGTCAGCATCAAAGTCTCCATATACAAGGATATTTTGTTTTTCATCAATTGCTTTTGCAAGTCTTTCAACAGCTTTAGCCATATCAACAAAAACAGTTGGTTCTGTCAACTTCATTTCCAAAGGATTTAAAAACTCTTTTATATCCGATTTTATAGTAATCCTACGTACGGCTAAAAGTCTTTCTAGCAAAGACTTTTCACCATTATCTGTTTTTGTAACTATCCATTCTTTTTGCATTTTTATTACTTGCTTTTACTAATTTTTTGTTCTAAAACTTCAATACCTTTTTTAAGTTGAACATCATTTTTATTTGTCACATCTTCGTCTTTTATTTCTACAACAACATCCGGTGTAATGCCTTTTTTATGGATATCATTACCGTTTGGAGTCAAATAATGTTGAATTGTAATATGAACGGCAGAACCTTCTGGCAATTTATTAATTTCTTGCACAATACCTTTACCAAAGGTTTGCGTACCAATAATTGTAGCCCTTTCATTTTCCTTTAATGCACCTGAAAGAATTTCACTTGCAGAGGCTGAACCTTTGTTAACAAGCACCACAACAGGCTTTTGAGTTAATAATTCTCTACCGGCTCTTGCGGTTTCTTTGTAACCTTCACGGTCAACGGTGCTCACAATAACGCTGTCACGCATAAGCATATCCGCAATTAGAACCGCATTTGAAAGTAATCCCCCTGGATTTGAACGCAAATCCAAGATATAACCGTCTTTATCACGAGTTTTTAAAATAATTTCGCCAATTTCACTACCCGCATTTTTACTTAAAAACGAATTTAATCTAATATATTGAATATTGTTTGGAATTTTTGTTTCAATTGGTGGTTTCGTAGTTACAACCTTAACTTCAACCTCATCTCTTACAATATTAAAAGTAATAGGTTTTTCTACATTTTTACGTTTTATCAAAAGTGTTACAGTCGTACCCTTTTCGCCTCTAATTTTATCAGCAGCTTTATCAACAGTAATGCCTTTTGTACTTTCACCATTGATTTCCATAATCTCATCACCCGCTTGAATACCTGCTCGTTGCGCTGGAGAGTTTTCTATTGGTTCTACCACGTACAATTGACCGTCTTTTACAGAAATTTGAGTACCAATACCCTTTAAAGAACCCTTCATACTGTTTTGTTCTTCTGCAAATTCTTTAGGATCTAAAAATCTTGTATATGGGTCGTTTAAACTTGCTAACATTGTATTTATAGCCATGTAAGCATCTTCATTTGTTTGAATTTTACTGTCATATTTATGACGCCATCTTGTCCAATCTTGATTATTATTTGTTTGATCTACAAATTTGTTATTAACTAATTTCCAAACCATATCATATAAATCGCAAGGGCTGTATGCCATTACTCTTGCAGTATTTACACCCATTACTAAGAATGCTAACATCAAAACTGTTAATAAAATTCTTCCAAATGTTCTATTCATAAATTAATTTCCCTTTATCCAATATATATATTATTGCACATTTATTAAATATAAGATGTTTTTTTACAATAAATGTTTCAAAAACGTTAAACTTTTATTAATAGCTTTGAAATTTTTCAGTTTTCATATACACTATTATTAAGAAATCTATTGAGGAGGAAGTATGCACGAATACGTATTTAAAATGAAAAAAGGTGAAATCGAAATTGAATTAAAATCTGACGACTTGGAATTTGTTGAAGAACAACTTAACAAATGGAGAGAAGATTTACTTCAAAAATAACCTTATTTCCTAATTTAAAATTAGGCTAAAACGCAATAAAATTAACTTAGACAGGAATTATTATGCCAAAGTATACTTTTACATTTAAAAAAGACGACGTCTTTTTAGAATACATTACAACTGACAAAGAATCTATGGAACGCCAATTTCAAATTTGGGTAACATGCGCTTCTGTATGGGCTTACAACCAAGAGAAAATTGAAAAAGGTTTAATGGCAGCACCATTGCCAAAGGCTGAAAAACCTGTCAATAGTGAAGTTGAAGAAGTTAAACCTGTTGAAGAAAAATTAGAAGAACCAGTTCAAGCACCTGAAATTAGGGAAGAAGCGACTGAATTAATCATTGAAAATTCTGAACAAAGCCAAATTGACAGAGAGTCTCAGCGCATAATTCAAGAATATAAGGCTGAAATGGAAGCAGAAGCCCGTAAAAAGGAAACAGACGCTAAAAAAGAAGAGTTCAAACAAGACGTAGAACAAGTTGTGGCAAAGGAAGAAGCTGTTAAAGAAGAAATTTCTGAACTATACAGTAAACCTGCTACAATCAACGATATTCAACTAACTCAACCAGAAGAATCTGAATCTAAATTAGGTGAAAACAATGATTTTGATGCGTTCTTGCAAAAATCAATGGCAAATCCAACAACACATGTTAAAGAAAAACAAGATGACAGATTTTTAAAGGTAATCAAGGTTAAGAATATCTCTGAAAAGCTAGACTTTTTAATCGTTACAGCCTACTATTTATCTGAGTTTGAGCGCCTTGATAGATTTACATTAAAACTGGTAAATGCCAAATTAATGGAAAACATGCACGAAGTTATTGATAACTCTGTATTACAAGAGGCGATTGATAAAGGGCTAGTTGAATGTTTACCAAATTACACAAATATCCCATCAGCAATGGAATACAGACTTACAGAAGCTGGGGAAGAAGCATTTTTAAACGGAAGTAGCAAATAAAACATGAAAAAAATAGCAGTAGCAATGAGCGGTGGCGTTGATAGTAGCGTAACTGCCTTATTATTAAAGCAACAGGGCTATGAAGTTGTCGGAATTGCAGGCAAAATGACCAATTCAGACGGGGCAGAACAAGTTTGTAAAAATGCTCAAGCTGTAGCTGATAAAATCGGAATACCCTTGTATATACTTGATTTGAGCGACAAATTCAAAGAAAAAGTTATTGATTATTTTGATAAATCTTATTTGGAAAGCAAAACCCCAAACCCTTGTGCTATGTGCAATAAGAGGATTAAATGGGGCGAAATCTTCGACTACGCAATAAATACATTAGGTTGCGACTACTTTGCGACAGGTCATTACGCTAATATCGTAAAAATAGGCAATTATTACACTCTAGCACCCGCTAAAGACCCTAGAAAAGACCAACTTTACTTTCTTTTTAGCCTAAATCAAGAACAGTTCTCAAAAACCTTGTTTCCACTTTATGAGTACGAAAAATCGCAAATTCGCCAGATTGCAGAAGAAAATGATTTACCGTCAAAATCGGCGAAAGACTCTCAGGACATCTGTTTCATACAAAAACCAAAAACCTTGAAGGATTATCTTTTTGAAACAATTGGTAAGAAAAATGGCGATTTTATTAACATTGAGACAGGTAAAAAGTTGGAAGAACACTCTGGATGCTATCAATATACAATTGGACAGCGCAAAGGGCTTGATATTGGGGGAACTCCAGCCCCATTGTATGTAATCAAAATAGACTCAAACACAAACACAGTCTATGTTGGAGAGAAGAAAAATGCCTACAAATCAACATTAAAGCTAGAAAGCGCCCATAAAACATTCCCATTTGAAGGTGATTCATTTGATGTAATGACGAAAATCAGGTATAATATGCCTTTTGTGAAGGCGCATGTCGAATTATCAGGTGACACCGCAGTTATGACGTTTGAAGAACCTGTTTACTCAGTAACCCCTGGGCAAGCAGCTGTGTGGTACGATTTAGAACATGGCTATTTGCTTGGCGGTGGTTGGATTGTAGAATAATTAAACTCTAAAAACGCCCTCTCAGCCTGTCACTTTCCGTTAAAAAAGTTTGTATTTCAATTATTATAAGAAAAAACAGTACTGTGTACGTAAAAATACGTACGTATTTTTACGTACAATTTTTTACGGACAAAAATGAAAGGTTGGTGTTTTTAAGGGCAAAATTTTGAAAAGATACCGC
>ENA-UERK01002749-UERK01002749.1-human-gut-metagenome-genome-assembly--contig:-NODE-2749-length-11270-cov-3.326007_pt1 | contig 11270 bp, 7 predicted proteins | sample MGYA00242957_ERZ507957 | MGnify/ENA primary metagenome ERZ507957 (study PRJEB26167, sample SAMN06115538) | human gut metagenome | host: Homo sapiens | place: China:Heilongjiang | collected 2015-11-06... | reverse complement strand
GTTTTATTTTTGTTTTCTCGCCCCTCCACCTTTCGGTTTCGGAGTTCGCCCAATATATTGCAAAGCCTGTGCCTAACTGACGGTTTGTCGGGGTAGGCACAGGCCTATTTAAACTATGATAAACCATTGAGCGATGGATTAGCTCAGGTTTAAACTTATGTAAACTTTATTCACACGGCGTTATACATTCGGGATGTGCCGACGCTGAAAATGTGTCATCGCAATGCGAAAATGTGTCATGCCTGGGGTGTATTATTTCCTAAAGAATCCCAGTATATCTCTCATCATTTTGGCACGCAGGTTCACGTCGGTGATGCTTTCGAACGGAAATCCCAGAACGAAGGTACGGTACTGACTGCCTTTGTAGGCTATGCCGGCACTTTCTCTTTCTATATTGTACAGGCATACAGAGAAAGCGTCATCGGCAGGAATTATACATTCTGGAGCACTTACGGCGTAAGTTTTAGGGTTGGCTTTTCGTTCTATGCGGTACATTACGCAATATCCGTCTCTGATATCGCAGGCGGGCGAGTCTTTCATGTTGCCTCCCAAGCTATACTTCAAAACATCGCGCGCAAAGTCGGCCGGCACCATTTTGCTGCCCACATGCTCGCCGCTCACCATTAGGTTGCCACCATTGCTACAGTAGTTGGCAAGCGCTTTTCTGGTATCATTGGCCAATGGCTTCTGCTCAGCTCCGTATATTAGGTCGATGGCATGATAGTCTCCCAGTATGGTAGATCCGCTCTCTATTGTCTCTACGCTGCACGATACGAACGAGTATTGCCCTGCCATCTGTATAGCCTTTCCATGAATGAAAGGATAATCGAAAGTGTTTCCGGCTACTTCTTGTGCCTCCAGTTCTTGTCCGCTATACCCCAATCCGTCGGGGGTCTCTATGCCAGCCTTCAATCTGTTGAACGTTTGCTGATATCCGCAGAATGCCGTAGTGCTGATGTAAGGCAATCCGGGGTCGGACTCTATATCGAAACCTTGTTGCAGGGCGGTCTCTATGGTAGCCGGTCCGCTGGTACGGTGAAATGCGTTGGCTATAAGGATAGTTCCTTTGCTGTGCTTAGCTTTATATGCCGAAAGAATTTCGGAAGGGAAACTCTCTCCGCCCTTGTTTACAGCCGTAATTTTAAAGCTGTAAACCAATCCAGGTTCCACTTTCGCGATATACTCCGTACCTCTTACAAATACTCCGTTATCGAAACCTCCGTAGCCTATTCGGGTGTAGACTATGTATCCTTGTGGTTTGGCTGTAGGCTCTAACACATCTTCTGTAGGTGTCCATCGCAGGCGGAAGGTGTTCTTCTTCTTACCTTCGTCTATGGCGAAGTGGCTTACGGGCAACGGCTGTACGGTATATGCAGTGCCGTGCATTGATGCGTTATATTTCAGTATGGATTTGTATATGGAGCGTCCTAATGTGAACTTAAAATCAGGCTCGTGCCCCAACTTCAAGTCGGCGAAGTTCTGGTGAGAGAGGGTTTCTAATATCATTGAAGGTACGGCAGGCAGACGGGTCTCGCTGTAATTGCGGTTCCACATGCTGCGTCGTGCCCACTGAATGCCGAAGCGTGAGGTTATATCTCTCTGTATGCCCGTAAGCACCATGTCGGTAAGGTCTCTCGATGCGTATCGTGATATGCCGCAAGCCAGTTTTCCGTCGTTATAGTCGGTGGTATAGATGCCCAATGTGCCTTTCAGCTCATTGTCGTTACTGAATCCGGCATCGCTGTGCACTCCTAACGATAGTTCCAAAGGCACTCCCAAACCTTTTTCAGTGGGGTTGAATACAGAGCCTCCGCTAAGATAGTTAGACATAAGCGAGCGGACGTTGATGTCGTCGGCATAATCGTTGCCGCCTTTACTTTTGCTGTATACACCATAAGGCATTCCCGCCCACTGTGCCCAGTAGCGTGCACCTTCCAGGTAGCGAGGCATACCGCTTGGTCTTCCGCCGCGCACTATATTTCCCATACCGCCTCCGAATCGGACTGCATCGGCACACACTACTCCTGTCTGCGAACTTTCGTTGCTTAGTACCACCATGCCGTATTCGTTGGTGCCCTTATCGAACTCGAATGTTCCTAAATACACCCATGTACCTCCGCCTATCTGCTGGTTTACACGGAACTCTGTCACGCCTCCGTTGTGGAAAACCAAGTATTTGGCATCGCTAACGCTTTGTGGAAGTGTTTGATATGACACGTATACGGCGTAGCGTCCTTTTTCGGGGATGTTAGGAATCCATTCGGCGAATGCCTTCTCTGGCTTGTCGATGGTGGGGATATAGCGTGCCGTTCCGTCGGTGAAGGGGTTGTAATTATCTGGATAGAATTGGTATTTCTGAGCGAAGCCGGGACGGTCGGTGTTTTTCCAGATATGCTTTTTCTTGTAGTTTATTTCCAGATAGCGTCCTCCGGTGCTGCGTGTGTCATTATCTACTATGACTTCGTTTTTCTGCCAGTCGCGTTCGCGCGGAGTGAATACTACGGCTCCCGCATTTTCTAGCATCGGGATAAGGTAGGGCACTACGATGGACTGCGTGTACAGGTCTTCGGTAGTACCGAAAAGGCGCGGGCGTTGCCATTGCCATTCATTGGTGGCGTTTTTATAGTATTTGCCGTGGCTTTGCCATAGGGCGATATGTCGGTTTTTCAGTCCTTGACTGGCGGCATATGGTTTAGATACGTTTTCTACCCACGGATTACCTTTATATTCTACCTTGCCGTAAAGCCGTGACTTGTCTTTGTCTTTTCGGCGGAAAGCGTTAGGAATAAGGTTCTCTATGGGTTGACCATCGGCGTATACTGTTATGGTGTAATAGTTTACAGGACCTGGCAGCGCCTGCTTGATGCTTCGGTAAATGGCCTGCACGTTTTCTTCGGTAAACGGTTGGTAACCGAAGTTGGCGTTGGCATATACCCTCAGGGTATTATTCTGATGGTCGGCAGTGAAGCGTTCCAGCTTGCACGTACCGATGTTGGCGTATGTGGTTTGGTAATTTCCGAAGAAATCAGAGAGTCGTTGCTCTACGTTGGTGTCGAGGCTTTGCGCATGTGCTGACATGAAGCACAGAAACAAGCCGACATATGTGAGATGTAGTTTTTTCATTTGAATTCTTGTCTGTTTAGTAATGCAAATATAATTAAATTTTATTTTGGGTATACAGTGATTGACTATTGATGATTATTTTCTACCTTTGTTTGATAATAAATCAATAAAACTAAGAATAATGAGTAAGGTAATAATCGAATCGTATGACGAGTTCGCAAAATTGTTAGGACAGCAAATCGGTGTTTCCGATTGGCTCGAAGTAGATCAGGATCGTATCAATCAGTTTGCCGACGCTACATTAGACCATCAGTGGATTCATGTAGACGTAGAACGCGCTAAGGCTGAAAGTCCATTCAAGAGCACTATTGTTCATGGCTATCTTACATTGTCGCTGCTTCCATATTTCTGGAATCAGATTATAGAAGTACATAACCTCAAGATGATGGTTAACTACGGAATGGATAAGATGAAGTTCGGTCAGGCAGTTCTTTCAGGACAGCGTCTTCGCATGGTGGCAGACTTGCATTCTATCGCTAACTTGCGCGGTACTACCAAGGCCGAAATCAAGTTCGCCATCGAGATAGAGGGTCAGAAGAAGAAAGCGCTCGAAGGTATCGCTACATTCTTGTACTACTTTAATTAATATAGATTTCTTTAATCGGTAATAATGAAGATATGCTGCAGACCGTGATTGTTTTGGCTTCATGGTCTGTGGCTTTTTAGTTTTTATATGGAACAGAATTATATCTTATATTCTTGCTTACGCCAATGGGCGGCAGATTATCACAACTCTTCTTTTATAGCCGACGACCCCGTGCAGTTTCCTCATCGATATACCCGTAAAGAGGATGTAGAGATAAGCGGACTGCTGACAGCCGTGCTGAGTTTCGGCAACAGAAAACAGATTCTGAAGAAAGCCGATGAACTTGATGCGATAATGAATCACGCTCCGCTTGACTATGTATTGTCTGGACGATGGAGCGATGATTTCCGTACCGATGACGAACGGAGTTTCTACCGTATGGTATCGTATGCCAGCTTTCGCCATTATTTTGAGTTGCTGCAACCGGTGTATGCGGCAGGGCACGATTTGGAGTGGGCTTTAAACAGCTGTGGCGACGGAGTTCCTATGCAGCGACTTTGCCGTTTTTTGGGTGTAACCGAAAAGAGTCCGCAGAAGAAGTTGAATATGTTTCTGCGCTGGATGGTACGTAGAAACTCGGAGGTGGATTTCGGTATCTGGAAAAGCATGAGCCCAACCGATTTGATTATTCCTCTCGATACTCATGTATGTCGTATCGCTTATCAGTTAGGATTTCTTGATTCACCCTCATATTCTCTTTCGGCAGCGCGTCATATTACCGAAGCTTTGAGACAGGTATTCCCCGACGATCCATGTTTAGGCGACTTCGCTCTCTTCGGCTACGGCGTAAATCATCCTTGAAATTAAGTATTTGTTCTAACCCTATTTTGATATGATAAAGATATTGGCGACAAGCGATTGGCATCTTGGAAATAACTTTCACGGATACGACCGTTTGGAAGAACACCGTCATTTCCTGGTTTGGCTACTTGGTGAAATAAACCGGAAGAAACCCGATGTGCTTTTGGTGGCGGGCGATGTGTTCGACTCCGGAAATCCTTCGGCGGCGGCTCAAGAGTTGTATTATTCATTTCTCGATGATGTGTCTTGTCGTTTCCCTGACTTGCAGATTGTTATTATCGCCGGAAACCATGATTCGGCAGCTCGCTTGGAGGCTCCTCGCCTGATGTTGGAGAGACATCGTGTGTTTGTGCGTGGCGTTTTTCAATTTACCTCAGACGGTGCTATAGATAAATCGGATTTGGTGATACCGGTACATTCGGCTTCTTCAGGCGAGCGTGCATGGGTATTGGCAGTGCCGTATCTGCGCGAGAGCGATTTGCCGAAGTCGGACGATTACGGCAGTGCGGTATCTCGTTTCTTGTCGGAGATGATAGAATACGCTACCCGTAAGCGCAGTTCTGATAAAGAAGCGATGCTACTTATGGCGCACTTCTACGCACGAGGCGGCGAGATTGCGGAAAACTCGTCAGAGCGAATCGTGATAGGAGGTTCGGAAGTAGTGGGTGTATCGGATGTGACAGGCGACGTGACGCTGGCGGTAGTGGGGCATCTGCATCGTAATCAGCATATCAAAGGGAAAGAACACTGGGTTTATCCGGGCAGTGCGTTGCCCATGTCGTTCGCCGAGCGGCATTATCGGCATGGAGCCGTTTATTATGAGATAGAGAACGGACAACTGAAAAGGGAGGGCGAGTTCCTTTCATATCCGTTACAGCATCCGTTGCTTTCTCTGCCAGAGCGTCCGTGTCCGTTGGCTGAGGTTATCGAGCTTCTTAATGATTTGCCTGATGCAGATGGTGACGATGACGAAGACGATGCTCCTTACCTCGAAGTAAATGTATTGCTTACAGAAGCCGATCCGTCGGTACAAAAGCGAGTGACTGATATCACCGATAAGAAGAAGGTGCGCTTATGCCGTGTGCCCGTTGCGTATCAGTCGGCTGGTGATACAGATGATGAGGTGGAGATGGAATCGATAGACGATTTGCTGACACGAAACCCTATCGACTTCGTGAAGCAGAGTTATAAGAACAAATATGGTTTTGAGATGAATGATGAACTTACGGCATTGGCCCAGATAGCGATAGAAGCGGCCCGAAAAGAAGAAGGAGGTGAAGAATGAAATTGTTGAATCTTACGTTGTGCAACTTGGCGTCTTTCGAGGGCGAACATGTAATAGATTTCTCCGCCGAACCGTTGGCGGGGGCGGACTTGTTTTCGATAGTGGGAGAAACGGGTAGCGGAAAATCTACGATACTCGATGCTATCTGCCTTGCGCTATACGGGTTGGCTCCACGTTTCTGCGGAGCGGTGAACTTCAAGTTTTATGACCGTGATAATGAATCGAAGAAGGATAAGGAACTCTCGCCCGATGACTCACGAAATATAATGAGAAAGGGCACGAGGAGTTGTTACTCGGAAGTCGTTTTCAAGGCTCGCGATGGTTTCCGTTATAAGGCACGTTGGGCTTGTTCCATTCCACGTAGTAAGTATTCTCCACCTGAGCGCAGATTGTGGCGGTATGTAAAAGGTGAAGATGGCAATTGGACTGAGGTTGTCGTTGAACTTGGCAATGCAGCTAATAGGGCAAATCGCCGAGTAGATAATAGTGTGATAAACGGAATTATCGGTCTTGATTATGATCAGTTTACACGTACTATGTTGCTCGCCCAAAACTCGTTCGCCAATTTTGTAAAGGCAGAATCGAAGGATAAGGCTAAACTCCTTGAAAAACTTACGGGAACGGAGTTCTATACAAGAGTGGGCCGACAGATTGCCTTGTATAAAAAGCAGGCTGATGATAATTTTATGGCGGTATATAATAAGGTGCAGGCATACGAAGTGCAGAAGTTGAGCGATGCGGAGCTTACCGAAGTTCAGACGAAATTGAAGGAGTTGACCGATGCGCTGACAGAAGTGCGTAAACGGGTTACGGCATCCGAAGCAAATCTTCGTTGGCTTACTGACTACCGCAAGCAGAAGGATACTTGCCGTAAGATGGAGCAGTCGCTTGCCGAAGCCAAAAAGCGTGCCGCACTATTGAACGATGTGCGTAGGGAGCTGAAGATACAGTCCGACTTAGAACCCATGCGAGGGGTCTATCAGTCGTGGCTCGATGCGGATAATGATATAAAGAAACTTGATGAGAGCGTAAAGCAGGGCCAGACGGAATACGAGGCTTTACAAGTTTCGGTAGAGCAGGGCAAAAAGCAATTGCAGACTGTAAAAGAGCAGGAGGCGAAGATTCGTGAAGAAGCAGAATCACTGGCTCCGCAAATTCTAAAGAAAAGGCAACTGAAGGTAAAGCTTGACGCTCAGAAAGTGCAAGTAGACGGATTACGCTCTGAAGTTGAGACATTGGATAATAAGGCTAAGCAGCTGAAAGAGATTATCTGCAGGAATGCATCGGCAATGAGTGACTTGGCTACTCAGCGAGATGCGGCAGAGAAGTTCTTATCTGCTATGCAACCTCATCAGGGAATGATTGATGTGATTGATGTGGTGCTTGGCGATTTAGACCGATTACATTCGCAGGAGACATATTACACTGATGGATGCTTGCAGCAGGAGAAATTGCACAAGCAATTGAAGGCTGAAGAGGTTGCCTTATCCGAAGGCAAAAAGCGTTGCCTCGATTTGACTGCACAGCTTAGTAAACTTCAGTTGGAATTAGCGGAGAAGCAGAAAGTGCTTTCGTCTGTCGATGTAGATGCGCTGAATCATCAGTTGGATGATATGACTAAGCAGTACAACTTGTTTCATCCGCTTTCGGATTTGGTAGATGGTGTAAAGAAGGCGTTGCAAGATAAGCAGGTAGCCGAGGCTGAGTTCGTTCAGATTCAGCAGGAGCAGAAAACAGTGAGCGAGGAGATGACCAAACTGTTATCGGAGGAAAAGAATATTTCATCGTTGTTGCCCGGTATGGAAGAGGCGTATCAGCTTACCGCTGGTAAGAATGCTCAGTCTCTTCGTGCCAGTCTGCAAGAGGGCAAGCCTTGTCCGGTGTGCGGGGCTTTAGAGCATCCGTACGCGCATGATGTAGACCGTGTTATGCTACCTCTAAAGCAGGAGATAGCGAGCAAGCGTAAGCGGATGGAAGAGATAAGAACCTTACTCCAAGCTGATGGTACGGGATTGATGAGTCAGTCGTCGGCTTTGAATGCCAGATGCGAGGTGGTGAAATCTACCATAGAGCGATTGACGACTGAATTGCAGCATTCGGAATCGGTGTGGAAAGAAACGACTGTTGGCTATAAGGATTTGCAGAATCTCTCATTGCGCACGGAGAGCGAAGCGATAATAGAATTGCTTAATGCTAAGGTGGCCGAAGTTATAGTATGCGGCAGAGAGACTCGTGCTCTACTTGCCGATTACGAACGGAAACGAAAGGAAATAGATGCGTTACGTGCGTCCGTCGATAAGAATCATAAGTTGAATGATGAGGAAACGGAGAAATTGCACGCCAGTCAGCTGAAATGGGAGTCGTCTAAAGGTCAATGGAATCAAAAGCATCAGGAACTGGAGCAGGTAGCTACGCAGAATAAGGATTTGCGTACCGCACTGTCGGCTAAGATTACAGTAGACGACTGGGCGCAGCGTTACTCTGACGATTATGCGCCTTTTATCGCATCGCTTAAACAGATACAGACTGATTATCAAAACGCCACAACGCAGAAGCAAGAATCCGACAGTAAGCTGAAGATAGCTGCTGCAAAGGCAGAGGAACTGCAAAAGCAGAGTGCCGATTATGTCGTGGACGGCGAAAAGAAACACAAGGCGTTCGATGAAGTTCTGCTCTGCTATAAGCAGGAAGACGAGGCGTATGCTGCTATGTTAGGTGGAAAGAGTCCGGAAGATGTAGAGAAAGAAATAGGCGAGAAGCAGAAAACAGCGGCAAAGATCGTAGAAGAGATGACCGAAGATTGCCGTAAGCGGGTAGAGCAATTGGTACACTTGCAGGGATTGCTTAAAGGCAACGTTAATCGTATGGCAGAAAAGCGTACCGAGTGCGGAAAACTTCGTACGGAAATATTGGATTTTGTAGGTCGGTATAATAAAGGTGTAGACGAAGAGAATAGAATAGGTGAGAACGATTTGCTGTATTATTTTGACGCATCGGTTGACTGGAACGCAAAACGCCAGCGTATAAAGCAGACTGATGAGGAAGTGGCTACGCTGTCTGGTAGCATGAAATCTTGCGTTGATGCTTTAGAGGCGCACATCGCCATGCAGCATGATAAGGAGTTGGTAGAACGTGCAGTATCCGCTTATGATGAGGCTATTAAAGAACAACTCAGTAAGTCGGAAGCTATGACGGCAGAAGCAGAACAGATAGAAAAGGAATGTACATCGTTGGGCGGAAGACTTTCTGCACACGAGCGGTGCATTCAGGCTACTGCCGATTGCCGAACGGAACTCGACCGCTTAAAGAAGGAGCGCGATGACTGGCAAGAACTTTACGGCATCTTGGGCAATGCCGACTCAGATACGTTAAGAGAGTCTGTACAAGTATATACGCTGCAGTTCTTGATTCGTCAGGCTAACGTGCATTTGCAGATGTTCAGCAAGCGATATTCTTTAGAGCAAGTTAAAAATTCGTTGGGAATACGTGTTGTAGATCACGACCGTGCCGATGAAATACGCAATGTCAGCTCGCTCTCGGGTGGAGAGACTTTCTTGGTGAGCCTTGCGTTGGCATTAGGTTTATCTTCGCTTTCGTCAAGGAATGTGCCTATGTACAACTTGTTTGTAGATGAAGGGTTCGGTACTCTTGATGGCGATAGTTTGAATATGGTAATAGACGCACTTTCCTGTCTGCAAGCTATGCAAGGCAAGAAAGTGGGTGTTATTAGCCACACCGCCGAGATGCGTGAGCGCATCCGTACTCAGATTCGTGTAAAGCGAGTGGGGATGGGCGGTAAAAGCGTCATAGAGATAGTATGACGCTCTATGGTTTATCAGAAATCTATGGTGACTTCTACCGGACAGTGGTCGGAACCATAGATTTCTGTATGAATCTTCGCTCCGGTCAGTTTGTCAGCCAGTCGTTTTGAAGCTAAGAAATAGTCGATACGCCAGCCTGCATTTTTCTCTCTCGCCTTGAATCTGTACGACCACCATGAGTAGATGCTCTCCATATCGGGGTGAAAAAAGCGGAATGTATCAATGAATCCAGAGTCGAGCAGTAACTGGAATTTCTCGCGTTCCTGGTCGGTGAATCCGGCATTCATGCGATTTGTTTTCGGATTCTTCAAGTCTATTTCCTTATGCGCTACGTTCAAGTCGCCACATACTATTACCGGTTTCTTCTTGTCAAGCTCCAGCAGATAGTTGCGGAAATCGTCTTCCCACGTCATGCGGTAGTCCAGACGCTTCAGTCCGTCTTGCGAGTTTGGCGTATAAACGGTAACCAGATAGAAGTTATCCATTTCAAGTGTTATCACACGTCCCTCCTTATCGTGGTGCTCTATGTCGAGTCCGTAGCTTACCGACAGTGGTTGGTGGCGAGTGAAAATGGCAGTTCCGGAATATCCTTTTTTCTCGGCATAATTCCAGTATGATGTATATCCATCGAAAGCAAGGTCTAGCTGACCTTCTTGCATCTTTGTTTCTTGCAGGCAGAAGAAATCGGCGTTCAGCGTCCGGAAGGCGTCCTCAAAGCCCTTCTGCAGGCAGGCGCGGATGCCGTTGACGTTCCACGAGATCAGTTTCATGGGCTGCTCCTTTTATTTTTCCTTATGGTAACAAATTATTACAAAAATTACAACCGTTTTCTGCAAAAAAGAGCGTCCCGCCGCGAAAAAAAATCCGGCGGGGCGGTGCAGATTCAGGCATTTGGCAGCGGACCGAGCGTCCGCACGGCCTCGCGCAGCGTCAGCAGGTCCGTGTATGTCTCCGGGCGGCGCGCCGGATCCCGCAGCAGAGCCGAGGGATGGTACATGGCAAGACAGCGCACGCCGTTCCGCTCGAACCACTGGCCGTGCTCCCGCGTGATGCGGAAATCCGGCCGGATGAGCCGCATGGCCGCAATACGCCCGAGACAGACGATGATGCTCGGCTGCAGCAGCCGGAGCTGCCGCTCGAGCCAGCCAAAGCAGGCATCCTGCTCCTGCGGCTGCGGGTCGCGGTTTCCGGGCGGGCGGCATTTGACGATATTGCAGATATAGCAGTTGTGCCGCCCGAGGTCGATGATGGACAGCATGTCGTCGAGCAGCTGCCCGGCCGGGCCGATGAATGGCTCGCCGCGCAGGTCCTCCTGCTGGCCGGGGCCTTCCCCGATGAAGACGACGGGCGAGGGGCATGGTCCGACGCCGAACACGACACTGTGGCGCGTGGCGGCTAGGCCGCAGCCCGTGCAGCCCTCGCAGGACATGCGCAGGACATTGAGCTCATCCACGGCGGTCCTCCCTGCCCTGACGGGCTCCCGGACGGCGCGCGCGCATGGCGCGCTTTTTTGCGCGGCGGCGGTTGATGGAGCGCAGGATGGCGACGATCAGCCAGAACACCACAAGCAGCAGCACCGGCACGGTCACGAACCACAGCCGCCACATGCCCTTCCAGATCTTCGCCAGCACGCTTTCGGTCTGCTTGGCGACGT
>ENA-UERK01002748-UERK01002748.1-human-gut-metagenome-genome-assembly--contig:-NODE-2748-length-11281-cov-2.923063_pt1 | contig 11281 bp, 6 predicted proteins | sample MGYA00242957_ERZ507957 | MGnify/ENA primary metagenome ERZ507957 (study PRJEB26167, sample SAMN06115538) | human gut metagenome | host: Homo sapiens | place: China:Heilongjiang | collected 2015-11-06... | reverse complement strand
GGGGTACGAATATGAAAAAAAGAATTATATTTGCTTTATCAATTATATTCGTAATCGCCTTATTGCCCGTTTTTATGCCTCGTTTCGTTCACGCTGAAGCCGAAGGCATAACCGTACCCGACTTTTCGATGGACGCAGGTGCGGCAGTCAGAATTGCAAGCGGCGACGAAACCGGCGAGGATAGCGGAATAAGATATTCGTTTACCCTTGCGGCGAGCGAGTACGAGGCGCTGATTAGCAGCAAAACTGTTTCCTCCGTAAGATTCGGCGTGTTTATAGCCGCCGCAAGTTACAACGTCGCGGGTAAGGAAATTGCCGACGAAACTCATATTTCGGGCGCAAACGCAATTTATTATTGGAAAGTTTCCGAAAACGAAAACGGCGATGACGTGTTCAACGTAACGCCTACCGCGGGTATGCGGCGCATAATTTGCGCCGAGGGCGACGCTATGAAAGTGGACGACGATGGCAAAGCGCATTTCTACGGCTCGGTCGTTAAAATGAAAGACGCCAACCTTCTCCGCGACTACGTGGGCGTAGGCTATATAAAATTCGTGAAAAACGGCGAAACGCATTATAAATTCGCCGCCGCGAACGATAACGTGCGCACTATGGATCAAATCGCGAGGATTGCTTACGCTCGCGACGAACAGCACAGAGCACAACTTGTAAAAATTTATCTTAGCAAAACCGCTCGCGATTGCGTTGTAACTACCGAACCGACCGCGATAGCCGACCTTGTGGAAACGGGTGAAAATCAGGCACTCGTAACCGCAGGCATTGCCGACGATTATTCCGCAATGAATTATTCGCTCGACGGCGAAACTTTCGGCGACGAAATCCCCGTGGCAAGTCAGGCAGGCACTTATACGGTATACTATAAAGCCAAAAGCCTTACGAGTTTCGACCGCGACAGCGCGGTAAAAACTTTGACGGTTAAAATTGCCGAGCCGCAGACGAGCGTAGTTACTTTAAAGGCGGCTACGATAACCGAAACTAAAAAAGACGGAAAATGGACTTTCGGCGGAACGTACGATTATAAAGGACTCGGCGCATACAATGTCGGCGACGTGCTTACGTTCAGATTCAAGGGCAAAAACATTCCCAACGTGGGATTATTCGTAGATAAAAACGGAGTCAATCCGATAGGCGGCGGCACGGAAAATACCGGTCTGTTCGTACAGACTTCCGGTCACGGCTCGGTAGCTTACAACAAACGCCTGATCATCGCCGGACCGTATCTCGTAGACGCTGGCGGACCGGAATATTATCCCGGCGCAGCGGGATACCCCGCTTATCGTGAATGGGTAAGCGCGAACTACGAAATGGGCGCAGACCTAAGTTACGGCGATAAATCATCGCTTTTCGGTATAGATTTTCTTGACGATAACACCGATTACGTTTACAGAATATCCTCGGCGAAGACCGCTTCGGCGGAAACCGTAACGTTGAATTTCACGCTCAACTCCGTGTCGGGCGGAACGGAAACGCAGGTAACGGCGTATTCCAAAACCGTAACGCATCTGCTGCCTTCTCTTGAAAATCGTTTCGCCGTTGCATACGGAACTGGCGATTTCGAAAGCGGCAGAACCATTACTTTCGAAGCGACGATAGAAACGCCCCCCGAAAGCAACGAACTCACTTTACAACCCGCGGCGGTAATCGAAACGAAGAAAGACGGCGTTCACGTCGGCTTTGGCGGAACGTACGATTATAAAGGGCTCGGCGAATACAAGGTCGGCGACGTTCTCGAATTTACGTTCAAAGGTCAGAACATTCCCAACGTAGGTTTGTTCGTAAACAAAAACGGAGTAAATCCGATCGGCGGCGGAACGGAGAATACGGGTATATTCTTGCAGACTTCGGGACACGGCGCGGTAACTTACAACAAGCGTTTGTATATAACCGGACCTTATCTCGTAGACGCTGGCGGCGCGGAATATTATTCCGATATAGCGGGCTTCAAATACAACACATGGCTCGGCGCGAATAAAGAAATGGGCGTAGACGTCAGTTACGCAGTGGACGGCGGCAGATACTCGCGTTTCGGTATCGAAATGCTTGACGAAAACACGAATTACGTTTACAGAATCGAAAGTTCGGACGGCACGGACAAGCAGGTAACGCTTAAATTCATTCTTTACACCGTAAACGAAAACGGCGAAAGAACGGAATATGCAAACTTCGTCAAGGTCGTAACGCATCTTCTTCCGTCGCTTGAAAACAGATACGCCGTAGTATACGGCGCGGGCGACTTTTACAGCAAGAACAGTAACATATATACGGGTAAGCCGATAACTTTCTCGTACGAAGTGAAAAAAACCGCTTAAATAAGCAAAAATAATCGCGGCGGGGCTTACTCCGCCGCGGAAAAGGAAAACTATGAAAGACAAAGCATTTTTATTATACGGTTATTCGTCGGGAACGGACGGAACGTATTTTTCGGGACCGCGCGTATTTACGCAAAATAAGGATTTCAGAACCGAAGAACAGTACAGATACTACCGCGAATGCGGACTTAACACGCTGTTGCTCGAAGGTAACGACCCGTATTACGGCGAAACCTGGGCGACCAGCCAGACTAAAAAGAATATGGATACCGCTTATAAGGCGGGCATAGACAAAATAATCGTCTACGACAAAAGAATTTTCGATTGTTCCGAGGTTCGCGGCGGACTTATAGGCGAAGGCAAAAGATTTGCTACTTGCGCTGAACTTGAAAGTTTTATAGAGCGTTGCATTAAAGATTATAAAAATCACCCCGCGTTTTACGGTATTATGCTCGTTGACGAACCGAGATGGTTTCAGATAGAGGCGCTTGCACAGGTCGTAAAAGCGATTAAAACGGTCGCGCCCGAAATATTTATTCACAACAATATTCTGCCGTTCTACCCGGGACACGGAAGTCTGTTTCTCGAGGACTATGACGGTACTACTATAGACGACGAGGCCGTTGCTTATCGTAAGTACGTTGCAAATTATCTCGACGCTACGGGTATGCAATATCTTACTTACGATTCTTACCCTATGCGGCTCGAACCCGAAGCGGGATATTTTATCAGGCGCGAACATTTGCAGGGCTTGCAAATCGCCGCCGAAGAAGTAAAAAAACGCAATATAGAATTTTATTTCGTTTGTCAGACGCAGGCTTTTTACGCTCACGATAAAATAGTTTATCGCGCGCCGAACGAGGCGGAAATGCGTTGGCAGGTAAACTGCGTGCTTGCGTTCGGCATTAAAAGTATAGGGTACTTTACCTATTGGCGAAAACAGCGCAACAGCGACCTCGAATATTTCGTAGACGGTACTTCTTTTATGACGCAAAGCGGCGAAAAAACCCCGCTGTATTTCGCTATGCAAAAGATACATTCCGAACTTAAAGAAATTTCGGATTATCTTCTCGACCTTAAATACGAAAGCAGCGGATATTATTCCGATCTGCCAGTGCCGCAGGAACATATCGAACCTATGGAAAAGGGCGATATAGAGCGGTTTTTGGATATTAAAGGCGATGGCAAAACTTCGCTCGCGATAACCCGTCTTGTAAACGAAATAAACGGCGAAAAGGTAATTTGTATATTTAACGCCGACGATCCGCGCGGAAAGTACGCGGGGGCGCGCAATATCTCGGTTAAATTAAAGCAAGGCGAAATTGCTCGTACTTTTTCGCTTAAAAACGGGTTTGGCGCGGCGCAGAACGAATTTACGCTCGATAGCGGCGATTCGGTGTTTTTAGTCGTTAAATAAGGAGATTTAAAGTGAAAAAAATAAATAAAATCTTAACGCTGCTGCTTGCGGCGATAATCGCTTGCACGGCATTTGCTTACGGCTGTAAAAAAGACGGTGATTCGGTCGATTTGTCGGGCGCACCCGATTATTCAAACGCTACGGGCGAGTTTTTGACCTACGGCTACACCGGACCTACCGACGGAACCTGGTTTCGCGACGACGAGCAGTATAATACCGGCGAAGATTACCGCACGCAGGAAAGATACGCGGAATATAAAGACGCAGGCTTTAACGTGCTTTTGATTCAGGGTAACGAGCCGTATAAAGGCGAGGGTTTTGAAACGAGTATATTAAAGCGCACCATGGACAGGGCTTACGCCGCCGGCATAAAAAAAGTTATCGTGTACGATTCCCGTATCTACGATTTGTCGGCTGCCGAAACGCCTATTGTGGGCGAGGGTAAAAAATTCGCCACCGAGGACGAACTCGTGGAATTTATCAGAACCTGCCTTGCGGATTATAAGGATCACCCCGCTTTCTTTGGCGTAATGCTCGTTGACGAACCGTTTTACGACGTTTTGCCGCAGGCGGCTCTCACCTATAAAGCGTGCGAAAAAGCGTTGGACGGTATATACGTGCAACTTAACCTTCTTCCGCTCGACAACACCGCGTCCAGCGGCAGGTTTCAGGATCCCGACGGCGAATTTGCAAGCCTTAACGTTTACGATCAGTACGAACTGTATTTAAGGCAGTTTTGCGAGTGGTCGGGTTGCGACAGGATTTGTATGGATTCTTACCCGATTCGTCAGTACACAAGGTCGGGTGAGGCAAGCGAGTATTATATCCTTGATACGCATTTGCGTAATTTAAGAATTCTTAATAAAGTCGCCAAGGAATTTAATTGTAAACTCGACGCCGTGGCGCAAACTATGGGTATGGGAAAATTGTCGGGCGATACGGTCTACCTTAAATCTCCCGACAGAAGCGAAATGTATTGGCAGATGAACGCTTATATGGGTTTCGGCATAAAGACTTTCTCATCGTTCACCTATTGGAATAAGCAACAAAACAGCGTTGATAACGAATTTTACGACGGCTCGGCTTATATAACGAGAACGGGCGAACGGACGGCATTATATTATTCAATGCAAAAAATCCATGGCGAAATGCAGGAGTTTGCTCCCGTTTTGCTTAACTTCGATTATTGCGGAATGAGATATTATTATACCAAACCCACTTCGTATTCGACTTTACACCTCTCGTCGGCTTTCGGCGCGGATGAGGAACAAGACGAGTTTTCCGAACTCGTCGGCGTACAGGTCGGTACTTCGCAAATGGCTATGGTAACCGAGTTAAAGGACGAAAACAGCGGACGATATATGTATATGCTTATGAATCCGCAAGCGCCGTCCAACGCAAAATTCAGCAACGTTTCGCTTAATGCAACGCTCGATTTCGGCTCGAAGTACAAGGCGGTAAAAATTTGGTATAAGGGTAAAAGCAGTCTTGCTCCGCTCGTAAACGGCAAGATAGATTTCGACCTTTCCGCAGGTTACGCAGTATACGTTATGCCTTATTGAAATTATGTACGAATTAAAACCCGTCGCCCCCGAAAGCGTGGGAATACCCTCCTGCGCGATTTCGCGGTTTATCGACAAAGTTAAAAAATATAAAATGAATATCCATTCGTTTGCGTTTCTCCGCCGCGGCAACGTCGCGGCGGAAGCGTATGCGAAGCCTTTTTTTGACGAAAATTTTATGCACAGACTGTATTCGAGCAGTAAATCTGTCGTTTCGCTTGCCATAGGAAAACTCGTCAAAGAAAACAAAATATGCCTTTCGGATAAAATCTGCGATTACTTTCCCGAGTTTACGGACGATAAAACCGACGAAAGCATTAAAAGCATAACTATAGAAGATATGCTCGTAATGTCCGTGCCGCCGTTTACGGATTCCTACGCGATAAGGACGGACTTACCGTGGACGGAAAGTTTCTTTAAAGTTAAAGGAGTTAAGCCGTCGGGTACTATATTCGACTATAATTCGTCGGCGACTTTTTTGCTCGGCGTTTTAGTTGAAAAACTGACCGATAAGTCGTTTATCGACTATCTTCGCCCCGACTTGGATAAGATAGGCGTCGGTAAAAATATATACTGCGTGCTTTCTCCCGACGGACACGCCTGGGGCGGGAGCGGCGTGGTTTGCACTATGCGCGATTTTATAAAAATTTGTTTGCTCGTAGCGGCTAAGGGGGAGCATAACGGCGAAAACTTGTTGCCGAAAGATTATCTTGACCGAGCCACGACTAAACGGGTTTCAAATTATACGCGCAACGATTATGCGCCGAGAAAGTCGGAGGGGTACGGCTATCAATTCTGGATAACCGATAAAGGCTATTCTACTTACGGAATGGGGTCGCAGTACGCGTTTTTCTTTCCCGATAAAGACTTTTTGTTTGTGTGCAACGGCGATACGCAGGTTTCGGGCGACGACTTTTGCGGCGAATTTCTTTATGAATGGGTTTCGGAGGTTTACGACGAAATTACGGACGAAAAACTTGATGCCGGCGGCGATTACGAAACGTTGAAAAAGAAAATATCCGAATTTTCTTTGCCCGATTTTTGCGGCGTAAAGGAAACGTTTTTTTCTGAAGAGATAAACGGAAAGAAATATCTTCTTCGCCCCAATGATATGGGCATAAAGTGGTTCAAAGTCGCGTTTGACGGCAACGAGGGTTATTTTGAATACGAAAACGCGCGCGGCGTAAAACGCCTTGGTTTCGGCTTATGCGGGTATAAGCGCGGAAAATTCCCGGAAACGAATTTTTACTCCGTTCGTGCGGGCGTTCCGTCGGGGACGGAACAGGATTGTATAGTCGCGGCGGAATGGGTAGAAGAAAAGAAATTACTGATAAGGGCGTACGTCATCGGCAGTAATTTCGGCAACGTTTTTATTACGTTAGGCTTTAAGGGTAACGAAGTCGGCGTATCTATGCAAAAGCGCGCCGAATTTTTCCTTGACGATTATCAGGGCTTTGCCTACGGCACGCTCGTCCGGTAAGAAAGTCGTTATTCATCACGGGGAAAATACGACTTTATTGCAGATAAACACAGCTGAATAGACCTTGAAAAAAGAATATTTAATTATTCGGCTTCAAGGTCTTTTCTTATGCGAAAACGCAGGTTGTTTTTGATAAAAGCCATGTTTAAACTTGTTTTTTCGTAGATTTCATCTGTTTAATATCGTTAATCACAAAAAGTTTGATATAATGCTCGTGTCGAGCATATTGCGCGCAATAATTGTTACGTAATGCAAGCGGAGCAAAAGACTATCTCTGCGGATTTTGGAAAGTAATCGGACAGAAGTCTGAGAGAATCCGACGGATAATTCCGAAAAAACCGAACCACATTAACGGGGGATGGAAAGATGTTAAAAAAAGGAGAAGCAAAAAGAATAAACGGCGCAAAGTTATCCCTTGCGCTCGTTATCCTTTTGGCAATTCTTCTTACCGTGGGCGTCGGCGTTTCTTTTGCAAAAAATCTTACCTCGTTAAACGGCGGGGATAAAGCGCAGGTTTCGGTTTTAATTATCGATTCTTGGGGAAGTCCTTCCGATAATCTGACGATTGACTGCGGACAGGGGATCACGACCGCCGAGTACAATTTTGCGGTTACGAATACAAAAGACGGAAAAACGGCGGAATTGTCGTTCAGATATGACGTGATCGTAACCTTGGCCCAATCGTTACCGAATGGCGTTTCGATAACCGTGGACGGAATCGGCGGTACGGTTGCGTCGGACGGAAAGACGGTTACGTTTACAAACGTCGGGCGTTTTGCGGCGGGAAATTCCCAAACGCACGATCATACTCTGGTTTTTTCCGTAGTTGACGTAGGCTCTTTGTCGCGGGATTACGTTTTTACGAATACAAGCGTTTCGGTGCGTGCCGAGCAGGTTAGTTAAGCAGGCGGAGAAAGAGTATGAAAAATTTTACGAAAAAAGTTCGTTGTAAAATTATAATTGCGTTATTCTCTCTGCTTACGATGGTTTTTTTGTTTTCCGTAACTTTAACCATGAGTAAATACGTGATAGAAAAGCAGGTAGGAAATCTTACTCTTAACGTAACGAGCGCAAACGTGCTTTTGCCCGGCTTGCAATTCAGAAAAGAAACGGGTGATTCCGTAACGCAAGCGGTGTTCGGGCGAACTGAAGATTACCAGAGTGAAATAGAAGGAATAGAGCCGATAAACGTCGACGTAAAAAGAACGGGCAAAATAAAACTGTACGCTAAGGGAACGACGGCGTATATTCTTTCGGACCGAAAAATTTACGCTAATCCCAATTGCTTTCAGATGTTCTTAAAGTGTACGGAACTTACCGCCGTTGATTTTTCAAACTTCGATACCGGAATAGTTACCGATATGCGCGGTATGTTTCTCGGTTGCGGCAAGTTGACGACGGTAAACGTTGACTCGTGGGATACCGGAAGAGTCGAGGATATGGAGTTTTTGTTTCGCGATTGCGCTTCTTTAACGTCGCTTGATCCTTCCCGTTGGAACACCGCGAAAGTAAAAACTTTATACGGGGCGTTCTACGGTTGCAGCAGTCTTACTTCGCTTGATCTTTCCTTGTGGAATACCTCCGCCGTTACGAATATCGGCGACGTCTTTTACGGTTGCGGCAAACTTACTTCGCTCGACGTTTCATCGTGGAATATCGATAACGTTACGCAGATGCACTATATATTCTACAATTGCTCATCCCTTAAGTCGCTTGACATTTCCGGTTGGAATACCGCAAGCATTACCGATATGAGCGGTACGTTTTACAACTGTTCTTCTTTAACGTCGCTTGACCTTTCTCGTTGGAACACCGCGGGCGTTACGAAGATGGAACTGATGTTTAATAACTGCGGCAGTCTTACTTCGCTTAACGTTTCTTCGTGGGATACCGGCAAAGTTAAAGATATGAGCGGTATGTTTCGTAGTTGCAAAAAGTTGACGACGATAAACGTTGACTCGTGGGATACCGGAAGAGTCGAGGATATGGAGTTTATGTTTCGCGATTGCGCTTCTTTAACGTCGCTCGATCCTTCCCGTTGGAACACCTCAAAAGTAAAAACCTTATACGGAGCGTTCTATAATTGCGGCAGTCTTACTTCGCTTGATCTCTCTTTGTGGAATACTTCCGCCGTTATGAATATCGGTGCTGCTTTCTACGGTTGCGGCAAACTTACCTCGCTTAACGTTTCATCGTGGAATATCGATAACGTTACGCAGATGCACTATATATTCTACAATTGTACTTCCCTTACTTCGCTTGACGTTTCTTCCTGGAATACCGCAGGCGTTACCGATATGTCGGGTACGTTTTACAACTGTTCTTCTTTAACGTCGCTTGACCTTTCTCGTTGGAACACCGCGGGCGTTACGAATATGAGTTTTATGTTCAACAACTGCGGCAGTCTTACTTCGCTCGACCTTTCTTCGTGGGAAACAGGCAAAGTTAAAAATATGAGCAGTATGTTCTACGGTTGCGGTAACCTTACTTCGCTTGACGTTTCTTCGTGGAATACGGGCGCAGTCGGCAGCATGTATTTTATGTTTCGCGGTTGCGGCAAACTTACCTCGATAGACGTTTCTTCGTGGAATACCGAAAGCGTTACGGATATGAATGGTATGTTTTACGGTTGCGGTAATCTTACTTCGCTTGACTTTTCCTCGTGGGATACCGGCAAAGTTGAAGATATGAGCCACATGTTCTTTAATTGCGGCAAACTTGCTTCCGTATACGTAGGCAGCGGGTGGAATACGGATAACGTGTCCTCTTCAGGTAAGATGTTTACGCAATGCAAAAATCTTACGGGAGGGGAAGGTACCTCTTACGACGACGCTCATACGGATAAGGCTTACGCCCGTATCGACGGCGGCGCGGCGAATCCCGGTTATTTTACCGATGCAGGACAAGAATAAAGCGGTCGCGGGGAAAAATTTCCCCCGCGACCGCTTTTTAAATGTTTGCGTTATTTCGTGCAGGTCTGTGCTTGTCAGAAGTCTTGAAATTTGCCGTTGCAATAATCAAAATAGACGGGAACGTCGTCTGCGCAATATGCGATATCGTTCTCCAATTCAGAATAATACTCGAGAGAGTTTATTACAAAAGTCAAAATTCCCGAGTCATAAACGAATTTACCGTCGACTGAAGTTATAAAGACAATCAATTCTTTATAGTGATCTTCGTTGCATTTCAGGTTGGCTGCAAGAGGAATTAAATAAAACGAATAAAAATACTCGTCGGGTATAATTTCCTCGGTGTAGTTGTCTATCATATGGCACGGCGATATAGATTTTAAATAATTAATATTTACTTCTGGACCGAAAAAATCCGTTAAGTGATTATAAAAGTAATCGGTATCTAATTTTTTCCCGCCGTATTTGTTTATAATTACGTCTTCTATTTGTGCAATCGTCTTGCTGTTTTTGTTTATTGCCGGCAAATGATGTTTCAGGTTATATTCGGCAACGTTTGCCTGCAGGATGTTGTGGTTTACGTTAAGAGGTTCGTGATTAAACAGTTTACCTTCCTCAACGGCTTTTTCCAATTGTTTAATGGCGATTTCTACATCGGTCTTATTTGCAGTCATATTTAACTACCTCCTATATTTGAAATTTTGGTGTTCCGAAGAAACTGTGCGGCAATTCGTATACACCATCCGGACCTGGATGATAATGAGCAAAGTAAACGCCGGCTTTGTTTCTTCCGTGATAGCCATGCACTAAAAGTCCTCCTTGTCGGTTATTGTTAGACGCTGCTTGTTCGGCAATGTTTCTAGCGTCTAATTGCTTTCGTGTATAGGTATTTAATTGACACTTAAAGCCTTCCATATAGACTTCTTTTTCAATTGTTAGTACGCCTACCGCTTCGCCTTCGGTAACGTCTTGCGCTGAAATATACACGGCCGGCCCCAAAACAATGGCTAAATGATAGTTCCCTACGTCATATTGATTGCTGTCCCAATTCTCAACCTTCTCCATATCAAGTTCACGATCAAAAACGTTTATCCGATAATACGTAACGGTTGTACTTATGTTTTTGGCGACAAATACGCCCTTTAGCCACCGACAGAATGATACGATCCAACAATAGACCCTTGTTACTATGGGTTTTACGTAGGGATAACAAATTATCGCAGCTGCCACGGCTAACGACGCAATTGCAAAAGAAACATCATCCACACCGGCTATGCGGCTTTCTATATCGTATTCTTCTATAAGTTCGCGTAACGAAATGTTCTCGTTATCGAAATTTACGTAATATTCGTCTTCCTCTTCATCGAAATATAAGCGGGCGATATAATTATCTTCAGTGACTTTTTCATGTCTATTGTTGTATGTTTCAATTGTTATTTCAAAGAACGAAAGCCCATCGTCTAAATAATTGAAGCGAGTTTCGTAAATTTCCGTGCAGTTGTCTACGTATTTCGTCGCGCTTACTAACGCCTCCGTTAAATTTGTGTCCAGCGTACACTCATAATCGTCAAACTGGTTTAGGA
>ENA-UERK01002744-UERK01002744.1-human-gut-metagenome-genome-assembly--contig:-NODE-2744-length-11301-cov-5.822969_pt1 | contig 11301 bp, 5 predicted proteins | sample MGYA00242957_ERZ507957 | MGnify/ENA primary metagenome ERZ507957 (study PRJEB26167, sample SAMN06115538) | human gut metagenome | host: Homo sapiens | place: China:Heilongjiang | collected 2015-11-06... | reverse complement strand
GGTGCTGCTCTGCGGCGCGTCGCTCGCCGCCATGCGTCACGTGTGCTCGGTGGGGGAGAAGAAGATCTTTGCCTTCACGCTGGACGAGTCGTCGGACGAGCGCTTCTGCACGGCCTGCGAGGAATACACCCTCGCGCAGCTCGACCGCGGCTTCGGTACGCTCGATTACTGGCACTCGCTGCAAAATCGGTGAACGATAATATATTTATGTTAACTATATTACGTTAATAAAATTGCGTAAACCGAAATATGTAAATCGGATTATGCAAAACGATTTATGTTAATGAAATTACGTAAAACAAATTATGTAAACGAATGATGCAAACGGAGAGATAAATGGACTTACTGGAAAAATCAAGAAATACTCTCGAACTTCCGGCGGTGCTGGAAATGCTCGCGGGGGAGGCGGTGTCCGAACCGGCGAAGGCCGAGGCGCTCGCTCTCGTGCCGAGCGTCCACCGCGTGGAGGTCGAACGGCTGCTCGCCGAGACGAGCGATGCAAAGGACATGATGGTCTATAAGGGCAGCCCGTCGCTTTCGGGTCTGCGTGATGTGCGCGGCTCGCTCGCCCGTGCCGATATGGGCGGCGTGCTCAATACGCGCGAGCTTCTCGAGATCGCGGGCGTGCTGCAAAGCGCACGCGCCGTGCGCTCCTACGGCATGAGCGCCGAGAAGGAGACGTGCATCGACCATCTCTTCAAAATGCTCCAGACGAACCGGTTTCTGGAGGACAAGATCGTAAACTCCATCCCCGGCGAGGATGAGATCGCCGACAGCGCGAGCAGTGAGCTTTCGGACATCCGCCGTAAAATGCGCGCGGCGGCGGCTCGCGTGCGCGACAGCCTGCAGAAGATCATCTCCGCGCCGTCCATGGCGAAGTTTTTGCAGGACCCGATCATCACGACGCGCTCGGATCGCTACGTTGTTCCGGTCAAGGCCGAATGCAAGGGCAGCGTTCCGGGCCTCGTGCACGATGTTTCGGCCTCCGGCGCCACGCTCTTCGTCGAGCCGATGGCGGCGGTCAAGGCAAACAACGAGATCCGCGAGCTGAAAGCGAAGGAAAAAACGGAGATCGAGCGCATTCTCGCGGAGCTTTCCGCCGAGTGCGCCGCGCACCGCGAGGATATTGACGCCGACTTCTCCGCGCTCGTGCGGCTCGACGGCATCTTCGCGCGGGCAAAGCTCAGCTTCAAGCTGAATGCCGGAGCGCCGGAGCTCTCCGAGCGCGGCGTCCGGCTGCGCCGGGCGCGCCATCCGCTGCTCGATAAGGACAAGGCCGTGCCGATCGATGTGGAGCTCGGCGAGGATTACGATACGCTCGTCATCACCGGCCCGAACACCGGCGGCAAGACCGTTACGCTCAAGACCATCGGCCTTCTCTGCCTTATGGCGCAGTGCGGCCTGCACATTCCCGCCGCGGAGGGCAGCTGCGTTCCCATATTTGATAAAATCCTTGCGGACATCGGCGACGAGCAGAGCATCGAGCAGTCGCTCTCCACCTTCTCGGCGCACATGGTGAACATCGTGAACGTGCTCAAGGAGTGCGGCGACGGATCGCTTCTTCTCTTCGACGAGCTCGGCGCGGGAACAGACCCCGTTGAGGGCGCGGCGCTTGCCGTGTCGATTCTGGAGGATGCCCGCGCGCGCGGCTGCGTTATCGCCGCAACGACGCACTATGCCGAGCTTAAGGTATACGCCACGAACACGCCCGGCGTTATGAACGCCTCGTGCGAGTTCGACGTGGACACCCTGCGCCCGACGTACCGGCTGCTTCTCGGTATTCCGGGAAAATCCAACGCCTTTGCCATCTCCCGGCGGCTCGGTCTGCCGGAGGAGATCATCGAGGACGCCAAAGGGCGCGTCGGCATGACGAGAGCAAAGCTCGAAGAGACGATCGAAAAGCTCGAGCAGACCCGCCAGATCCTTGACCGCGAGCGCACCGAGTCCGCCCGGCAGCTCCGGCAGGCGGAGGAGGAGCGGAAAAAGGCCGCGCAGCTGCGCGCCGAGCTTGAGATCCGGCTCGAAAAGTCGGAGCAGAAGGCGCGGCGCGAGGCCGAACGCATTCTGGCCGACGCCCGCGCCGTGGCCGAGAGCACATTCCGCGAGCTGGACGCGATGCGCTCGGCGCAGAACGAGGAAAACGACCACCAGCGCATCAACGCCGCGCGCGCCGAGATGCGCCGGAAGCTCAACGAGACGCAGGACTCCCTGCGAAAGGACGAGCCGGCGCCCGAGGAGAAAAAATCCGCGCGCGCCGTGCAGGTGGGCGACGTGGTGCAGATCCTGCCGCTGGCCGCTATGGAGAAGCTGCGCACCGCTGCGGAGGAGGGGATACACAGATCATGAGCCAGACCAACGCAAACGGCGCCACGTTCATGGAAAAGCTGTCCACGTTCATCGTGGATAAGCGGAATCTGATCTTTCTCATCACCATCATCGGCCTCATTTTCTCCGCCTTTTCCCGCAACTGGGTCCAGGTGGAGAATGACCTGACCTTCTACCTGCCGGACAACTCTCAGACCAAGCAGGCGCTGGCCGTCATGGACGAGCAGTTCGTCACCTACGGCACGGCGGAGGTAATGGCGGCCAACGTCACACCGGCCCAGGCTCAGAAGCTGGCTGACAAGCTCCGGGACATCGAGGGCGTCCAGAGCCTGACCTACGACAAGACTACCGACCACTACAACGACATGTCCGCTCTGTTCTCCATCACCTTCGCCTACGACGAGGATGACGACGCCTGCCTGACGTCTCTGGATGCGGTGAAGGCAGCCCTCAGCGGCTATGACCTCTACGTCTCCACGGATCTGGGCAATACCCAGCAGGAGACCATTGAGCATGAGATCAGCGTCATTATGATCTACGTGGCCATCGTCATTGTCATCGTGCTGACCTTCACCTCCGAGACCTACGGCGAGGTGCCGGTGCTGATTTTGACCTTCGTGGTGGCGCTGGTGCTGAATCAGGGCACCAACTTCCTGATGGGCAAGATCTCCTTCGTGTCCAACTCCGTCACCAGTATTCTGCAGCTGGCGCTGTCCATCGACTACGCCATCATCTTCTGCAACCGCTTCAAGGAGGAACACCGGCTGCTGGACCTGCGGGAGGCCGTCATCGTCTCCCTGAGCAAATCCATCCCCGAGATCGGCGCCAGCAGCCTGACCACCATCGGCGGTCTGGTGGCCATGCTGTTCATGCAGTTCAAGCTGGGCCCCGATATGGCCCTGTGCCTCATCAAATCCATCCTGTTCGCGCTGCTGTCCGCCTTCGTGGTGATGCCGGGCCTTCTGATGCTGTTCGGCCCCCTCATCGACCGGACACAGCACCGCAGCTTCGTGCCCAAGATACCCTTCGTGGGCAATTTTGACTACGCCACGCGGCACGTGGTGCCCGTGATCTTCGCCCTGCTGATCACCGTGGGCTTCTTCCTGTCCTCCCGCTGCCCCTTCGCCTACGGGTACAGCCTGCTGACCACGCCCATCCAGAATGATAACCAGATCGCCGAGCAGATGATCGAGGACACCTTTACCTCCCGCAACATGCTGGCCCTGATGGTCCCTGCCGGCGACTACGACAAGGAGGCCGCCCTGCTGGCGGAGCTGGAGCAGTATGATGAGGTGGATCACACCATGGGTCTTGTGAACATCGAGGCCATGGACGGCTACACACTGGCGGATAAGCTGACGCCCCGCCAGTTCGCGGAGCTGGCCGGTCTGGACTACGAGGCCGCGCAGGTGGTCTACGCCGCCTATGCCGCCAACAACGGCGACTACGGCCAGCTGGTGGGCCACCTCTCCACCTACAGGGTGCCGCTGCTGGATATGTTCCTGTTCGTCTGTGACCAGATCGACGCCGGTGTGGTAACGCTCAGCGATGACCAGACCGCCGCCCTGAAGGACGCCCAGACCCAGATGCTCAGCGCCAGGAACCAGCTGCGGGGCGAGGATCTCAGCCGCATGCTGGTATACCTGACCCTGCCGGAAAGCGGCGATGAGACGTACGCCTTCACCGACAAAATTCTGGACATTGCCCAGAAGTATTACCCCGACCAGAAGGTATATCTGGCCGGTGACTCCACCAACGAGTACGACTTCGAGAAGTCCTTTGCCATCGACAACAAGGTGGTGAGCATCGTGTCCATTCTGGTGGTCATGGTGGTGCTGCTGTTCACCTTCAAGTCCGCCGGTATGCCGGTGCTGCTGATTTTGGTGATCCAGGGCTGCATCTGGATCAACTTCTCCGTCCCCGCCGTCACCGGCAAGTATCTGTTCTATCTGAGCTACCTGATCGTCAGCTCCATCCAGATGGGCGCCAACATCGACTATGCCATCGTCATCGCCAGCCGCTATCAGGAGCTGAAGGCGAAGATGACCCAACGCAGCGCCATTGTAGAGACGCTGAACTTTGCCTTTCCCACCATCATCACCTCCGGCGCCATCATGTCCATCTGCGGCTTCCTCATCGGCAGCATGACCTCGGAGCCCGTCATCGCCGGCATCGGCGAGAGTCTGGGCCGCGGCACGGTGATCTCCATCATCATGGTCATGTTCGCCCTGCCCCAGATCCTGCTGATCGGCAGCCGCGTCATCGACAAGACGTCCTTCTCCGTGCCATCCGTGGTGGCCAAGAAGAACAGCCGCGGCCGCATGACGGTGAACGGTATGGTGTACGGCCACATCAACGGCACGGTCCGCGGCATGATCCACGCCACGGTGGAGGGCGACGTAGACCTGACCATGCTCTCCGGAGCGGAGGGAGAGGAGGTACCCGACGATGAGGAAGAAGATTGACATACGGCATCTGGCCGCAGCTCTGCTGGCAGCCCTGATGCTGCTGGCCTGCCTGCCCGTGACGCAGGCCGACGCTGCCGGCAATACCATCCACATCTCCTCGGAAGCGGAGCTGCGGGATCTGGCCGCCAGCTGCGCGCTGGACACCTGGTCCCGCGATAAAAACGTGGTGCTGGACAGCGACCTGACGCTGGCGGACCCGTCCTTTCTGCCCATCCCCACCTTCGGCGGCAGCTTTGACGGGCAGGGTCACACCATCCATAATGTCAGCATAACGGACAGTCTGTCCCCCGCCGGCCTGTTCGGCGTGGTGCAGGCGGGCGGCTCCGTCCGCAGCCTCCATGTGGTGGGTACCGTCACCCCCTCCGGTGACGGTCGAAGCGTGGGCGGCATCGCCGGCGAGAACAACGGCATCATCGAAAAGTGCAGCTTCACCGGCACGGTGTCCGGTCAGGTATACGTAGGCGGCATCGCCGGTCACACCGGCGCCTCCGGCAGCATCCTCGCCTGTGAGACCCGCGGCGCGGTCATCGGCGACAGCATGACCGGCGGCATCACAGGCTATAACGAGGGCCTGCTGGCCGACTGCACCAACAGCGCCTGCGTCAACGTGGAGAGCACCGATCCCCGTCTGGATCTGGAGGATCTGGATCTGACGCTGACGCCGGACCTGTCCAAGCTGGGGCAGGCCAACGCCGGCGCCTCCGCCGCTGATACCGGCGGCATCGCCGGATACAGCGTCGGTACGCTGTCCGACTGTGTGAACCACGGCGCCGTGGGCTACCAGCACATCGGCTATAACACCGGCGGCGTGGCCGGCCGCAGCTGCGGCCAGCTCCTGCGCTGCCGCAACGACGGCTCCATCGCCGGACGCAAGGACGTGGGCGGCGTGGTGGGCCAGATCGAGCCCTATATCCAGGTGGACGCCTCTCCCACCTATCTGTCGGAGCTGAACCGCCAGCTGTACGAGCTGAAGTCCCTGACCGACCAGGCCGCCAACGATGCCCAGGACGGCGCAGGCGACGTGTCCGGCCGGCTCAACGACATGAACGACTACCTGAAGGACGCCCTCTCCGACCCGCAGGACCCCCTGGCCGCCATCACCGGCTTCGGCAGCCGCCTGAAGGACCTGAACAACAGCGCCTCCGGCTCGGTGGACACCGTGGCGGACGACCTGCGGGACATCAACAGCAAGTTCAATGAGGTATCCAACACCGTGCTGGCCGCCATCTCCGCCGCCAGCGACCCTGCCTCCGTCATCTCTGACGGCTCGCAGGGGAACATCGATAAGATCACGCTGGGCAAGACCTCTGCCTGTACCAACAGCGGTACGGTCAGCGGCGATGTCAACACCGGCGGCATCGCCGGCTCCATCGCCATCGAGTACGAGCTGGACCCAGAGGATGACGTCAGTGCCGATCTGGACGGCGAATACCGCCGCCAGTACGAGTACCGCGCCGTGGTGCAGCAGTGCGCCAACACCGGCGCCGTCTCCGCCAAGCGCAGCAACACCGGCGGCATCGCCGGGCGCATGGACCTCGGCCTCATCATCTCCTGTGAGAGCTACGGCAGCGTGGAAAGCGACAGCGGCAGCTACGTGGGCGGCATCGCCGGTCTCACCGCCGCCACCGTCCGCAGCAGCTATGCCAAGTGTACCCTCAGCGGCAAAAAATACGTGGGCGGTATCGTGGGCTCCGGCGTGGCGGAGAAATCCGACGGCAGCGCCAGCACCGTTACCGGCTGCTGGTCGCTGGTGGACATCACCGGCTGTCAGCAGTACGAGGGCGCCGTCTCCGGCGCGGACACCGGTACGTTCACCGATAACTATTTCGTCTCCGACACGCTGGCGGGCATCAACCGCCAGAGCTTCGCGGGCCGCGCGGAGCCTGTGAGCTTCGACACCCTCGCCGCGGCGGAGGGTATGCCCGGCGGCATGACCACCTTTACCCTGTCCTTCGTCTCCGACGGCAAGGTGCTGACCAGCCGCACCTTCTCCTACGGCGCATCCTTTGACAGCAGCGTCTATCCGCCGCTTCCGGAAAAGGACGGCATCTACGCCCACTGGGATCGCACCGACCTCCACGACCTGCACCTCGACACGGTGGTCACCGCCGTCTATGACGCGCTGCTGCCCACCCTGTCCTCGGAGCAGACCCGCGAGGACGGCCGTCCCGTCATTCTGGCCGGCGGCGACTTCAACGACGGCGACACCATGGCCGCCACAGCCCTGACCCTGACGCCGGAGGAGTTCCACGCGGCAGACGGCAGCCTCGCAGACCGCGCTGCCAACTGGTTCTCCTACCTGAAGGATGGGCAGCTGCCGCCCCTGACCGTAAACCGCCGCGTGGCGGAGCAGTGGCGGGTATCCCTGCCCGATGACGGCCAGGAGACCCACACGCTGCGCTACCTGCCGTCTCAGGACGCATCGCACCTGCGGCTCTATGTCAACGACGGCGGCGGCTGGCAGGCCGTGTCCTACGACACCGTGGGCAGCTACCTCTCCTTCACCGCAGGCGGCGCCAGCCCCGAATTCGCCGTGGTCACCACCGCATCGGTGTGGTGGCCGCTGGCCGCGGCTATCGCCGTGTGCGTGGCCATCGTGCTGGCGATCCTGCTGGGACGGCGTCACTGCCGCCGGCGGAAGGCCGCCGCAGTCTCTGCCCCCGAGACGGCAGAGAATGCCGTTGAAAGCACGGAAACGCCCGCCCGCATCTCCCGCTCGGCCAAGAAGAAAAAGCGGCGCTGGTGGATCCCCGTCAGTATCGTTGCGGGCATCGCCGCTGCGGCGGCGGTGCTCCTGACCGCCACTGGTCTGGGCCGCCAGCTCAACGCCTGGCGTCTGCTGCACCGCGCCCTGAACGCCGACTCGCTGGCCATGACCGTCTCCGTCCAGAGCGGCGAGAACTTCACCGCCAGCGCCGATGTCTGCCGCACCAGGGCCGACACCACCCGCATCGTCACCGTCCGGTGGCAGGGCGTGACCGTCTACTGCACCGGCGATGCGTTGTATCTGGAGAACGGCCGCGCCTACCGTCTGAGCAGCAGCATGACCCTCTCCGACCTGGCCGCTCTGTTCCGCAAGGCCCATGTGGACTGTGAAAAGACAGATGCGGACACCCTGTATACGGCGGCGCTGTCCGCCGCCGACGCGGACGCCCTGCTGACGCTGCTGGAGCCGGAGGTGGGCGACCTCACCGGCATCGACAGACTCACCGCTGTGCTGACCGTGGCCGATGGACGCGCCCAGTCCCTCCTGCTCACTGTCGGGCCGGAGGACGCCCCCGTCCTCACCGCCGCGATGGACTTCACCGCCAAGGTCACGGCGCCCCAGGTGCCGGAGGCGGTGACCGCCGCCATCGCCGGCGGTACAGAGCCGGAGAACACCGTGCTGCCCGCGGATACCCTGCGTCTGCTGCGGTCCTGGGCCGCCCTGCGCAGCAGAGAGGTACTGGCCGCCGACCTGACGCTGACGGCGGACTGCGGCCCCCTGGTGCTCCGCGACACCCTGCAATATGACCGCCGCACCGTGGACGGTCAGGATTTCACCGCCGTCCGCAAGGGCGCACTGAGCCTGTACTTCTCCGGCGATAAGCTCTGCGATGCGGAAGGCCATGTTCTCACCACCGATGACGCTCTGGCCTCCCAGGCCCAGCTCCTTCAGCTGGCCTACCAGCTGGTGCTGAACGGCACCGCCGCCTGCACCCAGACCGGCGGCACAGATACCTATACTCTGACGCTGGACGAGGCGGGAGCTGCGGAGTTTGCCGCCGCCATCGCGCCGGATATCCAGTCCCAGCACGTCGCCTTCACCGGCGGCCGCGTCACCATGGAGGTGCAGGACACCCAGCTGTGCAGCGTTCGTATCACCTGCTCCGGCAGCATCAGTGTGGCGCTGACGGAGGCCAACGCCTCCCTGAGCGCCGATATCCGGTTCGTCTCCCGCAATTACCCGTTCCCCCGCGCGGTGCTGAATGCGCTGCAATAACAAAAGAGAGAAGGCAATAGCATGGGAAACCGCATCATCTGCATCAGCCGCCAGTTCGGCAGCGGCGGCCATGAGATCTCCGTCAAGACCGCGGACCTGCTGCGTCTGCGCGTCTATGAAAAGGAGCTGGTACATCTGGCCTGCGAATACGGCGAGCTATCGGAGTCCGTCATGAGCGATTCCGATGAAAAGGCCACCAACCCCTACCTGTTCCGCACCGTCCACGAGGGCAACTACCATGTCGTGCGGGGCAAGCCCACGTCCGAGGTGCTGTTCGCCCTGCAAAGCCACGAGATCCGCCGCATCGCCCGCAGGGAGGAGTGCGTGTTTGTGGGCCGCTGCGCCGACTATGTCCTGCGGGATGCGGATGTCCGCCTGCTGCGGGTATTCGTCTCCGCGCCGGAGGAACAGCGCATTGCCCGTAAGATGGAGCAGGAGCATCTGACCCAGCCTCAGGCGGCGCGGCTGCTGCGGAAAATGGACAAACAGCGCCGGAAATACTACGAGACCTACACCCACCATGTCTGGGGCGACAGCACCAACTACGACCTGTGCATCGACACATCCACCTGTACGCTGGACGAGGCGGCGGCCCGGATCGCCGACCGCTTCCGCGCCATGGCGTAGCGTCAGAAGGGCTTTTATGCAGCAAGACAAGACATTTCTCGGTACGGAGCCGGTAGGGCGGCTCCTGTTCCAGCTGGCGGTCCCCACGGTGACGGCCCAGCTGGTAAATATGCTCTACAACATCGTGGACCGCATCTACATTGGTCACATGCCCGGCGACGGAAGCCTGGCCCTCACCGGCGTGGGCGTGTGCATGCCCCTCATCATGATCGTCTCCGCCTTCGCGGCGCTGGTGGCCTCCGGCGGTGCGCCCCGTGCCTCCATTGCCATGGGCCGCGGCGACCACGCCGGCGCGGAGCGGCTGCTGGGCGGCTGCGCTGCCCTGCTGCTCCTGTTGTCCCTGACCCTCACCGCCGTGCTGCTTCTGTGGGGCCGCGACCTCCTGCTGCTGTTCGGCGCCAGCGAGAACACCGTCGCCTACGCCGCCGACTACATGGGTGTCTATGCCGTCGGCACCGTGTTCGTCCAGCTGACGCTGGGCCTCAACGCCTTCGTGACGGCCCAGGGCTTCGCCCGGACCGGCATGCTGACGGTGCTCATCGGCGCGCTGGCCAATATCGCGCTGGACCCGCTGTTCATCTTCGCTCTGGACATGGGCGTGCGGGGCGCGGCGCTGGCCACCGTGCTGTCTCAGGCCCTGTCCTGCGTCTGGGTCACATCGTTCCTCTGCGGCAAAAAGACGCTGCTGCGCCTGCGGCGGGAGAACCTGCTGTCCGGTCTGCGGCTGGTGCCGCCCTGCATCGCGCTGGGATCGTCCTCTTTTGTCATGCAGGCCAGTGAGAGCGTCATCTCCGTGTGCTTCAACTCCTCCCTGCTGAAATACGGCGGGGATCTGGCCGTGGGCGCCATGACCATCCTCACCAGCGTCATGCAGTTCGCCCTGCTGCCCCTGACTGGTCTGTCGCAGGGCGCTCAGCCCATCACCAGCTACAACTACGGCGCCCGGAACACAGACCGCGTCCGGCAGAGCTTCCGCCTGCTGCTGCGCGCCTGCCTCATCTACTCTATGATGCTGTGGGCCTTCGTGATGCTGTGCCCCCGGGTGTTCGCCGGTCTGTTCACCACCGACGCGGCCCTGCTGGCCTTCACCTCCAGGGCGCTGCGCATCTACTGCGGTGGGCTGGGCCTGTTCGGCATCCAGATCGCCTGCCAGATGACTCTGGTCTCCACCGGAAACGCTGTCTGCTCCATCATTGTAGCGGTGCTGCGGAAGTTCGTGCTGCTGATCCCCCTGATCTACATCCTGCCCTGCTTCCTGCCGGACCCCACAACAGCCGTCTATCTGGCGGAGCCCGTGGCTGACGTGCTGGCGGTGACGTTCACCGCCGTCCTGTTCTCGGTGCAGTTCAAAAAGTCCCTGCAAAAGCTGGAGACGCCCCTGCAATAATTTATACCCAAAAGCACACAAAAAAGCGCCCGTCCTTCCGGACGGGCGCTTTTCAGTGCTTGTCGTATATCCCTTACTCGGCCTCGGCCAGCGCCTTGGCGGCGGCGATCGCCTTCTACTGAGCTGCGGCGGGGCAGTCCTCGTAGCGGACGAAGTTGAAGGTGAACGTACCGCGGGACTGGGTCATGGAGCGCAGGTCGATGGCGTAGCTCATCATCTCGGCCATGGGGACTTCCGCCTCCAGCACCGTCTCGCCGTCGCCGGTGGGGTTCATGCCCATGACGCGGCCGCGGCGCTTGTTCAGGTCGCCCATGACGTCGCCCACGTAGTTATCGGGTACAGTGACCTTCAGCTCGCCGATGGGCTCCATCAGGACGGGCTTGGCCTCGGGCAGAGCGGCCTTGAACGCCAGGTTCGCCGCCAGCTTGAAGGCGATTTCGGAGGAGTCCACGGGGTGATAGGAGCCGTCCACCAGAGTGGCCTTCAGGAACACCACGGGATAACCGGCCAGC
>ENA-UERK01002743-UERK01002743.1-human-gut-metagenome-genome-assembly--contig:-NODE-2743-length-11302-cov-9.171225_pt1 | contig 11302 bp, 10 predicted proteins | sample MGYA00242957_ERZ507957 | MGnify/ENA primary metagenome ERZ507957 (study PRJEB26167, sample SAMN06115538) | human gut metagenome | host: Homo sapiens | place: China:Heilongjiang | collected 2015-11-06... | reverse complement strand
TATATCTTTTGATTTATCTGAAAATCATATCGTAGAAATGCTTTATAAATCCCTCGATTGAAGCCCAAATTTAGCCACAATTACTATTGAAAATCATGCAAAAAGTGCGTAATATACAGAATTGGTGTCAAAAAGAGGACATCAGGATTGTGTATAAAAAGAGGAATGAGGATTAGAAATGCAAGAGGGAAAGAAACAGAGAATCGAATTTCTGGATTATCTCAAGGCAGTCTGTGTCATTATGGTAATCATTACGCACTATGGATGGGAGGATAAGACATCTCCTTTTTTTACGATGCTGATCAACATGGCAGTGCCGGTATTTATGATTGTGAGCGGTTATAATTTTGCAATGTCAAACCGCAAAAAAGCAGACGGAAATCTGGAGAAAATGTATGGCTGGAATATGATGAAACCAAAGCTGATCCGCTTTTTGCTGCCGTTTTTTGCCATTTGTCTGCTTGAGATTCTGCTGCTGGCAGCGCAGGATAAAAATATACCGTTGTTCCGTATTTTTGTGCTTGGCGCATACGGACCTGGAAGCTATTATGTACCGATCATGCTGCAGCTGCTTGTTATTTTTCCGTTGATTTATGTGATGATCGCATACAATGCTAAGCTTGGACTTGCTGTGGCAGCGCTCGCCAATCTCGCGTTTGAGGTGTGCGTCATCGTGTTTGATATGGATAAATATTATTACCGCCTGAGCATCGGAAGATACCTGCTCTTAATCGCGTTTGGCTGTTATCTGTATCTGCATCCGGAGCAGAGGGTAAAGCCGTATCAGATGTGGATGATGTTTCTGGCAGGACTGGCATATCTGATTGCAGTTTTCGGATTCGACAAGGATTTCGAGTTGTTTGGCTACTGGAAGACGACAGCGATGCCGGTTGCGTTCTATATTTTCCCGATCGTTATTTTATTGTTCCGGAAATTTTATCACTGTACGATTCCGGGATTTGCAGGGAGACTGCTCACACAGATTGGAAAAGCTTCCTATCATATCTTCCTGATTCAGATGGTATACTATCACTTTGAACTGGGCGGCGCGATCATGCAGACGGCATGGTATATTGCTGTCCCGTTTAACATTCTGGTTACGGTTCCGCTTGGCCTTGGATTCTATGAGCTGGACAACCAGTTTGTGAAAAAGCTGCGCGAGGTAAAGCATTACATCCGGGCGGTTGTATAGGGAACATATTTATTTGCGCACAGGTTGTGTCACGTGACACGGTCTGTGCGTTTTTTATGTAATAGGATTCTTTTTTCAGGAAATGCCGCGTTACATTTAGCGGTGAAAGTTGGGCGCGCAGGCAGAAAGGCATTGCACAGAGAGGGAAAAGAGTATAGAATAAAAATGGAATTTTAGCATCGTATCATGGGATAAGTGAACGAGAGCAGGAGGAAAAAATGAATAAGCAGAGCGAAAAGCCAAGGGGACTTTTGAACGGGAAAACCGTACTCCTTTGTGTGACGGGAGGAATTGCCGCTTATAAGATGCCGAATGTAGCGCGCATGTTGAAGAAGCTTGGGTGCAACGTACATGTTCTGATGACGCAGAACGCCACCAATTTTATCACGGCGACAACGTTTGAGACGCTGACGGCGAACAAGTGTCTGATTGACACATTCGACCGGAATTTTGAGTTCTCGGTGGAGCATGTGGCGCTTGCGAAACAGGCGGATCTGGTGCTGATTGCACCGGCTACAGCAAACGTGATCGGCAAGATCGCAAATGGAATTGCAGACGACATGCTCACAACGACGGTGATGGCGTGTACATGCAAGTGTCTGATCGCCCCGGCAATGAACCATAATATGTATCACAATCCGATCGTGCAGGACAATATCCGCAAGCTGGAGCATTACGGCTATGAGATGATTGATCCGGTGCGGGGGATGCTGGCGAACGGCGACACGGGAGACGGCAGGCTGCCGGCCGAGGAAGAGCTGGCCGAGTATGTCTTAAGAGAACTTGCTGCGCCAAAGGACATGGCAGGATTGAAGATTCTTGTCACCGCGGGTCCGACACAGGAAGCGATTGACCCGGTGCGCTATATTACCAATCACTCCACAGGGAAGATGGGATATGCGATTGCGAGACGCGCCATGTACCGAGGGGCGGATGTGACACTTGTGACCGGACCGACAGCGTGCGAGCCGCCGCGGTTTGTGAATGTTGTTCCGGTTGTGACGGCGGCACAGATGTATGACGCGGTCATGAGCCGTGCAAAGGAGCAGGATATTATTGTCAAGGCGGCAGCGGTGGCGGATTACAGACCGGCATCTGTGGCGGAGGAGAAGATCAAGAAGTCCGATCGGGAAGCTTCGATCGAACTGGAACGCACACAGGATATACTGGCAGCTCTGGGGGCAGACAAAGGAAAGACGATACTGTGCGGGTTTTCCATGGAGACGGAGCACATGCTTGAGAATTCAAGGAAAAAGCTTCGAAAAAAGAATGTGGATCTGATCGCAGCCAATAATCTGAAGGTGGAAGGCGCCGGTTTCGGAACCGACACGAACGTGCTGACGCTGATCACAGAGGACGGCGAGCGGGAACTGGCACGGATGAGTAAAGAGGAGGCAGCGGACGAGCTGCTTACGGAATTGTTAATAATAAGTAAAGGACGCGCGAAGGGGCAGTAGATACACGGTCATGTGCGCAGGCAGGGGACAGAGAGACGATGACGACAGTAAAGGTACAGAAGAACCAGATAATTGCCAAGCAGAAGGAAAAAGTAAAAAAATGGTATATCGTGCAGGAGGGTACTGTCATTCAGTGCAATTCTTACGCCAAGATTGTTCTTGGGAAAAATGCGGTGATTGGAATTTCTGAGGGTGACAGATATCTGTGCGATTATGTTGCGACCGAAGATTCCGTGCTGGCGGTGTTCAACTATGAATCGGCGGAGGATTTAAAGGAGGCGATTCACGGGCAGGAGAGCATGCGCAGTATTCTGCTTCGGGCAGCACTCGGACAGCGGCAGATGCTTCTTAGAACCTATGCCGGTTTTACCAATCTGGTAAGGCAGTTTCACTCCTTTGCCGAGAATGAGTACAGCCAGTATGAGAATCTCTGCGCACAGTATCATCTGGACGAGCAGAGTTTTACGCGCATGGACAATTTCAAGCCGTTGGAGATGGTGCACCGGGCGGAGAACTGGGAGATAGGCAACAGTGCCAGCCTGACCGGAAGTTATTTAGAGGAGTATGTGCATCTGATGCAGCGGGACGATAATCTCTGCATCGGGGCGATCATGGAAGCCAGTTATCAGACCAGGCGTGTGACGCAGGGAATCATTGAGATGGTGGAATATCTCCGCTACAATCAGGATATTCTTCTGGCGGAATCGAAAAACGATCTTTTTAACCTGTTCTTTGCCCTGGCGATTCAGGCGCAGAAGAAAAATTATGATGTAAAGCCGCTTTTAAATGAGATGGACCGGATTGCCGAGGTGATCAAAAAGCTTGGCATCTACAGCGGAAAGCTGGTCGACATGCGGATGGAAGAATACCGCGGATACCACTTCGAGACAGAAGGTGCAGCGTACGAGACACCGCAGGCACAGGATGGCGAGGAGGAAGAACCGCAGGAAGAGCGCAGTGAAGACTGCCTGGTTCATATCCTGACCTATGCGGATACCGAGCAGAGCGTTATTGAGGAGATGCAGAAGCTTGTGCAGAAGTACCGGGATCTGCCGGATATGTTTTCCACGGACGCGCAGACGTTTGCAATCCGCAAGCGGATCACACAGATTTTCTACGATACCTACTTAAAAGCGTTTATGCATACCGTAAAGGGGGAAAAAGAGCTTACCCCGATTGTGGAAATGTTTTTGAATTTCGGATTTATGGATGTGCAGATGGCCGGCGAGGAGAATGCCAATATTCTGTTTGATCTCACGGAGCATCTGGATGTCTGCAAATCTGACCATGTATACACGATTTTTGAATGGCTGCGCAGTGTTTATGACGGAAGAAACGAGCCGTCGAAAAATGAGTTCGATATGGATTATCCGGCATATCTTGCAGAGATGCGCAAGACCGGCAAGATTACGACAGAGCAGCAGAAGCATTTTATGTCCAACCGGGAGCTCAAAGTCAAGTTTGAGATTCAGAACATGTTCACGTCCGGAAACCGTGCGACCTATGGCAAGCTGTCCACGTTCTGCCCGATTTTAGGGGAGTATGATCTGATCAACTCCATTGAAAAGATGCTCGTGACGGCGCAGAAGCTGGACGAGTCACTGCACAAGATCCGCGACATCGATTTCTCAGCGTTCTATCGTGAAGTGCAGTTCTCGGATCCGGACAAGGGCATCAATCGCGAGATGATTATGAAGGAGATCATGCCGGACATCATTCTGATGCCGAATGCAGGAACACGCTCGATGATGTGGCAGGAGACAGCAGGCGTGCGAAGAGATACCTCGGCGCGTTTCCTGTTCCCGATTTTCACAGCGGTCGATATTGACGATATGATGGTCGATACGGTCGGAAGATACCGCTGGGAGATCTGCAGGAAGATTCAGGGTGTACACTGGAACGATATCCGTGAGAAGTCCCTGACGGCGGAGTATTGCGATTATCTGCAGTTCTACCGGAAGAACCGCGAGCTTTCCACCGAGGCGAAGGAGAAGATCAAGAGTGCGCTCTTGCGTGGAAGAAATAATTACCGTGAGGTCTTCGTCAAGGATTACCAGAACTGGATGAAGTATGAGTCGAAGGGAAGCTACCGCCTCAACAAGATCGCAAGAGAGATCCTGATTACCTATTGCCCGTTCGCAAAGCCGATCCGGGAGGAGTTAAAGGGGAATCCGATGTATGAGAGCGCTCTGCACCGCCTCGATCTTTTGAACGCGAAGACCGTGCAGCGTATCCAGGGAGTCTATGACAAGTATCAGAAAGCCGGAGGCAGGATCACGCAGGAGCTTACCGACAATCTCGAATATTATGAACTGTGATAAGATAGAAACTGTGATAAGATAGAAACAGTGATAAGATAGAAAAAGCCAGGTGCGATGCACTTGGCTTTTTCTGAGGGGAGTATAAATAATTAATAAGGGGTATAAAATGATATGTTTTACATATCACAGCATTAGTATAGAACATTCTTTTTGAAAAAGCAATGCAAAACCACAAAAGCCATGTATATTTTCCGGGGAACATCAGATACTAACCATGCAGTAAGCAAATAAAAAGATTCGGCACAAGCACGTGCCGGGATGGAGGGCAACATGGCAAAAAACGAAAGTACACAGAATTCGACTTCTAATTGCAGAGACGGTTATGAGAACAGCTACGAGAACAACGCGGGAAGCGGTTCCAACAGCGCAAAGAATAAGTCGACCAACAAGTCAACCAACAAGACATCCAACGTGTCCGGTTCCAACAAGACCTCTGACAAGTATCAGCAGTAGACTGGCACAGGCAGAGAAAAAGCGCATAGGATAGAATAAGATTGACAGAAACAGATTACAGAGAACCTCTTTGTAATCTGTTTTTGCGATTACAGGAGCATATGGCGGAAAAGGAGGATACGCGGGCATGACGTTTTATACGATACATCCAAGGGAATTGGAAGATATTATGAGAAGAAAGCACGGAATTCTGATTGATGTGCGGGAGGCGGATTCTTACCGGGAATACCATTATCCGAACGCCAGAAATCTTCCGTATGAAAAGATCGATCAGTGGATGCACCGTCTGCCGAAGAACAGACCGCTGGTGCTCTACTGCGATTATGGAAGCACCAGCCTTCTGGCGGCGAGAAAGCTCGGCCGGGAAGGGTATGAGGTATATACCGTGGTTGGCGGCATTGAGGCAATGCGAACAAGTGATTGACAGGGAAAATTAGAATGGATAATATATTATTAGGAAATTAGACATATGATACAGAGGAGAATACATGAAGACATATGAACTGGTGGTTCCATGTCATTTTGGACTGGAAGCGGTACTTAAGAGAGAAATCTATGATCTGGGATATGAGATCAGCCGGGTGGAGGATGGCAGAGTCTCATTTCAGGGGGATGCGGAAGCTGTCTGCCGTGCCAATATCTTTCTGCGCACGGCAGAACGCGTACTGATCGAAGTGGGCAGATTCCGCGCAACGACCTTTGAGGAATTATTTCAGGGAATCAAGGCGCTTCCGTGGGAGGACTATATCCCTGTGAACGGAAAGTTCTGGGTAAAAAAGGCGTCTTCTATCAAGAGCAAGCTGTTTTCTCCGTCTGATATTCAGTCGATCGCGAAGAAGGCGATGGTGGAGCGCATGAAGCAGCACTACGATGTGGAATGGTTCGCAGAGGACGGGGCGCCGTATCCGGTGCGCATCTTTCTGCTGAAGGACGAGGTTATGGTGACGCTGGATACGTCCGGGGACTCCCTGCATAAGCGCGGATACCGCACCCTGACGAGCAAGGCACCTCTGACAGAGACGCTGGCAGCTTCCCTGCTGCTGCTGACACCGTGGAGACCGGATCGGATTCTGGTGGATCCGTTCTGCGGCAGCGGTACGTTCCCGATAGAGGCGGCGATGATTGCTGCCGGTATTGCGCCCGGAATGAACCGTGAGTTCACGGCGGAGCAATGGACGAACCTGATTGACCGCAAGCTGTGGTACGAGTGCGTAAAGGAAGCCGAGGAGATGATTCATACGGATGTGAAGGTCGACATACAGGGCTATGATATTGACGGGGACGTCATAAAGGCAGCCAGGGAGAATGCAAAACGCGCCGGCGTGGATCACCTGATTCATTTTCAGCAGCGCCCGGTAGCGGAACTCCACCACCCGAAGAAATACGGCTTTATCGTGACGAATCCGCCGTACGGCGAGCGCCTCGAGGACAAGGCGGATCTGCCGAAGCTGTACGGGGAGATCGGGGAGGCATTCCGGGGACTCGATTCCTGGTCGATGTATCTGATTACGAGTTATGATGAAGCGGAGCGCTATATCGGCAGAAAAGCGGACAAGAACCGCAAGATCTACAATGGAATGCTTCGCACCTATTTTTACCAGTTTATGGGGCCGAAGCCACCAAGGCGGAGCGTAAGGGATACCGCCGGAGGGGATGAATGAAATATTCAAAGAGATATATCGTGTTTGGCGTGTTGGTAGCCGCCATGCTGATTTTTAAATTAGAACCGGGGGCCTCGGGGAGCGGAACAGTAGAAAATTTCCGCGGAGCCAATCTGCAGGCGGCAACCTGGAACCCGTTGATCGCATCCAGCATAAATGATAATCTATTGTCGCTGGTGATCGATAACAAGGAATACACCAACGAGAACCATACGTTTTATATGGATGATCAGCTGAATATCATGGTTCCGGTGAACATTCTGCGCGATGCACTCAACTGCAGCGCGCATGTGTATGACGGAAAGCGGCTCCTTGTGGAGAAGCATGCGAATGAGGTGGAGTTTTCACTGGGCGCCTCGGAGGCGAAAGTCAACGGAACCAGTGAGGCGATCGTGTCGCCGTTTATCTGCAAGGACGATACCTACTATGTAAGCCTGAATGATCTGGCGAATTATCTGGATTATTCCTATTCCTGGGATATACAGGAGAATCAGGCGTCGGCGATGGATACGTCGGACAGTGCGACAATCATACCGACCCGCTATGATCTGAGGGAGAAGGGACGGGCGGCAGCAGTGCGCAATCAGGGAACTTTCGGCACCTGCTGGGCGTTTGCCGCGCTGGGGGCATTGGAGTCGTCGCTGCTGCCGGAAGAGAAACTGCAGTTTTCGGTCGACCATATGACGATGAACAATGGATTTACACTGACGCAGGATGACGGCGGGGAATATACCATGGGAATGGCTTATCTGGCGGCATGGGAAGGACCTGTATACGAAGCGGATGACCCTTACGGGGACAATAAAACGAATCCGGATCTTACAGCGGTCAGGCATGTGCAGGAAATGCAGATCATCGACGGAAAAGATTATGAGAAGATCAAGGAGTCGGTCTTTTTATACGGCGGAGTGCAGACGTCGATCTATAACGGGCTGCGCAGCTCGCAGTCAAAGTCTCCGTATTACAATCAGAAGACAAATTCCTACTGCTATATCGGTACGGAGAAGCCGAATCACGACGTTGTGATTATCGGCTGGGACGACAGTTATTCCAAGGAGAATTTTAATGTGGATCTCGAGGGAGACGGCGCATTTATCTGTCAGAACAGCTGGGGAGATACGTTCGGCGAGGACGGGGTGTTTTACATATCGTATTATGATACGAATATAGGCACACACAATGTTGTGTATACAAAGATCGAAGATCCGGGCAACTATGACCACATCTATCAGAGCGATCTGTGCGGCTGGGTCGGACAGCTTGGCTATAACAAGGACAGCGCCTACGGCGCCAATGTCTACACGACGTCACAGGAAGAAGAACTGGTGGCGGCAGGCTTTTACGCAACAGGAAAAGATTCCCAGTACGAGCTGTATGTTGTACGGAATTTTGAAAATGCAGATTCGCTGACACAGCGGATTCCGGTGGCGTCCGGCAAGCTCTCCAACGCGGGCTATTATACGATTGATTTTAATCAGGCAATTTCACTGGATGCGGGGGAGCGTTATGCGATTGTGCTTCACATGATTACGCCGGGGTCGGTGCATCCGATGGCAATCGAATACGCTGCCGACGAGGCGACCGCGAATGTGATTCTGGACGATGGTGAGAGTTATATCAGTACCAATGGTGCCAGATGGGACAGCGTGGATACGGTGGAGGAATGTAATCTCTGTATTAAAGCATTCAGTAAGAATCGATAAAGGAATATACGGTTATGGAAGAAAAAGCATTGAGACTGTCGGCTGTCTTTCTCATGATTTTGACAGCGGTATCTTTTGTGCTTCTGCCGAAGCTTCCGGCGCTTCACACGTGGGAGGTGGAGGCGAGAGAGGAACGCATTGCCGAGGAGGAGTTCGCCCAGAGTCAGGTCACGATGCAGAACTTAAAGATCAAAGAGCAGAATGAAGCGGCGGGGGCGAAGGGAGAACTGAGTATCCGCCTGCCGGAAGGCGTGACCGGGGATCAGATTGCTGTCAGCAACGATTATGTGACCCAGACCATCCGGGTGGAAATCCCGCAGGCGGACCGCACTTATTTTGACAGCTACCCGGTTCTGGGGAACAGCGACTATATTGACGGTCTCTCCTACACCAGGCAGGGGGAGACGGGCGTGATAGAGGTCACGACCAACAAGGTATATGAACTGCAGACGGAATATGACACGCAGAATTTTTATTTTAATTTTTTGACACCTCATGAAGTCTATGATAAAGTAGTCGTAATCGATGCGGGGCATGGAGGAAGAGCCGTCGGTGCGAACAAGCAGGGAATCAATGAGAAGGACATTGACCTGGCGATCGTGCTGAAGCTGAAAGAGATTTTTGACAACAGCGATCAGAATATCGGCGTGTATTACACCAGAACGGATGACAGCAATCCGACGTTTGACCAGAGAGTGCAGCTTGCCAACAAGTCGGACGCGGATCTTTTCATCAGTATACATAATAACTCGACGAGAAGCGGACGCATGTCGGGTACCAGCGGTACACAGGTGATGTACGACGAGACGTCGGAGGCGAGCCGCCAGTTCGCGCAGATCTGTCTGGAGGAAGTCACAGGCAGGATCGGAAGCCGTGACAAGGGACTGGTGGAAGGCGACAGTATTTATATCATTAGAACCAGTGAGGTGCCGGTTGCGCTGATTGAAGTCGGATTTATGACGAACAAAGACGAACTGGAAAAGCTGAATTCTGATGCATATCAGAGAGAGACGGCGGAGGGTGTCTATCAGGCAGTGCTTCGCGCATTTGAAGAAGGATACTAAAAAGAGGACAAAGCCATGAGAATAATTTTTGCCACCGGCAATGCCGGAAAAATGAGAGAAATCCGCGAGATTATGGCGGATATGGATATGGAGATCTGCTCCATGAAGGAAGCAGGCATTTCCCTGGATATTGAGGAGAACGGCACGACGTTCGAGGAGAATGCGCAGATCAAGGCGAAGGCGGTAGCTGCCTGTACGAAGGATATTGTGCTGGCTGACGATTCCGGTCTGGAGGTAGACTATTTAAACAAGGAGCCGGGCGTATATTCGGCGCGGTATCTGGGCGAGGATACTTCCTACGATATTAAGAATCAGGCGATTCTTGACCGTTTGAAGGGCGTGCCGAAGGAGCAGCGCACGGCGCGGTTTGTCTGTGCGATTGCAGCAGTGCTTCCGGACGGGAAGACACTTGTGACGCGGGAGACGATCGAGGGATATATCGGGGAATGTCCGGCAGGGGAGAATGGATTTGGATATGATCCGATCTTCTATGTGGATGAGTATCACTGCTCGACGGCGGAGCTGACAGAAGAGCAGAAGAATGAGATCAGCCACAGAGGAAAAGCGCTTCGTTCCATGAAGAAGCTGTTGCACGAGTACGGGTTTTAGCCTATGAAAATACTGGTTGTAAGTGATACGCACAGGAAACTTGAAAATTTAAAAGTTATCTTAGAGCGTGAGCAGCCGATGGATCTTCTGATCCATCTGGGTGACGCGGAGGGAGACGAGGACAGTATTGCGGAGATGGCGGGCTGCCGGCTGGAGATCGTTGCGGGCAACAATGACTTTTTTTCCAATCTTCCACGGGAAAAAGAACTTCGCATCGGCAGCTACCGTGTATTGATCACGCATGGACATTATTACTATGTCAGTGCGGGGATCGCCGATATTGAGCGGGAAGCGGCGGCACAGGGCTATGATATTGTGATGTTCGGACACACGCACAGGCCTGTGATCGATTACACAAGGGATGTGATTGCGCTCAATCCGGGCAGTCTCTCCTATCCGAGGCAGGAGGGGAGAAGACCGTCCTACATTGTGATGGATCTGGACAAAAACGGAAAGGCAAATTTTGAAATAAAATATTTATAAAAAAGTGTTGACTTTTCAGAGGCTGTCCTATATAATAATCCTTGCGTCACGAAAAGGACAGCTCAGTGGCCGGAAGAGTGCGCAAGCGATAAAATCCTTCGGGGTGTGGCTCAGCTTGGCTAGAGCGCCTGGTTTGGGACCAGGAGGTCGCAGGTTCGAATCCTGTCACCCCGATTTCGTGCGGGTGTAGTTCAATGGTAGAACACCAGCCTTCCAAGCTGGATACGTGGGTTCGATTCCCATCACCCGCTTTAAATCTGCACTGACAGGTTTATACAAGATCATATGTGTTCGTAGCTCAGCTGGATAGAGCAACGGCCTTCTAAGCCGTGGGTCGGGGGTTCGAATCCCTTCGAGCA
>ENA-UERK01002738-UERK01002738.1-human-gut-metagenome-genome-assembly--contig:-NODE-2738-length-11308-cov-7.148963_pt1 | contig 11308 bp, 10 predicted proteins | sample MGYA00242957_ERZ507957 | MGnify/ENA primary metagenome ERZ507957 (study PRJEB26167, sample SAMN06115538) | human gut metagenome | host: Homo sapiens | place: China:Heilongjiang | collected 2015-11-06... | reverse complement strand
GTTAGATGAATAATGCAGCTATATATTATATTCTGCTTATATTTATGGATGCAAAAATACTCATTTCTTTTCAATATCTATCAACTACCATGAAGTTAACAGGTAGGTTTGTCAAGTATTTCCATACTTCATCACTTTTTTGCGCTATGTGATGGCGCAGAAGGTGATGTATACGCGTTTGCGGAATTAGTACACAAGTTGACTAGTTAACCCGTTAACTGAAATTCCGCCAATGGGTATTACTAACATATCGACACTCATTCATTGTAGAATATGCTTGTTTTTGCACGAAAAGTAATTTTATAAAGAAATAATATAGCAAAATGTTTGCCGTTTAGAGAAATATGTCTACTTTTGTCAGCGAAACAAGATTACACAACTAAAATAACGCGTCATATACCTAACACACAGCGTATGTCGTCATTTGTTTTACTTGTATCTTAGAATTATCAACCTAACATAACACCTATTTGTTTATGAAAAAAACACACAAATGGTTAGGAGTCGCCCTGTGCGCCATGGCCTTCGGTGGTAGTGCACAAGCACAAAAACTGATGGTAGTGGAAATGCAGGACAGTGCCGATAACTGGTCTTGCACATTGAGCAAGATTTCGGCTGCCACTTTCCTCAATGGCCAAATCAGTTTTGGGGCCGATGAAGGCGAAACTACAACCACTCTCAAGGCCATCGACCTGAAGGGTATCGAAAAAATCACCTTTGTTGATGATCCCACAGCCGTCAAGTCTGTAGTAGCAAGTCCTGCAGCAAAGTTGCGTGCCGTGGTAATGGGTAACACACTGCGTGTAAAGGGCTATTCGGGCCCGGCCACCCGTTTGACTATTGTGGCTGCTACAGGCCAGACCATACAGAATTATGGCACATGGCGTGGAGGTGACATCAATATTGCCACACTCACCCCGGGCGTCTATATTGCAAAGGTAGGCAACCAAACATTCAAGTTCAGCAAGTAACTAAAAAACACATTCACCCAAGTGTCACCGCACACATGTAGCGGCGCACAGGTATAAAAAGTATAATCAGTCTATGAAAAAAGTATACATCACCCTTCTTTCGGCCCTCTTTGCCGGTAGTGCATTTGCACAAACTTTGTCAAACGACCGTATGGTCATTTTCGATGCAGCAGGCAACACTTACCCCTTTGCCGTAGACCGCATTCAGCAAATCACTTTCCCTACTGTTGATGGCGAAGCAAGTGCAGCTATTACGGTCAAGGGCATTGACCGCGACAGTGTAACGTTTGTCGTAACACGTAACGACTTCTGTATGAACTTCAAACTCGACATTCTGCCTACAACCATGGCCGACATGCTGAGCGATGCTGCAGCAGCAGCCTATGTTGACAAAAACAACAAGACTGTTTACTCAATGGACTTTACCAATGGCAAGGTAGAGTTGGCAAGTTTTGGTGCCACACCACTTACCGACTATACTGCTATCACCGTAGGTCTCGACCAATATGGCACACCCTGTGGCGTAAGTCGTGCCAACTTCCAAACCATGCCTGCAGTGTTGGTAGGCAACCCCAAGGTTGAGATTGTGGCCGACAGTACAGTGGCAGGTCAGCGCGAATTTTCAATTGGTACTTTGGCCAATGCCGACGTTAAGGGCTATGCACTCCTTTCTGGCGAGAAAGGTTCTATCCAGAAGCAATACAAGCAGTTCGCTCCCATGTTTGGTTACAAAAACTTTGGCGAAATGGTGAAAGGCTGGGGCTTTAGCCACACATTGGAGGAAGGTCAAACAACTTGGAAGCCTGCAAAGGATACTTGGACGTCAATGGAACCTGGTACCGAATATGAAGTATTTGTTCAGGCATGGGACGCTAACGACAACTTCGCACCTTGCGACACCATCACCATTACCACAAAGACAAAGGGTGGCCAGGGCACTGCTTTGGTTGACATCGCTCTTGGCGATTACAAGTTGGCCGATTGGGAAGGTGAGCAAAAGTACAGCCAGTTTATCACCTTCACTCCCAACGACCAAACAAGCGTTTACCGTTTCGGTGTGTACAAGGCAGCGGAATATGATGCCAATCCCGAGGGTGCAAACAGCTACGTAGCTCAGGATCCTCCCATGCCCGTGGCTAAATGGTTCTTCTACGAGCCTGTAACAACCGATTTCCAAATCGATCCCAACACCGAGGCCGTAGCAATTGCTGCTGCCAAGAATGCCAATGGCGAGTGGGGTACAATTTGCGTTAAGCGTTTCACTACTCCTGCTGCCACTGCACCGGCTGCGGCACCTGCCATGAAGGCTAATGCCAAGACAGGCTTTGTTGCTCGTCAGCGTCACAACTTCACCGTAACCATGCCTCAGGCTGGTCGTCTGCCCAAGTTTGGCAAGGTAAGCACTGGTGTCATCATGAAGTAATTCAACGTTCCGATACACCGCGTAGTATTTATAAAGTTTTACTGCCCGTCCGCTGTTCTCACACAGTATGGACGGGCAGTTTGCGTTGTTAAGCAGGTCGGATATGAATTGTTGCAGTGATTGTATCTTACACAAAAAGCAGCCCCGCGCCACTCTATGTATCGGAATATATCGTTACCTTTGTGTTCAAACCCAAACAAAACAAATTATGACAAGACGTTCAATACGCAAATATAGTACACGTGATGTAGATGATGCGTTACTCAACAGCTTGCTTGCCGAGGCCGAACATACTCAAACCATGGGCAACTTGCAGTTGTATTCGGTGGTGGTGACACGCAGCAGCGAAATGAAGCAAAAACTCGCACCAGCACATTTCAATCAGCCCATGGTGACGCAGGCTCCTGTTGTGCTCACATTCTGTGCCGATTATAACCGCACAACACAATGGGGATTGCAGCGCAAGGGGCACCCCGGTTACGACAACTTCCTTTCATACCAAAATGCGGCAACCGATGCACTGCTCTATTGTCAGCGTTTTTGCGATTTGGCTGAGGCTGCAGGTCTTGGCTTGTGCTTTCTTGGTACAACCATTTACCAGCCGCAACTTATTGTCGATGTACTCAAACTGCCGCGTTTGGTAATGCCTGTGGCTACCATTACGCTTGGCTGGCCCGACGAAAATCCGCCGGTAAGCGATCGTTTGCCGCTCACCGCCATTCGTCACGACGAAACATATCAGCCTGTTACACCCGATACAATAAACCGCGATTACGCAGCAAAAGAGGCTTTACCCGAAAACAAAGAGTTTGTACAAGTAAACGGCACCGAAACATTGGCACAAATATTTACCGACATTCGTTATACTGCTGCCGATTGCCGTGCCATGTCCCAAACATTGCTCGACACCTTGCGCAAACAGGGCTTTGCTTGCTAATTATTGCTTTTATATAACAAAGTTCAAATATCATCTTTGTTATTATCTCAACTTGTTTGCCATTCTGGCAAAGGGAACTGTCAGGTAAAACGTAAACATACGAACGGGCTCAAGCACCAAACGCAAGCACTAATGGGGGCGACGCGTCCCGCGTCGGAAAAATCAAGGCAAAGGCTCACAGCCAGTCGTGTAATTAGTGCTGTCTGAGAGCCTTTATATTTAGTGTATGAACATGGCTTTTTCCCCCGACGCGAGACGCGTCGCCCCCATTAGTGGTAGCGTTTAGTGGTAGCGCTTAGTGCTTGCGTTTTCGTGCTTGCGTTTAGTGGTTGCGCTTAGTGGTAGCGTTTTCGTGCTTGAAGAAACGCAAGCACTAATGGGGGCGACGCGTCCCGCGTCGGGAAAATCAAGGCAAAGGCTCACAGCCAGTCGTGTAATTAGCGCTGTCTGTGAGCCTTTATTTAGTGTATGAGCAGCAGCATTTTTCCCGCGGCGCGCGTCCATCAGCGAGCACCGCTCGCTGTGGCATCTTGCATAATCAGTCCTGCAATAGTAAAGCCAAATATGGCCGTGATGTGCGAAAGGCTTCCGTTGATTTGAGCCTTCGAACTGCACCATTCATGGTTAAGCAAGTCAGGGTCGCCAGGACCGTTTTCAGCTTTCGGACACAGACATGCTGCTGTGCCGCAGGCATGACTCTGTCCAAGGTTGGGCAACAACTCCTCGCTGTACACACACTTAAACTTGCGGGCGGGAAAAATATGCTGCTTCTTGAATTTGCGGCGTAGTGCGGCACCTAACGGGCAGCCCTTCACCTTCCAAAATTCTGCCACCGCCACTTTGGTTGGGTCCATTTTAAGCGCAGCGCCCATCGACGAGAAAAATTTCGCTTTCGTGCGGCAGGCGTTAAGAATAAGCAGCGCTTTGTCCTGCAACGAGTCAATCGCATCGACAATGTAGTCATAGTTCTCAATACCAAATTCGTCGGCTGTGCTTTCCGTGTATATCTTTTGCATGGCCGTGATGTCAGCCTTTGGGTTGATGCTGAGCAAACGCTCTTTCAGAGCCTCAACCTTCACCATGCCAATCGTCTTCATGGTGGCCATGATCTGACGGTTCACGTTGGTTATGCATACACGGTCCGAATCAACAATGGTCAGGTGTTTGATGCCTGACCGCACTAAACTTTCGGCACACCAACTACCCACGCCGCCCACGCCAAAGATAATGACGCGCTTCTCGGCCAGCAAATCCATTGTGTCGGCCCCAAGCAAACGTTCAGAGCGGTTATATATAGCTTTCTCTATGCTTCCCATTCAGTATTCAGTGTATTAAAGTTTTGAGCCAATGCAGTCATCGAGTCGAACAGCACGTTGGCACCTTCGTCTGTCAGCACCTTTTCGGGCAGAGGGCCAGTATTTACTGCAATAGTAAAAATGCCAGCGGCCACACCAGCGCGCACGCCGAGCGGTGCATTCTCAACCACCAGAGCCTCGTCAGCACCAACGCCAGCCTTTTCAAGTCCCATAAGGTAAGGCTCAGGGTTAGGCTTGCCATGCTTCACGTCCTTGCTCGACACAATGAGTTCGGGGGTGAAAAATCCAGGGTAGTTATGGTCAAGCCGGTCGAGCAACGACTTTTGTCCGCTACCTGTCACAACCACAATGGTCAGTCCTGCGGCCTTAACCTCTTGCAGCACCTGCAGTGCGCCAGGCATTTTGGGCGCTTCGGGACAAGCGTTGAACAAACGGCACTTCTCCTTGTATATCTGTTCAATCTCCTCAGCCGTGGCGTCGCGTTTCCAATAGCGGTTAGCCAATATGTTGATAGTTGATGCACCAGTGCGTCCCTCGTGCATATAAGCTTCTTCAGGCTCCATGTCAAGGCCGAACTCCGTGCATACTTTGGCCCATGAGGCAGCATGATTGGGCATGGAGTCGAACAGCACACCGTCCATGTCGAACAGTACAGCACGCAACTTTTGTGCAGGTTTACCTTTGCGGTAAGCGTCAATTTGCGACTTAAACGTCATGTGAATAAGATCTTTTTTAGCTACAAAACGGCAGACACGGCTATGGCATTCCCCTCTTCGTTCAGGAGGGCGGTGCCATGGTCGTGTCTGCTTCGTAATAATCCTTAGTTAACGGGTTAACAAGTTGACAGGTTAACAAGTAAGTATGCTATACACTTTATTATGTTAAAGTTAGAATGGTTAGAAACCTTTGGCAAATCTACCAATGTTAACCCGTTATCCTGTCAACTAATTCCGCCAACGCGTTATTATAGTCTGGCCTTGATGGCTTCAGTCTCCTTTTCATAGCCAGGTTTGCCGAGCAAAGCAAACATGTTCTTCTTGTATGCCTCAACGCCCGGTTGGTTGAACGGGTTAACCTCGAGCAGCAAACCGCTGATGCCGCAGGCACGTTCAAAGAAGTAAATCATCTGGCCGAGGTGGTACTCGTCAAGGCGTTCTACCACCAGTCGCATATTAGGCACACCGCCATCAACGTGGGCCAGCTGCGTGCCAAGTTCGGCCATCTTGTTCACCTCGTCTACGCGCTTGCCTTCAAGGAAGTTAAGTCCGTCAAGGTTCTCATCGTCGTGGGGGAAGAGTACGGTGTGCTCAGGAGTCTCCACCGAAACAACCGTTTCAAATATGGTGCGTTCGCCCTCTTGAATCCATTGGCCCATTGAGTGCAAGTCAGTAGTAAAGTCAACAGCTGCGGGGAAAATGCCCTTGCCGTCCTTACCCTCGCTCTCGCCGTAGAGCTGCTTCCACCATTCGTTCATGTAGTGGAGCTTAGGCTGGAAGTTAACCAATATTTCAGTCTTCTTGCCATTGGCATAGAGAGCGTTGCGCACGGCAGCGTATTGTTCAGCAGGGTTTTCTGCAAAAGGCACTTCAGGTGCAGTGAGTTTCTCCATGTCGGCAGCACCCTTCACAAGTGCTTCAATGTCAAAACCGGCACAAGCAATGGGCAGCAAACCTACAGGTGTGAGCACAGAGAAACGGCCGCCTACATTGTCGGGAATGATAAAGCTCTTATAGCCTTCCTTGTCAGCGGTCACGCGTGCGGCACCCTTCTTGGCATCAGTAACAGCCACAATCACCTTGCGTGCCATTTCAATGCCGCGTTGCTCCTCGCATTGCTTGCGCAGCAAGCGGAAAGCCAAAGCAGTCTCGGTTGTAGTACCACTCTTCGAGATGTTGATCACGCCAAATTTGCGACCCTTCAAGTAGGTTGTCAACTCGTAAAGATAGTCCTCGCCAATATTGTTACCAGCAAAGAGCATGATGGGATTTTTGCCATCATTGGCAAGCCATTCAAAGCTGTTGCCGAGTGCTTCGATCACGGCACGTGCACCCAGGTAGCTACCGCCGATACCGGCCACTACAATGGTGTCGCAGTTTTCACGCAGCACCTTGGCGGTCTCTTTCAGGTCTGCCAAATGTTCGGGTGTGATTGACGATGCCAAGTGCATCCAGCCCAAAAAGTCATTGCCAGCGCATGTGCTCTCTTCGAGTGCCTTTTGTGCTGCTTTAACGCGGGGTTCGAGTGCCTCAACGGCACCAGCTGCCAAAAATTGTGCAGCCTTGCTTACTTCTAAACGAATATTCTTGCTCATAATACAATATAAGTATGTACTAATTTAGTTTGTGGGGGCAAAGTTAGTGCAAGGCGAGCGCAATACAAAGCGAAAATGTATTTTTTTGCATTGCAGGGCTGAGGTGCCACATAGCAATGCACAGGTAGGGTGTTCAAAAAAGGCATCAAGAAAGAGACCGTTTTGGGGGCATTTTAAGTTGCCTGAAACGCTACCACTAATGGGGGCGACGCGTCTCGCGTCGGGATAGAGAAAGGAAGGAAATACGAACTCTGCTAAATAATAGCTGCATATTTCCCCGACGCGGGACGCGTCGCCCCCATTAGAGGTAGCGCTTAGTGCAAGCGTTTAGTGCAAGCGCTTGGTGCTTGAGTCCGTTCGCATGTTTACGTTTTACCTACCAGCAATAGCATTCAAAGGAACACAAGTCCGCCACAAACGATGCTTGCAAATGTGCACATCTGCGAGCAGAACGAGCGTCTAACGCATTTCGTACAGATATTTATACAGAGGTGCCAGCATCAGTGCCTGAAATATGCGCCCGTCATGCATCATCTCCACCACCTCATCACGTGTGGCAGTAAACACAGCCAAGTCTTCGGTAGCATCAAGGTGCTGTGTGCCAGTAGGCTCAACCCCCGTAGCCAAAAAACAATGCTGCATGTTCGACATCGAACCAGGATTAGGTGCAGCCTCCATCAGCAACTGCCATTCGCCGCCAGTGTACCCCGTCTCTTCAAGCAACTCGCGTTTCGCCGCCTCAAGCGGTGTTTCGCCCTTTTCCATCACCCCGCAAGGCAACTCGTAGCTCATGCGTTGCATGCCATGGCGGTACTGCTTCTCCATAATAAAGCGTCCAGCCTTGTCAATAGCTATCACATTCACCCAATCGGGGTATTCAAGCACATAATATTCGGGAATCTCGCGGCCGTCGGGCAGTTCCACCACATCGCGCCGGGCAGTGAGCCAGGGGCGCTTGACGAGATATTCCGAGTGCTTAATCTTCCAAGGTTTAATATCTTCAGGTTTCATTGCGCTTTATTCTTATCAAACACATGTTTGCCATAGTTCACACCAGCTGCCTTGTAAAATGCCGGTTCGGCCTGCAAACGCCGTTCAAAGTTGGTATAGCTGCGCTCCGATTGCGGTGTCCAGCCAGCTTCGGCCACGGCAGCCAAACGTGGGAACGTGAGATACTGCACCGTGCTGGCGTCCTCCACCCATTCTGTCCAGAAGTTAGCCTGCACGCCCAAGTATTTTGACTGTAAAGTGTCGGGCACATTCTTCATGGGCACATAGTTGTAAACAGCCTCCACCGTTTCGGTGCCCCAACCCTGTGAGCGCGGTTCCCACACATCTTTGCTCTGTCGGCGATTGATGTAGTAGGGTATTTGTGGCGACAGAATAGTGTTCATGCCACGCTTAGCCGCATCTTGTGCCGCAGCGTCGGCACCAATCCATGCCATGATGGTAATGTCCTTGCCGAGCGGAGCCGTGTTGCCATGCAGCACCTCGTTCCAAAATATGAGTTTGCGCTGCTCGTGCTGTGGCTTCTGGGCCATGTGTTGCTGCAACTGGTGGTAGAAGTTAATTTGCAAGTCGCGATAGTTGTCCGACCCCAATTCCTTCAGTTGCTTCTGACAGTCGGCGTTGTTCTGCCACTTGTAAACGGGGCATTCGTCACCCCCCAGGTGGATATAGCTAAAGGGGAAGATGCCTGTGAGTTCGTCAATCACATCGTTGGCAAACTGCACGGCGCGAGGGTTCGACACATTTATCACATCGGCCGACACGCCTTGGTACAGCCACACCTGGTGCGGGTTCTGTGGGTCGCAGGCTAAAAATTCGGGGTACGATGCCACCGCAGCCTGTGAGTGGCCGGGTATGTCCACTTCGGGCACAATCTCGATAAAACGGTCACGTGCGTATTTCACAATTTCGTGTGCGTCAGCCTGGGTGTAATAGCCGCCATAGCGTTCGCCATCGGGCACCGTCTCGCCGTAGCCCAAGGTGCGGCTGTGACGCCATGCACCCACCTCGGTTAATTTGGGGTATTTCTTTATCTCGATACGCCACCCTTGGTCCTCTGTCAGGTGCCAGTGAAAGCGGTTCATCTTGTATGCCGCCATCATGTCAATGATTTTCATCACCTCGCGTTTGCCATAAAAGTGGCGACCCTCGTCGAGCATAAAACCGCGCCAGCCAAAGCGTGGCGCATCGGCAATGCTCACTGCGGGCAGTGTCCAGCTTGCAATGGTCGAGTCGGGCACACCAGCCATGGCGTTGCGCGAGGGCAGCAACTGTTGCAGTGTTTGCAAAGCATAAAAGAAACCTGCCGGTTTGGCAGCCTCTATCACAATCTGTTTCGGGGTCACATTCAGTGTGTAAGCCTCGTTGCCAAGCTGCTTGTTGCAGTGTAGTTGCATGGTGGCACTTTTGCCGCCATACTTAAAGTGTGTGCCTGTGGCAGGTGTGAATTTCTGCTCAAACTGTTGCAACACAAGTTTGATGCTGTCACCATCGTAAGCATCGGCCCACACCTTGAGGGTGGGGGAAAAGGTAAATGTGCCATTGCCCTGCACCACTTTGGCAGGTTGCGGAATGAGTGGCAGATTATTTTGCTGGGCAAAAATCGTAGGGGCCGCACACAGACAGAGGGCGGTTATAGTGGCTTTGATATTTTTCATGTAAGAAATAAAAAAGATACGCGTTGGCGGAATTAACGCGTTGGCGGAATTAGTAAACAAGTTGACAAGTTAACGGGTTAACAGGTAAGTTTGCATAGCCTTTTCTGATTTCCCGCCATACAATAAGCAGATTATGGCATACTTACTTGTTAACCTGTCAACTTGTTAACCCGTTAACCAAGAATTTCGCCAACGGGTAAAGATTGTCTTAAAGCTTATTCAGCAGAGAGTTTGTTCCAAAAGTTGTCAAGGTCATTGCCAAGTCCTTTCATCAGGTCGCCGCTAATAAGTATGGTATCGTCGTCCACCAAATGCAGTTCGGCTATTGTTTCATGGTCCTCGCCAATGAGCACATAAGAGTAGGGCTTCAGTATGGCCACATTCTCGGTTACATCTTTGATACGTTTGATACACTCTCTCAAAATGGGCTGTACAGCAGAGTAGAAATCTTCGTCGTGGTTGTCAATCCACTCTTCCACCACACAGCGAGTGAGTTCATTATCGTCGTCATCATAAATGCGCAGTTCGCCGCCCTCCTGTCTCACTTGCAGGTAAATGTCGGTCAGTGGCATACATTCGGCCTGTGGGTCAAACTTCGAGGCCGCTTTGCGCAGTGCGCGTTCTATTTGTTGATAGGTTTGTTCGCTTGCAGTCATGGCATCTGTATCTTAGTGGTTTACTCAGCAAATGTACAACTTTTTATGCAATGGTCGTGCAAACTGGCCGTATAAACTTTGATTGCGCTTTATTTGCTTGCTAACGTTCGCAGCGCTAATATGTCAATATGCTAATGTGTCAATGTGCTAATATGCTAATGGGCTGACGCCGTAGTGTGGCTTGGCAGCCGCTAACGCGGGAAACAAAAGGACATAAGAACATAAGAACAAAAGATAAACGTTTGTGTTAGCCGCTTACCGCGGGAACATAAGAACATAAGTTTCGGTAAAACGTATATATGCGAACGGCTTCAAGCACAAAACTCAAGCTCTAATGGGGGCGACGCGTCTCGCGTCGGAAATGATTTGCAACGCTACGCGGCGTCAGCCCTTATGTCTCTTGAGGCCACCCGGACGTTAGTCCGTGGCCGTCCGCCGCGCAGCGGCCTTTATGTTACTTATGCAAACTTATGTTCTTATGTTCCGCGGTAAGCGGCTAACACAAACGTTTATCTTCTGTTCTTTTGTCCTTATGTCCTTATGTCTCCCGCGTTAGCGGCCAATCAGCTTACGCGTCAGCGTGCTTTCACCCAATACATCACCCCGCGGTTGCACCTCTTTCGCGGCACACCGAGCTGCATCAATTCACGTCCCAAAGTGTTAGGCGTGGCATTGCGCACCATGCCACGCAAGTCGCGTTTGAGCGTGCGGAATATGGCCGTGGCCGTCTGCCACTCGCCACCATCAACCGGCTTGCCCTCATCAGCCACCTCGAAACGGCGCACAAAACATTCGCGCAGGGGCGACGACTGGTAAAACAATCGGTTGTGATGCTGAATAGCAACCTCCTCGGTGTGCGTGAAATAAGTCAGCTCACCCAACTTCACCTCGTGCAACAGTTGCGCATAAAGCTGCGCATAGTCAAGCGGTGTATCGCAGTCTATCACCCCGTGCACCTCCTGACAAAAGAAACGGCGGCTGCCCGTGGGGTCGTTCAACAAGTCGTAGCGGTTGCTCGTACCAATAAA
>ENA-UERK01002737-UERK01002737.1-human-gut-metagenome-genome-assembly--contig:-NODE-2737-length-11309-cov-27.180110_pt1 | contig 11309 bp, 9 predicted proteins | sample MGYA00242957_ERZ507957 | MGnify/ENA primary metagenome ERZ507957 (study PRJEB26167, sample SAMN06115538) | human gut metagenome | host: Homo sapiens | place: China:Heilongjiang | collected 2015-11-06... | reverse complement strand
GTTGTCACGCACAAGCTGCGCAAGACCTCTGCGGTTGAAGCAGTGGATGCAGATGCCATTCTCACTCAAGCGGCGGAGACTGCCTCTGCAAAGCCGCTCTCGGACGATGCCGTCCCGCCCACGAAGCGGATGCAGAAGCTCGAAAGGAAGTCCGAAAAGGCGCATGAGCGTCTGGACGCTGCCCGCGAGAAGCTGCCTACGCACAAAGTCCTCAAGAAGGAGCGAGTCCTTGATGAAGAGACCGGCAAGGGCAAAACCCGCCTTCATTTTGAGGATGAGCTGAAAAAACCAAAGGGCAAAGGCAAGCTGCAATTTGAAGCGGATAAAACCGTCCGCAAGGTCGGTGACACCCTCGCTTCCGGCATTCACGGCAAAATCCATGAGGTCGAACAGGAAAACACGGCGGTTGAGGCGGCGCATAAAACGGAGATCGCCGCTGAGACTGCCGCTCGGCATTTCAGTCATCATCGGGAAAGCAGCGTCAACAAGCCCTACGAGAAGGTCTCCAAGCTGGAACACAAGGCGGATGCTGCGGATGCGAAGCTCCAATATGAGAGAAATCAGCAGGAGCATCCTGAGATGAAGAAGCAGAACATGAACAAGCACTACCAGAAGCAGAACATCAAGAAGGAATATGCCGCTGCTCGAAATGCCGGTTCTCAGACTGCCGGGACTGCAACAAAAAGCACCAGCAAGAAGCTCGGTGAAAAGGCGTCCGACAAGATCAAGGAGTTCTTTGAGAAGAACAAGAAGGTCTTCATCTGGATCGGCGTCGGAATTGCCCTTCTCGTTTTGCTCGGTGCCGGAATCAGCTCGTGTTCGATGCTCACCTCTACCGGTTCGTCGGTTATCGCTTCCTCTTATCTCAGCGAGGATGACGCGATGCTCGGCGCGGAAGCGCAGTATTGCCGGATGGAGCAAGAGCTGCAAAGCTATCTGGATAACTATGAAAGTAACCATGACTATGACGAATATCACTTCGATCTGGATGATATTGAGCATGACCCCTATGTGCTGATCTCCATTCTCTCGGCTCTCCATGAGGGCGAGTTCACGCTGGATGAGGTGCAGGGTACGCTCCAAATGCTGTTTGAAAAGCAGTACATTCTCACCGAAGAGGTCATCGTCGAAACGAGATACCGCACGGAGACCGACACATGGACGGACGCGGACGGCAACACGCACACGGAAACCTACCGCGTCCCGTATGACTACTACATCTGCAACGTGAAGCTCGAAAACTTCAATCTCTCCCATGTCCCGGTCTACATCATGTCTCAGGAACAGCTTTCCATGTACGCAACGTATATGTCGGTGCTGGGCAACCGCGAGGATCTGTTCGGTGACTCTCCCTATGTGGACAAGTACATCACCAATCCTCCCGCCGATTACGATGTCAACCCGGAGTACCTGAACGATGAGAAGTTTGCAGCGCTGATTACCGAGGCGGAAAAGTATCTCGGTTATCCGTATGTGTGGGGCGGCTCCAATCCCGACACGTCTTTTGACTGCTCCGGCTTCGTCAGCTACGTTCTCACGAACAGCGGTCTTGTGAATACCGGTCGGCTGGGCGCACAAGGGCTTTACAACGTCTGTACGCCGGTCTCAAAGGCGAATGCACAGCCCGGTGATCTCATCTTCTTTGTCGGGACGTATGACACCCCCGGCGTGTCTCACGTCGGCATTTATGTTGGTGATGGGGTCATGATCCACTGCGGCGATCCCATTCAGTACACATCCATCAACTCTTCCTATTGGCAGCAGCATTTCTACGCCTTCGGAAGACCCGCCTATTAAAAGAAAGGAGTTATTTCATGAATCCCAAGTATCAGAAAGTCCTCTCCGACATTGAGAAGGCTGAGAAGAAAAAGTCCGAAATCGAAGGTCAGCTCAAAGAGCTGTACGACAAGAAGACAGAGCTGGAAAACCTTGAAATCATCAATACCGTGCGCTCTATGGTGATGGACAAGGATCAGATCATGGCGTTCCTGTCTTCCATGAAGGGCGGCACCAAGACCGCTGAAAATACGGAGGTAATCGACAATGCGTAAGAAGTTTCGTTTTCTGACCGTCCTTGCGGTCTGCGTCATGGTTCTGTCCTGCTTCTCGGTGACGGCGTTTGCCTATGCCGATGACACCGATCAGAACCTTCCGGTCACAGAGGCAACCCAGCCGGAACAGCAGCCCGCAGTCACTCCCGCGCCGGAAAAGCCGATGGGTGAGCCGATTGACGATGAGGGCAACGCCTACACCCGCGACTTGCTCTATGATAAGGAAACCAACAAGCAGTTCATCACAGTCCAGACGAAGAGCGGCAACACCTTCTTCATTGTCATCGACTACGATGCGCCGATCAACGAGGATGAGGAACAGTATCAGACGTACTTCCTGAACATGGTCGATGAGAGCGATCTGCTTGCGCTGCTGGATGAAGACACTGCGGCTGCTCTGACTACCTGTAATTGCAAAGAGAAATGCGCTGCCGGTCAGGTCAACACCGACTGCCCGGTCTGCAAGACCAACATGAGCGAATGCACCGGCACAGCCCCCGCTACACCTGAGCCGGATAAGGATGCAGAAACCGATGCTCCCGCCCCTAAACCCGAAAAGAAGTCCAACGTCGGCATGATCCTCGTCATCTTTGCCCTTGCCGGTGCTGCGAGTGCAGCTTATTACTACATCAAGTTCGTCAAGGGCAGAAAGCCCAAGGATGAGGATATGGACTTCTTTGATGATGAAGGCTACGAGGAAGAGCCGTACATCAACGAGGATGATGAGCCGCAGATTGCGGAGGATGCTGAAACGGGTGGTGATGAAGATTGATCTTAGTTATTGCTGAAAAACCCAGCGTCGCCCAGTCCATCGCAAAGGTGTTGGGCGCGACGTCCCGCAAGGACGGCTACATGGAGGGCGGCAACTACATCGTTTCGTGGTGCTTCGGTCATTTGGTGGAGCTGGCAGACGCCAGCTCCTACGATGAACGGTATGCCAAGTGGCGGTATGACGATCTGCCCATTGTTCCGGAAAACTGGATGTTCGAGGTCACAAAGGACAAAGCACAGCAGTTCAAGGTGCTGTCCGCTCTTATGAAGGACAAGCGCGTCACCGAGCTGGTCTGCGCAACCGATGCAGGACGCGAGGGTGAGTTGATCTTCCGGCTGGTCTACAACAAAGCCGGATGCACCAAGCCCTTCAAGCGTCTGTGGATCAGCTCGTTGGAGGACTCCGCCATCCGCGAAGGCTTCAACCATCTCCGGGACGGCAAGGAATATGACCGTCTCTATGAAGCGGCACTCAGCCGCTCGAAGGCAGACTGGATTGTCGGCATTAACGGCACCCGCCTGTTCACTACGCTTTATCACAAAAAACTGGTGGTCGGGCGCGTCCAGACGCCGACCCTTGCAATGCTGGTGGAGCGTGACGGGAAAATCTCAACCTTCCAGAAGGAGAAGTATTTCAACGTCCACGTCGGCAAGGGCGATCTGACCGCCGATCTGGAAAAGGTCAAAACCGAAGAGGAAGCAAAAAGAATTGCGGCGGCTTGCGAGAAAAAGCAAGCCGTCGTTTCTTCTCTCAAGCGGGAGACGAAAACCGTCAATCCTCCGAAGCTCTATGATCTGACTACCTTGCAGCGCGAGGCTAACCGCTACTGCGGCTTCACCGCCCAGCAGACGCTCGATCTCGTACAAACACTCTACGAAAAGAAGCTCCTGACCTATCCGCGCACGGACAGCCAGTTCATCACGGATGATATGGAGGACACCGCCCGTCAGGTTATTTCTATCGTCTGCCGCCAACTTCCGCTCTTCTCTGGCGTTTCGATTACGCCGGACATTGCCCGCATAACCGACAACAGCAAGGTCACGGATCACCACGCCATTCTCCCGACCCTCCAGCTTGAAAAGCAGGATGTTTCCGCGCTGCCTCAGTCGGAACAGAAAATCCTCAATCTTGTCGGGATGCGCCTTCTGTGTGCAACCGGCGAGAAGCACACCTACGCGGAAACGCAGATCACGCTCTCCTGCGAGGGCTACGAGTTCAAAACCAAGGGGAAGACCGTCGTTCAAAACGGATGGAAAGCCATCGAAGAGCTGTTCAAGGCTTCCCTCAAGACGAAGGAAAAGGACGATCCCATGAAGTCCCTGCCCGAAGTCCATGAGGGCGATATGCTGGAAGGTGTGTCTGCCGGTGTCACCGAACACTTCACAACGCCTCCGAAGCAGTACACGGAAGACACGCTCCTGTCTGCAATGGAGACTGCCGGAAACGATCAGTTCGACGATGACACCGAGAAGAAAGGTCTCGGCACTCCCGCGACCCGCGCCGGTATCATTGAAAAGCTGGTGAAATCCGGCTTTGCAGAGCGTAAAGGCAAATCCCTCATTCCCACGAAGGACGGCTGCAACCTTGTCTGTGTTCTGCCGGAACAGATCACATCTCCCGCAATGACGGCGGAATGGGAAAACACGCTCATGGAGATCGAGCGCGGCAAGGCAGATGCGGACGGCTTTCTCAGCGGCATTGTCCGAATGACCGGAGATTTGGTAAAAGCCTACCCGTTTCTTTCTGATGCCGAAGCCCAGCGTTTCGGCACGGGCAAGGAGGAAATCGGCAAGTGTCCCCGCTGCGGTTCTCCGGTCTATGTCGGCAAGGGCAACTTTTACTGCTCAAACAGAGAATGCTCCTTCTGCCTGTGGGAAGACAACAAGTTCTTTTCCAGCAAGAAAAAGAAGCTGACCAAGAAGATTGCAAAGGAGCTGCTGGACAAGGGCTGGTGCCGCGTGACCGGGCTTTACACGCCGAAGAAGCCTCAGCTCTACGACGCGGTGATCCGGCTGGATGACAGCGGCGGCAAATACGTCAGCTTCAAGATGGATTTCGACCGATGAGCCGCCCAAAGTATATTGCCTCTTGCAGCGGAGGCAAGGACAGCGTAGCTACGCTCCTGCTGGCAGCACAGCACAAGGAACCGCTGGACGAGGCAGTTTTCAGTGAGGTCATGTTTGATCAGGACACAAGCGGCGAAGTCCCGGAACACCGGGACTTCATCTATGACCGGCTCAAGCCCTTCTGTGAAAAGGAGCTGGGCATCAAGTTCACCATTCTCCATGCAGACAAAACCTACGATGATGTGTTCCATCATGTCATCACCCGCGGACCGCATAAGGGCGAGGTTCGCGGCTTCGCATGGGCTGGGATGTGTGCAGTCAATCGGGACTGCAAAATCCCGCCCGTCCGAAAGTACAATGCCGCGCTTTCTCCTAACACGGTGAGCTATGTCGGCATTGCATCCGATGAACCAAAGCGCCTTGCCCGTCTGGATGGGATTCACAAGGTCAGTCTTCTCGATAAGTACGGAGTGACGGAAGCAGAAGCCCGAACACTCTGCGAGAAAAGCGGTCTTTTGTCACCAATCTACGCACACTGCCGGAGAAACGGATGCTGGTTCTGCCCTAATGCCAGCGATGCCGAATTGCGCCACATGATTATTCATTACCCGGAAATGTTTGACCGGCTCATTGAATGGGAGAGCGAAGACAACATCTTCCATCGTCGGATGACGCGCAGAGAAACCCCGTCTGAGGTAAAGGCTCGTTTACTGAGCAAATCCCAGACGGGGTTTTCTTCGCCAAAAAGCAAATAAGAAATGGAGGTTTGAAATGGCTGAAAACAAAAATGCACAGCAAGTCCGCGAAATCACGGACAAGCTGGAACAGGGCATCAAGGAGCTTTTTGAATCCGAGCGGTTCAAGGAATATCTCCGCACAATGTCCAAGTTCTACAACTATTCTTTCAACAACACGCTGCTCATTGCAATGCAGAAGCCGGAGGCAACCTATGTTGCCGGTTATACTTCGTGGCAGCGTAACTTTGACCGTCAGGTCATGAAGGGTGAAAAGGGCATCAAGATTCTTGCACCCGCGCCGTACAAGGCGCAGGAAGAGCGCGAGAAGATTGATCCTTTGACGCAGAAGCCGGTGATCGGCGCAGACGGAAAGACTGTCACGGAGACGGTTGAGGTTCTGCGTCCTGCCTTCAAGGTGGTAAGTGTCTTTGATGTTTCCCAGACGGACGGCAAGGAGCTTCCGGACATTATCGTCGATGAGCTGAAAGGCACCGTCGAAAACTACGAGGCGTTCTTCGACGCGCTCAGGCAGGAATCTCCCGTCCCTATTTCCTTTGAGGACATTCCGGGCGGTGCAAAGGGATTCTTCTCGCCGGTTGAAAGCCGCATTGCCATTCAGGAGGGCATGAGCGAAATCCAGACGGTCAAAACCGCCATTCACGAGATCGCCCACGCAAAGCTCCACGCCGTTAAGCCGGATGAGAAAGCCGCGCCAGAAGATAAGAAGGATCGGCACACCAAGGAGGTTGAAGCGGAAAGCGTTGCCTACACCGTCTGCCAACGGTACGGCATTGAAACTTCGGACTATTCCTTCGGTTACATCGCCGGTTGGTCATCCGGTAAGGAAACCAAGGAGCTGAAAAGCTCTCTGGACACTATCCGCAAGACGGCGGCTGAGATGATTGAGGGCATTGACGCCAAGCTCAAGGTGCTGCTGGCAGAGAAAGCACAGTCCGAAGAGAAGGCAGCCGAGGCACCCGTGGAAGCGGTGCCGGAAGCACCCATTTACCGTGAGACAGCAAATTACGCCTATGAAGCCGGTGAGATGGAGTCATATCGTGCTTCTCTCGCTGCAAACGTGGAATGCCGCCGTGCGATTGAGGCGGCAATCAGTTCTAACTACGGAGACAACCGGCTGGATGCGGATGCTGCCGTGAAAAGCGTCCTTGAACAGTTCTCTCCGGAGCGCGTCCGGTATGTCCTCGCAAACACCATTCAGCAGAAAGACTTTGACGGGCGCATTCCCCAGCCCCTCAAGGAATGGGCGAAGACCGTTGATGTCTGCCCCGAAAACGCCTCCCGCTTCCTTGTGGATAAACCCAATCCCGGACTGACAGCACTTTTCGTCGATGCGTTCCGTCAGCAGACCGAACCCCAGAAAGAAGTCACTTCTGAGAAGGCAACGGAAAGAGACCCGGAGGTCGTTGCATGGGAGAGCGATGAGATTACCTCTATTGAGGTAAAAACTGTAGAGATCAAGTCTCCCGTTGCGCCCTTGCCGGAGGAAGCAGCAAAAGCACCGAAAGCACACCGCCTGACTGCCGAAGAGAAGGAGATCAAAGCCGCCGTCATGGACACGCTCAAGGGGCAGATCGCCTATAACAATGACGGAATGCGGGCTTCCTACCGCGCCTCCAATCACTCCTTCAATCTGCTGGCACGGAACGGCGTCAGAATCGAGGGCAACACGGTCACGCAGAACGGTGAGCCGCTGTTCAAAATCCATCGCCGTCATGCAGCGCGGAAAACACAGGGCTGCTACCGTGAGCTGATGCCGACGCTGGAATATGTCAAGCAGGAGCAGAAGCAGGAAAAGCCCTCCATCCGCGATCAGCTCAAAGCTGCCGCGAAAACGCAGCCGGAGAAGAAATCCCCGGTCAAATCCAAAACGCACGACATGGAGTTGTGAGAAAGGAGACGCATGAAGAAATACACAGACGTTGACATCATTGCGGAGCTTCAGAAGCTCGTGGACAGTCATGTAGACAGCTACAAGGAAGACTTCGACATCGACAAGCGCATCATCCGCCGCGCCGCCGAAAGTCAGAATCCCGAAGACAAGACGCTGATGTGGTTCTGCCGTCCGCATGGGACGCACTGCCTCAATGAAAATCAGGTCTTCATTCAGGGGACGCGAGATCACAACACCTTCCGTTTTTACGCGGAGCAGACCTACGACGAGTGCATTGCCCGCGTTATTGTCCCGAAAGCCGTTAAGCGCGGCAAGGTCTTCGGAGATGCCTTTGAGATCAACTACCGGGAACAGGCGGCAAATGTGGCGCAGAACTCGGTTGAGCCGGATCACGACCGGCTGACCTTTGCAGATGGCTTTGTGCTGGAAGCCCCCTGCCGCAGCAGCTTCGATGCAGCAATGGCTCTGATCGGTGAGCATGGCGGCGTCAAGACCCACCAGACGCTCCCGAAGGACGCGGATGCTCTGGTGGAAGTGCTGTCTAAGCAGAAAAGCCGCCGTGACAGACTGCCGGAGGCAGATAGGACAGAGGTGCTTTCGCCGCTCCCCGTCGCAGAACTCCGCAAATATGAGGCAGTCAAAAAGGCTCATCCGGATGCGCTGGTCTGCTTTGCTCAGAACGGCTATTTTGAGCTGTACGGCAAGGACGCAAAGAAAGCCGCGCCGCTTCTCGGCACAAAACTCCTTGAAAAGAAGGTGCGCGGCAAACCTTCCGTGCCGGTTACTGGTTTCCGTGAAAGCGCATGGGTAGCTGCATCAAAGAAGCTCTGGCAGTCCGGAGCGGATGTCTTTCTCAGCAAGGACGGCGAGACCTTTAAGGAACTCAAAGCCGCAGATTACATTCCTGTCGGCGCGACGCTGAATGTGGACGGCATCAAGTGCAGAATCGAAGCGGTTGATTTTGCCGCCGATGAAGTCCAACTGACCAATATTGAGGACAAGAACAGACCGATCCGCTTTTCTGAAAGCATCCAGTATGTCCGCTCCTATGTGGAGGATGCCGGAACTGCCATCTACGACACCATCCCCAAGAAGCCCGCTGCCCGTGAATCCATCCGTGACAAACTGAAATCCGCACAGAAGGCACAGCCGACCCACACACCGAAACCACAGAAATCAAAAGGAAAGGATATGGAACTCTGATATGAAAAACTTTACCGTGGAAGAAACCAACCTGATGTGCTGCTTCAACACGTCCAGCCGGAAGCGACTGATCGACGATATGAAGAGCGTCACCCTGAACGACATGGACGGCGAGATCGCAGAGCTGATGTACAAAACCGTCCGGAAGCTCGAATCCATAAGCGACGCGGAGTTTGAGGAACTGTATATCATGCCGGACGGCATGGTAGATGACTGAAAGGAGGATGCCTATGCCCGTATTAGACGGTGATTTTGAAGCCTTCGTCACAAACCTTGGAAAATACAATGAAGGAATGCTGGTCGGTGAATGGGTCAAGTTCCCGACAACCGAAGAAGAGATGCAGAAGGTCTTTGAGCGCATCGGGATCGGCAAGCAGGATGAGTTCGGTCAGCCCTATGAAGAGTGGTTTATCACCGACTACGAATGCCCGATCTACGGCGTTCAGAATATGCTTGGCGAGTACGAGAGCCTTGATAAGCTCAACTACCTTGCCGCTTTGATTGACGAGCTTTCCCTGAGCGATCAGGAAAAGCTCGTTGCCATTATGGAATCTGGCTGCGATGAGGTCAGCGACATCGACGATCTCATCAACCTGACGTTCAATCTGGACTGCTACGACATCATGCCCGGTATCAACGACGAATCCGATCTCGGCTACTATTACGCCCACGAAGCCGGTATCTACTCTGAAAAGGATCTCGGTCCTCTGGCAAATTACATCGACTATGACCGCTATGGGCGCGACATTGCGATGGATGAGCAGGGGCGATTCACCGATGAGGGCTATGTCCGTGTCGCAAGCGAGAGGTGGGACAGGCAGTTTGACGGTGAGCTTGATGACATTCCCGATGAATACCGGATTACCGGCTCAGGGGAAGCCGCCGAGCGTGACAGCACCATCGCCGTTCTCATCGTTGAGCCGGGAAAGGAGCCTTATGTGAAGGAGGTTGACTCGGATCTCAACTCCTTGCAGCATGAGGTCGGCGGCTACATCGAGGCAATTTATCCCTACGAAGACCCTGTTGCCTTAGTCTGTAATGAGGAAGGCAAGCTGGAAGGTCTGCCCCTGAACCGCGCTCTGCGAGATGAAGACGGTGACATCTACGACGTCGTTGCCGGAACATTCATGGTAGTCGGCTTGACGGATGACAGCTTCGGCTCTCTGACCGTAGAGCAGATGCAGAAGTTCTCTGACCACTTCAAAGTGCCGGAGCAGTTTGTTAAGTTGGGCGATAAGATTGTTGCGATCCCCATGATCTCGAAGGAACAGCAGAAGCAGGAAGCTACCGAGCAGAAGGACTTTGAGATGAATGCCGATACCTCCGGTCTGACGGTTGCCGGTCACATCGGGACGTGGCACACCATTGACCGGCACGAGGTCGGCGGTCACAGCTTTTACCTGATGGAGCATGACACCTACGGCGATGAGGCGGCTTGCATCATCGTCGATGAGCGCGGCAAGCTCGTCCTTGATGATGTCTACAACGGCTTTGACGATGACACGCTCCGCCTTCTCGACCTTGAGGTCAAGGAAGTGCCGGAAATGCCCGATCCCGCGATCTCTGTGCAGGATATGAAGGACTACGGTTACACATGGGCTGGCGTTCTTCCCGCCGGTCAGGAGGCGGCTGAGAAGGCTTTGGAGAAGGGCTGCGAGGTTTACCGTCTCTATTCCGATAACACCGAGGGCTTGTGCGTGGATGCCAAAGAGATTGCCGATCATGCGGCAAAGGGCGGAATGCTCGGTATCAGCAAGGAAAGCTGGATGGCAGCTCTTGAGAAGGAAAACTACCTCAAGGTGGCGGAGATGTCGATGGAGGATGACTACGGCATGATTGATGGGATCATCAACAACGGTCCGAAGGAGGACAAGACCGCAGAGGTCAAAGCCCCCGAAAGGGGCGAAAAGTCCTCCATCATGGACAGGCTCAAGTCTGCAAAGGCTGAAAAGCAGAAGGAATGCTGCCCTCCCAAAAAGCACAAAGGAGAGATTGAACTGTGAGCAGAAGTAAGAAATGGCGGCAGGAGTGGTCATTCTTCATCGGGGACAGCGGACGCCGGAAGTATAACCGCTTCTGCGTCCGCTGCGTCCATAGCTGCAAGCAGAGCTTTCGTGCGGATCTCATCGCCTGTCCGCACTTCTCCCGCAAGGCATCGCGGTGTAGACAGTTAGAGGGCGAAAAAGCCTGTGATTGCAAGCCTCAGAGCGGCGCAAACTGACCAACCTAAGTGATTGTATTCCCTGCGCAGTTTCTTCTTTAGCGCGGAAATAAGTGTCGATTTCGGCACTTGTTTGAATGCCCGGAAAACAAACCAAAAGCCTCTGTCGATGCCCGTTTTGGGTGTCGGCAGAGGCTCTTTTTTTGTATCTTTTCTGTAAATACCGTCAAAATCGCACGTTAATCCATAGTATCACTATTAGCGTTTCTGTATAACTATGCCTCTAACCCATATAATTATCATGAGCGTTATAGAAAAGGTGTAGGTACCCGCTATGATTGACAAACGAATAGGTAAACGAGTAAAACAATGCCGGGAACGCCTCGGAATCTCGCAAGAAGAGCTTG
>ENA-UERK01002736-UERK01002736.1-human-gut-metagenome-genome-assembly--contig:-NODE-2736-length-11310-cov-5.257812_pt1 | contig 11310 bp, 8 predicted proteins | sample MGYA00242957_ERZ507957 | MGnify/ENA primary metagenome ERZ507957 (study PRJEB26167, sample SAMN06115538) | human gut metagenome | host: Homo sapiens | place: China:Heilongjiang | collected 2015-11-06... | reverse complement strand
TGTGCATTGCCACTTTGTCGTGAATCCCGTGTCCTTCAAGGATGGTACAAAATTCAAAAACAAAATCGGCGACCACAGAGAGCTGCGGAAAATCTCCGATGAGATTTGCCGGGAACACGAGTTGTCTGTGCTGGAAAACAGCGATTTCTACTCCAAGGGCAAGAAGAAAGAGTACTGGGTCCACAAGGCCGGCAAGAAAACCCACCGGGACTATCTCCGTGAGGATGTGGAATACTGCCTGTCCTTTGCGACCAGCCCAAGAGAATTTGAAAATCAGCTTTATGCGCTCGGGTATACCCTTGACCCTGTACGCTTTTCGGTCAAGGCAAAGCACTGGGAGCGAGCCGTACGGCTGAGTAGTATGGGCTTTTCAAAGGAGCGTGTCAATGGACAGCTGCGGCAGAACGCCGAAAACCGCTATCGGCTGTTCACCTTGGAATACCGACCGCCGTACAAGCCGAAGAAATTTCCATTGGAGGACGAGTTGCGAAAGCTGGATTTCTCTATTGAACACAGCTATGACACCGCCACCGTTTTGGTAGATACGGTGTTTTATCTTGTCATAACGGTCGTTCAAATCGTAGCCGAGCTTGCCGATGTAATGCTGCTGTCGCCGGATCTGCGGGCGGCTGAAAAGGATTTGAAGGAGCTGGTTGCCGATTATCACTTTTTGCAGAAGCACGGCATCCATACGGTCACCGACCTGCAAGCAAATATTGAGCAGTCCAAGTCAGAGCTTTCCACTTTGGAGCGTGAGCGCAGCGGCTTCAGCAACCGTATACGCCGCCCCAAGTCGCCGGAGGAACAGGCGCAAAATAAGGAACGCCGCAAGGCGGTATCCGGACAGATGAAGCCTGTAAGGGAGCATCTGCGCTGTGCGGAGCGGATTTTAGAGAAATCCCCGCACCTGTATGAATTGCTAAAACAAGAGCACGAGTTGGAGAAAAAAGCCCGTGCAAGATACAAGGAAAGAGGTAGATAAAATGAAGAATACGATGAAAAAGCCGGTGGCAATTCCGGTAGAAAAATTGCGCCCCTTTGCCGGACACCCGTTCAAGGTCAAGGACAATGAGGAAATGAACACGCTGATCGAAAGCATACAGACACAAGGTGTTCTCTCACCGCTGATCGTCCGACCGATTGAAAACACAGAGGAATATGAAGTCATAAGCGGACACCGCCGCTTACACGCCGCACAAAAGGCAGGGATCACCGAGGTCCCTGCCTTAATTTATGCCCTTGACCGGGATGCTGCCGCCATTGCGGTGGTGGACAGCAATCTACACCGAGAGCATATTCTGCCCTCCGAAAGGGCGTTTGCGTATAAGTTGAAAGCTGATGCCCTGAAGCATCAGGGACAAAGAACAGACATAACTTCGGAGCAAATTGCACCGAAGTTGTCCACGGAGGTAATCGGAGAGCAAGAAGGAATCAGCAAGGATGCCGTTAAGCGCTATATCCGCCTGACCTATCTCATCCCAGAGTTCCTTGAAAAGATGGATCAAGGCGAAATCGCCTTGTCCGTCGGTGTGGAGCTTTCGTTTCTTGACGAATCCAGCCAGCGGGAGGTGCTGGAGCAGTGCGCTATCAACGACTGCACCCCGTCCTATTCGCAGGCTTGGCGGATGCACAAGGCTGACCGGGAAGGAACACTGACCAAGGCAGTCATCCAAAGCATTATGTCGGAGGAAAAAGCCAACCAGAAGGCCCGCCTTAAAATTCCAATGGAGCGTATTCGCAAGTTTTTCCCCAAAAGCTATACTGCCGCCCAGATCGAGGACGCCGTGGTGAAGCTCTGTGAGCGGGACTACCGCCGACGAACCGACCGGGAGCGATAAGGAGGTGCGGCCTATGGGAGAATATCGCAAGATCGACTACACGCAGGTCGCACTGCCGGAGGAACTGCTTACCTCCTTTGCCAAGGCCATGCTCCCGGAGCTGCGTAAGTTTTACGCCAGCGACGAGGGCAGGGCCTATTTTGCAAAGTGGCTCCTGAAGCACCCAGAATATGCGGCACATTCGACACCGGAGAGCGGATGACTATAATAAAAATCGGAGAGGAGGATTCTGTATGAATGTAGTCATTTACGCCCGCTTTTCCAGCCACAGCCAGACGGAGCAGTCCATTGAGGGACAGCTCAAGGTGTGCTATGAATATGCGGAGTCGAACCATTATACCGTTGTCGGAGAATATATTGACCGGGCCATCAGCGGCACCACGGACAACCGTGCCGAATTTCAGCGGATGATCTCCGACAGCGACAGGCACACCTTTGAGGGCGTTTTGGTATATCAGCTGGACCGCTTTGCTCGAAACCGCTATGACAGTGCCATCAACAAGGCGAAGCTGAAAAAGAACGGTGTCCGGGTGCTGTCTGCCAAGGAGAATATTGCGGACGACGCTTCCGGCATCTTGGTGGAGGGCGTTCTGGAAAGCATGGCGGAATATTATTCCGTGGAGCTTTCTCAGAAGATCCATCGAGGCATGGCCATCAATGCCGAAAAGTGCTTGTCCAACGGCAGCAATCCCGGCTTGGGATTCAAGGTCGATGCCGAGCGGCGGTTCTATGTGGATGAGGAGGAAGCCGCCATTGTCCGTGAGATTTATGAGCGCTACGCCAGCGGCGAGACAAAAGCGGAGATCATCCGAGATCTGAAACGGCGCAGGGTCAAGACCTCCCTCGGCAAGGAATTCAGCCCCAACAGCCTCAGTCATCTGCTCAGCAACAAGCGTTATATCGGCGTCTATCTTTACAAAGGAAAGGAAACACCCGGCGGAATGCCTCGCATTTTGGACGATGACTTGTTTTACCGGGTGCAATCGATGATGAACAAGAACAAAAATGCGCCGGCCCGAACTCACGGCGAGGGCGAATACCTGCTGACCACAAAGCTGTTCTGCGGACACTGCAAGGAAATGATGGTGGGCTACGGTGGCACCAGCAAGACCGGCAGGCAATATCACTACTATATGTGCAAGAATGCCCGCAGGAAAAAGTGCGACAAGAAGATCGTCAGTAAGTCTTACATTGAGGACCGTGTGGTCAATGAGTGCCTGAAAATGCTGACCGAGGAGAAGATACGGTTTATTGCCAAGAAGGTGGCTGAGGAGTGCGCCAAAAGCCCGGACAACCTGACAGCCAAGGCGCTGAAAAAGGCGATCCGAGAGGCGGACACGGCCATTGAGAATCTCTGGAAAGCCATCGAGCAGGGGCAGGCCGTGGAAATGCTGACGGATCGACTCAACAAGCGCATGGCAGAAAAGGCGGAGCTGGAGGCGCAGCTCGCTATTGAGGAAAACAAGAAGATCACGCTGACGGAGGCGCAGATTTTGGCCTTTCTGGACTATGTCTGCGAGATGCCCGCCGATGATGCGAACAAGCGCCGAGCCATCATCAATATCTTTGTTCATTCCATCTATCTGTATGACGACCACTTTACCCTCATCATCAACGCCAGCAAGAAGCCGTTGAGCATTGACAATATCCCGCTGGATGATATAGAAACGGCATTTGAAGGCGAAACCGGAGCTTTGGAGGGGTGTTCATCCTTGAGCACCCCTGCTCCACCATAAGTCCACCGTAATTTTGATAGAATTACGGCGGACTTTTTATATTGATATGTTATATTGAGTTTGATAAAGTCAGGGTTTATGGAGGTGATGAGAATGAAATATGCGCTTGCAGCCGTTGGATTTATTAATGAAGATATCGAGTATAACAAAGCAGTTCTTGCTGATACACTTAGAAAATGTGCGGGAAGGGCGGATGTTGTTATCTTCGGAGAAGCATTTCTTCAGGGCTTTTATGGCATAAATTTTATAGCAAAACATGATACAACAGTATCTATTTCTCGTGATGATATGATTATTCGCGAAATATGCAGTATGGCCAAAGAGTACACCATTGCAGTATCCTTTGGATTCATTGAGAAAGATGGTGATGTGTTTTTCAGTTCACAGATGACAATAGATAAAAATGGCCAGATCATAGACTTATATCGCCGAGTATCTCCAGGCTGGAAAGAATCCTTTGCGGGGAAAGAATACTGTGAGGGCGATGGGTTTCACACATTTCACCTTCTCGGCAAAAAGGTCGCCATTGGGTTATGCGGAGACCTTTGGTATGAAAAAAACATCACTCGCCTGAATGAGTTGGAACCGGATATCGTTTGGTGGCCTGTCTATACAGATTATAACTATTTAGAATGGAACAATACAGTAAAGTTTGAATATGCCAAACAGGCCGGCAAAATAAATGCCCCCGTTTTTTATGTCAATTCGGTATGCATGGATAAACCCGATAATCGCGAAATTGCCAAAGGCAGTGCTGCTTTGTTTGATAAGAGCTTCATAAAAGAGGAATTACCGGCAGGAAATGAAGGAGTCCTTATTGTTGAGGTATAGTCCATATTCCATTGCCATTCACGCATGGCGGAAAAGCCAGGATTTTTGGCGGCTATTCTAACGAGAAAAGTAAACTAGTAGATGGGTCCATTTGTGCCATCTCAAAATTTCTAATCAAATAAAAAAGAACCCCTTGGGGGGGCTTTTTTTGCATATTACGCTCCCGCAGGGGGCTTTTTATTTATTCATCTTCTGCTTCGGGGGTAAAAAGCCCTTTCGCGACCTCCAGTACCGAATCCAGACAGGAATTATCTAGCCGGTTCCAAATGAGATATCGGTTAAAGTATTTTTCGCCCTTCAGTGGGATAAACCGCACCGCGTCGGTGGCGGAAATGGGCTGGTGTTCCTTGTACAGCACGGTGATGCCTACACCGCAGGCCACCATCATCAGCAGGGAGGAAACCGTCTCCGCTTCTCCCACGATATTGGGAGAAAACCCGCCGGCTGAGGCGTGGTCAATAATGGACTGATACCCGGCAATGGAGGAGGAACGGGAGATAGCGATAAAGTTTTCATACCGCAGCTCGCTAAAGGAGACTTCCTCCCGGTCCGCCAGAGGATGAACGGAGGATATCACTACATAGTCCATCCGGCGGTCCACCAGCAGATACTTGCTTTCGGCGCTTCTGGGGCGGCCGCTGGCAATGATTACATCCACCAGGTCGTCATCCAGCGCCCGCAGCAGCCGGGTCGGGGTATTAAATTTCAGCTCAATATGAATACCGGAGTGCTTTTCAGTGATGGCACGCACCAGCTTTACCGCCAATGGCTCAAAGGAATCGATCGGGACTCCCAGCCGTACCCGTCCTACAATGCTTTGGGAGGCGGTCAAGGCATTCTGTACGCCATCCTGGTAGGTGCTTATGATTTTGCGGCACTCTTCGGCAAATACCCGCCCCGCCGGGGTCAGAGAAACGGTGTGGGTGGTGCGGTTCGCCAGCTTGATCCCCAGCTCCTTTTCCAGCGAGGAGATGCTTCGGCTTAGGGCTGGCTGGGTGATATATTGCTGGCCGGCGCCCTCTTGGATAATGTCGCCGCCATCACCCTGCTCACCCCCGTTTTGGTCCCGCTGATCAGCGCTTATGGCATCGATAAGACCTTCTTTGGTATTATCATGATCATCAACCTTTCCCTCGGCCAGATCACCCCGCCCATCGGCATGAACCTCTTCGTCTCCGCCAGCATCTGCGAAGTTCGCCTGGAGAAGGTCATCCGGCAGGTACTGCCCTTCTTGGCGGTTCTCATTATCGACCTGTTCCTCTTTACCTACATTCCGGAGATCGTCACCGTGCTGCCCAATGCACTGCTGCACTGATTCCGGAATTTAGCACGGGCCATACTCCGGTCGGTTTTCCGGCCGGAGCTTCCCTGCATCTTATCCCAATAGAACGGAGGCACCAGCCATGCTGTTTTTCCTGCTTTTCATCGTGCTTATGCCCGCCCTTACCTATGCGGATTACCGCCTGTACGGCAAAAAGATGGAAGAGACCCTGGCCGCCCAGCCGGATTACGACCAAAACCGCGAAAACTACGATGCCCTGCTGGCCAAGCTGATGGCCCGCCAAAAGAAAACCGATACCCTCGTCTGCGCCGTGCTGTGCATTGTGGCCTTCATCTTGGGCGTCTATACCTCCACCGCCGGCGGCATTATGTAACGGTTAATAATATTTGGGGATGACATATATTCCCATTCTTAGCAAAAAGCCTTCCATCGCGGGGGCTTTTTGTGCACTTTTTAGGGCGTTTCTGCAATTCACACTGCTTTGCCCGCATTTCGCCCCCTGGGCGAAAAATACCCCCTAAAAGGGGGTATTATGGGGGCTGAAAGTAGGGCCTCTGCGCCCAGTAAAACCACAATTTTAAGAAAAATGAAAAGGAGGCCCACCCCCATGAAAAAACGCCTGCTCAGCGCCCTGCTCGCGCTGGCTTTAGTCTTTGTCCTACTCCCCACCACTGCCTTGGCAGATACCACCCCCGTAACCGATGAAAATGTAAAGATCAACGGCACCGCTGTCACCGTTGGCAATGATATTTCCCTCGGTGAGGGCAACGGCACTTACTCCTACGATAAGGCCACCCACACCCTCACCCTCAATAGTGCCACCATCAACGCCACCGGCAGCAACATCGGCATTGATTTTTGCGATACAACAAATTATGTAACCTACAGTGTGATCCTTACCGGAGAAAACACCGTAACAAGTAATAATATTGCAATCGAAACAACTCCCAATACAAACCTTACTTTTACAGGCGGCGGTAATTTGAAGGCAATTACTAACGGCTACTACCAGGCAATAAGAGTGTATGGTACGCTTACAATCGATAATTCCACATTGATAGCCGAATCGTCTGCCTATACTGCAACAACTGTGATTTGGACTCTGGCAATGACTGGGAATAATGCCAAATTGGAAATATCCAACAAGAGTGCAGCCAACATTGTCGCAGGTACAGCTGGTCCAGCATCAAATATCGATTGGAGCAACTACCAATTCACCACAGGCTCTTATTCCGGTGATGCTCTTACAGAAAGCGATCCTGAGGTGTGCAGCTGGGGGACCTTGAAAAAATACTTTGGTTATCCCACAAAGGAATATTCCCAGTACATCTGCATCGCAAAGAGAACCATCCCCGCCCTCCAAAGAACCTCCGATGTCCTCATCGCCGGCGAACAAGCCATCGTCGGCCAGAAAACCTCCCTCGGCGAAGGTAAGGGCTACTACACCTACAATAAAGACACCAAAACCCTCACCCTTGAAGATGCCACCATCTCCAGCGGCATCAATGCTATCCAGTTTATGGCTAATGGTTCCTACACCATCAATCTGGCAGGCACCAACCAAATAAGCAATGTTAGCAGCGGCATTGTTGCTTCTAATGTTTCTGGCGTTAATAATGTCACGGTTGTCCTCTCCGGCTCCGGCAGCCTTGATATCTCCGCTAAACAATATGCTATCGATATGCAGGTGGGCAATCTCAAATTTGAAAATACCGGAAAGATAATGCTAACAACCGGTCATAACTATGTTAAACCGCTTAACGCCCTCCATGTAGCTGGCAATGTCACCATTGATGAAACCAAGTATGATATAACAGGTGAAAAACCAGTGGTTAAGCCCACAACCGAGGACATTGGCAGCAGCCCGGATCTTAAAATTATCCTCAAGGGCACTAGCACTGATGAAGCCCTCTATTTCAAGTCTATCACTATCACCCCTGCCGCCGCCAAGCCTTCCACCATCCGCTACAACGGAAAAACTCTAAAGCAGGGCGAAACTATTACTGATAGAAACGGCGGCACCGCTACCGTAGACAGTGAATACAATACCATCACCTTGAAGAACTTCAATGGCACGGCCCTCTCGTTCGATGCCACCCTGGCCGACAGCACCCTGGTCCTCGAGGGCGCCAACACCCTTTCCTCCATCGTAACCACGCAAATGGGCCTCACCATCTCCGGCTCCGGCTCTCTTACCGTCGGTTCCATCAAGGTGCATAACCAAAAGACTTCTTCTGATGACAAACCCAACCTCACCATCACAGATGGTGCTGCTGTTATTGCCAAATCCAATGCTACCAGAGCCATCGATATCGATGGCGACCTCACCGTAACGAACGGTTCCCTCACTGCCACCAGCACCTCCAATAATGTTCCCACCGTCCAGGTCGGCGGCAATGCCACCTTCACCGGCAGCACCGTCACCATCACCAATAACAGCACCACACAGGGCGAACAATACAAAGACAGCAATGCAGCCTCCTCCGCCCTCCATGTCAATGGCGCTGTCACCATCTCCGGCGGCACAGTAATGGCAGAAGCCAAAGCTGGCGGCGACGCCATCCGTGCGGTTGGCAATATCACCGTTAGCAATGATGCCACTGTCACCGCCAAAAACAATTCTCAGTACTTCAGTGCCATCACAGCTGGTAGGGCTACAAGCGGTGTAGTTAATACTCTGTATTATCTCATCGTCAGTGGTGAAAAAACCCGCATTACCGCCACCAATACTCATGACAATAATTTGACATACGGCGGCGCAATCAATGCCTATATCAAGAACGCTAATGAAGGGCATTACTTGCAGGTAGGTACCGATACAAAAGCCATTGCCCCCAATGTCAATACTACCGTCAAGAACAATAGCCTCACCATCACCCGCGGCGATGAAGTTGCCCATACCGAGTCCCCTGTTGTCATTGATGGCACCACCCTGCTGAATGACACCTACTATACCATCACCAATGGCAGCCCAGTAGCCGATGGCTCTAAAAACAACTACAATGCCTTCTACGATTCCACAACCAAGACCCTCAAGCTGAACAATGCGCAAATCAGCCATTCTTTTGCTTATGAAGATGGCGGTGGACAAGACGGGGCTATCATTTTCAAAGAATTTGAAAATTATTTTATTGAGTTGAGCGGCGAAAATACCATTTCCAGCACGAATACTTATGCTATCAACTGCCACAGGCCGGACAGAACTCTTACGATCAAAAATGCTGCTGAGGCAGAAAACGCAAAACTGACATTGACCAGCAATTGGATGGTGATTTGTTCCATTGGTGGTCTCAATATCCAGTCCGATGTAACGATGGTCAATACCAAAAGAGCCGATTACTTAATGTATGTTAACGGCACCTTTAGCTATACGGGTTACAATGCCTACGCTAGTACTGAAGCTTCTGGCTCTCCTTTGGAAGTGTATAACCCCGAAAACTATAGCACCTATAAGTACCTCCGCGTCACCAAGGAAAACCTTGCTCCTACCACCCCCACTACCTACACCGTTACCATCACTGCTGGTGATAACATGAAGCGCGAAAGCGGTACTCTCACTCAAGAAGTGACCAAAGGCGCGGCCATTACGGAGGTAAAATTTATGGCTGCATCTGGCCATTATTTCCCTGCTGACTATGTAAGCAAAATGAACCTCCCCGCCGGACTTACGGCAGAAATTAAAGAGAATAGCTGGTACCTTATCATCAGCGGCACCCCCACCAGTGATGTGACCATTAATCTTCCCGCGGCTTCGGTAAGGCCCACCATCACAGTTTCCATGCCTACCCCTGTCGCTGGCAACACACCCGCAACCGCAAACGATATTACTCTTACTTATAGTGACATCAACAAATCGGTTAGTAAGAATCTCACTATTAGTAATGTGGTTTGGCAGTCCTATGTGTCCAATGGTGACGGGAGTATAACGCCAGGAAACACTCTGTCCAGTGGGGATAAATTCGAAGCGGGCAAAACATATTTTGTCAGGATTACACATGAGTATGTTGCAGGCAAGTATGATATAGTTCCGGCCGCAGGAATAACATTGGACTATACAGAGTCAGATAGTACCGACATGATGCTGCTCTTTTACACCACCGGTGCACCCTGCAACCATGAATACACAAATGATTGGCATGCCAATGGGAATACCCACTGGCACGAGTGTAAACTGTGTAGAGCCCATGCGGATGAAGTAGCTCATACCTTTGGCGACTGGATCACCGATACCCCTGCAACCGATACCACAGATGGTTCCAAGCATAGAACATGTTCTGTTTGCCAGTATAAAGAGAACGCAACCATCCCCAAGACCGGTACCGGCGAGATCGTCCCTCCCACCCCCGATAACCCCGGCACCATCGTCATCATCCGCCCCGCCGAAGAGGAGAAACCGGCCCAGCAGCCCAATCCCTCCACCGGCGCCAATGACCTGGTCGGCCTGGCCGTCGCCGCTGCCGTCGCCGCTGCCCTCGGCTCCGCCGCCCTCCTGCGCAAGCATGATTAATTGCCCCACCAAAAAGCTCCCCTCCCGGGGAGCTTTTCTCTTGACAAATCCCCGCCCAGGGTGTATAACATTCCCATAGTAAATCTACCGCTTTAGTCTATTTCATGTTAGGAGGCATTCCTATGGCAAATATCTACACTTCCGCCGCCCAGCTCATCGGCCACACCCCCCTGCTGGAGCTCACCCATCTTGAAAAAAAGTATGACCTCAAGGCCCGCCTCTTGGCCAAGCTGGAATACTTCAATCCCGCCGGTTCCGTCAAGGACCGCGTTGCCCTCGCCATGATAGAGGATGCCGAGCAGAAGGGCCTCCTTACCCCCCAGTCCGTCCTCATCGAGCCCACCTCCGGCAATACCGGCATCGGCCTGGCCTCGGTGGCCGCCGCCCGGGGCTATCGCATCATCATTGTCATGCCGGATAGCATGAGCGTGGAGCGCCGCCAGCTTATGAAAGCCTATGGCGCGGAGCTGGTTCTTACCCCCGGCGCCCAGGGCATGAAAGGCGCCATCGCCAAAGCGGATGAACTCGCGCGCGAGATCCCTCACAGCTTTATCCCCGGCCAGTTTGTCAATCAGGCCAACCCCCAGGCCCACTACGCCACCACCGCCCCGGAGATCTGGCAGGATACCGATGGGCAGGTGGATGCCTTTGTGGCAGGGGTCGGCACCGGCGGTACCATCACCGGTGTGGGCCGCTACCTCCGGGAGAAAAATCCTGCCGTCCGCATCCTCGCCGTCGAGCCTAAGACCTCCGCCGTCCTTTCCACCGGCGTCCCCGGTAAGCATGGCATCCAGGGCATCGGCGCAGGGTTTGTTCCCGCCGTCCTGGATACCAAGATCTATGACGAGGTTATCCCTGTCGCCGATGAGGATGCCTTTGCCACTGGCCGGGAGATCGGCCAAAGCGAGGGCGTGCTGGTGGGTATCTCCTCCGGCGCTGCCGTATGGGCCGCTATCCAGCTGGCCCAGCGCCCGGAATACGCGGGGAAGACCATTGTTGTCCTTCTCCCGGATACCGGTGACCGCTACCTTTCCAGCCCCATGTTCGCCGAGTAATATTCGCTTATATCCCGCCCGCCGTTTTCGGCGGGCTTCTTTTTTTGGCGAGGATGGGACT
>ENA-UERK01002729-UERK01002729.1-human-gut-metagenome-genome-assembly--contig:-NODE-2729-length-11332-cov-10.778498_pt1 | contig 11332 bp, 8 predicted proteins | sample MGYA00242957_ERZ507957 | MGnify/ENA primary metagenome ERZ507957 (study PRJEB26167, sample SAMN06115538) | human gut metagenome | host: Homo sapiens | place: China:Heilongjiang | collected 2015-11-06... | reverse complement strand
AAAACGCAAGCACTAATGGGGGCGACGCGTCCCGCGTCGGGAAAATATACAGCTATTATTTAGTAGAGTTCGTATTTTCCTCCTTTCTCTATCCCGACGCGGGACGCGTCGCCCCCATTAGTGCTTGCGTTTTTTTGCAGCGCGTTTTAAAGCAACTTAAAAATGCCTCAGAATGGTCTCGCCAAAAGGTATATTTTGAACGCCCTGCCTGTAAGGGCAAAAGCATTACGATACTATGTGCTTTGGAGTTTTATCAGGCAATAATAATATCCATACTTCACCATTCTTATGCGCGCTTTATTTCCCCCCTCTCACCTCGCCAAGCAGGCGCTGTAGGCGTTGCAGCAGTTTGGGGCGCTCCTTGGCAATGTCGGTTTGCTCGTAGGCGCTCTTGCTCAGGTCGTAGAGCTGCGGGGTGGGGCGGTAGCCCGTTTCAATTTTTGGCCCCCAGGTAATCATGGGACCGCCGTCGGAGGGCGAGATGTATTTGTAGTGCTGCGTGCGCAACGTCAAACTGCGGTTGCTGGCCATGCTTATGGCATAATCGCGCGGACGGGTGTCGCGGCCCAACCAGGTGGAGATGTGGTTCTGGCTGTCGTGTGCTTCGGCGGGCTGGAGTGCGACATCGGACAGTGAAGCCAAAGAGGCCGGCATGTCGATGAGCGAGCCAAGGGCGTCGCTTGTCATGCCTTGGGCCGCCCCCTCGGGCCAATAAACGATGAAGGGTACAGCCGAACCACCCTCGTAGGCACTGTATTTGCCGCTGCGGTAGGGGCCGCTCGGCTTGTGGGTGCCGCAAAGCTCGATGGCGCGGTCCTGATAGCCGTCGTCGAGCACAGGGCCGTTGTCGCTTGTGATGATGATGAGCGTGTTGCGGTCGATGCCGCGCTGGCGCAGTGCATCGGTTATCTGGCGCACCGTCCAGTCAAACTGCATGATGGCCTCGCCGCGCAGCCCCATCACACTCTTGCCTCGGAAACGCTCGTGAGGCATACGTGGCACATGCACGTCGTTGGTGCACAAGTACATAAAGAAAGGGGTGGCGCGGTGTGAATCGATAAAGCCAATGGCGTGGCTCACAATGCTGTCGGCAATGCTCTCGTCGCGCCACAGGGCGCGGCCGCCGCCCTTCATGTAGCCAATGCGCGATATGCCGTTGACGATGCTCATGTCGTGACCGTGGCTGGGCCGCAGTTTGGTGAGCAGTTCGGGATTGTTGCGCCCCGTGGGTTCGCCCTCGAAGTTGTGCTGGTAACTCACGCTGATGGGGGCCGAGACGTCGTAGTTTGCCACACGGCCGTTTTCGATGTACACGCAGGGCACGCGGTCGGCGGTGGCCGCCATGATGTAGTGGTAGTCAAAGCCGAGGTCGCGTGGTGTGAGGTCGATGGTGCCGTTCCAATCCTGTGCGGCTGTGCGGCTGCCCAGGCCCAAGTGCCATTTGCCTATGGCGGCGGTGGCATAGCCTGCGCGGTGCATGAGGTCGGCCACGGTGGTTTGGCCAGGTTTTATAATCATGCCGGCATTGCCCGCTGCCACATCGGTGCCGGTGCGGCGGAAAGGGTATTCGCCAGTGAGCAGCGCGTAGCGCGAAGGGGTGGACGTGGAGGCGCAGGCGTGCATGTTAGTCATGCGCACCCCGTTGGCGGCCAAACTGTCGACGGTGGGGGTGCTCACCCGTGTGGCGCCATAGCAGGACAGGTCGCCATAGCCAAGGTCGTCGGCCACGAGTACAATGATATTGGGTTTGAGTTGCTGTGCAGCGGCACACAAGGGGAGGGCTGCCAGCAAGCTTGTAAGTGGTTTCAGCATAATTGGACGCAGAAATAAGTATAGCCCAAAAGTACAAATAAATAGGCATAAAGGGTGCATACACGCCCGAAAATTGTACCTTTGCAAAAGTAAGACATTAAAAAACATACAGATATGAGTACGCTCGAAAAGATTTTTGCAGAGAAACTGCTTAATGTAAAGGCTATTAAGTTGCAACCCGAACAGCCCTTCACTTGGGCCAGTGGCTGGAAGTCGCCTTTCTATTGCGACAACCGCAAAACTTTGGCATTCCCTGCTTTGCGCAGCTTTGTCAAGTTGGAGTTGAGCCGCATCGTGGCAGAAAAGTATCCTGAGGCCGACGCCATTGCGGGTGTGGCCACGGGTGCCATAGCCCAGGGTGCATTGGTGGCCGATGCGCTTGGTCTGCCGTTTGCCTATGTGCGTTCGAAACCCAAAGACCACGGTATGACAAACCTGATAGAGGGTGACCTGCAGAAGGGCATGAAGGTAGTTGTGATAGAGGACCTCATCTCGACCGGCGGCAGCAGTTTGAAGGCTGTTGAGGCTTTGCGCCAGCATGGTTGCGAGGTGATTGGCATGGTGGCCAGCTACACCTATGGTTTCCCCGTGGCCGAAGAGGCTTTCAAGGCAGCTAACGTGGAACTTACCACGCTCACTAACTACGAGGCAGTGGTTGAGGTGGCTCTCGGCACCGGCTATATCAAGCAGGAGCACGTGCCCATGTTGCACGAGTGGCGTGCCAACCCCAGCGAATGGGGAAAGTAAGGCGCTTGGGGCGCAGAAGCGCGTTGATGTGCTAATATGTAAATGTGCAGATGCTCGTTTGGCGCTCTGATATAATAATATAAATGTGCAGATGAAATGCGCTTGTAAACGTCATGCCATCTGCACATTTAATAATTTTACGAATTCACCATGAAACGATTTCTACTCATTATAGCCAGTCTGTTTGTGGGTGGCATATTCCTTGGCGGCTCGAAGGCTGTGGCGCAAAATGCCCAGCAGCTCACGCTCGAGGACATCACAGGCGGCAAGTATAACCCGCAATATGTGTATGGCGTAAATCCGATGAAGGACGGCGAAAGCTATACGCAACTTTCTGACGACAGCAAACGCATCATACGCCGTTCCTTCAAAACGGGTAAGGAAATTGAAGTGCTGTTTGACGCCGACCAGGCACGGGGCGATGCCAAACTGAAGGCCATTGACGGCTACATCATGTCGCCCGACGAACGTCGCATATTGCTGCGTACGCAAACTAAGCCCATTTACCGCCGCTCATACACTGCCGAATATTACATATATGATGTGCAGAACAAAAAGTATGAGCCTCTGTCGGACGGCGGGCCGCAGCAAATGCCCCTTTTCTCGCCCGATGGCAATGTCATAGCCTTTGTGCGCGACAACAACCTGTTCCTTGTAAAGCTGCTCTTTGGCAATGCCGAGAGCCAGGTGACAAAGGACGGCAAATTTAACGAGGTGATAAATGGCCTGCCCGACTGGGTGAACGAGGAGGAGTTTACCACAGCCCGTTCGTTCGACTTTTCGAGCGACTCGCAGATGCTTGCTTGGGTGCGCTACGACGAGAGCAAAGTGCCCGTTTACAGCATTCAGGAGTTTAAGGGCGCTTATCCCACCCGTCAGGAGTATGACGAATATCCCGGTGCCTACAACTACAAATATCCTGTGGCCGGTGCCAAAAACAGTGATGTGACGGTGATGACCTTCGACATCAAGAACCGTGTAACCCGCACACTCAAACTCCCGCTCGACTCCGACGGTTATGTGCCACGCATACACTTTACGAGCGACCCCGCCAAACTGGCTGTGGTCACCCTCAACCGCCATCAAAACCGCATGGACATCTACATGGCCAATCCGCGCAGCACAGAGTGCAAACTGGCTGTGCGCGAGGAAAATGCCAAGTATGTGCCCGAGACCGCTTACGGCAGTCTCAAGTTCTATGGCGATCACTTTGGCTACATCAGCGACCGCTCGGGCTACAAGCACATTTACTGGTACAACCTCAATGGCAAGCTTGAGCGTCAGGTGACCAGGGGCAACTACGACGTGTCGGCCTTTTATGGTTATGATGCGCAGAGCGGCCGCTTCTACTACGCGTCGCACCAAGAGAGCCCGTTGCGCACCGCCGTCTATTCGATAGACAAGAGTGGCAAGGAGCGCAAGCTCTCTACCGAGGTCGGTACAAACAATGCCACCTTCAGCACATCGATGAAGTATTTCCTCAATATCTATTCATCGGCCACCCAGCCCCCCGTCACCACCCTGCGCGATGCTGCCAATGGCAAGGTTATATCGACTATGGTCGACAACAAGGCACTGAAAGATAATGTGACACCGCTGCTGGGGCAGAAGGAATTCTTCACCTTCAAAACCTCGGAGGGCGTGGAGCTGAACGGCTGGATGATAAAGCCCCGCAACTTTGATGCCTCAAAGAAGTACCCCGTCATCATGTACCAGTACTCGGGTCCCGGCTCGCAGGAGGTGACCGACTCATGGAACATGGGTTTCTACCCCGGCGGACAGTGGGAGAGCTACATGGCCAACCAGGGCTTTGTGTTTGTGTGTGTAGACGGACGCGGCACAGGCTCGCGTGGTGCCGACTTTGAAAAGTGCACCTACCTCAACCTTGGCGACAAGGAGTCGAAAGACCAAGTGGAGGCCGCACTTTACCTTGGCTCGCTGCCTTATGTTGACAAGGACCGCATAGCCATCTGGGGCTGGAGCTTTGGTGGCTTCAACACGCTGATGTCGATGAGCGAAGGCCGCAAGGTGTTCCGTGCCGGTGTGGCTGTGGCCGCTCCAAGCAACTGGAAATACTACGACACGGTGTACACCGAACGTTACATGCGTACCCCGAAGGAGAATCCAACGGGTTATGCTGTCAACCCCATAGAGCGTGCCGCTAACTTGAGCGGCGACTTGTTGCTCATTCATGGCACGGCCGACGACAATGTGCACTTCCGCAACTTTACCGAGGTGAGCGAAGCCTATGTGCAGCAGGGCAAGATGTTCCGTCAGCAAATATACACCAACCGCAACCACAGCATATTTGGCGGCAACACCCGCCTGCATCTGTTCAAAACCATCAGCGATTACTTTGTTGAAAAACTGAAGTAAGTCATTGGTACATACAACGGCAAAAGCCCCAATCATTAGCCAAAGTTTAACGCCTGACGCTAATGATTGGGGCTTTTCTGTGTTTTTTTCGTATTTTTGCAGCGTTATGGATAATCCGAGCACACCACACATACTCATTATATACACGGGCGGCACCATCGGCATGATTGAAAATCCCGAAACAGGTGCGTTGGAGAACTTTGATTTTGAACAGTTCAAGCTCCATGTGCCCGAACTCCGCCAGTTCAATTACCACATCGATGCCCTGGCCTTTGACCCGCCGATTGACTCGAGCGATATGGAGCCGCGCTACTGGATAAAGATGGCGCACATCATAGCCGACCATTACAACCATTATGACGGTTTTGTGCTGCTGCATGGCACCGACACCATGGCCTACACCGCGTCGGCCTTGAGCTACATGCTCGAAAATCTGGGCAAGCCCGTCATCATTACCGGTTCGCAGTTGCCGATAGGGCAGTTGCGCACCGATGGCAAGGAAAATTTGCTGACGAGCATCGAGATAGCTGCAGCACGCGACCAAATGGGGCACCCCGTGGTGCCTGAGGTGTGCATATTTTTCGAGAGCCGCCTAATGCGCGGCAACCGCACTACCAAAATAAACTCTGAGGGCTTCAATGCCTTCCGTTCGTTCAACTTGCCGTCGCTGGCTCATGCCGGCATTCACATCAAGTACGAAACGCACCTTATTCGTCGTCCGCGTCCCGATGCGCCCTTCCGTCCGCACTATTTGCTCGACAACAATGTGATGATTCTCACACTCTTTCCCGGCATTCGCAAGGAGGTGATAGACACCATGCTCAGTGTGAGCGGACTGCGTGCGGTGGTGATGAAAACCTTTGGTGCGGGCAATGCACCGCAGAAACCGTGGTTTGTCGAGAGCATTCGCAAACTTGTCAACCGCGGCGTCATAGTGGTCAACATCACGCAGTGCTTCAAAGGCACGGTTGAGATGCACCGCTACGAAACGGGGTTGCAACTGTTGCAGGCCGGGGTGATAAACGGCTACGACTCTACTGTTGAGGGCATGATAACCAAACTCATGTTCTTGCTCGGACATGGCTATTCGCACAACGAGATAGTCAGACTGATGAATACCAATATTGCAGGTGAAATAACGGTGTGATGCTCGCGGCGCCCGCAGATGTGCAAATGCTTGTGAAGTTAGCTGATGTGCTGATGTGCGGATAATGCGCGCCATATTGTCCTAACACGTAACAACGATGAAATATCTTTATATACTTATAACCGCGTTGCTGCTTGCAGCGTGCAGCGTTCCCGCCACCCACAGCGGCGAGGGACAACCTGTCAGCCTCAGTCATGCCACATTGCTCGGCATGGCTGAGGCTGACAGCTTTGTGGTAGCTACTGTCAAAAATCCGTGGGACACTACCCGCACACTTGCCACTTACGTCATGGTGCCCGACTCGTTGCCCATGCCCCGCCACTTGCCGCAGGGCACTGTGGTGCGTACACCGCTGCGCCGCGCCGTGGTCACTTCGGCCGTACATCTGGCGTTGTTGGCCGACCTCGACGCATTGGGCGGCGTGGGCGGTGTGACCGATGCCGGCTACATAGTGAGCCAGCGCATAAGGGACTATTTGCAGCGCCACCCCAATGTGGCCGACATGGGGCAGAGCATGCAGCCCAATGTGGAGCGTATGCGCATGAACAAGGTAGACGCTGTGCTGGTGTCGCCCTTTGAAAATGCCGGACATGGCGCGCTCGACAATGCCGGCATACCCCTCATAGAGTGTGCCGACTACATGGAAACATCGCCCCTGGCCCGTGCCGAGTGGATGCGTTTTTATGGCCGGTTGTTCGGGGTGGGGCAGCGTGCCGACTCACTGTTTGCCGTAGTGGAACAGGCTTACCTCGCTTGTAAAAAACGTGTGGCCCGGGGGAGCAGTGGCTCTCGCCCCACGGTGATGAGCGACCTCATGCAGCGCGGCACATGGTACCAACCCAGCGGGCGCAGCACCATGGGACAGTTTATAGCCGATGCCGGAGGCCGCAACCTGTGGGCCGACCGCACAGAGAATGGCAGCGTGTCGCTCAGTTTTGAAAGCGTGTTCCAACGTGCAGCCAAGGCCGATGTGTGGCTCGTAAAGTACGGACAGCAAACCGACCTCAGCTATGCACAGATGCTGCGCGATATGCCGCAAGCTGCGCAGTTTGCCCCGTGGCAAAAGCATCGCGTCTATGCCTGCAACACTTTCAGCGTGCCATTTTACGAAGAAGTGCCCTTCCACCCCGAGCGCCTGCTGCAGAACCTTGCCGACATATTCGGCGGCCGTACCCCGCAGGGCAGTGATGTTTATTACACCCCTGTAAAGCAATAGCCCATGAGAGTCTCCATATCCTTGCTCCTCATGTTGTCCCTCCTCGCCCTGTTCACCGGCAGTGTGAGTTTGACACCCGTGCAGGTGTGGCAGTCGCTTTGTGGCGGAGGCGATGAGGCTGTGCGCTACATCGTGTTCGAATCGCGTATGCCGCAGATGTTCACCGCCATATTGGCAGGTGCCGCCCTGGCGGTGAGCGGACTTGTGATGCAAACCCTCTTTGCCAATCCGCTGGCCGACCCCTCGCTGCTTGGTGTCAACAGCGGCGCCTCGCTTGGTGCCGCCATAGCCCTGCTGGCGTGTGGTGGCAGTGTGGTGGTGGGCGGTGCCGCCCTGTCGGGGGTGGTGCTCACCATTGCCGCCTCGTTTGTAGGCGCGTGTGCCGTCATATTGCTGCTCAGCGTGTGCAGCCACTATTTGCGTGGCACATTGGCGCTGCTTGTGGCCGGCGTCATGCTCAGTTTTGGCATATCGGCCGTCATTTCGTTGCTCAACTTTTATGCCACGGCCGACGGCGTGCGCTCCTATGTGGTGTGGGGCATGGGCGACTTTTCGGGCCTCACTATGCAGCGCATACCCCTGCTTGCCGCGTTGGTGGCAGTGCCCTCGCTCATGCTGCTGGCCGCAGCCCGTCCGCTCAATGCCTTGCTGCTCGGGGCCGATTATGCCACCAACCTTGGCATACGCGTCAAGCGTGTGCGCACCATTCTGCTTCTGCTCACCGGACTGCTCACTGCGGCAGTCACCGCCCTGTGCGGCCCCATATCGTTCATAGGCTTGGCCGTACCGCATATTGTACGCCTGCTCATGCACACTGCCGACCACCGCCGCTTGTTGCCCGCCACCTTGGTTATGGGTGCCAACGTGGCATTGCTCTCATTGTTGCTCACCCATTTGCCCGGCGAGCGCGGCACACTCCCCTTGTCGGCCATCACCCCGTTCATAGGCGTGCCGGTGGTGGTGTATATTTTGTTGCGCAGGCGCAGTGGGTGAGTGCTGTTCATACACTAAATAAAGGCTCGCAGACAGTACTAATTACACTTTCTGTCTGTGAGCCTTTGCCTTAATTCCGACGCGGGACGCGTCGCCCCCATTAGAGGTAGCGTTTGGTGCTTGAGTTCGTTAACCTGTTAACCAATAATTCTGCCAATGGGTTATTGCAGCCCCTTCGTCAAGAAATGTCGCAAGTGAAGGTGGGTAATGCCGTTATAATCGTTCTTAGTGAGTAAGGGCGTCATCGAGATGACATATTTGGGATAGTTGTCTTTGATGGCTCGCAGGTTGCCAAACTCCCGTTCGCGTGTGGCCTCGTCGGCAATAATGTACGATGCCTGTATGTAGGCGCGTTGTCCGTCGGCTTTGGTACACACAAAATCGATTTCGGCAGCTTGTAATTGTCCCACACAAACCTTGTAACCCAAACGTACGAGGTGCTGGTAGATAACGTTTTCAATCACCTTTTCAATGTCTCCCTCCCGTGTGCCTCCTGCAATGGCATTGCGTATGCCATTATCTTCAAAGTAAAACTTGTCGTTCGTTTCAAACAGCCGTTTGCCGTGAATGTCGTAGCGGTTAACCTTGTGTAAGATGTAGGCTTCGCAGAGATATGACAGATAGTTAATGATGACCGACGAGGTGATGCTCTCGCCTTGCGACTTCATGAATTTAGCTATGCTATTGGCCGAAATGAGTTTGCCTGTGTTGTCGGCCAAGAAGCGTACCAAATTTTCAAGGAATGGTATGTTCCTGATATTATTGCGCATGATGACGTCTTTCAACAAAACCGTGTGGTAAATGTCCATTTGATACTCACGGGCGTCGTTCTCGTTGAGTCCTATGCGCTGCAGGCCAGGCAAACCGCCATATTGTATGTATAGCGCCAGTGACTCGTCGTTGTCGGCAAGCTTGTGAAATGTCAGAAATTCAGCATAGCTTAGCGACTGTATATAAATTTCCTTGTAGCGTCCTCCTATCAGTGTGCTCAGTTCGTTGCTCAGCATGCGTGCGTTGCTACCAGTAATGATGATGTCCGTGTCGGGTTCAGTGCGATAGCTGCGCACCGTGCGCTCAAACTCATCAATGTCTTGAACTTCGTCAATTAAAATGTAGTTATGTTTGCCTTCAACCCATTGGGCTTCGATGTACTGGTTGAGGTCTTGATAGTTTTTGATGGTATCGAATGCACGTTTCTCTTTGTCAATGAATATTACGTTATTGCTTGAATTCGACATCTTGGCGTCGCGAACCATTCTCAGCATATAGCTCTTGCCCACACGCCGTTGCCCTACTAAAACGATAATCAGCCCTTTGCCAAGGTGCTTTTCTATCTGGTTGATGTAAAGTGCTCTCTCGATGCTTTCCATGCTTTTATCTTTTATACTTACAATTATTGGCAAAAATAGCGATTTTATCTTTTATAATGAACAAAATTATGAGATTTGGTGGTTTTGTTCATTATAGAAGATGAAATCTGAGGCTTTGCCCGCATAGCAGTTTGTGGCGAATAAAACAGTAATAGGCGCGGCATAAAGCGTAATTTGCTGAAAATGTGTAATTTTGCACACCTCATTTAGATGAAATAGTATATTATGCAAGGATTTATTGAAACCGAAGAAATAAAGGCTGAAACCGCCATATTGGTAGGTTTGATAACCAAAAACCAAAATGAGCGCAAGACCAACGAATATCTTGACGAACTGCAGTTTCTGGCCGAAACGGCAGGGGCAGTCACCGTCAAGCGCTTTACGCAAAAGCTCGACGGCCCCTCGTCGGTAACCTATGTGGGTAAGGGTAAACTCGAGGAGATACGCGCCTACATCGAAGCCGAGGAAGACGCCGAACGCGAAATAGGTATGGTGATTTTCGACGATGAACTCTCTGCCAAACAGTTGCGCAACATTGAGCGCGCCTTGGGTGTGAAAATTCTCGACCGCACCAACCTCATTCTCGACATCTTTGCCATGCGTGCCCAAACGGCCAATGCCAAAACACAGGTGGAGCTGGCACAGTATCGCTACATGCTGCCCCGTCTGCAACGACTTTGGACCCACCTCGAGCGTCAGGGCGGCGGCTCAGGTTCGGGTGGCGGCAAGGGTTCGGTAGGCTTGCGCGGACCGGGTGAAACGCAGCTCGAAATGGACCGCCGTATCATTCTCAACCGCATGGCGCTGCTCAAACAGCGTTTGGCCGACATCGACCGCCAAAAGAGCACACAGCGCAAAAACCGCGGCCGCCTCATACGTGTGGCACTGGTAGGCTACACCAATGTGGGCAAATCAACACTTATCAATCTGCTGGCAAAGACCGACGTGTTTGCCGAGAACAAATTGTTTGCCACGCTCGACACCACTGTGCGCAAGGTCATTATTGACAATCTGCCATTCTTGCTGGCCGACACCGTAGGGTTCATACGCAAGCTGCCCACCGACCTGGTAGAGTCGTTCAAGAGCACCCTCGACGAGGTGCGCGAGGCCGACCTGCTGGTGCACGTGGTTGATGTGTCGCACCCCGACTTTATGGAGCAAATTGAGGTGGTGAACAACACCCTGCGCGATTTGGGATGTGCCGAAAAGCCGCAGTTGCTCGTGTTCAACAAAATGGACGCCTACACCTGGACCGAAAAGGACCCCGACGACTTGACTCCCGCCACCCGTGAGAATGTGTCGCTCGAAGAACTTAAACACACGTGGATGGCCAAAATGGGCGACGACTGCATCTTTATATCAGCCCGCGAACGACAAAATATTGACGAACTCAAAGAGTTGTTCTATGCACGCGTCAAGCAGTTGCATGTGCAGAAATACCCTTACAACGACTTTTTGTTCGAGCACTACGAGCAGCAATAAGCTGTTGCGATGGGGCATTATTATGGTTACGGGAGGGCGTTTTCCCGGTTGCGGGAGGGCGGCGTGCCGATTTCTCCGACAAAAATTCCGTCCTCCCGCTACCGTAAAATGCCCTCCCGCCACGTGTGGCAGCACCCCTCGCCAGCGGCAATGCGCGTCCGCCACGTGGCAGAACTTTGAAATGCACAA
>ENA-UERK01002726-UERK01002726.1-human-gut-metagenome-genome-assembly--contig:-NODE-2726-length-11337-cov-36.062789_pt1 | contig 11337 bp, 5 predicted proteins | sample MGYA00242957_ERZ507957 | MGnify/ENA primary metagenome ERZ507957 (study PRJEB26167, sample SAMN06115538) | human gut metagenome | host: Homo sapiens | place: China:Heilongjiang | collected 2015-11-06... | reverse complement strand
AAAAAAATATATCTAACAAAAGTGGGAGGATTTTTTAACTTTTTACCATAGACATTTTATTAGGGAAGCGTAGGTTCAACTGGCAAGTACAAATAAGTAGAAATGTTTGAACAACACCGTTTTAGGAAGTTGAAAAATCAAGTTTCTCTCTCGGTATAGCGTTTATTTTGGCCAATATCTTCTTTAGTTTAGCATTTGTGTATTTCCCATTCGTGTTCTATTTAGCTCCTTATTATGAGTATGTAGCAAGTTACTTATCAAATTCAGCCTCTTTGAGGGTCAAATATGGTTTTGCAAATGGTGACTGACAAGACATAAACAAGGTCAGCAGGAATTTTTTACATAAATGGACATGAATGTATATAACCTAAAATAAGAATAAATTTTAATAAGGGCTGCCCAAAAAGAAAAAAATGCAGTTGCCATCCTATAGATACTTGCAGAAAGGATAAAATTTACTTTTAGACCTTTTGGGATAGCCCTTATTAATACTTCAGATAAAATTCCTTAGGTTATATTTTCAATCCTTTGGACCGGGTTTCCTCCTTGGCATACAGTCCCGGACGCCCGATTATGACATGGTTGGCAACGATACTATCCGCCGGACTGCGTATCTGCGGCGGTGCATTTTCGGGATATTGCGCCTGCCTGTTCCTCACATCTTCCGCTTCCGGCTTGAGCTGTTGCCCTTCATTCTCCTTTTCTGCGACTTCGGGCGTGGGTGGCGCAAGCTCCAGCTGAATTTTTCGGTCAAGGGCGGCAAGTTCGGACTTCAACTGCTTCAGCTCGTCCTCCTTCTTCCACACCTTACCCGCTATCTCCTGTAACTGCGGTATCTCCATCTCCAGCACCTCGTTCTTCGCCTTGTACTGGTCGATGATGGAGGGTATCCTCTCCATCGCGTTGAGGAAGTTGCGGGCGGCGGCCAACGGGTCAGCCATCGCCAGATGCCCGTTGTTGTAGGTGTACTTGTAGTTCCCCTCGACCACGAAGCGGTTGTCGGTGAACTCCAATCCCTCTTTGAGTATCCTTTCGCTCACCACCTTTATCGGAAAACCGTAAAGTTCACCGACCTGCGTGTACAACCCTCCGGTCGTGGCATTCTTGGCTATCTCCTGCAAACGCTTTCCGATGACCTTCTCATCGGCGGAATCCACTCCGTCCACCTTTATTATATTAAGGCGGTTGCCCTCCTTGTCGGTCTGCACCACCGACAGGAAGCGGTTCCAGTCCTCCGTCATGGCATCTATGAAAGCCGTGTTGTTGCGCAACTCGCCGGTCTTTGACTCCAGCTTGAACTCCGAATCACGCTTGCCCTTGTTGAACGACTTGCGTTCCCCTTCGAGCGATGCGATCCGCTTTTCCAGTTTCGCCTTGTCCAACAGGTCGGTATTGCCGGAGAGCAACGCCATGTATTCCGAGAAATTCATGCCCGATTTTTCGTCCATTGCCCCCTCGTCGATGGTACGCGCACCCATCGCACCGCTTTTGAGCTGGCTTATGAAAGTCTGCTTGCAGTGCAGGAGGTTGAACTTGTAGCTGTCCAGTGACTTCTCCACCGCGTAGATGATTACATCCACGTTGTTCCCGGCGAAATGTTTGGCAATCTCATTACCTGCCCTAACTCCGCGTCCGTCACGCTGTTGCAAGTCGGACGGTCGCCACGGCGTATCGAGATGATGGATAGCCACACACCGTTTCTGGGCGTTCACACCCGTTCCGAGCATAGAGGTAGAGCCGAACAGCACACGCACCGTCCCGGCGTTCATGGCGTCTATCACCGCCTTCCGCGCCTTGTCGGTCTTGCACTCCTGAATGAAGCGCACCTCGCTTGGCGGTATACCGTAGTCCTCCGTCAGTTTGCGCTTGATTTCCGAATAGACGTTCCACCCGTCGCCCGGCTGGTATGTCCCCAAATCAGAGAAAACGAACTGCGTGCCTTTCTGGGCGTCGTATTTTTGATAATACTCCGCGATCATCTTGGCACAGTGACTCGCTTTGTTGTCGGGATGATCTTCGTAATTCGGGTCTATCATGCGCATGTCGAGTGCCATTTTCCGGGCATAGTCCGTGGCGATGAGCATCTTCGCCTTTTCTTCCGTTTCCGAAAGCGGCAGCCTGCCCAACAAGGTGGCATCGCCCGTCTTGGCGAACTGCATCAGTTTCTGTATGAAGTCCTCCTGTTCCGGCGTGGGCGGTATATGGTGCAGTATCTCGTTCTTGGCAGGACGGTCAACGCCCACATCCTCCGCCGTGCGGTAGTCCGTGATTTCATTATAGAAGGCGGCAAGCTCCGGCACTTTGATGAAGTAGCGGAAACGCTCCTTCTGGACCACATTGTTCGTCACGTTAAATTCAAAATCCGTCGTCTTCTTGGCAAATATCGCCGCCCAAGCGTCGAAACACCTTATGTCCTGCCGTTCCAGCTCCTTCGGGCGCAGGTACTTGAACAGCAGGTACAATTCAGTCAGTGAGTTGCTGATAGTCGTGCCGGAGAGGAAGGTCGCACCCAAGTCTTTTCCTGTGCGCTCCTGTATGGTGCGTATGGCAAAGAGCATGTTAAGTGCCTTCTGGCTTCCCTCGCTGTTTCCCAATCCCGCCACACGGTCGTGGCGCGTGTTGAAAGTCAGATTCTTGAACTGGTGGCTCTCATCTATGAAGATGTGGTCGATGCCCATCTGCTTGAAATCCACCACGTCGTCCGTGCGTGACTTTATGGCGTGTTCCACCTTCTCCAGCTTCGCTTCAAGGTTGTGCTTGCGCTTCTCCAATCCTTTCAGCATCGCCCGCGACACGTTCTTTCCCTGCTGCCGTAGCACTTCGAGGTTTTCCTCCACCGTGTCAAGCTCTGCTTGCAGGATGCGCTGCTGCAATTCCGGCGACTGCGGTATCTTGCCGAACTGGTCATGCGACATGATGACGCAATCGTAGTCATTATTCTTGATGTTGTTGAAGAAACGCACGCGGTTGGCGGTCGAGAAATCCTTTTCCGAAGCGTAGAGAATCCTCGCATTAGGATATGCCGCCTGATAGGTGGCGGCAATCTCCACCACGTTCGCCTTCAATCCGATAATCATCGGCTTATGCGCCAAGTTCAGACGCTTCATTTCATGCGCTGCAATACACATTATCAGCGTTTTACCTGTTCCAACTTCATGGTCGCATATCCCGCCGCCGTTCTGTTTTATCATCCAGACACAATCCTTCTGCGACGGATAAACGCTTTGAATACCACGGCTTGCCAACCCTTTCAGATTGAGGTCGGGAAACGTCTGGTGCGAGCCGTCATACTTCGGGCGCACGAAACAGTTGAACTTGCGGTTATACATCGTTGTCAGCCGTTCTTTGAACTGTGGCGACTGCTCTTCCAGCCATTCCGAGAACCCGTTGCGTATCTCGTCTATCTTGGCGTTGGCAAGCTGTATGCCCTCACTGTCACGCACCTTAATGTCATTGCCATTCTCGTCCTTACCGATAGACTTCATCATGTCAGGGCAGGTGTTGTGCAGGGCGTGTTTCAACAGGTGCATACCGTCATAGTTCCGGTAATAGCCCTTTACCAGAAACTCGTCCGTGATCTTCATGGTGCGGTAGCCGCACGCCACGGAAAACTCGTCCATGCTGGCGGAATAGGCGATTTTCACGTCCGTGTCGAAAAGATGGCTCATGTAGGCGGCATACACGCCCGTGGGAATCCAGCGTTCACCGAAGTTGAAGTCGAGGTCTTCAAAGGCGATACGCTGCGGTTCGGCTTCCTTCAAAGCCTCCAAAGCCTGTTTCACTTCCGGCAATCTTTCGTTTTCGGGATTACCGCCTATCCATGCCTCTATGCGCTCCGCCTTCTCTATCACGTTCCCCGCGATGAAGCGGTCTTTAATCTCGTAACCGGTTACGAGCGGATTGTAGAAGATACGACCTTTGAGGGCATTGAGAAGCTCCTCTTCCGTACTGTCTGTTATCCCCCGCATATAGCCGAGATTGACCGTACCGTACTTGTTGAGCGATGCGGACAAGGCTTCTTCGGGAGAGCCGACGTTGGCATGGTTCTCCACCGAGAAGGAAACGGGACGGTCGAAGATGTCCGCCTTGACGAACTTGCCGTCCTCCGCACGTTCCAGCGAAAGGATGTCGCGCCCTCCGGCATCCATCATTACTAACTTCACGTTCTGTTTGGCATTGAGGTTGCCATAACGCATGACAAACTCGTCGTAACAGGTGTTCAGGTGTTCACGCCAAGGTACATTTTCCTCACGTCTGTTCGATTCATAGCGGTACAACCGCTCGTATGCGTCACGGAGCGATACATACAGCAACGCTTTCTCTTTCTGATAACCGGTTAGTCCAAGCGGCTGGAAGGTTGCACCGTAGGGAGTAATGTCCTTCAGATAACCGATGTCGCGTGCCCTGTTTGCCACCAGCGACCCTTCACGCAGGTGCATTTCCGGCGTGCGGTGATAGGGACGCGGCGTAAGGTCGGGGGCTTCCTCCTTTGGCTTTTCCGTTTCAAATTCCGGGAATAGTGAAGCGGTTGCTTTCTCACTTGGGCTATTGTCCGTAATAGGAACGGGAGTTGCCTCCGGCTGTGCTTCGGGTTGTTTTGCTGCTTCCTTTTGCTCCGGTTTGTTATCCGACGAAGGCACAAAGGCAGGATTCATCGTGTCCTTGATACCCGACTTTTTCAGTTGTTCCTGTCTGTGCCGTTCCGCTTCAAGCCGTAGAGCCTTGCGCCGTTCCGGTGTCAGGCTCATCATCGTTTCATAGAAGCCGTTGATGGGTGGATTGGTGTCCCAGTCCAAAGTGGCATAAATATCTTCTGGGTCGCCTTGCTTTCCGGCATTTTCCGACTTTGCCTCCTTGCTTTCGGTTGCAGGCTTGACGGATTCAACAGGAGGGACAGCCGTAATCGGCGGCTTCGGCTTGGATGGCAAACGCTTTGCCTTGTTTTCCTTTTTGGTTGCCTTTTTCTTTTTGGCAGGTTCTTCTATGGGCATCCCCCAAAGGTCAAGTAGAGTGAGCTGAACGGCATTTGAATGATTCGTTTGGCGTGGCTCAATCTCCGGTTTTTCGGCTATGGGTTGCGGCTTTTCGGCTTGGGCTTCTTCCGTCCGTGCCGTAATTGTCGCTTCCGGCTTCATGGCAGGCTGTTCCGTTTTTACTTCAACGGCAACCGCTTTTTGCTCCCTCGCTTGCCCGATTGCGCCCGAATACAGGCGCATGACAAGCCTCATGTGGCAGTCCTCGTCAAGCATACGTCGCAAGTCCTCCGCGATGCCTGCGGTTTTCCCCTCGTGCAGATAAACCATAGCGGGCTTGCCGTAAGGGTCGGTATCGAGTTTTGCGGATGTATGCACGATGCGTTCGGGATGATGGATGAAATAGGCGTTGTCCGTCAGGTTTGTCTTCGTATCCGTCTGTATCACGGTCAGCAGCCGTTCATCCTGCGACAGTTCTGTCTTGTGCAGGTTCTTTTGCAGGATTATCAGGTCGCTGCCCACCTCTGTCCCCGCATTGTCCGAAAACAGGTTGTTGGGCAGGCGGATTGCCGATACCAGATTCGCCTGACTGAAAAGTTCGTTGCGCACGGAAGTCTTGGCACTGTTCAGCACTCCCTGCGACGTGATGAAAGCCACGATGCCGCCGTCGCGCACCGTGTCCAGCCCTTTCAGGAAAAAATAGTTGTGGATGGCTTTCTGTGCCGAGCGTCTGCCGAAAGATTCGCTCCTTTGAAATTCAGCGTCAAACACGGCTATGTCACCGAACGGGATGTTGGACACCGCCAAGTCGAAATAGTCGTTGAACGGTTTTTCGATTTTCTCGAAACCGTCTATGCGCATCTTTTTGTCGGGGTGAAGCTGTCGCAGGATAGTACCCGTGAGGAGGTCTTTTTCAAACGCCATCACATCCGCGTCGGGACTGTGCCGCAGCACGGCGTCCACGAAAACGCCGACACCGGCCGACGGTTCCAGCACGCGGGCAGGGCGGACACTGTAATCCGCCAGTACATCGGCTATGGTGTCTGTTATCTCTTTCGGTGTGTAGAAGGCTGTCAGCACGGACGCTTTCAGCGAATCCACAAACCGTTTGTACTCCAAGTCGTTCCGGCTGTTCTCCCGTATCAGCCTGTGCAGTTCCACGGTAGGGGCAAACAGTTCGAGGTCGGATTTCGCCCAGTGGACGGCATCCGTCAGTTCCCTTGCAGGGTTCAGAATACATTTCAGCCCGCCGAAACCGCAATACTTCCGGAGTATCGCCTGTTCCTCGGTTGTCGCCGTTCTCTGTTCCTTGTCAAGGACGAATGCCGTCCGTATCGCCTCGATGTTGTCCCGCAACCTTTGTTTACGGTTAAACGCCATATTCCTCTATATAAAGGACGACAGCCCCCGTCAGCTCCGTATAGAGCAGGTCGTAATCGGGCGACAGGGCGAAATTGTCGTCCGCAAGGTCATAAATGGAGAATACGTTTCCGACAAGCGGAAGCAGTTTCCGGGTAAAGGATTCACGCTCCGCTTCCGGCACATCGTCGGCAAACTCGTTTTCCACGACTTCGCGCAGGATGGCGTACTTGGAGTAGCGAAGCCCCTCCAGCAGCGTGCGCATCGCCAGTTCCTGCGCACCAGCAGCAGGATAGCCTTCGAGCATTGCCCGTTCATACGTTCCTGCGGCACGGTCGGCGCGTTCACGGATGAAGGCTTCGTTGGCCGCCTGTTCAAATTTGTTCGTTCTGAGATAGTCCAGCAGGTACAGACCGTAGTAGGAAAAGTCGGTCTGTCCTTCGTTTTTCTTCTTGTTGTTCATTACTTTGGAATTTAGTGGATTGGTAGATAATGACCGGGATAACTGTCTGAAAGGAGAAAGAAAAGGCACTCGGTATCCCTCCGAGTGCCACCACTAAATCCAAAGTATGAGTGTAATCCGGTATCGAAGAACAGTTCATTACTCTGAATCAGTGGCAAAGTTACTCATTATTTCCTTCTTCTCGTAGAAGTTGCCTTACTTTTCCTTTCGGGGAACACGAAAGTCGTGTTGTAGTCACCGTCAAAGGCGACAATGGCATCGAAACTCTTTCCCTGCTTGCTCTTGAAGCCTTTGAGCAGCTTCGTGTGTCCGTCAGTGAGCAGGTCTTTGATCTCGTCATCGGTGAGAGTGCGATTCGCCTTCAGGCGGAACACGGGCAGCCCGCACTCCGCGTTGTCGCAGCGTACCACCTTGCCGTAGAACTGCATTGTGCCCGTTCCGCACTTGGGACACTTGCAGCCGGAATCCCTGCGGGCGAACAGCTTGTCGCACGAGAGCAGTTCGGATGTAATCTCCCGCGTGTACGCCTCTATCTCCTTGCGGAAGGTATCGGCGGGGAGTTCCCCGCGCTCGATGCGTGCCATTTCCTTCTCCCATTCGCCCGTCATGACGACGTCGGCGATGCGCATCGTTTTTACGACTGAGTAGAGGGCAAGCCCCTTTTCGGTGGGCACGAGCGACTTCTTGCAGCGTTCCATGTAGCCGCGCTTGAAGAGCGTCTCGATGATGGCTGCACGGGTGGCAGGTGTGCCGATGCCGCAGTCCTTCAAAGCCTGACGCAGCGCGTCGTCCTCGATTTCCTTGCCTGCCGTTTCCATAGCAGACAGCAGGGTGGCTTCGGTATGCAGCGGCTTGGGCTTGGTCTTGCCCTCCGTGATGGAGGCGGCTTTCAGTGCTAGCGTGTCGCCTTCCTGCCAGCAGGGGATGGAAGTCTCCTCCTTGTCGTCCTCTAAATAGACGGCACGCCATCCGGCTTGTCTGATGACGCTGCCTTTCACCGTGAACTCCACTCCGGCACAATCCGCCGTGACGGTGGCGGTATCCTTGACGCATTTTTCAGAGAAAGCCTCGATCATGCGTCCGGCTATCATCTGATAGATGATATTGTCCTCTTTAGAGAGGAACAGCGGTTTCTCGCCAGTGACGAGCAAAGCATGGTGGTCTGTTACCTTGCCGCCGTCCACGCTGCGGCGTGTAGGCGTGACGGGGACACCTACTTCGCCCGCCCATTCGGGAAGTCCGGTAACGAAGGCGAGCAGCTTGGGGATTTCCGCGAACACGTCTTCGGGTATGTAGCGGCTTCCGGTTCTCGGATAGGTGATGAGTTTCTTCTCGTAGAGCTTCTGTGCGATTTCAAGCGTCTGTTCCGCCGTGAAGCCGTGCTTGGCGTTGGCTTCCTTCTGGAGCGTGGTCAGGTCATACAGGAGCGGAGTTTCCTCTATCTTCTCTTTACGTTCGGCTTTTGTGACAGTGGCAAAGCCGGCTTCCTTTACCTTATTATATAGTGCTGTGGCAGGTTCTTTCTCTTTCCATTTCTTGGAAGATGAGAGTTTCACCACTTCGCCGTCGCCTGTGTCTGCGGCGATATGGAGCTGCCAGAAAGGTTCCACCGTGAAACGGCGGTTTTCCCAATAGCGAGCGCACACCATCGCCAGCGTGGGTGTCTGCACCCGTCCGACGGAATATGTGCCGTGTCCGGCTGCGATGGAGAGTGCCTGCGTGCCGTTGATGCCCACAAGCCAGTCGGATTCGCTCCGTGCTTTGGCGGCAAGGTAGAGGTTGTCGTATTTGTCGCCCGCTTCGAGGTTACGCAACCCCTCGCGGATAGCCTTATCGGTGAGCGAACTTATCCAGAGGCGCACGAAAGGCGTGGTACATCCGATATAATGGTAGAGGTATCTGAAGATAAGCTCACCTTCGCGTCCTGCATCGGTCGCCACAATGATCTGCTCGCTTTCCTTGAAAAGACGGGCGATGATTTTTATCTGCGACACCACGCCGCTGTCGGGTTTGTAGCCCTTCTCTGTCTTTTCCTGACGGGGAATGAGCGTGAAGGTTTCGGGAATGATGGGCAGGTTGTCACGGACGAAGCCGCGTATGCCGTAGCCGTCGGGCATGGCAAGCTGGACGAGGTGCCCGAACGCCCATGTCACGGCAAAGCCGCCTCCCTCGAAATATCCTTCCTCTCTTTTTGTCGCACCCACGATGCGGGCGATTTCTCTTGCCACGGATGGCTTTTCTGCAATGATTGTCTTCATGCTGATTACTTTTTATGAATTATTACTTTGGATTTAGTGGCGGACACGGGATGTTACATCTTCATGCCCTTATTGTTTCTCTTCTGAGGCTTCTCTTGCTGCTTTTGCTGTTTGTCGTCTTTCGGGGTGGTCTGTTCTTTCTGCAACGGCTCTTTCAGGTTCTTGGTCGCCTCGTTGGTCTTGCCTTCGCTGTTCACAGCCACCTGTGTACGGCTCTCGTTGGACGGGGCTACCTTCTGCGCATTGTCGGGGTTGGTGTCATAGCGGTATGGGCGTCCCTTCTCCGGGTTGAACTTGATGTACATCGTGGCGTGGAAGCCTTGCTTGTCGGTCACGTTCTCCAATTTGATGGTTTTGCCTGCCACATAATCGGCTTTCTGCTGCTCCGTGAAATTCACACCGCTCCATTTGCTGATGGGACGGATGCTACCGTCGGCGTTCGTCCACGTGTTGTGGCGTTGCTCTTTCTGTGGGGCTGCGGAGTTTTCCATACCCTGCGCCTGTCCCTGTGTGGGATTGTTCTTGGCTTCCTGCGTCTGGGCGGTACGGGGTGACCTGCCGGTTCCCGGTACGAACTCCACGCCTCGCTGCTCGACGTTCACTTGAAGAGTGGTGACGAACTTCCTTCCGTCGTTGCGTTCGATGAGCTTGTCGCGCACGGGCAGCCCGGCACGCAGCATATCCTGTTCCTGCTTGGTGATTTCCGTCTTTCCGATGCGCTCCGGTATGCGTACTTTGTTTGCTGGAATGTCCGTGATTTCATTTGTCTTGCGGTCTATGCTGATGAACGAAGGGATGATTTCACCCGTTTCCTTGTCCACGATGTCCACGACCCTGCCGAGATTGCCCGTTTCGCGCAGGTTCTTACGGTCTTCGTCCGAAAACTTGTGTTCCTTGTACTCGTCGAGTTTCTGCTCCTTGCGGATGAAGTGCGGCACGAGGCTGACATTGCCTTCTCCGTCTTTCTTGAAGGAAAGGCGGGCGTCCAGCTCAAAAGCCTCGCCGCCGAACTTGGGCGACACCTTTACCAAGTCGGATTTGCCGTAGTTGAGCATCTTCTGAAGGTCACCGGACTTTTCAAGGTCGTCACGTTTCACGCCCCATTTCTCTTCCAACTCCTGCCAGTTGATTTTGCTCTCGTCGATGGGCTGGTAGCCCCGTCTGCCCTGTGCCTGTTGTTGCGGGCTTTCCTGATTCTGTTCCTGCTTCTTTTCCATTTCTTCCTGTTCTTGTTTTTCTTTGGGCTGCTCTTCCTGCTTTTGTTCCGTCTGCTCCGTCTTTTCGGCGGTCTGTTCTTCCTTCATCTGCTTTTCGTAGCCGGAAGTGTCCACCTTGTGGGGCGCAAGCAGTTCCTTGTTGGCTTCGGGGTCTTTCAGCAGGTCTTTCATCACCTCCATCAGTTTGTCGGCTTGGTCTGCCGCGACACGGTAGAAACCGAAGCGGCTGGGTTCCTTGCACTGCCGGAAGAAGTTTTTGAAGAAGTTGTCCAGCACATCGCCGTGGCGGTCGAATTGCAGGAAACTCTGCGCATTCTCCGCTTTCGCGGGGGTACGCTTGGGGGAACCGTCGGCATCCAGCCCGGCTACCACGCTGATCTCGCCCGTCTTCTCGTCACGGACTATCAGCACGTCCTTTTCACTTTTTTTCTTTGCCATTTGAAAAATGTTTTAATGGGTTATTTTTGAAAGAAATTATGGATACGAGCCTTGTAGAAGGCTATATCTTCTTTTTTGAAGTCCTTTACGTGTCCGGAAAGGAACGTCAGCACGTCCTCCTCGCTGTAATAGGTCTTTTTGCCGAGCGTCTTATACGGCAACGCGCCGATGCTGCGGTAGCGTTGTAGGGTGCGCTTGCTGATCTGGAGCAGCATACAGAGGTCTTGGTTGTCGAACATCCTGATACGTTCCATCGGGTTTGGGGTTTTGCCGGACGGTTGCAAGGAGAGCAGCAGTTCGTCCTGACGGTCGAGCCGTTCAACCAGTTTCTGCATCCAGCTCTCGAAATTGTTTCGGGTAAGCAGTTCCATACGTCACGTCCTCCTTCCTTTTGGTTTGCCGCCACCCGTGCGCAGCGTGTGGTTGCGTTTCAGTTCCGTCGGTGTCGCCGCGTCTTCCATGACGGTGCAGTCCGCAAGCAAGCGGTCGATTTCAGACTGTCGGTAGCGGCATTTGCCGCGTAGCACCACATAGCCGATGCGATGCTCGCTGCGCATACGCTGGAGGGTGCGGGTACTCACATTCAACAGGTGCGCCGCCTCACGGGTGGTGAGCAACCTGTCTGTGGA
>ENA-UERK01002714-UERK01002714.1-human-gut-metagenome-genome-assembly--contig:-NODE-2714-length-11371-cov-15.957411_pt1 | contig 11371 bp, 8 predicted proteins | sample MGYA00242957_ERZ507957 | MGnify/ENA primary metagenome ERZ507957 (study PRJEB26167, sample SAMN06115538) | human gut metagenome | host: Homo sapiens | place: China:Heilongjiang | collected 2015-11-06... | reverse complement strand
GTATATATTTCGGATTTCAGCCGCCCCGTCACCTTCACGCATTTCGATATCGTCGATATGCGATATGATTGCAATGCGGCAACGCCGTTCCGCTCAAATGACAAGGCACTCGATACAGCCTATGATATGTCGCTCGAAACAGCTTGGCTCTGCATGCCGGAATGCTATGTCGATTGCCCCGGATATGAGCAGTCGATATGGGTAGGCGATGCACGCATAACAGCACAGACAAATATGCTGAATTTCGGTGAATACGGCTTCGATAAATATTTCCTGCGGATAGTAGGCGAGAGCCTTGACGAGCCTTTTCAGAGTATTCAATGGCAAAACAAGCTGTTCGATTCCACAGGCAGATTTTTCACCTTTGCCGCATTTCCGCGCTTCCCGCGCGGCGGGCTGCCTGTATGGTCATTTCAGTGGCTGCTCCAGATTTATGACCACTATATGATGAGCGGCGATACAGAAAATCTGCGCTATAATTTCCGCCACGCCTGCATTCAGCTTGAAAATTGCTTCATGCTGACAAACAGTCGTGGACTGCTCGAGGTTCAGGGCGCATGGAATCTCATCGAATGGGCATATAACGACCTCTCCATGTATGGCGAGGTCATTGGCAATAATGCAATGCTTGTTCTCTGCCTGCGCCGTGCCGCCGATATGGCTGAAATCCTCGGCGATGATAAAAAAGCGAAGCTTTTCACCGAGAAAGCCGAAGCCTACAGCGAGGCAATAAACAAATACGGCTACAGCGAGGAGAAGCGCGCATATATCGATACGGTGCGCGACGAGTATTCATACGCGCATTATCTCGAATTTTACAAGAAAAAAGGCAGAACTCCGATTTCGTATGAAACATATGCAAGGCAGGTGCGCGTCAGCGTTCAGACAAACACACTCGCATATCTCGCGGGCATTATCCCAAAGGAAAAGGAAGCCGATGCGATGCGCTTCCTCGTAGATAATCTCGATAAGGGTTCGTTTGTAGCAGGTACTCCCGCGCGAAAGACAATAGGCTATCCCACAGAGGCGGAAGCGCCCGGCGGATATGTACATATCGGCTCGCCATTCTTCCTGTTCTTTGCATATGATGCCATCTGCAAATACGGCAGGCATGATCTCATGCTGAAATCTATACGCCGCGAATGGGAAAATATGGCGGCGCATGGTACAAACACCTGCTGGGAGGGCTTCGGCTCCGGCAAGAGCTGGACGCGCAGTATTGCGCACGGCTGGTCGGCTTCGCCGGCAATATATCTGCAAACGGAAATTCTCGGCATAAAGCCGCTTGAGGCGGGCTTTACGAAATTTACCGTCGTGCCGCATAGCGACAGCACGCTCACCTATGCCGAGGGCGCCGTGGCAACGCCATACGGAAAAATCTCCGTCAAATGGAAAAAGCACGGCGATGGCTACGAAATCAAGGTCGATGCGCCCGCGGAATGCGAATATGTAAAATAGAGAAAAAGTGAATATGATAAAACGCAGGCAGCCCGCGATCGGGCTGCCTGCCTTCTTTTTAATCGATATTGGCGAAAGTTTTAGACTTTCATAAATGTCTTTATCAAATAAAAACATTTACCTCTTCACTTTTTCGGTCTGTACTTTTTCAGCGTCTCGTGTAACGAGACAGATAAAAATGCGCAGAGTCGTCGAATATCCGTTTCGTCGCCGTACAGCCGTACGGCAGAGACGGATTTCGGCGAGAGAAAAAGTGAAATTTAATAAAATCAAAGGGAAGCCTCACGGCTTCCCTTCCTTAATTTTGAGTTGATATTACTAAAAAGTTTAAACCTTAATAAATCTCTTTATCCAATGAAAATATAATCATTTTCACTTTTTCGGTCTGCACTTTTTTAGCGTCTCGTTTATTTCAGAGTTGCAAAATAGTCGGCAACATCGCCTACTGTAATAAACTTGCGAAGCTCCTCTTCGTCTATTTCAACATCAAACTTATCTTCGCAGAGCATAACGAGGTCGGCAAGCTCAAGAGAGTTGATGCCGAGGTCGCCGACAAGCTCGGATTCCGGCTTGATTTCTTCTGCCGGTATGCTGAGCTCATCTACGAGCAGCGTTTTGATTTCTTCAAACATAATATGTCTCCTTTTCAAAATAAAGCACTTGTTTCTCTTAAAATATCCTTTGATATAATATAAGCAGTATTACTTCAGCTTATAACGCATGATTTTTCTTGAGGTGGTTTTTTCAAATTCCGTGTCTCTTATTTCCAGACCGCTGATATGCTTGAATGCGGGAAGCTTCTTGTTTATTTCGTTTATTTCTTCCTTTATTTTGGCATATATTTCATCTGTACTCATTCCTTTTGCCTTTTCGGCATCGGGATAAACGAGCGCCGTGATAACAACCTCGCCTGTTTCTTCATTTTTTCTGCCGATTACGACATTTTCCGCAACAAGCTCACATTCGCCGAGGTATTCTTCAAGTTCCTCGGGAAATACATTTTTGCCGTTTGAGAGAAGAATGATATTCTTCTTTCTGCCTGTGATAAAAATGTAATTTTCATCATCTATATAGCCTATGTCGCCTGTCTTGAACCAGCCGTCCTCGGTGAATACAGCTTTTGTCGCCTCGGGGTTTTTATAGTAGCCGAGCATTACTGCGGGACCGCGGACTTCTATCTCGCCAGTCTCATCATCGGGATCAGCCTTGGCTATGCGGGCTTCCATATGCTCGACGGTAACGCCGGCGGAACGATGCTTGCGCTTATGCATCGGGTTTGCGGCAACAAGCGGAGAGCATTCCGTTATGCCGTAGCCCTCACATATCATTATGCCGAAGGCATCAAATTCATCTATAAGCTCGGGACGGAGCGGAGCGCCGCCGCAGACAATGTAATTTACCTCGCCTCCGAGAGCATTCAGAATCTCGGCAAAAAGCTTGCGGCGGATGTCAATGCCGACGCGGCGGAGTGCATTGCTCATCTTCATCGCGGCTTTGACCTGCTTTGTCTTGCCCTTCTTTTCTATCTCTGCCCAGATGCGCTTGTGAATAGTCTCTATATAGAGCGGAACAAGAGTGAGCGAGCGCGGCTTTACCTTTGCAAAATTGCGCATGGTATTTTTGATGGAATCGTTTATGTAGGTGGATGCGCCGCAGTTCGGCAGTGCGAGCTGCTCACAGGTAAATTCATACGCATGATGAATGGGAAGAACGGAAACGAAGAAATCTTCATCGTTTGTCGCCATTACGCGGCAGGAATCGAGTGCGCTCGTCACGAGATTGCGCTGGCTGAGCATAACGCCCTTGCTTGTTCCCGTAGTGCCGGAGGTGAAGAGAATGGCACACATTTTGTCCATATCCGGCTCGTAATTTTCCGCAGGGCGGATATTTTCCTCTTCGTAAGCGGCTCTGCCTGTTTCATAGAAGTCCTCAAAACGCATGAAGCGCTCGGGAAGCTCCTCTTCCGTGCTGTCGAAGGCAACGAAATATTTTACCTTCGGGAGCATATCCTTTACGGCAAGCATCTTGGAATGGAGCGAATGGGTATAGAAAATTATCTCTATATCGCACATATCGCAGAATCCGACAAACTGCTCATTCAAGATATCCTTATCAAGCGGAACAATAACGCCGCCGCAGCTTGCCACGGCAATATATGAAGCTACGTAGTCGGGGTGGGTATCGCCTGTGACACCCGCGAATTTGCCCGCAAGACCGAGCTTTTCGAGAGCGGCGGCTATATAGTCGACATGACGCTTCATGTCATTGAAAGTGAAAGTTTTTTCTTCTTTATTTACCTTATAAACATATCTGGCTTTTTCGCCGTATCTTTCAGCCTGTTTCCTAACGCCGTCATATAGATTGTCAAAGCTGTATACAATATGATCCGCGCCTCTTTTTTTCAAAATACATACATCCTTTCAGAAAAGATTTTTCCTACTTTACAAATATATATTATACAAATAAACGGGATATTTGTCAAGAATTTATTTGAATTTATGCCGAGGAATCTTTTTTTATTCTTCAAAAAGGGCAGAAACCGGCACGCCGAATACACAGCTTATGGCATAAAGCTCAATATCGGTAACCGTGCGTGTTCTTTCTTCCATGCGTGAAACCGAGCCGCGGCAGACATAAACGCCGAGAAGTTCGAGCTTTTCCGAAAGCTCGCGCTGAGTCATTTTACGCTGTTTTCTCAGTTTTTTTATCTTTTTGCCAACAAGATTCATTGCGCTTCCGTCGATAATTCTTGCCATTTTTATTCTCCGAAAATTTATAATTTGTCTTGACATAAGACAAATTATATGATATACTAATATTGGTAGTTTTATGTCCTGTAACAAGACAAAACAACAAAAAAGCAGGATATATGACAAGAAATCCGATATTTTGCCGAGACTTTGCTTCGGCTTAATATATCCCCCCAAAAAAAGCGGAAGCCGCGGGATGCCGAGGCTTTCGCTTTTTTGTCGGTTTTGGATGCATATGATGAAATATCAATGCCACATTAAAGTTTTCGCCCGCGAAGAAACATAAAGCAACTTTGTGTTTATCGCGCTTTTGAGTGACCAAAAGCGCGCCAAAAGTCAGCAAGGAGGACTCGCGCCGTCCTCCTTCCGAACCACTGTCGGCGTGCACGAGTTAGTCGCAAGAGCCGTGCGTGGCGAGTATGTGCGGCAAAGGATAAAGTGAAAATCGGTAGTTTTGCTATCCCCCGCAACCTCATACTACCACGCGCGCGAACATATCACACGAGAAAACCGAGCAGATTCGTGCACGCATTGCCTGCACGCCCGCTATAAGTGCAAGGCGGGAATTGACCGATTTGCGAAGCAAACGCGGTCGGCGTCGCCGAGACAGGGTATGGCTTGCTGCCGCCGTATAGAAACAAAAAGAAACTTTTCTTTTATCGCGCTTTTCACTGACGAAAAGCGCGCCAAAAGTCATTTAAGAGGATTTTCCATCCTCTTAAAAATCTTCTTCCGTCGCCTCGCGGCGACCGGTGCGAACATAGCGAGCGAACCGTCCAATCGTAACTTAACCGCGGCTACAGGTTCGAAACGCTCAAGCGCCGACTCGGATTCACTGCTGTGCCATGTCAGGCTATGGCAAACCTCGCGGTTTAAATTTAGGTGCGCGTCTGGGTGCGAACATAGCGAGATAGAGGTTTGCTTCGGCAATACACTCATAGTAACACCTCATCCGTCGCGGCAAACCGCGCCACCTTCTCCCACTGGAGAAGGCTTATCGGTACATTCAGCATAGGTAGCACTTTTACTTTGTATTGCATCATCCGATAAAAATTAGATTATGTACATAGTGCACGCTTTTGCTCTAAAAAATTCACCATTTTGCTAGCCTTCTCCAGTGGGGAATTGACCGATTTGCGGAGCAAACGCGGTCGGCGTCGCCGAGACTGGGGCAGAAGGTGGCAGCCGTAGGCTGACGGATGAGGTGTAAATACTGCTTATCTCTTTATCCCGTCAGCGCGCATATTAGACCCACGCCCGCCCACCTTATTATGCGGGCGTGCAGACAATACGTGCACGAATCTGCTCGGCTATTTCGTGTGATATGTTCGCACGCGTGGTAGTATAAGATTGCGGAGAGCGGCAAAACCGCCGACTTTAGCTTTGTCCTTTGCTGCACGCACTCGTCACGCACTACTTCCTGCGACTAACTCGTGCACGCCGCACGAGGTTCGGAAGGAGGACGGCGCGAGTCCTCCTTGCTGACTTTTGGTATACTCCGTCTCGGCGACGCCGTTCAGAGGTGGCTTCGCCACCCTGAACCCTCCTCTTGGTCACTGAAAAGTACGATAAAGGAGAAAGTTACTTAAAATAAAAAATAAAAAACAAATCCTCCTATATCGCCTGACAGCGGAAAATTTTATGCCATAATAGACAAAATATCATTCAAAAAATCTGCTAATAGTAATATTGACATCGTAAAATAATAATGATAAAATTATATCATGAAAAAGTCTGCTGTGTGCAGATACGTTTCGGAGGAAAAATATGAAAAAAACAATACGAATATTCGCCTTTATACTGGCAATTTCCATGTGCATGGGCATAGTCGCCTGCGGAAATAAACCGGAAGAGACAACCGGCACCTCTTCCGCATCGGCTACAACCTCGGAAAGCGGCGAAACCACAGGCATCACAAGCGGCACCGACGGTACAACAGCCACAACCGATGCGACAAGCAGCGGCACGGTAGATCCTCCGGCTCCCACGCAGATATATAACAAGCTCCTTGCCGAAAAGCACGGCGAATATCTGACAGTCAAATACAATCCCGCCTACTGCGAGCTTTCCGTTTCCACGAAAGAGGGTATCGGCGACTCGTATAAAGCGACAGTCACCGTCAAAATGAAGGACGGATATAAATTCAAAGGCTTCTCATTCGACAGCGGCATTGCCAACGGTAAAGAAGTCGCTTCCATGAAAACCGAATACACCTTTGATGTCGAAAAAGAATGCACGCTTTTTGTCAACTGTGCAATGACATATGCTTATCATCTGAACGGCGGCGCTCATGTCAGCGGTAAGGATACCGTTGAATACGATGCCGATGTAACCTACTACAAGAACCCCAATTCGCTCCCCGAGCGCGGCTATTTCAAGCGCGACGGATATGTTCTTGTCGAATATAACACAAAAGCGGACGGCACGGGCGAGGGCACAAGCCTCGGCTCAAGACCTTATGTCGGCGACAGAGCGAAAATCGACCTTTACTGCATATGGGCAAAAGAAGCGCCCGCCTCGGATTTTGAATATGAAAAAACAGGCAAGGCGGTAAAAATAACAGGTTACAAAGGCAGCGAAGAAGGAGTTCTTGCCATTCCTGCGGAAATAGACGGAAGCTCCGTCATATCCATCGGCAAGCGCGCGCTCGCCGGCACAAAGGCAGAGACAATAGTTCTCCCTTCAAGCGTAATGGAACTCTGCGAAGAGGCTTTTGCCGATTCCGAAATGTCCACCCTCGTGATAACAGATGCGATAGTAAAATTCACGGGCGAAACAACCGGCGGCTGGGGAATGAGCGCCGCGAATACGGTAATCGACGGCTGCGAAAATCTCGCAAATCTGCGTATCAATGCCGTTCTCTACCCGCTCTATGTGACATATATCGAATCCAACATGAAATATGACTATATGCTCTGGGCGAAAGACAGAAAAAAGATAGTCTATGTGGCAGGCTCGAGCGGTCAGTTCGGCTTTGTCGCAGAGGATATGGAAAAAGCACTCGACGATGAATATGTCGTAGTCAACTACGGCACAAACGCCAATATCAGCGGTGCTTTCTGGATGGAATATCTCTCGAAGCTCATGGGAGAGGACGATATCCTTCTCTGGGCGCCCGAGGACGGACAGTATCTTTTCGGAAATAACCGCCTCAACAACAGACTCTGGCGCTCCATTGAATGTAATTATGATATTTTCAGATATGTCGATATCAGAAATTATACCAATGTTTTCGGCTCGTTTGAGAGCCAGCAGAAGGATAAGGCAAGAAACAGCACCGTTCGCGAATATGACCGCTTCAATGATGCGATAAACAACAACGGCGACCTTTTCAATAAAAGAGATGCGGGTCCCGTAAAGGGCGGCTTTACCTTTAACCAGTTCCCGAGCGAGGAATGCATTGCCTTTATGAATACGCAATTTGACAAAATGGCGGAAAACGGCGTGAAGGTTTATATCTCGTTTGCACCCATGTCAAAAAGCGTGCTCTACGATATAGCTAAAAAGACGCAGGCTGATCTTGATGAATACTCCGGCAATGTCGCAAAGAACTATCACGGGACAGTAATCTCCGATATAGCCGACCATGCCATAGACAGCGGGTATTTTGCCGATTCCGAATGGCATATGACAGATGCCGGCGCACATCTGAGAACGGAAATCCTCATCCGTGAGCTGAAGGCTCAGCTTGAAAAAGAAGCAAAATAAGAGGTACAATATATGTTTCCGGATAGACTCACATTATTTTCTCATCCGGCGATACTGATTATGCTCGCCGTGATGACAGCGATGTTTATACTCGAGTTTGTTTTCAGGAAAAGGTTTTTCATCATAGTAAACGCCGCTTTTGCGGCGTTTACCGTAATACTGGGACTTTATCTTGAAATCTCACTCTCCGAGGTGCTGATACTCGTGCTTATCGCACTTATTCTGCGCCTTATTCTGACACTGCGGAGGGCAAAGCATGACATTTAATTCATTTGAATTTCTTATATTTTTCCCGATATTTCTGCTCTGCTATTTCCTGCTCCCGAAGAAGCTGAAAATGCCCGCCATGCTTGCCATGAGCTACTGGTTCTATGCCGCATGGAATTTTCACCTGCTTGCACTGATAATTTTTACCACGGCGGTCTCGTATTTCTGCGCACTGGCAATGGAAAAAACAGGCAAAAAGTCATTGCGCAGGCTATACATAACGCTGACCCTTATCGTCTGTCTCGGCACGCTTTTCTTCTTTAAATATTATAATTTCATGGCAGGCACCGTTTCGGGCATTATGAGCGCGATAAACGGCAAATCATATGATTTCTCGCTGAATCTGATACTTCCCGTCGGAATTTCGTTCTACACCTTCCAGACACTCTCATATGCGATAGATGTATATCGCGGCGATATAAAAGCGGAGCGTAATTTCTTCTGGTATGCGCTTTTCGTCAGCTTTTTCCCGCAGCTTGTGGCAGGTCCTATCGAGCGGCCGGAAAACCTCTTGCCTCAGCTGAAAAATTTCAACAGATTAAATGCCGAAAATGCCTTTCTCGGTATGCAGAAAATGGCTGTCGGCTTCTTCAAGAAGATAGCTGTCGCCGATATTCTGGCGGGTTATGTCAACTCGGTTTATAACAATATCGGAAAAGCCACGGCGATAGGCATAATCATAGCGACGGTGCTTTTCGCTGTTCAGATATACTGTGATTTCTCGGGATATACCGATATCGCCATAGGCTGTGCGCGGATAATGGGTATCCGCCTCATGCAGAATTTCGATCGCCCGTATTCGGCGCGCTCGATAAAGGAATTCTGGGACAGATGGCATATCAGCCTGTCTACATGGTTCCGCGATTATCTCTACATACCGCTGGGCGGCAACAGATGCTCACGCGCAAGGTATTATCTGAATCTTTTCATCGTATTTCTCGTGAGCGGCTTATGGCACGGTGCAAACTGGACCTTTGTAATCTGGGGTGCGCTCCACGGATTTTTCCGCATATTCGGCTCGGCTACAAAAAAGTGGCGCATGGCGCTTTATACGAAAATGGGCATAAAGAATGATTCGCGCATTTTCGCCGCCATGCAGAGGTTTACCACATTCTTTTTTGTCTGCCTTGCGTGGATTTTCTTCCGTGCAAACAGCATTGCCGATGTCGGCTTGGCATTCGGCAAGCTCTTCTCCCCCTCGGCATATTCCTTTGCCGATACCGTTTCCGGCATGGGGCTTACCGCGGCAGGCGCACTCTATTGCGCCCTTGCGATAGCTGTGCTTATTCTCATGGACAGAGTGATGAGCATGCCGGTTCTCGAAAGCGATGGCGGCACGGCGAAGAAAACAACCGTGCTTTATACCGTCTGGGCAGTTATCGCCGCATGGGTGCTGATACTTTCCGTCGGCGGTGCCAGCACATTCATTTATTTCCAGTTCTGAGGGGGTGCGATATATGAAAAAATCAGTTATCAGATTCATCTGCATATTGCTCCTGCTTCTGCTTCCGCTCTCATGCGCCGCTTCCGTCGGCTTTCTGATAAAACCGCAGTTTTCAAAGCTTTTCACAGCGGAGCTGTATGATAAGGTGGAAAGACTGGACAGCATAAAGGAGCCGAAAATCGTCATCGTCAGCGGCAGCAGTGCCGCCTTCGGACTGAACAGCAAGCTGCTTGAAGATACACTCGGCATGCCTGTGGTCAATTTCGGGCTTTATGCCTCGATCGGCACAAAGGCGATGATGGATCTTTCACGCAAATCAATACGGAAAGGTGATATCATAGTTCTCGCGCCCGAGATGGACAGTCAGCTTCTCTCGCTCTATTTCGGCGCTGATTCGCTCTGGCAGGCGTGTGACGGGCATTTCGGATTGCTCACGCGTCTCTCGCGCGATGATGCTCCGGCCATGCTCGGAGCATACTGGAAATTTGCCGCGTCGAAATTCCGCTACAGCAGAGGCACACCGCTCGAACCGACGGGTGTATATGCAAAGAGCGCCTTCAACGAATACGGCGATATCGATTATCCCGACCGGAAATACAATGTCATGGCGCAGGGCTATGACCCCGCACATATCATAGACTTCTCGCCGGATATCGTTTCGCAGGATTTCATCGATTATGTAAACGAATATATCGAATATGCGAAAAAGCGCGGTGCGACAGTGTATTTCGGTTTCGCCCCGATGAACATGAGTGCGCTCCGCGAGGGCACGGAGATAGAGGATATCGAGGCTTTTGAAGCTTTCCTCGCGGAAAAGCTCAAAGCACCGCTACTCGGCAGTGCAAACGGATATATATATAATGAAGCATATTTTTACGACAGCAACTTTCATATGAACGAAGCGGGCGTTATTCTGCATACACGCAGGCTCGCGCTCGACCTTGCCGATGTGCTTGGCGGTATCAAGGTTGATATTGCAAAGCCGGATAAGCCGATAAAGCCCGATAAGCCTGACGATCCCGTGAAATATGACGAAAACGAAAAATATTTCGTTTTTGAAGAGAGAGCAGGCAATACATACATAACAGGCGTGAGCGACGAGGGTAAAAAGCTCAGCTCTCTGCGAATACCGACCGCATATAACGGCAAGCGCGGCATAATTATCGGTGCCGGTGCCTTTGCGGATTGCGGCGAGCTCACAGAGCTTTTTGTCACGGATAATGTCTCGTATATTTCGGATGGTGCCTTTGTCGGCGCAGGAAAGCTCATGAAAATTCACATTCTCGCGGAAAATCCCGATTCCACAACAGTAAACGGAATGGGAAGCGAGCTCACGGCAGGACTTCCCGCAGGCGCACGGTTCTATGTTCCGAGCGCATCTCTGGGAAGCTATGTCGGAAACTACTTCTGGAGCACCTTTGCAGACAGGATAGTGGGAGAATAAAACAGGTATTATAGCGCAAGTCGGCAACCTATGGTTGCCGACTTGCTTTGTTTTTTGAGCGGAGACAGATGGGCGACCCCTGTCTCGGCGACGCCAACACACATGCTCCGCATATGTGTCAATTCCCCTACAAGATAAAAGCCCAAAGTATAGTCAACAGAAAAAGCAAAAAATATGTACTCTATCACGTCAACACACTTACCTTATTCACGCCCGCCACTCTTTTTTCAGCGGGCGTGCAGACAATGCGTGCACGAATCTGCTCGGCTTTTTCGTGTGATATGTTCGCACGCGTGGTAG
>ENA-UERK01002708-UERK01002708.1-human-gut-metagenome-genome-assembly--contig:-NODE-2708-length-11394-cov-3.080145_pt1 | contig 11394 bp, 7 predicted proteins | sample MGYA00242957_ERZ507957 | MGnify/ENA primary metagenome ERZ507957 (study PRJEB26167, sample SAMN06115538) | human gut metagenome | host: Homo sapiens | place: China:Heilongjiang | collected 2015-11-06... | reverse complement strand
GTTGAGAGTTATGATATGTTTATAATTTGTATGACCTTTCAGCTAATCATAACTCTCAACTCTAAACTATCAAATTTCAACTATAAATTCTCAACTCTCAACTGAATTTAATACGCCTCGCGATACTTATTCTCGTCCTTATCCTCAAGCATTGAGAGATAGCTCTGATATCGTGAAGCGGCGATGTAATGTTCTTCCACAGCCTTCAGCACCGCGCAACCCGGCTCGTGAGTGAGCGTACAGTTGGAGAATCGGCATTCCTTTGAAAAATGGAAGATGTCCTTGAAATAGCTTGTCAGTTCCTCTGGCTCAATGTCGAAGGTGCCAAAACCCTTTATTCCCGGCGTGTCTATAATCCATCCTCCCTCCGGAAGCTGAAGCATTTCGGAGAATGTTGTGGTGTGCATACCTGTGTTGTGCGCATCGCTGATCTCAGATGTGCGCAGATTGGCATCGGGCAGAATATGATTGATGAATGTAGACTTGCCCACGCCGCTGTTGCCGCTGAGGAGCGTAATCTTGTCCTTCAGCAACGGCTTGATGGCGTCCATGCCCATACCCGTGGTGGCAGACACAGCCACACACTTGTAGCCGACGGTCTCATAAAGCTTCATCATCATATCCTGATAATGGCGCTCCTCGTCGGAAAGGATGTCCGTCTTGTTGAAGACGAGCACCATTGGCACGCTGTAAGCCTCAGCCGTGGCGAGGAAGCGGTCGATGAAGATGGTGCTGGTCTGCGGATAGTTGACGGTGACGATAAGGAACGCCTGGTCCACGTTGGCTGCGATGATATGGCTCTGCTTGCTGAGATTCTGCGACTTGCGTATGATGTAGTTGCGGCGGTCACAGATGGAAGTGATAAACGCCGTGCCCTCCTGATTGAGGATTATCTCCACACGGTCGCCCACAGCCACCGGATTGGTGCTGCGTATGCCCTTGAGGCGGAAGGTGCCCTTTATCTTACAGTCCACGTTCTTGCCCTCGTCGGTGCGGACCGTATACCAACTGCCGGTGTTCTTTATTACTATTCCTTGCATCTATTAAAAGTAAAAAAAAAGCAAAAAGGTAAAAGAGTATAAAGAGGCAGCCTGCTTTACTCTTTTACCTTTTCTTATTATACAGTCATAATTTCCTTCTGCTTTGCAGCGAGGAGTTCCTCCACCTTCTTCACGAACTTGTCGTGAATCTTCTGGAGCTCGTTCTCAGCGTCCTTCTCAAGGTCTTCTGAAAGTCCGTCCTTGATGGCCTTCTTCAGCTTGTCCTTTGTCTCCTGACGTGCGTTGCGGATTTCCACCTTTGTGCGCTCGCCAATCTTGTTACACTGCTTGACCAGCTCCTTACGACGCTCCTCGGTCGGCTGCGGAATGTCGAGACGGATAATCTCGCCGTTGTTCTCAGGTGTGATGCCTACATCGCTGTCATGATGGCTTTCTCTATGTCGCGAATCGGCTTCTTGTCGAAAGGACGGATGGCGATGGTACGCGGATCGGGAACGGTGACATTGGCTACCTGGTTGAGCGGAACCATAGAGCCCCACGAGCTAACGCGAACGCCGTCGAGGATTGCCACGTTGGCACGGCCGGCGCGGATACGAGCCAGCTGCTCCTCAAGGTACATGGCTCCCATCTCCATGCGCTCCTCGGCACTGCTAAGAGTTTCTTTAACGTCTATCATAATTATTTTAGTATTAGTTTCAAAAAACACAGGTTTCTGAATTCATTTTGCAAATTTAATGAAAATACTTGACAATGCACAACATTATAAGGCAAAATACTATGCAGGGATTATTGTTTTAGGTAGGAAAACGGATAGGAGGGCGCTCTCCCCTACTTCGACGAGTTCTGGACAAGTGACAATACTGACGCCCTTCAGCGCGTATATATGCAGTGGGGAACCAGCTACTTCTTCCCTGCCATCGCCATGGCATCCCACATCTCATAAGCGCATCCGTCCTATCGTACAGTTTGGCGACCTTTATCGCCTGCAGTCGCCCTACGAGAAGAAAGGTGTGGCTTCGCTCATGTACGTGACCGACACTAAGGAAAAGGCTGTGTTCTTCTGGTGGAAGACCGAGTCGTTCTGCAACCAGCATCTGCCGCGCATCCCGATGGCAGGTCTCAACCCGCAGAAGCGCTATCGCATCACCGAGCTCAACCGCATCGACAAGACTCCGCTCGCCTTCGAGGGCAAGACTTTCTCAGGCGAATATCTCATGCAGAACGGCCTTGAGATACCTTACGGACATAATGCAGACTGGGGCAAAGCCAACGAATGGGCAAGCCGCGTGCTGCTCCTCGAAGAGGTGAAATAACCAGTTAATCAAGGGGCCGACATTACAAAAATGCAAACAAAAAAAAGGGAGCGCTTCACAGCGCTCCTTTTTTAATAATACGATAAGATTTCTTTTATTGTTTAGTTCTTGTGCGTGCGACTTGTTATCTCACCACAATCTTGAATGTCTCCGTACGGTCTTCCTTTGTCGTGGCTTTCACGATGTAGATGCCTGCCTTCGGTACGTTGAGCTGGCAGCGACCGCCGTTTACACTGTGGTTGCTTGTCACAAGAGCACCCGAGATGTCGTATACCATCACACGCTTCATGTCGCCCTTCAGCGTTGCCACCACGATGGTGTTCTCCGTCGGTGAGAAGCAGTCGATGGTGTTGATGTCCGTAGTGTTGAGTGACGACTGGTTGGTGATGTAGTAGCGACCGTGGTCGTTGGCCATCATCTTCACCGTCATGCCGTCCTTAATCTCTGAGAACGTCTTTGTTGTAGCGTCGAAGAGGAAGAGCTGCGAGCCTTCGTTGTTCATCTTGATAAGCATCTTGCTGTTAAGGCTGACGTTCACGTCGATGTCCTTGCTCTTTGGTGCCACCACGCCCACCGGCATCCAGTTGATGTCGTCGGAAGCGTTGAGCGCCACAGCCTGCGAACCGGCTACTGAGTAGACCTGAGCTATCTCGGCAATGTTGCCCTCACCGAGCATCTCCACGTCCTCTCCCTCCACGTAGTCGCGGCTTGCCTCGTCGTTGACGATAAGCTCAGACTGGCTGCTTCTCTCGCCGTTGACGGTGGTCAGCGTTACGGTCGGACGGATAATGAGAGCCTTCTCGCCTGGAGTAACATCCTTGTTGATGAGCATCGTTGCATTGAATGTTACGTTGGCAGGAGCGGTCTCGCCCTCCTTCACCTTTACAAAGAACGCCTGAGTGGGATTCACTATTACGTCTGTCTTCTTGTCGTAGTCCAGATCCACTGGTACGCTGTGGGTCTTCATAACGCCGTTGTCGAGAGTCCAGATGCTGTTCTCGAAGGCTGTGTTAGCCTTGAGGAAGCGATACATACTCAACGATGAGGTGTAAGGATTGCCTACGAGATGGTAGCGGTTGTCGCGGTGCAGGTTCTCCTTCAGCGGCTGAGTCATTGCCATTGTCTTGTCGCCGGCAACATCGCCCTGCAGCATTCGGTAGCTATTAGCGTCGCGGTTGACCGTTACATTCACCTGCTTCTGGCTCTCGCTGTCGTTGTAGCTGAACTGGGTGTCAGCCTTCGGCAGACGGATTACGGCTGTAGCGTTGGCGTCCTGCGCACCTGCTGTGTACTTATCGCCCGCCTTTACAGCGAACGCCTGTCCCTTAGTGTACTGCTCGTCCACCTTGTTATATACGTGCGACCAGTAGCCAGAGTTGATTGACAGTTCGTTGTCTGTGGTTACGTCCACGGTGCCGTCGTGGTTGGCGCTGTAATTGGTGACGTTGTCCTTCACCTCTTGAGCGTTGCCGTCCCAGCTGCGCTGATAAACGGGATAAGCGCTGCGGTCGTTCACATTCTCGTCGTATGTCATCGGCTTGAATGCCTCCGACTGCTCCTGTCCGTTGTTCTTCGGAACGTAGAGGTCGCCGGCGTATGTCTGCTGCAGCGGTGAAGACATTATGCTCCACGTATTAGGCGTCAGCTCCTTCTCCACATAAGCCTTGTTGTAGGTCAGGTAGTTGGCGTAGAGAAGCTCTGCCTCCGGCTTGAAGTAGATCTGGTCGCAGAAGTTGCCTGCCCATGTCTCGCAAGAGAAGGTTCCGTTACCTGTGTCTGAACCGTCGTCTGTCGTGTCACTCCACTTCGCCACGAAGTCGTAAGCAAAGCTCTTCATCTTCGTTGAGGAAGCGATGCCGTTGCTTCTGTACCTTATCTCGTCGAGGTTAGGATAAACCTTGCCCTTGTCATTCTGATTAGCCACAGTCACCTTCGTGAACTTCATCGGCATGAATGCCGTTGTGGTGTTATAGTCAGCGTATGAGTCCTTGAAGATCTCAGCCTTCGTAGAGCGCAGCCAGTTGTTGTCGTCGTTCCAGTTTGTGCTGGCAGTTCTTGGCGACGAGTTCCATGTGGCATATTCGGGCACGATGCACATCTTGATGAATGTCTCGCCCGGACAGCTTGCCATAGAACCGTCTGCGTTGTCATAGCTGAAGTTTATCTCATACCAGTAGCCTTCCTTCAGGATTGTTTTGGCATTGCTGTTGAAGCGGATGCCTACATTCTTATCGGTATTGCGGATGGTGCTTGATGTCACTACGCCAATCACCTGCTTTGTGGAATTGAAGGTCGGGTCGTTGGTGTTAGAGATAAACACCTGAGCTTCGTCCTTCATCTTTACGCTTGTGGCTCCCTCAATGCCTGTCATCGGCAGATTCAGAGCGCCGTTCTTTTCGGCTATCGCCTTTATCTGCGGCAGACCGACACGTACTGTTCGTGCGTCGTTCGGATAGATGACATCGGAGAAGCCGAAGTTGATGCTCGGTCCGTCGGTCACCACGCGCAGATCCACTAACATCGGGGCAGCACAGATTTCGTATTCCCGACCGTTGATGGTGGCTTTGGCTTGCACTGGGATGACAGCAATCTTATAAAGACCCATCTCGTTGGAAGCAAACTGACGGTTGCCCATTGAGTTGCTGGCGTTCAGAATCAGCTGGTTGCTGTCTACGTACTTCTTCAAGAGAGCGTACTGAGTAGGGTTATCATTACGGAAATAAGTACTCAATCCATTGTATGCCGGATACTTGGCACGATAATCGTGTAATGCCTCCAACAGACCTGCTGTAGTGTAAAGCTCGTTCTCTTGGTTAGGCTTTGAGAGGAACCAGTCGAACTTGACGTTGTCAATGGTCACCTTACCGCCGTTCACGGGGTCAGCCGTCTCAATCTTGGCTATCATCTCCACTGTAGGAGTGTGGGTGTTACAGTTCACTCTCAGAGCTGTGAGCACGTTACTGTTCTTGTCGGTCAGCTTGATGTTCTGCTCCACCACCTGGAATATTCCACTATACGTAGAGCAGACATCGGTGCTTTCGCCCCATTTGCCCGGTACGTTAGGGTTGTCCTCGCTCGGATAAGCGATGGAGAAGTAATAGTCCTTGCCCGGTACGATGTTGAAGTTGCGGTTGGCGATTACCAAGCATCGGTTGCCGCTGTTGTCGTTCTCGAACATCGCTACGTTATTCTTGCCGTCGGCAGCTTCCGGAGGAAGTACGTATGCTGCATTGTAAGAAGCAGGAATGCGTGCTGTGCCGTATTCGTCGGGGTGTCCGTCGCCGTCATAGTCGATGTTGTCCACCGGTTTTCCTGTAGCGTCGCAGATACGATAGAAGAGTTTCGACTCCTTCTGATTCACCATCGCCTGGAAAGTCTCGTAGATGCCGCGTAGCTTCAGTGTAATTTCCTCGGGAGCTGTCTCATAACCTGTCTCGTTAGGACAGAGCGGCCTGTTCTGCAGCACGTCCAGTTTGGATGTCTGAGTGTAGAGGCAAAGGTCGTCAATACAGTAGTCGGCACCCTTTGTATTCTGACACATATTGTCAAGCACAATGCGGAAGTCGGTGTAGTTGTCGGCAGCAGCAGATTTCTGAAGCACCTGCTTACTGTAAATCTGATACCACTTACCGTATTCGTGAGACTTTGTATTAGTCTTAAAGTCGCCTGACGAGAACGACTGGATAAGCTTCTGGTCGGTCACGTTGCCATTCTCGTCCTTATTGATACCATAAAGGCGGAACATCACCTGCGGTGCAGTTGCGTTGTATGATGCGGTATACTCGGCAACGGCTCCACTAAAAATCAGCTGTGAACCTGTACAGAGGTTAGCCTTAAAGTCGGCAGATGCAATCTGACGGCTCTCGTTCGAAGCGTCCACATACAGGAAGTGTCCGTACTGCTTGCCGCTGGTTTTTGCGTGGGTACGATCGTAGATAGTAGGAGAACCGGCTGCCCACCATTGGTATCCGTTTTCATTATCATACGAAATGCCACGTAGGTTACCCGATTTATAGAGACCATAATCACCGTGGATAGGTGACTTGCTGTGGTGTGGTGTGCTACCATCATAATAATAATCATAACGTGCAAGTTCCGCATAGGTGAATCCGTATGCACGTGATTTGAAGTCGGACGGCTTAAGACTCATGTTGTTCAATGGCGTTGTCGGCGCATCCAATGTCAGATCAGGATTGTCGTCATCGAACGAGATGTCCATCTGCTGCTCATACTTATCCTCAAAATATGAGATCGTACGGTCTACGTCGCCGTCAGCAGTCAGCTCGTCCTTCATCTTCGGATAACCCTTATGTATAAACACCTCAAAGTTGGCAACGGGACACATATAATCGCCATTTGCAGCCCAAGCCACTACATATACAGTCTGTTCGAAGCCTATATCTGTAGGTTTAGAAGTTTTAGCATCATTAGAAACATTATACCAAGTCGCGTTCTTGAGTGCATTTATAGTCAAGTCACAGAACTGAGTAGTGGATGAAAGTTGGCAAAACTTTGTCTTATCCTCATTGTAGACTATCCACACTATCTTGTTAGCCTGCTTCATAGTGGTATTGAAGTCTGCTGCCGTTATCTTCTGACTCTCTGTAGTTGGATAAACCGTCTTACCTACGGTAGTTCTCAAAGGATAGAACCAATAGCTTTGTCCACCAGAATTCTTCATATTTGTACGCAGCGTCATATTTGCGTTTGCGTCCTTTGCACCGAACACGATACGCTTGTTGTCCTCAAGAGTCAGGTCAGCAGCCCTGCTGTGATCACATAAAGCATCCTTGATTCGCTTTGCCAGATATGCTGCAGACTTGATGTGGAAGATGTATCGGATGGAGAGGGTTGGTTCCTTTTCAACATAATTTGTATATATACTATAATCATTGTATCGGCTTACATCACAAGCGATAGTTTCTCCAGCCCAATCTTCTGCATCTGCTCCCGTCGGTTTATTGTATTTGACTCCTGCATAATCTCTTGCAGAATTTCTGAGAGTACCGGCAATAAGTCCTATATCCTTTTTGCTGGTTTTGTCCTTCAAACTATTCAAACTTGTATAATATCTTGAATATACTGTCAGTTTGTCCGACTTTAGGTCTGTATTATAGTCATACCAACGAATCCATCCGTAAGGCTCAAGGTCATTGGTTTTGCTATCCCCCCATCCTGCAAAAGGCAACTCAAGCTCCATTGTATTGCTATTTGTCGGCAGATAATAATAGTAATGCCATTCTGCAGTCTGCTGCATGCCGCGGCTGTCAAGCGGCAATCCACTTTGGCCCTTCTTGTGGAAGCCTAAGTTCTGCGCATACACACTGCTTGGCGCTGCGGTAAGTGCCATCATAGTTAGGAGCTGCAGTAGCAGTCTTCTTGACGGTGCGGGTCTGTTTATGTTGTTTTTGCGACTTTTCATATCTCAAAAGGTATTATGTTCGTACTTGTTAAATCTAAAAGTGGGTATGGCAGGAATGCCATACCCACCTATTATTAAATGTTATTCCTTGTTTATCTGCAAGCGATATGGGATTGTTACGCCGTTGATTTCGACGTTGATTTCGTGGATGGCGTATCCCTTACGCGGGCTGATATATCCTTCGAAGGTCTTGGTGCGCTTCTCGAAGTAAGGCTCTTCGTCATAGATGGATGTGCCTTCTCCTCCTGCCGGATCAGCCTCAAGCGTTCTGATGCTCTTGAAGGTCCAGTTGTTCAACTCCGTGTTGTCGCTGCGCTTAATGACGTGCAGCTTCAGATGGAACTCGCCGTACGACTTGAATGTGGCTGTGATGCGGTCGCCATCATATTTCAGTTCGGGGATTACGCCGATGGCTGTGAAGACCTGCGGCTCCAGCTCTATGCGATAGTCCACCAGCTTGACGGGGATAATCAAGTAGTCGTTTCGCGCTATCTTGCTCCATTCTGTCATGGCGATGCGCTGCGTCACTGTTCCCTTGTCGGTGTTGATGCTGAGAACGAAGTACTTAGGATTGCGGGCGACGCTCTCGTTCACGTAGAACGTGGTCTGCAGCTTGCCGCCGTTAGCCACCTTCGTGCCAGCCGTTCCGCCGATCATCACCTCATAGTCCTTGTATGTGGCAGCGTCATTGATGTTCGGCACCACATTGCCCGAGGCGTCCTTCAAAGGCAACAGGCTTACGTTGTCAGCAACGTTGTCGGTGATGTCGGTCAGCTTGACGCTCTTGATGTTCAGATCATAGCCCGTGTCGTTGGTGAAGTTAAGCTCCACCTTTGCCATCATACGGATAACCTCGAGGTCAACCTGCTGTTTCTTGCTGGTGATGTTGACGGTCTGCTTGTTGCTCATCGGAATGCCTTTGGCGCTGAGTTGGGCTGTATTGCCCTCCACCTTATAGTATTTGCTTTCTATCTCGGCGGGCGTTGTCGTCATTGTTATTCCGAGTTCTGCGGGCGTGATATTGGCAAACGAATAGAACGTGGCGTTGCCCAATTCGGCTTTCGCCTTAAGACTGGTCTGCTCTACTTCCTCCGTAAAGTCGTTCTTCTCCACTATGTCCTGTATCTTGCCGTTCTGGACGATGACAACGAAACAATTGCGCATCATCTCTCCTTCAAGGGCGGCATTGGTGTCCACCCATGACGCTCTCGTAACGCCGTCGGAGGTGCTGTAGGAGCGTGTCAGCGAGCTTGCAGAAGCGGTGAGCCTTAGCTCCACCTGCATCTTCTCGCCCTCACCCTTCCCTTGGCAATCGGCGTGGTCTTCCTCAAAGCTACATCCTACGATGGCGAGCGTTGAGAAAAGCGCAAGCATGTATGTGAAAATGTTCTTGGCGTGAATCATCGCTATTTAGTTTTTGTGTAAATACTCTATGTTGTTACATTATAATCTCAGAGTGGTTGCGCTTGTTCCACTTCTGCACCTTCAGTGTGACGTTCAGTCTGTCGTCCTTGTTCACCGTGTATTCGTAGTAGTGGTTGCGCTGGATGTTGTCGAGTGTGGACGGATCAGCCACACCGTCCACGTAGTTGCAGAACTGCAGTGTGTAGGTTCCGTCGTCCATACCGTCGCACTTGAGGTTTAAGGTTATCGATGCTTTCCTGTCGGCAGCGGCTGCCTTGTTGTCATACTCAGGAATGTAGAGCATGATGCTCTCTTCGTCGGTGTTGGTCATCGTTACGGACTGGCTCCACGAAGGCTTTGCGTTGAGCGAACTGCTGAACAATATCTCCTTTGTGTTCTTCGACGTGTTGTAGGTCACTGGCAGCGCATAGCCCTCGGTGTTGTAGTTGTTGAAGGTTATGTTGCCCAAGGCATAGCCTCTGGCTTTCATGCCTTCAGTGCTTCCCTTTCCTGCCATCTTCACCTTCACCTTGGCGAGAGAGCGGAGCAAGTCGATGGTGCCGAGATTGTTCTGCTTTCCGACAACGAGGTCTTTGGTCAGCGTGGTTACGCCCCACATGGGAATATACTGCTTGGTTTCGTCCACGCGGAAGGCGAGCGATGCGATGTTGCCTTGGGTGACGTTGTCGGTTCCGCAGTTGGCGAACACCATAATCTTGTTGGCCTGTTTCAGCTGTTCGCCAGCCTCTTTCCAAGTACCTGTTATCTGATCGTCTATCACTCTCACGTCCTGCACATCGCCAATGATGTTTCCGTCCTTGTCGCAGACCTTAATCTGCAGCTGGTCAGCGTTGATGGCGTTTTCGTAGGTATCGCCCGGGTCAGTCGGATTGTATTCCCCCCAACCGTCGTTTACAGCTCTTGTGTTGTCGTTGGCGAAGGCCATCCTGAATGCCACCTTCACATTATCGTCGCCCGTGTCCTCCTTGTCGTAGCCGTCATCGAAGCCGCACGACGTTATGGACAGCAGACCCAACAGGAGCGAAACTGTCAGCGCGGAGGTATTGCGGTTTATTCTAAGCATAGTCAGTTTCTTTTGGTGTTTAGTTTTTTGTGTTATTAAGTCTCTCTCCCTTTCGGGGATGTGGTGCTTGGAGCTTAGTGTAGCTCTGTGTCGTTCAGCACCACTCTCCAGGAGTTGATGAAGATGTGTGATGACAGCCAGTTGTTGTTGGCGTCCAGGAAGAAGATAAAGCTGTATTCGTCCTGGCGGTCAAGATATTCCTGATTTGACATCGCCCTGTTGTATTTGCCCTTTACGAGGAGCACGTAGTCGATAAGCGGAATCTGGAAAATCTTCTCTCCCGTCTCATGCTTCAGAACGCAGAGCTGCGGGTTCTTGCCTGTAAAGAGTCGGTTTACGGTCATCTCTGCCACCACAGCCGAAGCCTGTGTGGTTCCTTCGGCGCGTGTTACGGTGCGGTTCTGTCCGACGATGCCGTCATACTTCGACCATGGCACGTAGCGTATTGAGTCTTCCGGCAGCTCCTCGTTGTCTGCCATCGCAGCACGTGTGAGCGCGGCGTTGTCGAATCCGAGGTAACTGTTGTCGTCATCGATGTAGAAGTCGAAGTCGTCGGCTTTAATCTGCTTGCCCGATGTGTTCTGGAGCACCACGCGTATGACGTTTGTGTTCTTCATCAAGTCCACAGTGGCAGTCTTAACGCCGAATCCCTCCAGATTGAGGTCAGCCTTCTTCACGAGTCCGTGATAAAGGCCGTTGATGTCGTGGTCCAAGGTGCGGCTGGTTCTGTTGATGCGGCTTGTGAGCACGCTGATGTCGTCAGCACGAGTAGCCGTCTCGGGTTTTCCGAAAACATACGAACCTGTGTATCTCTCCTCGCCTTCCGCCCATACCTTAAGAGTATAGTCGCCGGGCTTCAGCTCGTCCACGTTCATATATCCGCCACGCTTCTTAATGTCGTCCACGCGGTCCTGCTTTTCGAGGGCCAGACGTCCGTTTTCGTCGAAAGCGTAGAGCGTAACGGTCTTCACCTCGTTAGGAAAAGCGTCCGCGAACTTCATGTTCATGTCGTACTTGAAGTTAACGCGCAGCGCCTGTGGACAGTCCGACTGGTCGTCCTCCATCATTCCGCACGAGGTAACGGTGAACATCATTGCCATCACAGCTGCGATGGCCTTGAGGTCGCTTATTATTTGGCGCTTGTAGTGTTTCATATTGCTTAGCTTTTGT
>ENA-UERK01002703-UERK01002703.1-human-gut-metagenome-genome-assembly--contig:-NODE-2703-length-11415-cov-40.862498_pt1 | contig 11415 bp, 9 predicted proteins | sample MGYA00242957_ERZ507957 | MGnify/ENA primary metagenome ERZ507957 (study PRJEB26167, sample SAMN06115538) | human gut metagenome | host: Homo sapiens | place: China:Heilongjiang | collected 2015-11-06... | reverse complement strand
AGCCTCAGGCGAACCGGTTATGAGGATGCTCTTGCCGTCTGGCGAGAACTGGGCACTATTGATGAATTCTCCCTTCTCTACCAAAGTCTCCACGCTCATGTCGTTCAGATTGAGACGATAGAGGGAATTGACCGTTGTAGGACGCTTGGTAAGACGCTCCTCGCTCTTGCCGATGAGCAGATAGCGGGAGTCGGCAGAGATATCATTGAGATATACATTGTGATAGCCGAAAGTAAGCGGCTGGAGGATGCCCGATGCCAAATCATACTTGGCAAGATAGCTGCGGTTTCTCCATCCAGGCTGGCGGTCATCAGGCTCCTTTACATCAAACACCTGAACATCCTGCTTTCTACCCTCCATATAAAGCGTATAGATAAGCGATTTCTCATCAGGAGTAAACTGGAACCAGCCTTCCGGAATATGAGCCGCCATCACCTCGCGCTCCATATTCAGCGGATTGATGGTGATAAGCTGCATGGCTCCGTCTGCCTTTCCTTCACCGGCGATGGCATTGTCGCCCGCCTTCTCGGTAAAGTACATCTTGTTGGTGCGAGGCATCCATCTTACGTTCTCCTCAAAGGAAGCAACGACCTTGCTGGTCTGGCTGTTTCTCAGCTCGTTGATGCTATGGTTCTTGCCCTGACGGTCCACCCAAGTCTTGCGCACAATCATAAACTTGCCATTTGGCGAAAGTGCTACACTTGAATAGTTTGGCATGCAGATTACATCATATATATTAAAGGTGCGCTTGGTATTGGCAGAAGCCTCGCCCACGCTCAGCTGCTTGCCATCGGCAGCAGTAACGCTCACCTTGAAATCCTTGGCAGCATCCTTGTCTGCAGTCTTATCGGAAGACGAATCAGATGCGGTGAGATATTTGATGACCACAGTATGGGTAGAAGGCAGCAGGACGGTCTCAGCCTTGTCACCATTCACCTTCACCTGCTCGCCATCTACGAAGAGGCGGTATTGCTTCAAGCCCTTTACCTCTACAGTAGCCTTGGTACGGCTGGTGTTAGATACGGTGAAGGAAGCCAGATGGAGTGCATTCTGCTTTGCATGATCAGCCAAGAGCTGAGAAGCAGCCACTTCCTTGCCATTATTCAATAGGTTGAACGATAACGGAGAGTCTAATACCCCCTCCATTGCAAATTTCTCTCCCTTCACATTTACGCTGTCTGCCATCCAGGGAGTAGACACAGGGAATGGACCCACATGCTTCAGTTTCTGCACCTCGATAGTATCGGCATTGGCAGAAAGCGAAGCACAGAGAGCTGCGCTGAAAGTGAGAGCCCAGAGGCTCTTTCTTGTTGTTTTTATCATGATTTATTTCAATTATATTAAATTTTCCGCGAAAATACAAATAAAAGTTGAGATAAACGAAACTTTCGCTTACATTTTTTGCTTTTTATCGGGATTATTCTGTTTTTATGTTATCTGAACGTTAAGAAGAGCTTTCATAAAGTTATAGTTGTGTTAAACCCCTATTCCAGCCATTGTCATTCTAAAAAAATCATTTACCTTTGCATCGTCAAACAGAAAAAATGACAAAGAAAATAACAGAATCAAGGAGTATTAAAACTAAAAAAAAGATTGTTATGAACAAGAAAAATATGATATTACTGAGCTCTTTACTCGTATGTTCGCTCGAAAGTTTCGCACAGAACAAGGTTGAGGCTACCGATTCCATCTTGAAGGATATGGACCTGGATGCTGTAACCGTGGTTGCCTCCAAGCCTCTGGTAAAGATGGAGACCGACAAGATGACCTACAACGTAGAGCAGGATGCCGATGCCAAGGCTTCTACCGTACTCGATATGCTGCGCAAGGTTCCGATGGTAACCGTAGACGGACAGGACAACATCACCGTGAATGGTTCTTCCAGCTTCAAGGTATACGTAGACGGAAAGCCGAATCCCATGTTCTCTGCCAACCCATCGCAGATATTCAAGGCGATGCCTGCCAACATGGTGAAGAACATAGAAGTGATTACCAACCCTGGTGCCAAATATGATGCAGAAGGAACGGGCGGAGTGCTCAACATCGTACTCAACAAGCAGACCGTGAATGGCGCAGGAGGCAACGACCTCAGCAATGGATATAACGGCAACATCAGTGCCACTGCCGGCAATCAGGCGCAGAGCATCTCTGCCCTCATCAGCGGTCAGCAGGGCAAACTCACCTACAGTGCCAACGGTATGTACAACTATCAGAAGATGAACGGAACAACCATCTCCTTCGACCGTACGCAGAAAGACGGTAGCCTGATGAACTACTATCAGGAATCAGACATGAAGCAGCCGTTCTCGATGGGTAACATCAGTCTCAGCTATGAACTCGATTCGCTGAGCAACATCAGCGCCACGGCAGGCTTGACCACCTTCGGGCAGAAGCTGAACGGTCATCCGCTTACCCAGATGTCTGGCGGCATCTATGGCAAGGGCTTCGAATACGGCAACGAGATGAAGCAGAATCTGGACAACACTTCTTTCAATGGAAGCATCGACTATCAGAGATTCTTCAACAAGGAGCGCACCAACTATCTCATCCTCAGTTATCTCTTCAGCACCAACCCTACCCATATCGACAACTATACGTTCTACGATGACATCAGTCAGGTAACGGGAATTCAGCTCCACGACCTGCTCTCCAAGAGCAAAACCCGTGGCACGGAGCACACCTTCCAGGCAGACTTCACCCATTCGCTCAGCGAGACACAGCGCTTGAACTTCGGCGCCAAATACATCGCCCGCACCAACAAGAGCGATTCCCGCTACTATGATGTGGCAGCAGATAAGACCGAAACGCTGAATCCAGCCAACAGCATGGAATACAAGAACACCCAGAATATTCTGGCTGCATACGCTGAATGGAAAGGAAACTTCGGAAAATGGGGAACGATGATGGGAACCCGCTACGAGCAGACCTGGGAAAAGGTGAAGTTTGAGCAGGGCAAGGGCGAAGACTTCAACAAACAGTACGGCAATCTCGTACCTAGCGCCAGCCTTTCCTACAACATCGCTCCAGGCATGAATATCGGCATGAACTATCAGCTGCGCATCACCCGTCCTGGCATCACCTATCTGAATCCATACGTAGACCGCAGTAATCCTACTGCCATCTCCTATGGTAATACAGACCTCGACGTGGTGAAGTCGCATCAGCTGAACATGGTATTCAATTACTATAACCAGCGATTCATGTTGAGCACCACCCTGGGTTACGGATTCTGCGACAACAAGATAGAGCAGTATTCCTTCCTCGATGCCGACAACCTGCTCAACACCACCTACGGCAATGTTTCGAAGACCCGCAACGCCAGCATGAATGTATTCATCAATTGGCTGATGTTCAAGAAGACAAGACTGATGCTGAACGAGAGTTTGAGCTACAACGATTTGCGCAGCGATGCCCTGGGATGGAAGAACAACGGATGGAACAGCAGCACGATGATCAACCTGCAACAGACCCTGCCTTGGGAACTGCAATGGACCGTGGGTAGCATCATCCAGACCAAGCAGCATAATCTGCAGGGCTATCAGAGCGGTATGGCATTCTTCTATACCACCCTCTCCAAATCTATCGTGAAGGAGAAGCTTGACCTGAGTCTGATGTTCCTCACTCCTACCGACGACAAGCTCAACATCAAGCAGAAGACCGTGGGTTCGGATTACGTACAGAACATGACCATAAAAGTGCCATTGCGCCAGATCAGTCTTACCCTGACATGGAAGTTCGGAAACACCAAGAAGCAATTCCAGCAGGCAAAGTCAAACATCAAGAATGACTTCCAGGAAGAGCAACAGGGAATCCAGACAGGAGGAATGGAGAAATAATAAAAACGGAAAAATCAGCAGGAATACTCTTTTTCTGCTGATTTTTCCGTTCTATACAACTGATTGTTTTTTATAATCTGATAGCTAAATCAATACCTGTCGGAGCTACCGAAAGACTGATATTGTCATTGATATCCTTCTCTTTCTCTCCATCACTCTCCTTTCCTTTCTTCTTGTTCTTTCCCAGAATCCAATCGCCTATCAGATAGCCGGCTTCTGCCGAGGCTACACCGATGGCAGCACCCACCACGACATCTTCCCAATGGTGACGATTGCGGCGCACTCTATCCACAGCCACTCCCGTAGCCACCGCATAGCCCGCCACACCAATCCAAGGAGAAACCTTGCGATATTCGTGCATCAATGTGGTGGCACCGCAGAAAGCCACAGAGGTATGTCCGGAAGGAAACGACTCGTTATCAGTCCCATCGGGTCTCATCTTGTGTATCGACTTCTTGAGCGAATAGGTTACAGCCGCATTGACGCCGAACGAGAGCACCGAAACAGCAATCCTTCGCTTCCAGGAACTCTCAGCCTCCACGCCCAGCATCTTCAATCCGAAGACAGATGCCGTTGGCACCAGGCGCAGGACATCATCGATTCCATCACCATGATAGCGCTTGTAATGGGTAGTCTGCTCTATAGGAACCGTTGTATTCTGCCCCATGGTCATCATCATATTCTGCGAAAAGACAGGAGCAGGAATCATCATGATTCCACCTATTAATATATTTCTTATTCTTTTCATATTCATGTTAATATGTCGTACCCGGCATGTATGGCGAAAAGGGAAGCCATTTCATTTTGCTTCCATTTTTATACTAGATTTCTTCTACTATCTCGCTCATGTCCTTGCGCTTCTTCTCGGCATGAGGACAATCTTCTGCAATATGCCCGATAGGAATAATAACAACTGCCTCATAGCCCTCACGAGGGAAGAGCTGCTGCATCTTATCCGTATCGTAATTGCATACCCAGCAGGTTCCAAGTCCACGCTCGGTGGCTGCCAGACAAAGATGCTCAGTAGCGATGGCTACATCAATATCTCCATGAGGCTTCTCATCATATCTGCGAACCCAGTTTTCATTCACGTTTTTCATGCCCACGATATACATGGGAGCCGTCTTAAACCACTCACGATCGTAGCATTCCTGCAATTTCTCCTTAGCCTCTGCAGAACGGACGATAAGCCAGAGCCAAGGCTGTCTGTTCACAGCAGACGGTGCCAGCTGCACACACTGCATGATATAATCCAAATCCTCCTGGCTCACAGCCTCAGAGGTAAACTTGCGAGCCGAGAATCGCTCTTGACTCAATGATAACATATCTTTCATATCGTTCTGATTTTACGATTATTCTAATCTAAATTATGGGCACAAAGTTAAGAAAAAATTACGGAACAGCCAAAAAACAAGGATAAAAGGTAATAGGTTTCGGAATATTTTTCGTAATTTTGCAGATTATATAAGGATTAGTGGAATGAACTTTCGCATGTGGTTCAAGTACGGGCTGAAGGCCCAAAAGCTCCTAGCCCAGGGCAGCGCCCTGGGTATAATGGCAATCAGCAAGGCGCCCGTAATTACCCAGGGCGATGCCCTGGGCTAGGAGCTTCTGCCCTTTCAGGGCGTGTGGGGTAAAACTTGAGGAAGTTCAGTTATACAAGAATTAGTGGATTATATTGAAAAAATGATAGGACTGGCAGATTGCAACAACTTCTACTGTTCGTGCGAACGAGTGTTTCGCCCCGATCTGGTTGGGAAGCCCGTGGTTGTCTTGAGTAACAACGACGGGTGCATTATCGCACGCTCTGAAGAAGCCAAGGCTTTAGGCTATAAGATGGGCGACCCGTTCTATCAGGTAAAGGAAAAGCTGGAGGCAGAAGGCGTAGCTATCTTCTCCAGCAACTACACGCTTTATGGTTCACTCTCCAATAGGGTGATGTCGATGCTGTCGCACTACTCGCCCCTTATCGACCAATACTCCATCGACGAGAGTTTCTTCGAAGTGGACAGTTCTATGGCAGAGTCATTCTTCAGGGAATATCTGAAGAAAGCTTCTACTTCTCCTAATTATGAATCTTCTGATTGCAAATCTCTCCTCCACCAATATGGTGCCAGGATTTCTGCCGATGTGCTCCGAGCCGTGGGCATCCCTATCTCCATCGGCATTGCCGAAACGAAAACCCTGGCGAAAATCGGTTCTAAATTCGCCAAGAAATACAAGGGATATCAGGGCTGTTGTCTCATCGACACAGACGAACGGAGACGCAAGGCGCTATCTCTCTTCCCCGTAGAAGACGTATGGGGAATAGGCAGGCAGATAGCCCGGAAACTCGACTATATGGGAATCAGAACTGCCGCCCAGTTTGCCGATAAGAAAGAGAGTTGGGTGCGCAGCCATTTCAATATCACCACCGTCAGGACCTGGAAGGAACTGAACGGAGAGAGTTGCATCAGCATCGAGGAACTGCCGCAGAAGAAGAGCATCTGCACCAGCAGGAGTTTTGCCGACGAGGGCATTACAGACAAGAACGTGATAGAAGAAGCCGTGGCTAATTTCGCAGTACGCTGTACAGAGAAATTAAGGAGACAAGGTAGCGTATGCCAGGGCATTACTGTATTTGCATGGACCTCAAGATTCAATGAGAGCGTACCCGAATATACCATTCACGACTCCCTCACCCTACCCATCGCCACCAATGCGCAGGACGAGATTGTGGGCGCCGCTCTCAGTATTCTCCGCGCCAAATATCCGAAACCAATGACAGACAGCAGACCCGACCGTCCCGGAATGTCATTCAATTTCAAGAAGGCAGGTGTCATTCTGTGGCAAATCTCCCCCGACAATCCTCGCCAGCAGGACCTCTTCGACCCTATCGACCGAAGCAAGCAAAAGGCTCTGATGGAAGCCATCGATGCCATTAACCGGAAGAACGGCTATGGCACGATAAGGCAAGCCATACAAGGCACTGATTGCCAATTCGATTTGAAACGGGAATACATGTCAAAACGTTTCACAACGAACATCAACGAAATACTGAAGGTAAAAACCCAATGAGATGCAAAATTAGCCCCTTTCAAAAAATGGGCTCCATAAACTAAGAAAATGAATAAAAATAACGAAAATAATATAAAGCTGACATTTCACCCTGCGGAATTCGGAGAAAAGATGCCGATTCCGCTGGCTGAACAAAGCGTAAAAGCCGGCTTCCCTTCGCCGGCACAAGACTATATGGAGGGAGAAATAGACCTCAACGATATTCTGGTTCGCCATCGTGAGGCAACTTTCTACGTGCGTGTTTCGGGCGACAGCATGAAGGATGCAGGCATTTTTGACGGTGACCTCGCTGTGGTTGACCGGCAGATAGAGCCTTCCAACGGCAACTTTGTGATAGCTTTCGTAGATGGCGAATTCACCATTAAACAGTTCAAGATGGACGAAAGCGGAACCTTTGGCTGGCTCATCCCATGGAACAGTGATTTCTCGCCTATCCGGGTAGATGAAACCAACCGGTTCATGGTTTGGGGCGTAGTGACCTATGTGATTCATCAGATTGCCGAATAGTTTTAAGTTAAAGAACGTAAAATAATTAACCACTTTCGGTATTTTTTATTACTTTTGTTGGCTAAAATGTGGCATATCAATACTGCATTAAACACAAATTAATAAAAAACAATAAAACAAAATAATCAAAAAAAGCCATGGAATACGCTTTATATAGATACGAGTTTGAGGTCATAGAGAAGAAAGACTCCTCCATAAACCTATTCCCCGAGCTATCGGAGAGTTTTAACCCAAGACAGGCATTCGAGAAAAAGAGCGAACTGCTCAACTATCTGCTAGAAAATGACTATCAGATGCTCCTTGCTGAACAAAATCAGCAGGTTGCCGAATCAAATCAGCAGGTTGCTGAACGTAGCCTCTTTCCTGTTAACCCGGCTAGCGCAAAAACTGAGCAAGCCTTTACCTTTGATTGGGCTAGCTTAAAACCAACGCTAACCTTTACCAGCAGCAGAAAGAAAAAGCTCTACCACAAATACACTTCTGCACCGAAGGATGGATTTGCCATCCTGGAACTAGCCCGCTGTAGAAGCATAAGCCATCGTCCGAAACCCTTTTTGGATAAAGCCGTGATAGAAGACGACTACGAGTCACTTCACATCATCATAGACAACCGCGGCACCTATCAGCGTGTAGCCATCGAAGTGAAATCTTCCGTTTTCAAAAAGACCGATATCGTGGCCGATTCGCTTGCCCGTGCCCTGAGCAAGGCTTTTGCCCGCTATGGACTCCTGGTGAAAGTGGTGCCCATCCGCGATGACAAGCACTTCTGGAGTTTAGTGAGCGACAGAAAGCAGTTTCCACGTGGCTTCAATAAACTGTGTGTAAAGTTCCCACAAATCAACGACCCAAAAGTAACCGAAGCTATGAGACGTGCCAATATCATCTATCGTGAAATGTTTCATTCCAATCTCGTTATCATACAAGAATCGTCTGAGGGAGAAAAACTCAGTTTCAACGAAGAAGACGAGAAACAGAGAGAATACATGAAACTTTGCGCAGAAAATGCCGACAGCATCCAGGTATCGCCAATAGGCGCCCGCCCTATCACGCTTGGAGGAAAAACTGCCAAGACGCAACGGATGACTGATGCGGAACGTAAAAACATCGAGGATGTGAACCACGAGATAGGGCTCTTCGATGGCGACCCAATTCAATCCACCCAATCATTCATGGACAAAGCATACGGTAAAGCATGACACAAAACGACAGAAGGCGCAAGATCCTCAGAAAAGAAGAACCGATTTATAGACAGCAGGCTCAATACCTACGAATAATGGGAGAAAAAAAAGCCTCTGACACAACAAATGACGATGTGGCAGATAAACTCCGCAACCTAGACCTCCTGACTTGGGATGAAACCGAACGATACTTCGCCCGATTCGCCGAAGACCTGGATGATGCGAGCTATGCGGTGACCGACTTGCTTATAGAAACAGCCTGCCTAGGCAGAACTATAGGAATGGAAAGGGAATTGCCTCCCCTGATAGCTGCCCTGACTTTCGCAAGATTGATGGCAGCCGGCGACGAGGTGTTTGAGAAATATCAGGACATCTGGATAGCCATCATGAGCTCACAAGACCGCAACCCAGAAGCCAAGCCCCTCTTCGAAAAATTCTGTCAAGAGATAGAGGCCAACAAGTTAGACCCATCCACCGGCAAGGAGACCATCTACCGCCGTGGCGACCCGATAGAGCGATTCAGAAGCACTGGGGTGGCTAAGACGGAGGCTCGGCAAGAGGCGCTGCTCTACGGGATACTGGAAGCCACCAAGGAATGGAACAGAAAGGAGGCTTTCAAGGCTTGCTGGCCCCAATGGGCAGAGCTTTGGAAGTACTTGCTGGAGAAGGAGGAGCTGGTAGAGGAAATCTCCCGAAAGCATCCCAATAGCAGCTCAAACAACACTTCTATCAACATCACGCTGGTGTGCAATGTGGCTGGACTTCTGAACAGTCATTTAAAAACCCAGGGCCATGATGTAGCATCCTGCTCAAGACTTGCAGACTTGATCAAGGAAAATTGGAACTCCTCGCAAAGCCACAAGGAATTGAGCAAATTCACCAAACTCTCAGATGAGCAAGCAAAGCTGATAAAAGTCTGGCTCACCATGAACATTAAATAAAGATTACCCCAGAAAATTACCAACAAATTACCATTTTTTCGCTAACTATCTGAAAGTGAGCGGGTAATTTGGTGGTAATTATTTTTTTGAAAGTACCTATTACCACCTTTTGACCATCCACCATCTATTACTACCTTTGCACCCGTCGAAAGGACAAAACAAATTGTTTAATCTGAGTTGATACGAGTCTATCAGAGGGAGAGTTCCCGGGAAATAAGTGTCGACACCTTTCTTTTCTTGAAAAGGCTCTCTTCTACTCGTAAAACTTTAAAATTATGAACAATCAGAATTTTCAGATGAACGGTGTGAAGCACACCCAGTTCTTAACCGCTGCCCAGCAGCACATCCAGCTCTCCGGCATGGCTTCTTACGACGAGAGCAAGTACTTCCTCTTCGCTCCCGATGAGCCTGTGGCAGGCCTGTTGCCACGATTCCGATGCCATGGCATCGCTCAGCAGATGACCGACGGCACCTTCGACTTCGTGGCCAAGCCCAAGATGAAGCCGCAGTCGCAGCTCATCAAGAAGCTGGCGCACGGCAGAGTGAGCAAGACCAAAGACGGCGCCATACAGCTCACACTCAAAGTGTATAGCGACGAGGGCGAAAACATCGCCGAGGCTATCTACAAGGAAGCTGGTATCGCCAAAGACGCCATCGTGGACTATCAGATGAAGAGATGATTTTCGGGGGCCAAAGCTGCTTGACAAGCTCAGCTTGCAGGCAGCAAAACCGTCTCAGCGTCTCAGTCTCAGTTAGGAAAAAAGTCACAAATCCACTTCATACCCCCTTTCTTGCGTCTTATAACTTACTGATAATTAATTAGTTATATAATATATAGATAGAAGTGGATACCCCTTTTAAAACAACTGAGACACTGAGACTGAGACGCTAAGCCCCCCAAGTAACAAACCAAAAATTGATTTAATTCTCTAGAAAGCAATGAATTACAACATTTTTAGCAGCACCGCTCCAGCGATGCCAAAACCGGGCAAAGGCACAGAATTTGTGAAACTTGCCCTCTCACAAGCCTCAAAAGACATGCGAGAAGTGCTCATTCCGATGGCAATTCCTGCCTTGGCAGCCCATCTCACGGACGTAAGATTCATGTATTGCGACAACAAATTTTATGAAATGTGCGGCCAAATGGGGCATTTGATAGGTCCTTCGGGCATCGGAAAGGCGCAATTGAGCCATCTTGTAGAGGCTATCATGCGACCTTTTCGCAAACACGATGAGATAGAGTATAAGAAACTCGTAGACTGGCAACGACAGATGAAGACCAAGGGTGCCAACAAGGAAAAACCCGAGCGTCCAGACGTGAGCTTCTGGTTTCCACCTGCCGATATCACCAACCCAGCCTTCATCCAGAACGCCATGGCTCTGGAGAAGCTGGGCGAGCGAACCCAATACCTCAACCTGCCCGAGGTGGAGATGGCAGACAAGATGTGCGGCGGGCACAGACAGGTGAGCCAGATGGTGAGAAACATCTACGACTGTCAGCGAGCTGGTGCCCTGCGTGCCACGGCTGATGGCGTGACGGGTAACCCTACGCTCAGAGTGAACATCACCTTTACCTCTACCCCCGATGCCGCCCGACTTTTTTATAAGAAAGACCTCACCAATGGTTTCTTCGGGCGCATCCCATTTGCCTACAAGGCTCGTGGCGCACGCTGCGGCAGGATTCCAAGACAGGGTCAATACAATCAGGATTTCATGGAGCAGCTAGACAGTTACCTGCTCAGACTGGACAACTGCCGGGGCAGCTTCACGGTGAAGCAGCTCAACAAGGTGGCAGACCAGTTGGCAGAGGAGATGGCGAAGCTTGCCGACCTGGCCGATGATGACATGCTTTGGGAGCTCTCCCACCGCAGCATCTTTTCGGCTTGGAAGAAGGGG
>ENA-UERK01002697-UERK01002697.1-human-gut-metagenome-genome-assembly--contig:-NODE-2697-length-11425-cov-3.468012_pt1 | contig 11425 bp, 10 predicted proteins | sample MGYA00242957_ERZ507957 | MGnify/ENA primary metagenome ERZ507957 (study PRJEB26167, sample SAMN06115538) | human gut metagenome | host: Homo sapiens | place: China:Heilongjiang | collected 2015-11-06... | reverse complement strand
CGCTTGCTTTGGCCGTTTTTGTGTTCGTGTTCGTTGCCTTTGCGGCGTGGTTCGGGTTTGCTCCGTTAAACGCGCGCGCGGGCGGGACGACGTTTGCGGAAGTCGATACGTTGCACATGCAAACGCGGCTGCAAATAAACGAGTACGAATCGATGTACAACCTTGACCGCGAGTATAACGGCTCTACGGTGCTGGGGATTTTAGAAACGGATTATCAGAGAGCGATAACAACCGCAGAGGAAACCGGCGGCGACTATATGAGCGTCGTAAACGACTTTTTAAGCGGCGACAACGGCTTTGCGGGCGCGCTTAAATTCTACAAAAAAACCAACGAATGGTGCAAGGAAATCGACGCCGCCGCAAGCGGAGATCTTTACCTTAACCACTCCAAGAAAATAGCTGCCGAAAAAAACTCGTTCGTATACGGGCTGTCCCTTTCGGACGGGTATCTTAACGGCACGAGCGAACCTTACGGGTTCGGTTACGGCTATCTTAACGGTCGCATAAGCGAAAGTAAAAAAACCGTTAAAGGTTATCAGAACGAAACGCGCGATTACGATCTTGAATATCTCAATCCGCTTTTAAACAAACTTAAAGAGTACGAAGTTACTCGCTTCAGCGCGAAATACGATAAAGCAGACGTTGAAAACGCGCTTTTCGGCGAGAGCGGAACGGCAAACCTCGCTGACAAACTGAGCGGTATAGCCGCGGAAGTCAAGCAGGCGGGAAGAACGCTCGAAGTCGCCGATGCTGCCGACTATAAAAACGCGGTAAGGGCGGCGATGGAAAAAGTTGCCCGCGCTTACGAGGAAAAATACGAAAGCGTTAAATCGGTGGCGGCGAAAGCCAAGGATACTGCAAATTCGTTCATTTCGGGCGGTAAAACCGTAGCCGAACTGAAAGATCAACTCGGAGTAATAAACGAGGCAATCGCGAAGTTTTACGCTTTGCCCCAAGTGAGTTACGAAGCGTTACCCGAAAAGGGTAAGGCGGCGAGGACGGTTACCATAGACCTTAAGGACGGCGCGGATAAGGAGACCGTTACGGGGCTTATCGATTCTTACAAGTCGTTTGCCAACGACGCCGTTACCGCCGCATACGAAACTCACAAAGGCGATTACGGTTTAAGCGGGCAGGTACCCGTTGCCACAAACCGCCGTATTGCAAAGGAACTCATAGATAAACTTGCGCTTGCCAACGACGAGAGCGGCGTTAAGATCCGCCTGCCCGAAGAAAGCGTTTACGAGTACGACGGCGTTTCCGTTTGCGACGCGGTTTCGATTATCGAGGCGTACGAGGCGTCCTACCAAAAGGCGGGGACGTTGAAGAACGGCGAAACTCTTTCGGAAAACATAAGCGATTATTACTACGTTGCCAGCGTTTCGAGCAAAGACGAAGACGGCAAAGCCCCCTATGTTATAACGATAACCTGCGTTACGAAAGACGGCGATCCCGTTAAAAAATTCGACGCGCTTTCTTACATAAGCGTTCGCGAAGGCGCGACCGCGTCGGTAGAAAGAAACATAAACAAAGCGCTTAAAAATCCCGATAAATACTGCGGCGACGGTGTTTCGGCAGAAGAACAGACGAACATTAAAAACCGTAGTTTATGGTATTATTTCACGCTTACTATATACGAGCCGGACGTAAACGGCAGTCCCGTAGTAAGGACGGATTTAAAAACGGATGAAACGACGGTTTACGTCGTAAAAATAGAATATAAGGCAGAAACTCTTAAAGGTAAAGCCGATACCGATGAAAATCGTAAAAAAGTCAGTATAATATTCTATGAACACACGACCGTTACCGGAGTTATATCAAATATCGAGTGGATTGGAGAAGGAGAAAACACAATGCAATTCAGAGTAGACGACGTAAGCAGGCTTTTAACGTTCGAAGCCATCACCGGCGACGCCAAGTGGGACTGGGCGTGCTGGGCGGTAATAGGTTTGGTTGCTTTATTCGTTCTGTTCCTTATCGTGCTTATCATAGTTAAGTGCGTAAAAAACAAGAAGTATAAAATAGTGTTCAACGCGAGAGGCGGCAAATTCAATACCTCCGTAAAAGTCAAATACGGCGCAAGTTTCGCTTACCCGAAAGATCCAGTTAAAAAGGGTTTTGTGTTTATGGGTTGGTATACGGACAAAAAGTGCGCTAACCGTTTTGCTTCGACCAGACTCGTTAAACGCGGCAACGTAAACGTTTACGCCAAATGGATGAAGGTTGAAGATTACGAAAAACTCAACGAACAATATTCGAGAGCGAAAGCCATAGTAGATCCTGCGGTTGCTTCGGCAGACGCGCAATACTTTGCGTCGCTCCAGAAAGATCCGCAAATAGAAAAGATAGAGGCGGAGAAACTTTCCTACATAGCCAAGAAAGCCGAAGAAGACAGAAAGACCGAGGAAGTTAAATTGCAATCGGTTAAAGAAATCGAAATGGCAAAAGGCAACGAGGAAGCAAGGATCAAAGCCGAGAAAGACGCCGCCGAGGCAAGAAAGGCTCTCGACGAGGCTATGGCGGAAAGAGACGCGCTTATTAAACAGGCAAAGACCGAAGAGCGCGCTAAATGCGATAACGAGGCGGCCGCTTCTATAAGAGCCGAAAACGAAACTTTGGCGCAAATCATCGCGGGCAGCGGTAAAACAACCGTCGTAGCCGACAGAGATTTCGACGAAGAACTTCGCAAAGCGAAAGAAGAGGGCAAAGCCGAGGCTAAACGCGAATACGAAGAAGAGGTAAGACGCAAAGCCGAAGAAGAGGCGCGCATAAACGCCATCGTCGAGGCGCGTGTTAAAGAACTCGTAGATAAGTATAAGGGCGAAACCGAAATAAGCAAGGCCGGGGACGACGACGAACTTAACGCTCGTATAACCGAAGCCGAGCAGAGAGCGGCTGCCGCCGAAGAAGACGCGCGCAAAGCCCGTGAAGAGGCAAAGACTTACGAAGAGGCTGCAAAGATTCATCGTGAGGCGGCGGAACGCGCCGAGCAGGCTCGTAAAGACGCCGAGGCCGCATTTATGAGTATGCCTGCGGTTGAAGAAAAACCCGCGGAAGAACCTGCCGAAACCGCAAAATACTTTGACAGACTCAAAGCCGAAACGGCTTCCTACGTAAAGGGCGACAACCTTGAATTCGGTACGCAGAAGGACGTAACCGTGTGCGCTTTGACCGAGGAAGACGGTAAAGTCGTACTCGAACTCAACGTTCCTTACGAAGATCTCGAAGAGAAGGGCTACAACGTTATAAAGGGCAACAAACTGCCTTCGGCATACGAAGTCGGCTCGCAGGAGGATATCGACGAGGCACTCGAACTTATCGAAGAAGCGATGAGTGCAAACGGTATGATGAAATCCGTTCCGCAAGTGGTGTATGCAAGCACCGCCGCGGAAAGAGCGCAAGGCTACGAATACGTTATTCATAACGAAAAGGTCGCCGATGACGTAAACGAGTATTATGCATTGCTCCGTGCCTATACGGGTTCGTTCGCGGACGTCGAAGGTTACGAGGGTGAAGATAAGCCGCTCGTCAAGATGTTCAAGGACGGTAATAACGTTCTCGTCTACATGAATTATTCTGCAGCGGGACTTAAAGCGTCCGAGCCGTACATGGCGGAGCAGGGATATACCTCGGTAGTTACCGTTTCGGATATATCCGACTGTAAGCGCGTTATGGCATATATCGAACAGATGATGAAGGAAAACGGTCTTATCCGTTATCCGCTTATGACCGGCTTTGTCGAAAGCGGCGACGACGACGGTTTTGCTTACGTGTTAAGAGCGTAAAACAAGTTTAAAAACGGGGCGCCGTCGGTGAATGCGGTTTATGCCGCACCACCGACGGCGCACTTAAAAAATAAAAGAGGTTTATAAATGAGCGAAAAGGTAATACTTACCGAAGAGGGCTATCAGCAACTCGAAAAAAGACTCGAGGAACTTAAATTCGTTAAACGTCCCGAGATAACCGAAAGAATTAAAATAGCAAGAGATTTCGGAGATTTATCCGAAAATGCCGAGTACGACGCCGCCAAAAACGAACAGGCGCGTATAGAGGGCGAGATAGTAGAGATCGAGGCTAAACTTAAAGTTGCCGAAATAATCAGAACGGGTGCGGATCAGGGTACTGTTTCCGTAGGAATGAAAGTTACGGTGTTCGACGAAGACGGCGACCCGCAGGAAACCGAATACGAATTAGTGGGAACGACCGAGGCGGACGTTTATAAGAATAAAATTTCAAACGAATCGCCGCTCGGCAAGGCTCTCATAGGACACAGAGAGGGCGAAATCGTTACCGTAGTCGCTCCGTCTTGTTCTTACCCCATTAAAATAATTGCTATAAAGAGGGCGTAACGCCCTTTTTTCAAACGCATTTTCGGTCGCGTTTAACGACCGATAACGGGAGAAAAAATGGATGTAAAAATAACGGGTAAAAGATTAAAAAATACCCTTTCTTACGATTGGATCAAAATGATAGCGTTTGCGGTGGCGGCCATTTTCGTGTGGACGCTTGCCTTTACTACTTTCGCTACGCGCGCAACCGACGGACAACAATTTTATTTTGTCGTTTACGACGACGTATACTTCGATTCCGAAAAGAACGCGGATATGCTTTCCGATATGAAAAAAGACGGTTCGCTTTCTTACGACGTTTTAACTTCTCGGATCAACAACATAACCAAAGCGGGTAATTACGACGCGCTTTATATGCTCAATATCCGGCTTACGACGAAAGAGGGCGACGTTATGATTATGAATTCGGGCAAGTTAAACGCCGAAGCCGGTCCGGCAACGGAAGGCGAGAGTGGCAAAAACTCCGAAGAAAAAAAGAAGACCTCCGCCGAGCGTGTGCTTGAAGGCGGTTACGTGGCAGATTTGCTCCCGTTTATTAGCAGAGCGGCAAATTACGTTAAAAAGTTTACTTCGGACGGAACGGTCGAGGGCGAAATAAGTTCGTCTAAAGTCGAAACCTACTTTTTTAACGAACGCTTAAAAAGCGCGCGGAATTATAAAAAGACGTATAATACCGACGAAAAGAAAAAAGAGGGCGTAAAGGACGAGATAGAGCGGATATCGCGTATTCGGCAGGCCTATTTGCGCGTAACCGCCGCGCTTGAAAAGGCAAAAAATCAGGGCGTTGACTTATACCGTTACTGGGACAAGCCTACAAAGTACGGCAACAACGAAGTAATCGAGCGCACCAAAACCGCTTACGGAATAGATCTGACGGTGCTTTGCAGCGGCGCGACGAATAAAAAGGAATTGGTAAAGAGTTGGTGGCTTGTGGACGAAAATAACAACGCCACGACCGACGGACTTACTTTTTGCGTGCTTAACTGTACCGAGGACGATAAAGATTTGCAGTTCGAGGCTCTTACCGCGCTCGACTACGTAATAAGGAATTACAGTAATTATGCCGACTGAAAAAAGAGGTAAATTTATAACGCTCGAAGGTTGCGAAGGTTCGGGCAAGTCCACGCAATTGCAGTATTTGCGCGAATATTTTGAAAAAACAGGCGAGGACTGTCTGTTTACGCGCGAGCCGGGCGGAACGGCGATTTCGGAAAAAATCCGCGGCATTATTCTGGATAATATGAACGACGAAATGTGCGACGAAACCGAGGTGCTTTTATATGCCGCTTCGCGCGCGCAACTCGTTAAACAGGTTATAATTCCCGCTTTAAATTCGGGTAAGACGGTCGTTTGCGACAGGTATATTCATTCGTCGCTCGCCTATCAGGCTTATGCACGCGGACTCGGTTTCGACTTCGTGTACAAGCTAAACTCTTACGCGGCGGAAAACTGCATGCCCGACGTAACCTTGTTTCTGGACATTCCCCCCGCGCGGGCATTCGCCCGCAAAGGCGGCGCGGATAAGGACGACCGCATAGAGCAGAGCGGACTTAAGTTTCACGAAAAAGTTTACGAGGGCTATCTCGCCCTGGCGAAAAAATTCCCCGATACCTTTATAAGGATAAACGCAGACCAAAGCGCGGAAAAAGTCTTTGAAGATATTTTAAAAGTTATATAATAATGGCAAACCTTTACGAATCGTTGATAAAGAGTACCAACGCGTACAAAATTATATCCGGCGACAAAAAAAGCGGCAATCTTTCGCACGCTTATCTCGTCGTGTGTTCGGATAAGGTCGCGCTTAAAAATTATCTGGTGGAACTCGCTAAAGTCATTCAGTGCGAGGGCGACGAAAACGGAAAATGCCGCGCTTGTCGCTTAATAGAAAAAAACGCTTATGCGGACTGTACTTTTTACCCGCTCGACGGCGATAAAATACTTACCGCAGACGTTGACGACCTCGTTTCCAACGCATACATAAAGCCGCTGGAAAACAAAATAAGATTATTCGTGCTTACATGCGCCGAAAACATGAATGCGAGCGCACAAAACAAAATACTAAAAACGCTTGAAGAACCGCCCAAAGGCGTGTGCATACTTATGGGCGCGACTGCGGATTATGCGCTGTTGCCTACGGTAAAATCGAGGGTAAAACGCATAGATATCCCTCCGCTTTCGGTTTCGGCGTTAAAATCCGCGCTTAAAGAAGAATGTCCCGACGAACAACGCCTCGATGAGGCTATAAGATTGTCGGACGGCAGCGTAAGCGAAACTATAAAGGCGTATAACGGCGAGGGCGCGGCAAACGCCTCGTCGCTTTGCAGAGAAATTCTGACCGACATGCGTTCGTCGAAAGACGTTATAAAGTATGTGCCTAAAGTGGAAAAACAGGATTTAAAGTATTTTATAACGGGCGCGCTTATAGCTATTGAGGAGGCTTTGACTCAAAAGGAAAAGGCGATTTCGTTCAACGCAAATTCGGCTATGACGATAGACGGCATACTTCTTCGCATAGTAGAGGAGAAACATAAATGGCAAAAATTGTAGGAATAAAATTCAAACGTACCGCAAAGTCGTATTATTTCGACCCTAAAGGTCAGGAGTATAAGCGCGGCGCGATTATGATAGTGGAAACCGCGCGCGGCGTGGAATACGGTAAGGTGGTAGTCGAAACCAAGGACGTTCCCGACTCCGAAGTCGTACAGCCGTTAAAACCCGTGATAAGGCTTGCCACGAGCGAGGATCTTAAAAAAATCAAAAAGGACGAAGAACGCGCAGTTGCGGCGATTAAAACCGCTAACGAAAAAGTTGCCGCAAGAGGCATAAAAATGAAGATTATAGACGCGGAATATACCTTTGATAACGGTAAACTCGTGTTCTATTTTACGGCGGCTAACCGCGTGGATTTCAGAGATCTCGTAAAAGACCTGGCTTCGGCGTTTCACAGTCGTATAGAACTTCGTCAGGTGGGTGCCCGCGACGAAACCCGTTTGCTCGGCGGTATCGCTCCTTGCGGCAGGGAAGTTTGTTGCGCTTCCTGTCTGCCCGATTTCAGAAAAGTTACCATTAAAATGGCAAAAACGCAGGGGTTATCGCTTAATCCCGCAAAAATAAGCGGGCTTTGCGGCAGACTTATGTGCTGTCTGGAATACGAAAACGAATATTACAGCGAAACGTATAAAAAAATGCCTAAAGTCGGCAGCGAGGTAGATACGCCCGACGGCAAGGCGATAGTCGTTTCCAACAACATGATAACCTTAAAAGTTACCACCAAAAAGCCCACGGGCGACGGCGGTTTTACTTATAAGGAATACGAACTTGCCGAAATAAAGGTTAAAAAAGCCAATAAGTTGGAAGATATTAAAGACGACGATTCCAAAGAAATGCGCGATTTGGAAAATTAACGAGATTTATCGAAAAATAGCAATCGGCTTAAAATCAATTTACAAAAGAATTAAAAAGTGTTATAATACGGACGACGACGAAATCGTCCGAGAAATAAAAACGGAGGTAGATTATTATGGCATACAAAATTACCGACGCTTGCATCTCTTGCGGTGCTTGCGCAGAAAACTGTCCCGTTGCGGCAATTTCGCAGGGTGATACGCAATACGTTATCGACGCCGATACTTGTATCGGATGCGGCGCTTGCGCGGAAACTTGTCCGGTAGGCGCTCCCGTAGAAGCGGAATAATCTTAAAAGGAGCCGCCGCAATTACTTAATTGCGGCGGCTCTTTTTTGTTCGTTGCCACTATTTTAATAAAAGAGTAGCAAGTGCGGCTGTATTACCGTATCATCGCGAGCGCAAGCGAAATATCCCACGACTTAAGTGAGAAGTATATGCCTCGTCAGTTCTTCGGTGGGATTCTTCACTTCTGTTATTCGGCACTTAACGCTTGTGCGTTAAAACTTTCGTTTTCCGCATTTTTATCAAAAATGCAAGTGCCTTATGAATACCGTCGTTCGCAAACCCTTGCAAGCAAGTTTGCTCGCTCGGCATTGACAGAATGACATGTAAAAAAATACGTCATATTGAGCGCAAGCGAAATATCCCACGACTTAAGTGAGAAGTATATACTTTGTGGAAATTTACAATGACGGCGAAAATGTAAGTTTTTCGTAATAAATCCGATGATAAACGAATTTTAATTATTTATGAAACTTGAAAAAGACGAAACTTTAGACGACCTTTTGTCGGACGGAATGATGATTTATCAAAGCAAAAAGTTGTATCGCTTTACGAGCGACGCGGTTTTGCTTTCTAAATTCGCGGACTATAAAAACGGCGAAATCGTTGCCGATTTATGTTCGGGCGCGGGTATAGTCGGGCTTAATTATTACGTTTTGCATAAGGAAACAAAAAAAATCTGTTCGTTCGAGTTACAAAAGGGCTTGCACGACTTATTCGTTAAAACCGTAAAGTACAACGGACTTGAAAGCGTGATTTTTCCGTATAACACGCCCGTGCAGGAAATCCCGTCCGATTTTAACGGCGAGTTTTCTTTGGTACTGTGCAATCCGCCGTACAAAAAGGAAAATTCGGGCATAATCAACCCCGAGGAGAGCGACGCGCTTGCCAGGCACGAATTAAAAATTACTTTTGCGGAGATAGTGAACGCGGCGGAAAAACTTTTGAAACGCGGCGGAAGATTTTGCGCATGTCAGCGTATAGAGCGATTACCCGAGGTTTTTTCGCTTATGCAAAACGCCAAACTTAACCCGAGCCGATTAAGGCTTATAGCGGGCGGAGCGGATAAAAAACCGTATTTATTTTTAATTGAAGGAGTAAAAGGCGTAAACCGACAGTTTAAAGTCGAGCCTTTGTTGATAAATTGATGTTGTATTTCGTGTCTACGCCGATAGGCAATTTAAAGGATATATCTTTCCGTGCGATAGAGGTTTTGAATTCGGTTGACGTAATAGCCTGCGAAGATACGCGCACCTCGCTTAAACTTTTAAACGCGTATAATATCAAAAAACGCCTTATAGCATATCATAAGTTTAACGAAAAAGAGGAAAGCGCAAAGATTATAGACCTGTTAAAGTCGGGGCAGTCGGTTGCGCTTATTACCGACGCGGGTACGCCGCTCGTTTCCGACCCCGGCAATATTTTAACTCGCGAACTTATGGCTGAGGGAATCGAATTTACCGCCGTTCCCGGGGCGACGGCCTTTACGCCCGCGCTCATACTTTCGGGCATGGACGCGTCGAGATTTTCCTTTATAGGTTTTTTGCCCGAAAAGAAAAAAGACGCCGAAAAATTGCTCGCGCCGTATAAAAATCTGCCGTCTACGCTCATATTCTACAGCGCGCCGCACGACCTTAAAAATACGATTGCGACTTTATACGAGTTTTTGGGCAATCGTCGCGCGGCGGCGGTTAAAGAAATAACCAAACTGCACGAAAAAACTTTTACTTTCAATCTTGCCGACGGCATGGGCGAGGAAACGCCGCGCGGCGAATACGTTATAATAGTCGAAGGAGGCACGGCGGAAGAAAATCCCTTAAACTCGCTTTCGGTAGAGGAGCAGATAGAGGTGTATATAGCCGACGGTTTTTCCAAAATGGACGCGGTGAAAAAAGTCGCCAAAGAGCGCGGTCTTAAAAAGTCGGATATATATAAATATACCATCAACCGTTGACAAAGACCATAAAAGATTGTATAATTGTATCGGTGGATGGTTCCACGGGAGAAGATTATGAAAAAGAGAATTATTGCTGTTTTAACGCTCGCGATGGTCGCGCTTTGCTCGGTTTCGTGCGCAAAAATCCAAAACAAACTCAAAATGCCCAAGGCTGCCGACGGTAATCCTACCGCGAACGCTCATTTCGAGTTCACTTTGACCGAGGACGGCAGCGGTTACGAAATAGCGCGTAAAAAGGGCGACGTTTTGCCTATGATAGTTACTTTGCCCTCGACTTATAACGGAAAACCGATAGTCGCGGTTGCCAAATCGGGTTTTATCTCCGACGCGAATATTTCGCAGGTTATAATCCCGGCAAGTATTAAAAAAGTGGGCGACTACGCTTTTAAGTCCTGTAAAAATTTAGGCTCGGTTACTTTCGGCTACAACGCCACCACCGAAAACGGCGCTTATAAGGAAAGTCAGGTTATCGGCGCGTATGCGTTCGACGGTTGTTCTTTGTTAAAAACCGTAAACGCGGCTTGCGTTACCAAAATAGGCACTGACGCATTTAGGGGTTGCTCATCTTCGCTTACCTATAAAAACCTTGCCGACGGCGTTAAGGCGTGATTATGGATTACGATTTTTACGCATATCTTTTAAGAATGAAATATATTCGCCGGTGGGCGCTTATGCGTTGCACTTCGGACGAAAATATAATGGAGCACAGTTGGGAAGTGGCAATTATCGCTCACGCCCTCGCGCTTATCAAAAACGAAAAATTCGGCGGCAGCGTCGACGAATATAAAACGCTGTGCCTTGCCGTATATCACGAAACGAGCGAGGTCGTTACCGGCGATTTACCCACGCCCATAAAGTATTTCAACGACGATATCAAAACGGCATATAAAAGTTTAGAGGCGCTTTCTTGTCAAAAACTCGTATCGAAATTGCCCGAGGAATTACGGGCTAAATACGAAACCTTCGTTTCGGGCGATACAAAAAGCGAGGAATATAAACTTATGAAAGCCGCCGACCGTATCTGCGCGTATATAAAGTGCGTTGAGGAATTAAAGGTCGGTAACCGTGAGTTCGTAAAAGCAAAAGAGAGTATCGGCGCGGATATTTTCGCGATAGACGATCCCGCCGTACAATATTTTTGCAAGTATATTTTACCCACCTTTGAAAAGTCTTTGGACGAATTAGAAGAGATAGGCAACTAAATTAAAATTTTAAAAGGCGGGCGGAGCCGAGACGGCTCCGCCCGCCTTGCCGGCAAGGTGGTATTGCACCGGTTCTCCGCCCTCCTCGGGGAAGAACCATACGTACATTGTCGTAGTTATCATAAACCATATAGGTATCGTGCATATTATCCCCTTCGAGTTGCCGGGTCAGAATGGTATTACCGGATTTATCCTTGAATTCATAACTGATGTGGCCATCCTCATCCG
>ENA-UERK01002695-UERK01002695.1-human-gut-metagenome-genome-assembly--contig:-NODE-2695-length-11431-cov-3.831513_pt1 | contig 11431 bp, 10 predicted proteins | sample MGYA00242957_ERZ507957 | MGnify/ENA primary metagenome ERZ507957 (study PRJEB26167, sample SAMN06115538) | human gut metagenome | host: Homo sapiens | place: China:Heilongjiang | collected 2015-11-06... | reverse complement strand
GGCATGCTCCCTCGTAACGGCGGCGTTTACACTCTTACGATGAAGGTAAAAATCAAAACCCGCCGATAAAGAGATTCACTCTTTATCGGCGGGTTTTATAAACGACGAAAGGTTGTTTCTTTCGGGGTGGAGTATCGCTCCTAAAATATTGTCTTTAACGGCGGGTACTTCTTTTTGCAGCGCTTTTATAGTATCTTTGATAAATTGCCTTTGCGTGTGCTTGTCTGCGGGGCAGGGGTTGTGAATAATCGGTTTGTCTTTGGCAAAGCCGATTATTTCTTTTTCGGTAATATAAATCATCGGGCGGATAACCGTCAACCCCACTCTTTCGAGCCTCGTTACGGGCGCGAATGCGGAGAGTCTGCCTTCGTAGAAAAGCGAGAGTAAAAACGTTTCCGCTAAGTCGTCGGAATGATGCCCCAGCGCGACTTTGTTGCAGCCGCGGTTTTTAGCCGCGGAATTGAGCGCGCCGCGGCGCATGTTCGCGCAGAGCGAGCAGGGGTTGGGTTCTTTTCTCACGTCAAAGACGATTTCGCCTATTCTCGTTTCTTCGACGAAGTACTCTACGCCGAGTTTTTCGCAAAGATTTTTTACGGCCCGAACTTCTTTTTCGTCGAGCCCCAGCCCCATATCTACCGAAATCGCGATAACGTCGTATTTTTTCGGATAAAATCTTCTCATCGCGGCGAGAATATAAAGCAACGTCAGGCTGTCTTTGCCGCCCGAAAGCCCTACGGCGATTTTGTCGCCCTCTTCTATCATATTGTAATCTTCCGCGGCTCTTCTCGCCTTCGATAACAGTTTTTGTAATTCCATATTAACCTTTTGACACAGACGAATTTTTTTGCTATACTTTACGTACATAGAGTATATACGTAAACCGTTAAAATTTCAAGCGTTTTCGGAGGTATTCTTAAATGGAAGAAAAAAAAGACGAACAAACGCAGGTCGAAAACGCTTCGTCGCAAGAAGTCGATCTCGCCTATAAAAACGGCAGGGACAGGGTTAAAAGCGGAGTGCTCGGCTTTTTCATCGGGCTTGCCGTTATAGTGCCGGGCGTAAGCGGTTCGGCGGTCGCGATAATTTTCGGGCTGTACGAAAAATTCCTGTACGCGCTCGGCAATATCCTCAAAAAATTCAAGAAGTGCTTTTTGTTTTTGTTACCGATACTCGTCGGCGGTATTTTCGGTTTCGTCGGCGGATTTTTCGGGGTAAAAAAACTTATCGATATTCTGCCTTTTGCGATAGTCGCGCTTTTCGGCGGACTTATGCTCGGCGCGTATCCGGCGGTTGCAGACCGTATTAAAGGCGAAAAAATAAACGCGCCGCGAATAATTCTGTTTATACTCGGCTTGCTGATCCCGATAGCGGCTTCGCTCGTTTCGGTGTTCGTATACGGCGGAAACAAATCGCTCGATAACCTTTCTGTTTGGCATTATCTTTTGTTTTTGCTGCTCGGTTATCTCGTGGCGATAACGCAGATCGTGCCGGGGCTTTCGGCTACCGCTCTGTTGATGGTTTTCGGCTATTTCAAATCGATAATGTATTCCGTAAGCCTTACTTACTGGAAATCGAATCCGCAGGTGTTTATCGTGTACGTTTGCCTCGTAGTCGGTTTCGCAGTCGGTCTGGTTACCGTTTCGAAACTTATGTCTAACGTACTCGAACGGCATAAAACGCCGTCGTTTTTCTGTATTTGCGGCTTGTCGCTCGGCGCGGCGGTAACGATGTTTTTCAATCCCGATATATACAAAGTGTATACGGATTGGGCAAGTAAGGGATTAAGTGTGTGGGAACTCGTACTGGGCGTAGTCTTGTTTATCGGCGGAATATTCGCCGCGTACGCTCTCGTTAAAACAGAAAGAAGAAAAAATTCTATTCCGTCTTGACATTTCGGGCGGTTTGTAATAAAATATATACGGAGGGACGTATTATGGAAAAGAAATTTTACGTTGCAATCAGCAGACAATTCGGTTCGGGCGGCGCGGAAACCGCCGCTAAACTCGCTCAAAGGTTAGGTATTCCTTGCTACGATAAATCTATCGCGGAAATGACGGCGGTAGTTACGGGCTTCGATAAAGACGTAATCCACGGTAGCGAAGACAAAGCCACCAACGCTTTCTGGTACGGCGGATTTTTAAGCGGAGATTCTCTTTCGCTCTACGATAAAATTTATATCGGTCAGGCTCAGGTCATAAAAGACCTTTCTAAAAAGGGGTCTTGCGTATTCGTCGGCAGATGCGCCGCGAAAATTCTCGAAAACGCGGAAAACCTCATAAAGGTTTTCGTATGCGCTCCTATGGCGCAGAGAATAGAGAGGGTTGCCAAAGGTTATTCGATAACCCCTGCGGAAGCCGAAAAACTTATCAGACGCAACGACAGAGCCCGCGCGGCTTATTATAAAAAATACGCAGATACCGAATGGGGCAAAATCGACAATTACGATTTCGTCGTGAATACCCGCGTAGGCACCGACAAGTCGGCGGACATTATCGCCGACTACGTCAAAGAAATAATAAAATAAAAAATAAAGACTTTTACTTCGGAATATGCTTGAAAAATACGCTTTGGCAATAAATAAAATAAGGCGGATAGACGATCTTAAAGACGAACTTCGCTCGCTGAAAGGGGAAGACGGGAAACTGTCTTCTTCCGCTATGGTGTACCGTAAAAAGAACGACTGGCGAGAAAAGGCGGGTAACGACGACGCGATTTCGCGTATAAACGAGCGCAGAACTACGGTTTCCAAACGAGAGGCGCTCGTAAAAGCCGAAATAAAGTCTTTAAGAAACGAAGTTTACGATCTTTTATCCGAATGTTTTGCCGAGGCGAAAAGCGAAGAGCATCGCGCCAAGGTACGCGAGGCGTGTATCTACGCTTCGGACGGCAGATACGTTATATCGGAAGTCGGTAAAACTCCGTCGTCGTTCGGCAAGTGCGTAATAGTAGGTAAGAGATATACTTCCGACGAGAGCAAAGACGGAAGAGTGGAAAAACTCGTCAGGGGCGGTGTAAAAAACACGTCGGGCAGATTTCTGATTTTCCCCGAAGTAGTCGTTTACGCCTACGACAAATATAAGACCGAAGGCGAATACGTCGCCACTTACGAAAAATTCAGTCGCGGCGGCAAAATCGTTGCCGAAACGCCGATTAAAGAAATAAAGAAAATCGAAGATTTCACGTTTGACGCACCGCCCGAAGAATATCGGGCGGCAAATTCCGAGGGCTTTTACGAAGAAGCCGAGCCGACCGAAAATTACGACTACGGGGCTTCGGGCGAAAAAACGGAATACGATTATAACGCCAAGCCCGCTATGGAAACGACCGACGTAAAACCCGACGCGACCGAACCCGAAACGAAAAAGAGCGAGCCGATCGTTGTGCCGACGCAAAAAGCGGACGACAGAACGAACGAAACTCTCGAGGCGGTCAAAGAAAAATTCGTAAACCGCTCGTCGCTCGTCGCGCTTTTATTCGCCGTAGTCTGGGCGGGGTTTTTCCTGTGGGCTACGCTTATCGGCGTCGATAAAGAAACTTTTCGGGAAACGCCCGTTAAATTCGCCGTCGTCTATTTCGGAATAGTCGTGGCGTCTACGATTGCCGCAAAGGGTAAAAACGAAGTTTTCGCATTGTTTTCGCTCTACGGCGGGGCGTTGTCGGCGTTTTGTCTTGCGGCAAGCAAAAATCCGCTCGTTGCGCTTCCTTTGCCCGTCGCGATGTTCGTCGGCGGACTTATATCCACGTTTATATCGGCTACGGCAAAAAATAAAGCGGCGAACGCCGATACCGTCGCGCTTCTCGAAAAAGTCGCGTTCGGAGTGTGGGCGGCGCTTCTTGCCCGTAGTTTATTCGGACAAGACGGTTTCGGCTTGTTCTACGCCTGCGCGGATTCCGCAGTCGGCGCGATTGCCGTTTCGTGCGCGGCTTTGCTTTTCAAGGCTAAAGACCCCGCCGCGAAACGCGCTCTTAAAAGTTACTCGATCGGGGCGGCGGCGTACGCTTTGGTTGCCGCTTTCGCGTTTGGGGCGGAAATATGCGTTATAATCGCGGTCGGCGCGTGCGCGTTAATCGCCGCGGTTGCGGTTTTATTCGGTAACGACGATGTATAAGGCGATTATAAGCGATTACGACGGAACGCTCGCCTCCAAAGAAACGGGCGTTTGCGAAAGGAATAAAAAGGCGATAACCGAACTCGTAAGCAAGGGTTTTCGTTTTGCCCTTTGTACGGGCAGAATGACCGCGTCGGCAATGCGGATTATAGAAAATCTGCCGATAAGACCGCTCGTGGGCTCGTATAACGGAAGCGAAATAACCGATTCCGCCACCGGCGAAAAACTTTATTCGAAAGCCTTGACCGCCGAAGAAACGTTGCCTCTTATAGATTTTGCCGAAGAGTGCGGGGCGAATTATCAATTATATAATGATACGGGCGTATTCCCCGCCTACGAAAGTGCGGCGACCAGAATGTACTCCGAAGTGTGCGGTTGTCCTTCGACGCCGATTGCAGACCTTCGGGAATTTTTGATAAAAGAACTCAAAACAACTCCGAAATTTATGATAATCGACGAACGCGCCGACGAGATTCTGCCCGTTGCGGTAAAAAAGTTCGCCGATAAATACGAAATCGCCAGGTGCTACGACGGAATGATAGATTTTACGCCTAAAGGAGTAAATAAGGGGTCGGTGGTCAAGGCTCTCTCCGATATATGGAAGATTGCGGCAGACGAGATAATCGCGATTGGCGACGAATGTAACGATATACCTATGCTTAAAGCGGCGGGGCTCGGCGTCGCCACGCTTAACGCTGGCGAAACGGTGAAGAAAAACGCCGGTTACGTTACTGCGGTCGATTGCGGCAAAGGAGCGGTCGCCGAAGTTATAGAGAGGTTTATTTTATGAGAATAAGGCTCAACGAAGATAAAGAGGTCGTTAAAACCGTTGCCGAAGGGTTGAAGGCGAAAGGCGGTTATTGTCCGTGCAGAGTGGGCAAACGCCCCGAATATAAATGTATGTGCGAGGAATTCCGTTCGCAGATAGCCGATCCGGATTTCGAAGGCTATTGCCATTGCATGTTATATTACAAAAGCAAAGATTGATAAGGGATATATCATATCACTTGGGTATACTCTGCTCTACACAGAGTCGGCCATATCCTGCTGCCACATCCGGATAATCTGTGATCCCCGGCAGCGGTTTGGCACCGCGCATCAGATATGCCTTTCCCTTTTCGCCATACAATTCCACATCATTGCCACGAACAATTCCCCACTCCATTAATAATGCCGCTGCGCCTGTCACAAATGGGGCGGCAATCGACGTACCCGTACGTCTCGCATATCCCCCGCCGGGAGCAGCCGTCAGGATATCTACACCCGGAGCTACAAGTGTCGGTGCAGCCTGCCCGGAAGCTGTAAATCCTCTCCCCGAAAATGTGGCAACTGCCATCGTATCTACCTGATACGCCCCCACAGAAACAATACGATCTGCTGTTGCAGGAATTGTCAACGTGGTATTCGTGACTGGCATTAAAAATCCGGTCTGACTGCCGCTTGCCTCTATCCCGGACATCCACAAATTACATACTCCCTCTCGAATCTCTCTCGGATACAGAGCAATGCTCCATATACCGGCAGGCAGGGTAACTCCCTCCCCGGCAGTCCATTCCATATATATTTCCTGTGAAATCGTATACGGTGTCGGCGTGCCATGTACAATAGATAATGTACTGCCACCACCTAACATATACCGCACACCGGTACCTTCCTCCGGCATCCGGAACTGCTCCCCGGATGGTGAAACCACATATAATTCCAAACGATCGACATAGGATTTCCACAATTGAATCGTAAGTGCTCTCTCTCCTTCTGCTAAAGCAAATTCTACTTCTGTAGAATTATCTGAATTTATTCTTGAACCATCGAACCCTCCATTTCCGTATATCCGGAAATCCCCCTTGGGCAGCGTCACCTGTGTGTGGTGCCTTGCATTTCCCTCATTACCTGCTGCCACAACGATCATATTTTTCCAAACACCATTCAATTCAGAAATATAATTTTCAAACAAAGATTGACCGTCGTGAGGGCCATAATTATTGCCAAAACTTAAGTTGACTGCGATCGGCTGCTGCAGTCTGATCGCCTTACGCAAAACATAATCTAAGCCCTCCATCACTTCTGTCGTTCTCGGAAATCCATCATCCCTTCCGGCCAGTTTTACGATGATCAGATCACTTTCTGTAGCTATGCCGCGATTCCGCCGACTGACAGAGCCTCTTCCATTCCCCGCCGCCACACCTGCCACTGCCGTTCCATGTCCCAGTGTACGATCATCAACAGCCACGATCTCCCGTCGGCTTTCTTCCGGCATCCGCAATGCTTCATCAAAGTCCTCGGCTGTATATTCTACTCCGATCGAAAATCCTTCCGGGGCGCGCCCTTCCTGCTCCCCGGATTGATCCCAGCAAAATGCGATCCGGCTCGTTCCATCGTCGCGGATAAAATCCGGATGGCTATAATCAATTCCTGAATCAATAATACCGACCAGCACACCTTTTCCCTGCAATCCCTCCACATTTTGATCCGGTAATGTCGCCGATGACAGACAGGAAACACTCCGTCCCTGCTCCAGATCAAAATAAAGACGTTTTGGCAGCTCGATATATTCTACCTCAGGAAGGGCGCGTAATGTCTCAAGCTGTCCATCCGGGATCGTAACCACGCCATATTCATTAAATAGTTCTACAGTTGTAGCCCCCGGGATCTCCCGTTCTACGCTTTGCGCCAATGCCCCTTCATAACGTACGATAACAGTCTGCATAACCCATTCCTCCTTTTACCTTACCTTATGTGCGTTGGCATCGCTAGGGACGATCCAAAAACTGCATTGAAACAATATCAGACATCGATATAATGCGTTCATCCGCCAGCACAAGCTGTCGTTCATATTCTTTTATCTTTTTTACGGTGCTCTGTACGGTTACATATTTGCCGCCTTCTTTTCTGTCATCCGGGACAAAATACGTTAGCGAGATCCACGGCTGCTCTGCAAAGCGTTCTAACAGCTCGTGATACCGCTCATTGAGCAGTCTGGTGCTCTCCTCATCCATTTCGTGCCGTCTGTCTGTCAGCCGCGCTGTTTCCTGTATCGCCTCTTCATGTCCGGTCAATGCGGCAAACGGCGAAAACTGTGCAGCACGGTTGTCGACCGACATTGGCAGATGATTGGCAGATACCGGATGCTCTTGATACAAAATATCGCCATATTTTTGCATAACCTGCTCTTCGATCGTCGCTGCAAATTCCTGCGAAAATTCATTTTGTGCTAAAAGGTCAAGCACGATGTCCTCCAATCTGGCGGTTTCGGTCCTTTGCCGTTGCCCCCTCCTCAAAATTCATTCCACGCAATACTGCATTCTTGCCATATTTCTTCTTGATCTTAAGCAATGCTTCCTGCATATTACGTTCTTTTTGTTTGGCTTCTGAGTCCTGCTGCTGTTTGACTTCCTGCGCCTCATAATCCTCAAACAAACTCATCTGTATGCATTCCTGTTTGGGGATATCTGCCTCATCAATTACCTTTGCTGCAACGACCGTAATACGACGAACCAGCAGCTTCGGATCTACGATCCGGTCATACAGACCGCTCACAGCCTCCATGATCTCCCGGGTTGAAGAAGTCTTCTGCGGCAGATTAACAGTGCCATGAGCATGTTTGGGCACTTTGCGGCCATATCGATCTGTTGTCACACTACCGCCGTACTTTATCTTCTGATCACGCAGATTATCAATATCATATCCTATCGTTAATACCATCTGATCGGTCACCAGACGCTTATCTACAAGCTCCAGCACGAGCAGATCCGTCATCTCCCGCACCACTAGCTTTGCCTTGTCAAAATCATACGGTTCCTGCAAAACCTGTCCCGAACTGATACTGTTTGTCGATGGCTTATACGCCTTTACCTGTGCGATCGTACACGGTTCATATCCCCACGCATGATCGATCAACAGCTCTGCATTGACTCCAAACATTTTGTATAATAAATCTTCGTTATAATAGTCTGTCCCCTTGCCTAATGAACACCTCGCAATATCTCCCATCGTATACAGGCCTTCCGCAGCCAGTTTCTTCGCATAACCGGCGCCGACGCGCCAAAAATCCGTGATCGGCTGATGCGACCACAACAACTTACGATACGAGATTTCATCCAGACTGGCGATCCGCACCCCATTCTCATCCGGAATGATATGTTTTGCCAAAATATCCATTGCGATCTTGCACAGATACATATTCGTTCCAATCCCTGCCGTTGCTGTAATCCCGGTGTTCTCCAATACATCTTGGATCATTTGCTGTGCAAGCTGTCTCGGTGTCTTTTGATACGTTTTCAAATAATGTGTTACATCCATAAAAACTTCATCAATGGAATATACATGTATATCTTCCGGGGCTACATATTTTAAATATATCTGATAAATTTTGGTACTGTATTCTAAATAATATGCCATTCGCGGAGGCGCCACAATGTAATCCAGTTCTAATTCCGGTGACTCACGAAGTTCCTCTGCCTGTGCAGATTTCCCGGTAAACTTATGACCCGGTGCCTGCCTTCTGCGCAAGGCATTCACCTCTTTGACGCGCTGCACCACTTCAAATAATCTGGCTCTGCCGGAAATGCCATGTGCTTTTAATGGCGGTGACACCGCAAGACAGATTGTCTTCTCTGTACGGCTCTTGTCAGCCACAACAAGATTGGTAGTCAATGGATTTAGTCCTCTCTCGACACATTCCACAGATGCATAAAAGGACTTAAGATCAATTGCAATATACGTTCGTTTTGCCGCCATACCAAGCACCTCCGTTCCATTTCTCATTCTTGTTTATTGTAGCAGAAATTCCAATAAATGCACACTTTTTTGTCCTGCCACACTTCAATCTTCTGGATCATTTCCTCTAAGAGAATTCTCCGCAGTTCTTCCCTCTCCCACATAGTCCCATCGGTCCCCGGTGCGTGTGATAACGCGTCTGCCTCCGTTCCGACCCCCAAGATCATACGAGCCCAACCGCAAAAATCCGGATCATCTTTATATTCTTTACATAACTGCTCTCCACATAGTTGTAATAGGGTTTGAATATCGATTCGCTCGCTTTCTCCCTCACCGCAATGACGACAGCAAAGCATTTCGGGATGTCTCCGTCTGCGCACTAGAGCCCGTTGACAATGACCGCATTTCGTAATTCCATGGAAGATATGACGTTTCTTTGACGTTGTGGAATACTGACGCCCGGCAACTGCATGAAACAATTCTTCGGATACGATCGGCTCATGTCCGTTTTTACGGACACAATACTGTTCTTTTGGCACAACGACCGTGCGTCGGATCTGGTCAATATGATTTTCATAACGATGCCATACATGACAACCGGTGTAAACCGGATTATGCACAAGATACCATACTCTTGCAGCCTCCATACCTACTATTTTCCCCGCATTTTTGTAAGTCATTCCCTCCGCGATCTGCTCAAATAAAAACCGAAGGACTTTTGCTTCCTCCGGTTGTATTTTTAAGATTCCGTTTACTTTTCGATATCCATATGGCACTTTAGCGGACACATAATCCCCTCACTCGTTTTTACCCCAAAGTGCACCTTTTACTTTCCTGGAAATATCATGACAATAATATTCATAAAACAGTTCTCGAAAGGAAATGTCCAGTCCTCCACAAAATCCGGCGGACTTATAGTCATCACTATCATATCCGTCTCCTAATGAAACCAATCGTACCTGATATTCCGGCATTACCTGTTCACGCAGTCTTGCCAATACTAAATATTCTCTGGATAAACGAGAAAAATCCTTGACCACTAGCACTTTCACACGTCCCATCAACACTGCTGCCAACAACCTTTCATATGCGGGCCGTCGTTGTGTCATTCCACTGTACCCCTCGTCTTTATATTCAATTATCGTATATTTATTCGTTGGATTGCATTTATTATCTGTCAAATAACTTTTTTGTGGAACATTTTCCTCTTCCTGTAGAAATTGTTGGTCATGCATCCAATTTAAGATCATTTTTTTCTGATGCTCAATACTGCATTCTTTTGAACCGGTTCGATCCTGTTTAGAAATGCGCAAATACATCGCAATCTGTCTGTCTCCTGCATCCAAATTTTCCATCTCTATTCATCCATATACGGCAGCTCGATCATGACGGTTACACTCGTACCATGCTGAATGTCCGTTTCTACATCAATACTGCCCCGCATCATTTTTACTATACTATTCACGATTTTTAATCCTAGACCACATCCCGGAATATGCGCCTTTTTCACACGTTCCGAGCGGCAGAACGGTTCGTACAGATATTCCATAAATTCAGGCTCTATCCCCATTCCGTTATCCTTTACTTCCATAACGTAACAGGATTTCCCATCCTGTGCAGCACGTTCTGTCAGGGTAACAGTGATCATTCCCTGCTCCGGGGTGAATTTCACGCTATTCTCCATCAGATACTGCAATATCTGCTGTATTCTTCCCCTGTCACCAACAACTTTTTTATGTACCAGTCCGTCACTTATGATCTTGACCTGCTGTCGTTTCGCCGTACTTTCCGGCTGTAATTGTGCAGCAACATATTCTATCATTTCTGTCATATCAAACAATTGATCTGCCAATGTTACTTTGCCGAGTTCGATCTGGCTCATATCCAATACTTTGTCCAATATATTCAATAAGTCATCGCCGTAGTCTGCAATCTTTTCCAGATATTGTTCCAGTTTATCCGGTTCCTCCAAATGAATATACATAAGAGATAACATCCCCGCTATTGCATTCATAGGCGTCCTGATTTCGTGGGAAATATTCGCATATAATTCACTTTTGAAACGTTCTGTCAACATCTGCTTGGAAATATCATTGACGATGCAGGCACAGTATCCAAGGCCTGCAGAAAAACATTGCACACGAATATATCTGCCATATTCTTCTGAAATATCCTCTATCTCACTTTTATGATTTTCATACGCTGCATTATAAAATATACGCAGCCACCGCGGATTCATATTTTGAAATAGCATAGGACACTGTTCTTCTATTGTTCGTCCCTCTTCAACACGAACCAGATTCATCAAAGCTTGATTGAAAAATACCGGAGTATATGAGAAAGGCTTTCCACCTTCATCCAGATCAACACGGACAATGCAGAAAGCCTGACTGCTGTTGGCAAAAATATTAATATCAAATTCTTGCACTGAGTGTCCTCCTTTATTGATCCATGTATTAATGATCATCTATTTCATTAGGATACTCTGTGACAAGGATAAAGTCAACAACCCGTTGCAAATAATCCATTTTATTCGACATTTTTCAACGCTTCGTCCATTGGGATCTTCTTTATCTTATGATATTGTGTCGCTGCAACAACTGCAT
>ENA-UERK01002687-UERK01002687.1-human-gut-metagenome-genome-assembly--contig:-NODE-2687-length-11456-cov-6.445206_pt1 | contig 11456 bp, 8 predicted proteins | sample MGYA00242957_ERZ507957 | MGnify/ENA primary metagenome ERZ507957 (study PRJEB26167, sample SAMN06115538) | human gut metagenome | host: Homo sapiens | place: China:Heilongjiang | collected 2015-11-06... | reverse complement strand
CCTTATTACAGCACCATCAGCCGCGAGAGCATCGTGAAACGCATCAAGCGCTATGCTGGCGAGACCTACTCGTTTGAAGACTTTGTGAAGAACGACAAGCGCGAGGCTGGCAACGTGACACGCAGCACAGGCAGGAGCGGCAGCGTGGGCAACGTAAACAGCGGCATGCACCAGCACGCGCCCGTGATACACAGAGGGAACCCGCTGAACATGTCAAAGGTAAGGAAGCATCGCTAAGAGTGGAGATATTCGACAAAAATGTGTAATTTTGCAAAAGCATGAACAGATGAACAGACACAAGATAAGCTGCTTCGGTCTGGCTCTTGCCCTGCTGGGCTTGGTGGCCTGTTCCGACGACGGCGAACAGCAATATAAGGATGCCAGGCACACGCCCATGACATTCACGGTGACGCACCCAAGCCAGACGCGTGCCACAGCAACCGACTTTGAGAACGGCGACCGCATAGGCCTGTATGTGGCACAAGCCGATGCACCGCTGGAGATAGGCGGCAACCTGGTGAACAACGAGGCGCTGACCCACAACGGCAGCAGTTGGACCGCCGCACACACCCTCTATTGGGACGACGGCACCTACAACGCCTATGCCTACTATCCCTACATGCAGGGTGTGAGCAGCATCGACGACCAGCCCTTCAGTGTGGCCACTGACCAGAGCACGGCCAAAACAGAAACAACGCCCGGCGGCTACGAGGCCAGCGACCTGCTTTTTGCCACCACCAAGGGCATAAAGGCATCGGCATCGCCAATAAACCTTACCTTCAAGCACATAATGAGCAAGATAAAGATAAGGCTCATTAAGGGCGAGGACTTTGAGGGCGAGATGCCAGCAACAGCTGATGTCTACATCCACAACACCGTGCCGACAGCCACCGTAGACCTTCAGGCAGGCGTGGCAACACGCTATGTCAAAGGCACGCGCCAAACCATAAAGGCGCAACAGGAAGGAGCCTACTCCTACTCGGCCATCGTCGTGCCGCAGCGTGTAGAAAACCGCCAGCCGCTTGTAGAGGTGGTGATGAAGGGCGTGAGCTACATGTATGAGAGCAAGTTTGTGTTCAAGCCCGGCGTGGAGCATCTCGTAAACCTCGTCATAACCAACAATCCCGACAAGATAAAGATTGAAATTGGCGGCGAGGTTGAAAACTGGAAATAAACAGGTGGCTAACGTTATGCCTTCTTAAGGATCATAGCAAGCCTTCTTGAGGCTTATAGCAAACCTTCTTGAAGCTTATAGCAAACCTTCTCAAAGCTTATATCAAGCCTTCTTCAGGCTCATATCGGCCTTCTTGAGGCATAACGCTTAGCCCCTGTTTAACAGACATTGAATGAAGAAAAGAATTTACATATTGTCAGCCCTTGTGCTGATTCTCTCCATCTGGGCAGTGGCTTTACGGCTGCTGCCCTTTGGAGGTTATAAGAACGTTGCTTCAGAAACGAGCTACGGCGTGAGCGAAGGCATGCAGCTGGTGGAGCAGACCACACCACAGGGCGAACGCCAATGGATGGTGGAGGATGCCGACGGCAACATTCTGTTCCGCATACCGCTACGCGGATGTCTCTTGGACACGCGCTTCCGCGAGGGCCGTCTGGCGTTCCGCGAGGTGGCAACAGGACGCGAAGGTTTCATTGACAGTCATGGCATGGTGACCTTCGAAAATAAGGCTGATGACGTAAAGACAGGAATGGGGGCCGTGCCTGAAGACCGTGCGGCAAGCATGGACAACGCGCAAGGAGGAACCGCGGGCAACGAGGCAAGCACGCAAGCGGGCACAACGCCGTCATTGTCGGCTGCCCACGCCGGGGCGCATGGAGGCCAGCCCTTGCCTGCTGCCGACATAAGAAGGATGGCGAAAGGCAGTCCGTTCTACGCCGAGGCAGCAAAAATCTTGAAGGGACATCTCACCGAGACCGATGCCGCGAGCAGGCGACAGATCCTCAACTACTGTGAGCATCTACGCACGGCATACACCTCCAAGGACATCGACTTCCTGCGTCAGGTGTTCAGCGACAACGCCCTGATAATTGTCGGCAACGTGGTGAAGACATCGAAGGAGACGGGGCGCGTGTCGGCAGACAGCCGCGTGAGCTACGCCCTCCACACCAAGCGCGACTATCTGGCCCGCCTAACCAAGGTGTTTGCTGCAAACAGGCAGGTCGACGTGCGCTTCTCCGACTTTCACATCATGCGACATCCAACGAAAGACGGCATCTATGGCGTGTCCTTGCGCCAACGCTACCACAGCGACCGCTATGCCGACGACGGATACCTGTTCCTGCTGTGGGACTTCCGCAACGCCTCCATGCCGCTCATCCATGTACGCACATGGCAACCGTCGGCCACGGTGGAGGGGAGCGACGGCGTGATCGACATTTCCGATTTTAATCTTGAATGAAAGATATGAAAACAAACTGGGGACTGAACAGGACAGAACGTCCGACAACGGCTCTGCACAGGCTCATCATCATGATTATGTGCCTCTGCGCCATGCCGTGCGAAACGTTGCGTGCCGCAACACCGGCAGACAGCACCTTCACGGTGGAGAGTTTCCGCAAACTGCCCACCGACGTGAGCGCGTTCATCGATGCCGTGCGCGACCTTAACGGCGAGGCATGCGCCCTTATAAAGGTTGTTGGACCATCCGACTTTGCATTCTCCTCGCCCCTCGGCATCGTGAAACGTAGCGACCAGGTGGGCGAGATATGGCTCTATCTGCCTAAAGGCACGAAGCAGATAACCATAAAGCATCCGAAATGGGGCGTGCTGCGCAATTGGCAGTTGGGCATGAAGCTGGAGAGCCGCATGACCTACGAGCTGCGCCTGCGCACACCTCTGGCAGCCGTTGTGGAGAAGCACGACACGATAGTGTACACGCAAACGGTGGTGGACACGGTGAAGGTGGTGCCACAACGTCGCGTGGTGCCGGTACATGGCTATGCCCTGCTCACAGCCTCGCTACACACCGACGGCCCCTCGTGGGGCGTGATGCTGGCCGTGATGCGTAAGGTGGGCGCCTACCTGCATGTAAGCACCAACCTACATTCAGCACAAAGCACCACGGGCAGCTGCCTGCGCGACGGCACGCTGACCGACGGCACGCTGACCGATGGTTCGCTGACCGACGGTTCGCGCAAACCTTATTTTACAGGACGCACGCAGAACGCCGCCTATAGCATGACGGCGGGTCTGATACACCGCGTGGGCAACCACATCGACATCTTCGAGGGCGTGGGCTATGCACGCAAGACCACAGCATGGCAACTGACCGACAGCGAAGGCGGCGGCTGGCTGCGCAACGAGGGCCTGTCACACAAAGGGGTGAGCGGCGAGCTGGGTGTGATAGCGACAATAGGCAAGCTGAGCATCAGTGCCTCGGCCCTGACCATCGGCGGCAAGCAATGGCAAGGCTGCATAGGCGTGGGTATACGCTTGGGCAAGGCCAAGGTGGTGATGAAACCTTATAAACAGCGGTAGGATGATGAAGACAGGCAACATTGAAAATATAGGAACATGGCTGGGGGCGGCTCTCACGGCTGGGTTGTGTGTGCTGGGCCTGGCATCGTGCAGCAGCGACAAGCCCGACAACTTTGAGCCTCAGCTCCAGACCTTGGAGGCCATAGACATTACGCGTAACGAGGCAACGATGGTGGGGCAATGTCACACCACAGGGTCTACGGAAATGCCCCAACTGTGGTTCTGCTACGGAGATGATCCGTCCATGAGCCAAAAGACAGCGGTGCTGACCCCTGCCGACAACAACGGGGGCAAGCCCGACGGCACAGTGGTCTATCGTCTGAACCAACTGACGCCCAGCACCACCTATTATTATAAGCTACAGGGCGGCAGCGGCAACATTGTGCTGTCGGGCGAACAGCTGAGCTTTACCACACAACCCAACGCGAAACCGACGGCGGGCGAGGTGACGGTGCTGGGCATCAGTCCGCTGAGCGCCATCGTGAGCTACAGCATCAGCGAAACAGGCGGCGACCCCATAACGGAAAGCGGATGCTACCTGTCTCGACAAGACGGGGGAACAATGGGCGACGCAACAACAAGCACTGGCTCAACAAAGAGCGGCTCAACGAGCAATGGCTTCGTGAGCACCGGCTCCGGCAACACCATCAAGCTGGTGCAGACCGGCGATGCCGACGACAACGGCATGTTCCGTCTGCGCATAGGCGGATTGCAGCCCGAAGTGGCTTACAGCATACGTCCCTTTGCTGCAAACAAGAACGGCGAGGATGTGGGCGAAGCAGTTTCCTTCGTCACAACATCGACATCAATAATAAACGATGCGGGACAGCTGACCGAGCTTGTTGGCGACGACAAGTACAGATTCACCACCTTGTCTATTGCGGGGTTCTTGAACGGCGATGACCTGCGCACGCTGCGCGACATGGCAGGATGCGACAACGAAGGCAAAGCCACCGCAGGACAGCTGTCAGACATTGACCTGTCGGGAGCACAGATTGCGGAAGGCGGCAAGGCGTATGCCGAGGGCCATTTCACACAGACCAACGTGGTGGGCAAAGCCATGCTTGCCTCATGCGAGAAGCTGAAGCGCATTGTGCTGCCGTTGCAGACAACAAAGATAGAGGCCGATGCCTTCAGAAACTGCTCTTCACTACACACCATTGAGGTGCCTACGTTGGTGGAAAGCATTGAGACATCGGCGGGATGCACCGCCTTATCCGAGATCAACGTGCAGGCTGGCAACAGCCATTACAGCAGCAAGGACGGCGTGCTGCTCAGTGGCGACGGCAAGGACATTCTGTGGTTCCCCATGGGCAAGGGAGGCGAGTACACGCTGCCCGCAACGGTCACGACGGTGGGCGACTATGCGTTCCGCAACTGCCGGATAGAGACGTTCCATTTTGCCGACGGCCTGACATCCATAGGCAAGTATGCGTTCTATAACAGCAGCGTGAAGGAGGTGTCGCTACCCTCTACCGTCAAGCAGATACCGACAGGACTGTTCCAGAAATGTGCTGACCTCACCACGGTGCATCTTGGCAAGAACACCGAAATGTTGGGCGACTATGTGTTCGACGGCTGTCCGATCACCAACCTCTACATCTCTGCCCCAACGCCGCCCTACTGCTCAAACAACACGTTTGCCTCGTCAGGCAATAACATCTTCTCCACCTGCCGCGTGCATGTGCCTAAGAACCGCAGAATCTATTATAGAGGTGACATGATCTGGGCACAGTTCAAGAGAATAGTTGAGGAAGAGGTTTTAAAGGCAAAAAGGCTGACGCCTTGAAAAGGGAAAAGTGAAGAGTGAAGAGTGAAGAATTCAATAGCCCTGACTATTTAAGGAAAAAAGGAAAAAGGGAAAGGGAAAATCAAAATTCGGAAACTCAAAATCGGCTGAAAGCCGATAATTCAAAAATCAAAATTCAAAATTCAAAACTCTTATAGCCCTGGCTATTTACTCCCCTCCCTAAGGGGAGGGGGAAGCCACCGAAGGTGGCGCGGGGGTGGGGCTGTAGGGGCGTTTTCTCTTTGCGCGGCGCGGGGGTGGGGCTTTAAATTCGAAAACTCAACATCAGCTGAAAGCCGACAAGTCAAAATTCAAAAGTCAAAATTCAAAATTCCGATATCCCCTTCACGTCTTCCAGAACCACCTCTTGTGTGTAAACCACGCCGTGAGGGCCATGCACAACGCTGTGAGCAACACACCCTTGAGGAAACCCGTGAGAGGCTGTGACGACAAGGCGTCGATGTAAGGGTAGATGTGCGTGAGGATGAGCACAGGTATGATGACCATGGATGCCGAGACGTATGCCACCATGGGGTTCTTGCCCACCATCTCAAGAGGAGCACACAGCCAACGCACATGCCAGTGGTCGCACACGACGGTGAGCAACAACAGGGCGTAGAAGGCCAATCCACAGGTCACAAACAGATAACTCAACGTCACGTCGTCCTTGCGGATGCCTCCCTCGTATGACTCTAAACATAAGCCTAACAACAACAGATAGGCTCCTGCCGACGACAAACGCTGCCAGAAATGAAGCGTGGGAGATGCTGGGGCTGAAGAAGATTTTTGGTTGGAGGTCTCTTGCTTAGCAGCCTCAACGCCTGTTGTGCCAGCTTCGCGGCGTGAGCGCAGCAACCATGCTGTGAGGGCTGTGAGAACCATTGTGGCGACGAGGTTGGCGACGAGATGACGGCCAAAGAGCAACACAACGTTGACAACGATCAAGGCCAACGACAAAAGAGCCACGGGGAGAGCGAGGGCGTTTTCTTTATCCTTCATCTCTTCGCTTCTTGTCCTCACCTTGTTCTCGTTTTCAAGAACCACCTTTTCATCATTCTTTACCTTGTTCACATTTTCAAGAACAGCTTCTCTCCCACCCTTTAACGGGTTCCCCTTCTCAAGAACAGCCTTTTCATCATTCTTTACCTTGTTCCCGTTTTCAAGAACAGCTCCTCTCCCACCCTTTAACGGGTTCCCCTTCTCAAGAACAGCTTCGTTTTTTTTCTGATAGTTATCCACAAGCCCCTTGCTCATGTCGTTGGCTTTCATCTTTTCGAGCCATTGCGCAATCCATTCGCCAGCGACGGTGCCGGGGATGATGATGAGCAGATACTCCTGATAGGCGGGGAGGTAGAGCCAGGGCAGCCATGAGGTGTGGATGAGTTGTGCGGGCCATGAGTTGGCGGTGTGGGCAGCCATGAAGAGAGCAACGAGGAACGGCAGAAGAGCCAGTCGGCGCAAGGGATGGCCGATGGTCAGGAGGTAGATGATGGAGCCTGTGAGCGACACGTTGGCGAGGATAAGCATTATGCAGTCGCTGTCGGTGAGGCGGAAGGGTGCTCCGCCCGCATAAGGTTGCAGCAGCATGAAGCCGACGGCAACGAGGTAGGCGCTCCATGTTATGGTCCTTGCCTTATACGGGGACAACCCGAAGGGGTTGGGCATGAACATGAGGCAGAGGAGGATAAAGAAGAAAATGGGCATGGCATAGCGCATCCACTCCTGTTCATAGCCGAGCATGAAGGGGAAGGCGTGTATGATGAAGATGGCGAAGAACGTGAGCTTGACCCACCGCTGAACGGTCTTCCATGTGAGCTTCATTATGCTCTCGCCCTTGGCGTGCTGCCGTCCGAGGGAGAGAGGTATGGCTGCTCCCATGGAGAAGAGGAAGAAGGGGAAGATTATGTCGACCCATGTTATGCCGTAGATTGTCGGGTCAAACACATGGTCTGGTGGCGGCACTTGTGCATGATACATCCACCGTGGCAGGACAGAGAACGCCTCCATGGCAGAGAGAACCATCGTAATGATGGCGTAGCCGCGCAGGGCATCGAGAGCGTGTGCGCGTGGTTTCTGGTTGTTGTTTCCCATTTTCTATGGTTTTTGTTGATTGAACTTTCCAAAAAGTGAATGGAAGCTACCTGACAAGAAAAGCATCTGTCTGATAACTTCCATTAACTTCATTATATTAACTTCGCGAGCATAGCGAGCTAATTTCCTTTCTTAAACCCCAAACGGTCATTAGGCAGATTTGGCTTAAAGATTTAAGCTCCCTTTTTTCCGTCACGTTTCCAATAGCGCTCGATGTCCTCAAGCGACATGCCAGCGGTCTCGGGCACCAGACGCCACATGATAAGCATGTAAGGCACACACATCACAGCGAAGAGCACGAAGGTGCCGGCCGGTGTGAGCGTGGCGAGCATCCAGGGTGTGAGCTGACCAATGAGGTAGGTGCCGATCCAGAGCGCCAGACCTGCGATGCTCATTGCCAGTCCGCGCACGTTGTTGGGATACATCTCCGAGAGGAGCACGAACACCACGGCGCTGATGCTGATGGCGCAGCAGAACACATAGAGCAGGAAGAAGGTGAGCATGAAGTAGACCGAGAGGCCCAGCTGCTGTTGGAAGGCGAAATAGACAGCTATGAGCACGAGGCAGGCAATCATGCCCGACACGCCATAATAGATAAGTTTCTTTCGTCCCACGCGGTCGATGATGAGCATGGCAATGATCGTGGTCACGGTGTTGACCACACCCACAAGCACCTGACACAACAGCGGATCACCGATGCCGGCATCCTTGAAGATGGAAGGACCATAATAGAGCACGGCGTTGACGCCCATGAACTGTCCGAGGATAGCTATGCACACACCAATGACGACAGCCTTCAAGATGCCGTGCTGCAGCAGGGCACCCCACTCGCTCTTCACCTCTGCCGAGATCATGGAGCGTGTGTCGTCGACCTGTTGGTTCACGCCCTCGGGTGTGAGATACATCTTGCCGTAGATGCCTCTTGCACGCTCCACGCGGTTCTTGACGATGAGCCAACGGGGACTCTCGGGAATGACCATGATGATGAGGAGGAAGAAGAGGGCCGGCAGGGTCTCCATGCCGAGCATGCCTCTCCACACCTCGTTCACGAAGATGAGGCTTATCCATCCCTCGCCGGGCTGTGTGGTCAGCGAGTGGTTGAGCAGGAGATAGTTGACAAAATAGGCAGCGAGGAAGCCCACGGTCACGGCGAGCTGATAGAGCGACACCATCTGTCCGCGATAGCGTGTTATGGCTATCTCAGAGATGTAGACAGGTGCCACGATGGATATGATGCCTATGCCCACGCCGCCAATTATGCGGTACACCACCAGCATGGTGAACGTTGTGGAGATGGCGCAGCCTGCTGCCGAGACGGTGAAGAGCACCGCTGAGATGAACATCGTGGGCTTGCGTCCGAGACGGTCACTCATGATGCCTGCCACGCTCACACCGGCGATGGATCCTATGAGGGCGCAGCCCACATACCATCCCTGGTTCATGACGTCGAGGTTAAACTGTCGGCCCACCTGGTCGATGGTACCTGATATTACGGCTGTGTCGTAGCCAAAGAGCAAGCCTCCGAGGGCTGCAACCAAGGCTAAGAAGAAGACATAGCCAAGGCGAACGGTTTGTTGCATTTTGAGTTATTTTTTTTCTTTTTAACCTTTTTACCTTTAGATGTTGAAATATTCCTTGTATCTATCATAAAGGTGTCCTGCCTGCAAGTAGGCCGACTGTGGACTCATGAAGTGGGAGAACTCGAAGGTTATGGCCTTGTCGTAGCCGCAACGCTTGGCTGCCTCCAGCTTGAGACGAAGCTTGTCAAACTTGATGGGGAGGAAGTTGATAGGCATGTCGCGGTCGAAGGTCTCGGCGTTGGTCCAGCACTGCATGCCGTAGCGGTCGGCAAGCTTCTTGTTCACAGAGAAGAAAGCATCGAGCTCATCATAGTCGATATGTCCGTCCTGGAAGGCGCATGCGTCGACCACGTCGTGAATGCCGTCGAAGATCTCGTTCCACTCGCGCTCGTGCTGCTCCACGCTCACCGCCTGCTCGTTGGTCATCTTGCCTGTGCCCATGACCGCCTTCTTGCCGTCGATCCACGGCGAGATGAAGACGGGCAAACCGCCAGAGATGTCCTTACACTGCTTGCCTATGGTGTGGAACGTCTTCACCGCTCCCTTTGTGGCACGGCTGATCTCGGTGCTTATGTACCATCCCTTGAAGCTCTTGTGGTGGCCATACATCTTCCACACCTCGTCGATGACGTAACGGTTGTCCTCGATTTCGTGTGACATGTCGCCCGTGTCCCAATAGTGGCCCGAGTCGTAGAGTCCGAAATAGAACTTCATGCCATACTTGTCGGCCAGGCGCAGATACATGTCGATGAGGTCGACCGACGGCATGTAGCAGCCCTTCTTCAACAGATATGGTGAGGGATAGGTTATGAACTTGCGGTAGCCAGAGCGTATGACGATGACCGTGTCTATGCCGATGGCCTTCATGTACTGGAAGTCGAGGTCCCACTCTTTCTCACCCCAGTTCTGGTGCGGAATGTCGTGAGAGATCTCGTCGAGGAATGTGCCAGTGATCTTCAGTCCGTTGTTCTTGGGCACGATCAGTCGGCTCTCGCCCCCTGCTCCTTCGGGTGTGATGATGGGTTTAATTTTGTCGTTGTCTTTAGCCTGCAAGATTGACGGCACAGCCAACGAAGCTGCGCATCCTGCTGCCAGGCTTTTCAAAAAGTGTCTTCTGTCTGTCATGTTTCTATATAATATGGTTTAGGTTCATTTCATGCACCTTTTCTCGCCATGGCAGAGCTCAAGCAAGCTTGGCTCTGCTCATCTGGCTTAACGAAAACGTTCTCTTTTTTCTCTATGGCCCGATGTCTTGCGAGAAGACATGCGCCGATCACGCCCGCCTTGTCGGTGAGGGCCGATGTGGTGACGATAGAGTCTTCGCTCACCATATTGAGCGAGAAGCGGTGAATGCCCATGCGTATGGGCTGCGTCAGGTTGTCGCCCGTCACAGAGAGGTCACCGCCGATGACCAGCATCTCGGGGTTGAAGATGTTTATAATGCCGGCGAGGTTGTTGCCCAGCTCCGTGGCCATCTGCTGCAGGCTCTCTATGCTCAGCACGTCCTCACGCTTTATGGCATCGAGGATGTCTTGCAGGCTCAGCTCCTGCTCTGGGTTTTGACGGTGCGTCAGGATAGACACGGCACCGTCGGCAAGCTTCTGCTTCATGTGGCGTTGCAGCGCCGAGCCCGACGCCTCTGTCTCCATGCATCCTGTCTTTCCGCAATGGCATATTATGCCGTTGTTGTAGATGTGGACGTGTCCCATCTCGCCCGAGTAGCCACTCTTGCCGAGACACATCTTGCCGTCGATAATGATGCCTATGCCGAGACCCCAGCTCACGTTCACGAACACCACGTTGCGTTGTCCCTTGCAGCTGCCTTTGTACCACTCGCCGAAGGTCATGCAGCGCGTGTCGTTGTCGATGCAGGTGTCGATGTGCAGGGCGTCGGTGAGCGCTTCTGCCAGCGTCTTGTCGAGGCAGGTGAAATAGTTATGAGCCTTGCCCTCGTATGGGTTGACGCGTCCGCCCACGGTCATGCATGCCTTTATGATGTTGCTGCGCTCAATGCCCGACTGCTCGATAAACTGGTCTATGATGGCGATGAGGGTTTCGAAACACTCGAGGTCATTGACGTAGTCGTATGGTATCTTATAGTTGCTGCTCACGATGTTGCCGCAGAAGTCGGTAAGCGCGAGGTTCAGACGGTCGTGTCCGGTGTCGATGCCGAGAAAATAGCCTGCCTCGGGTATGAGGTCGTAGACACGCGGTGCTCTGCGCGAGTGGTTGTCGCGTTTGCCTGTTTCGTGCACCATCTTGGCTGAAACCAGCTCGTTAAGCGACTTCGTGGCGTAAGGAATGCTGACATTCAGACCAGCGGCAAGCTCAGCCACCGTCTGGTCACCCTTCTCGAAGAAGAGGTTTAACAAAGCCACGTTTGTCTCCGTGAGCTTGTTCTCTTTCAGTATTGATTGATTCATAACTTCTATTTAAGCAGGTTATGGTTATGTTGTTTTTTCTTTATGGCTGCCTAATTATTTCTTTTTGTTGCTTTTATTCT
>ENA-UERK01002672-UERK01002672.1-human-gut-metagenome-genome-assembly--contig:-NODE-2672-length-11493-cov-5.905046_pt1 | contig 11493 bp, 14 predicted proteins | sample MGYA00242957_ERZ507957 | MGnify/ENA primary metagenome ERZ507957 (study PRJEB26167, sample SAMN06115538) | human gut metagenome | host: Homo sapiens | place: China:Heilongjiang | collected 2015-11-06... | reverse complement strand
CTGCCCGGCGGGGGGTTACTTTTCTGTGATGAAAAGTAGGCAAAAGAATTTTATTTAGGGCGAGTTTGTAGTCGCCTTCGGCGTAGCGGAGTCACCGAAGGGTGACAGCTTGTACGCCTACCCGGCGGGGGCCTACTTTTCTATGAAGAAAAGTAGTAAAAGAATTTTTAGGTCAAGATTGTAGTCGCCTAACGGCGGGGCGAAGTCACCGGAGGGTGAAGGCCTGTACGGCTCGCCGCCGGGGCGTTCCTTTTGTGCGTACAAAAGGAACCAAAATACGCTTGGGGCTGTGCCCCAAGACCCCCTTACGCTTAAGCTGCGGCTGGATACGGATTGGACTTTTCAGCGGTAGCTGAAAAGTCGATCCGTACGGCGCCGCAGTTACGCTCTCAAGGTGCCTGCGGCGCATTTTATTTTGGATTCTGCAGAGACCAAATTAAAAATCAACCTTATAAGCGTCGTCTAGCCCCAGATCCGGGAGGTCGTAGACCTTCCGGTCGGGGCGTACCGACGCGTGGGGGTCTCGGGGTCCTCCCCGAGTGACTTTTGGTTACTTTTCTTCACAGAAAAGTAACCCCCCGCCGGGTAGGCGTACTAGCTAAGCCATGCAAAAGGCTCCGCGACGCCGACAGGCGAGAAGATGCTATTGCCATTAATGTCAACCCCTCAGTCAGTCTTGCGGCTGACAGCTCCCCTTACACAGGGGAGCCTTGGGTGCGGCGCCCGCCCCTTGCACAAGGGTGGCTTTTGGATTGTGCGGCACCACGCTGCCGCTAAATTCTGTAAAAAATAATGAACCTGCTGTAAAGATTTTGGCAGTTTGGTAGACAAGCGCGGCAAAACCCGCTATAATAGGGAACGATATTACGCCGCCGAAAACGGACGGCCGCTAATTTGGAGGAAGCGAAATGAACAGATTTGTAAAAGTACTGGCCATGCTGATGGCGCTGATGCTGTGCGTGGGCCTGACCGCCTGCAGCAGCAAGCAGGGCAACGGCGACGCCGCCGTAAACTACAGCCTGGGGCTGACCACTGACGGCCGGTTTGATGGCATTACCGCCAAGGACTATGTGACGCTGGGCCAGTATACCGGCATCCAGTATGACGAGAGCGCTGTGACCGTAAAGGAGGAGGACATCCAGAAGAAGATCGATTCCATTATGTCCAGCCACACCTATAAGGAAGAGATTACCGACCGCGAGGTAGCGGATGGCGATACCATCAACATCGACTATGTGGGCAAGGTGGACGGTGTGGAATTTAAGGGCGGCAGCACCAATGGCGCCGGCACCGAGGTGACCATCGGCGTGACCAGCTACATTGACAACTTCCTGGAGCAGCTCATCGGCCACAAGCCCGGCGAGACCTTCGATATCGAAGTGACCTTCCCCGACCCCTATGAGCGCAACACCGAGCTTTCCGGCAAGGATGCCGTCTTTACCGTGACCATCAACAAGATCATTGTGACCCACACCTATGAGCTGACCGATGACTTTGTAAAGGATAACCTGAAGGACGACTATGGCTATACCTCCGTAGAGAACATGCGTCAGACCATTGCCAAGGACCTGCGCGACAGCCAGGTTTATGACGCCATGATGGAAACCATACTGAAAAACTGCCCCGTAAGCGAAGTGCCCCAAAAGCTGGTGGATAACGAGATCACCATTGTGATCAAGCAGCTGAAGTTCTCCGCCTTGCAGTACAGCATGGAGCTTTCTACCCTGCTGAACTACTACTATGGTGTGGAGAGCGAGGAGGCCTTCCGCACCAAGTATGAGGAGAACATCCGCGAGACCATCTCCCAGTACATGGTGATGATGGCCATTGCTGAGGACGCGAACCTCTTTGCCACCGAGGACGATGTGAAGGAGTACTTTAAGACCGAGATGGATACCGAGGATTACTCCGAATATGTTGCCCAGTACGGCTACGGCTACATTTACCGCGCCGTGACCTTCAACAATGTGGGCCAGTACCTGCAGGAGCAGAACCCCGCCCCCGCTTACACCGATATCAGCGAGATCATTGTGCCCGCTGCGACCGATGATACCACCGCAGAGGAGAACACCGAGACTCCCGCCGCGTAAGCAAGCCTATAATAAAAAGAAAGCCGCTGTGCCGAAAGGCATGGCGGTTTTACTTTTCCCTATGAGAAAAGGTTGGTGGTCGCCTGGCGGCGAAAGCCTCCCCTTGCACAGGGGAGGCTGTGGGCCGCGGGGACATAAAAATATACACCTTGTAAAAAAGTCGGCCGTCATTCCGGCTTTTCACACTTTCCACAAAGTTTTCCACAGAGCGGTAAACACTTGCAAACCTGCCGGTTTTAGGGTAAAATATAGGTGGGATAATATCTTACCCGAAAAGAGGTTTGGAGCAATGGCGATTACTTTACGGGAACAGTATTTGGAGGGGTTTGTTTCTCCCCATGAAATGGACTGCATGGCCCCCCAGGTGGCGGCGGCTGTTCGTCAGCTGCGGCAGCACACCGGCGCGGGCAGTGATTTCCACGGCTGGCTGACCCTGCCGCGGGACTACGATAAAGAGGAGCTGGCGCGCATCCACGCGGCGGCCGAAAAGATCCGGGAGGATACCGATGTGCTGGTTGTCATCGGTATCGGCGGCAGCTACCTGGGCGCCCGCAGCGCCATCGAGCTGCTGCGCAGCCCCTTCTATAATGCCCTGGGTAAGGATGGCCCCGCCATCTACTTTGCCGGGTGCAACCTTTCCGGCAGCTATCTGGATGAGATCCTGGCGCTGTGCGAGGGCAAGCGGGTCTCGCTGAATGTTATTTCCAAATCCGGCACCACCACCGAGCCGGCGCTGGCTTTCCGTGTGCTGCGCGGCATGATGGAGCAGCGCTACGGCAAGGAAGCGGCGGGGCGCATCTACTGCACCACCGACCGCGCCCGCGGCACCCTAAAATCCCTGGCGGACCGGGAGGGCTGGCAGACCTTTGTCATTCCCGATGATGTAGGCGGGAGGTATTCCGTCCTGACCGCCGTGGGCCTGCTGCCGATGGCCGTGGCCGGGATCGATATTGATGCGGTGCTGCGCGGCGCCCAAAAGGCGATGACCGAGCTGGCCAATGAGGACTTTACCGCCAACGCCTGCTACCGCTATGCCGCCATCCGCAATATCCTGCTGCGGCGGGGCAAGGCCATAGAAATTTACGCCAGCTACGAGCCGCGCTTTACCCAGATGGGCGAGTGGCTGAAGCAGCTGTACGGCGAAAGCGAGGGCAAGGACGGCAAGGGGCTGTTCCCGGCTTCGGTCGCCTTTACCACCGACCTGCACTCGATGGGACAGTTTATCCAGGACGGCAGCCGCAACCTGTTTGAGACGGTCATTGATTTTATCACCCCCGCCGCCGACCTGACGGTGGAGGAGGACCCCGAAAATCTCGATGGGCTCAATTTCCTTTCCGGCATGGCGATGCGGCAGATCAACCGCCGGGCCATGCAGGGGACCATACTGGCGCACACCCGCGGCGGCGTGCCCAACCTGGTGCTGGAGGTTCCGACCATCAATGAGGAGGAGTACGGCTACATGGTGTACTTCTTCATGCTGGCCTGCGGTATCAGCGGCTACCTTTTGGGGGTCAACCCCTTTGACCAGCCCGGCGTGGAGGCCTATAAGAAGAACATGTTTGCCCTGCTGGGCAAGCCCGGCTATGAGGACCTGCGGCAGGAGCTTTTGGAGAAGCTGGGAGAATAAATTTTATCAACTCTGGGCAACGCCCATGGAAGAATAGTCTGCAACCACCAAATTCCAAGGAGGATCATAAGTATGATACAGTTAATCGTAGGACACAAGGGCAGCGGTAAGACCAAGGCCATAGTGGAAATGGCCAACAAAGCCGTAAAGGAGAGCAAGGGTTATGTTGTCGTCATCGAAAAGGATGTCCGCCTGACCTATGAGATCAGCAGTGCTGCACGCCTGGTTTATTCCGATGAATACGCCATTGCGGGCTATGACGCTGTTTACGGCTTCATCACCGGGCTGCTGGCCGGCAACTATGATATCACTCACATCTATGTAGACCCCGTCTTTAAGATGTGCGGACGCGATTTTGAGGCCTTTACCCAGATGGTAAACAAGCTGGACAGCCTGCGGGCCACCCAGGATGTTCAGATCGTCTTCACCCTTTCCTGCGAGCCGGAGGACCTTCCCTATCATCTGCGGGATATGATGATCGAGAACTGGTAAGCGGCATTTTTCCGATCTTATGAGGCTGTAAGAGGGGCGGCGCCCGGGAGGAACGAGTTTTCCCGGGCTGTCGGCCCTTGCTTTTTTAGGAAAGGAGTACTCTATGAAACATCGCATCATTGCAGCGGCTGTACTGGCCGCCGTTCTGTGCCTTGCGCTGCTGGCCACCCGCGGCAGCGGGGAGCCCACCCGAAAGGATTATGAAGCCATCAAGGAGGGAACGCCCCGCAGTGAGGTGCTGGAAAAATTCGGGGAGCCGGACAGCGGCCTTTCCGGATTTTTCGGGGATATTTACAATTGCGGGGATCAGGTGGTCGTCATTTACTATGAAGTCGACTACGGCAGCGATGCCGCAACAGTAAGCAAGGTCACCATCACCAAGCGGCAGAGTCCAAACGGCTGATTTTTCATTCCCTGCACCAAGAAAGGATACCCATGACCTTCCAATACTTTTTCTTTGCTACCGTGGCGGGATATTTTTTGCAGGCGCTGCCCTTTGCGCTGGCGGCCGGGGTGTGGTATGCCCTGCGGCTGCACAAAAAAGAGCCCGCGCTGCCCGGCGGGCAGGTGGTGCTGCGTTCGCTGTTCCCGTGCTATTTCGCGGGGCTGCTGGTCTTTACCATCTTTCTGTACCCCGTTTCCGATCTCTACTATCTGCTGTTCTACGGCAGGCCCTCCCAGGGTGGGCTGCCGTGGTTTGTGATGGATTACGACTTTTCCTTTGACTTTTTCCGGAATTTCACAACGGAAAACCGTGATAATATCCTGCTGTTTTTGCCATTTGGGCTTTTATACCCGCTGTACCGGCCGCAGGCAAACTGGGGCCGCACGGTACTGGCGGGGCTGTGCGCCACCATTGCCATTGAGCTGATCCAGCCCATAGTGGGGCGCAGCTTTGATGTGGATGACATCCTGATGAACCTTTTTGGCACAGTCATTTCCGCCGCCCTGTTTTTTCTGCTGCGGGCGATATTCTGTCCCAAAAGGAAGCAGGCATAGCCCCTGCACCCATTCCCCTCCGGCCGCATAGGATGGCGTAGCAACGAAAGGGAAGGGGGAGAGGCCATGTATCGCAGGCGTTCTCCCCGCCGGGGCGACTGCCCCCTGGCGCTGTGCTGCATGGCCTTTGGGCTAGGGGTGCTGCTGGCCCTGTGCGGCGAGCTGCGCACCGCGCTGGTCTTTGCGGCCATCGGTCTAGTGATCCTTGGCTTTCGCTGCCGCCGTTAGCTGCCGTCACTTGCCAAAAGGAGGAGTAACTGTATGAAGGTTGTAGTTTACCGCAGCCCACGCCTGCTTTCCGGTCTGCTCCGGGCGCTGTTCCACATCCGCCGGGAACCGGAGCTGCCCTGACCCCCGCCCCCTCAGCGGGGGCTTTTTATTTTGATTTATCTCAGCTCCCGCAGCTTTCGCACTTCCTCCATTCGGGCAAAAAGCCTAAAGTACAGCATTCGGTAATCCGGTGTATCGCTTTGCAGGCAGGCTTCTTCACGCTCCTGCTGTGCCGCGATGATTTTATCCTGTATCATCATAATTTGGATGCATTCCTCTTTTTCCACTTTGAGCATCTCCTTTCACAAATCATTTTAGAACAGTATGTTCATTTATTCACCCCTATACTGTCCCTGGGGTGATCGTAATGATAAAATACCAAAGGATCCGCGACCTGCGGGAAGATGCTGATCTGACCCAGCAGCAGGTGGGTGCGGCCATCAATGTGCCGCAGCGCACCTACGCCTATTACGAAAGTGGCGGCCGGATGCTGCCACCACAGGTGCTTTGCGCCTTGGCCGACTTTTACAATGTCAGCGTGGATTACCTGCTGGGCCGCACCGATAAAAAAGAGGTCAATCGGTAGCATTGAAAACCGAAACCAGCTATGTATTCCCCACAGTCCTCCACATTTACGGAACGGCTGTGGGGAAAGTTTTTAAGTTCATTACCTTCGTTTGACAAGGACGCACATGCTTTTCGGTGGTAGCTTTCTGCTGCCGATTTGCAGTTACCCCACATATAATGCGCCGCAGGCACCTTGAGAGCGTATCTGCGGCAAGGGGGTCTTGGGGCACAGCCCCAAGCGTGTTTTGGTATGGGGTCCCCGGCGGGACGCAAGGCCCGCCGGGGAAAGGAGGAGCAGCGGAGCGTTGGAGGGTTGCCTATCCCATAGGGATAGCGACCCGACATGGAGCAAAGCCCGCGACGACGCGCACATACAAAAGTAGGCCCCCGCCGGGTAGGCATGCTCACTATGCCTTTACAAGGGGCCTTACCCCATGGCCAGCAGTCCCTGGCCCAGCCGCTGGAACGCCCGGCCGAAGGTCATGCGCTCCACGGCGGCGGCCGTTACCACCGGATAGCTGGCCACCGTTTGGCCCTCCACCGTCACGGTCACAGTACCTACCTCGGTTCCGGCGGCAATGGGGGCCTCCAGGCTTTCGGCCAGGTTCACCGTTTGGGTCATGGCCTCCCGCTGGCCCTTGGGGATGACGATCCCTTCCGCGGGCGGTTGGGCAGTCAGCTCCACCGTGGGAGCGGTACCGCGGATCACAGCCAGCGGCTCCAGCTCCGGCGGGGTGATATTCACCGCGGCCAGGTTGGCGTAGCCCCAATCCAGCAGGGCCCGTGCCGCCGCAAAGCGGTCATTGCTGTTGCCGGCGCCCAGCACCACCGCGATAAGCCCCAGGCCATCCCGGCTGGCGCTGGCGGAAAGGCAGCAGCCCGCCCCATTGGTGGTACCGGTTTTCAGCCCCGTGGCGCCCTGGTAAAAGCGCACCAGACGGTTGGTGTTCACCAGGCTGGTGGCGCCGTTCCGCAGGGTATCCATCCATATGGTGGTGTAATCGGTGATCTTGGGGTACCGCAGCAGCGCCCGGCTCATCAGGGCAATATCCCGCGCGGTGCTGTAATGGCCCTCATTATCCAGCCCGGCGCAGCAGGCAAAGCGGGTATTTTCCATGCCCAGCTCGGCGGCCTTTTGGTTCATCAGCTGCACAAAGGCTTCCTCGCTGCCCGCTACATATTCCGCCAGGCACACGGTAGCGTCATTGGCGCTCTGCACCGCTACCGCCTTCAGCAGGTCATCCACCGTCATCTCCTCGCCGGGCTTCAGCCATATCTGGCTGCCGCCAAAGCCCGCAGCCACCTCGCTGCAGGTCACGGTATCGGTCAGGGCTATTTTGCCGCTGTCCAGCGCCTCCATAAAGAGCAGCAGGCTCATGATCTTGGTGATGGAGGCCGGGGGCAGCTTTTCATCAGCGTTCATCTCGTACCGCACGGTGCCGGTGTTCTGGTCGATGAGAATAGCGCTTTTGACCGGCAGAGAAAGTGCCACCTGCATTCCTTCGGCCTCGGCCACCTCCTTTTGAATCACCGCCGCGGGGATATTGGCATTGGGGATCTCCTCCCAGGTGGTTTCCTCGGCGCCCACGGGCATGGTAAGCAGCAGCCCCGCCAGTCCTGCCGCCAGCAGCTTTTTTATCCCTTTCATCACATGACCTCCCTTTTAATCCGCTTTTATCCCATTCCTATGCGGGGAAGGGGAGGAATTTGCAGGGGGCGCTCGCCGCAGGGGGGTACTTTTCTTCATGGAAAAGCAAGATCCCCGCCGGTCAGGCGTGCTTGCCTGGCCTTTGCAGGTGCGGGACTTTTTCCCTACACAAGGTATGATTGGGACGCGAAAGGCCCCCGGAATGATCCGGGGGCCTTTTGTGGGGATTAGATATCAATTTTACCGTAGCGCTTACCGGTATTCGCGGAGAGGATCTCCTGCTCCACAGCGCTCTTTTCGCTCTTGGGGGCGGTTTCAGCCTGCTCCCGGCGGACGGGACCGCCGATAGCGGGCGGATCCTCCAGGCGGGGACGGCGCTCACCGGCGGGACGGCTGCGGCGCTCACCGCCGTTGCCACGGCCACCGTTGCCGCGGCGGTTGCCGCCGCGACCATTCCTGCCGCCACGGCCGCCCTCACGGCTGCCTTCCTTGCCGCCGGTAGGCGGTACGGTGGAGCTGATCACAACACGGCGGTTGGGTTCCACACCGGTGGAAGAGCTGGTAGCGCCCTTGACGGTGGAAACCGCGCCATGGATGATGCGGCGCTCATAGGGGTTCATCGGCTCCAGCGTGATGCTGCGGCCGGTGCGCACAGCCTGGTTGGCCAGCTTGCGGGCCAGGGCCTCCAGGGTACGGGCGCGCTTTTCACGGTAATTGCCGCTATCGATGGAAAGACGGATATACTCGCCCTCACCGCGGTTGGCTACCAGACTGGCCAGGTACTGGATGGCATCCAGGGTCTCGCCCCGGCGGCCGATGACGCCGCCGATTTGCTCACCTGCCAGCTGCAGGCGGACATTTTCCTCGTAGTAGCGGGGGGTCAGGGTAAAGTCGGTTAGGCCCATGGCCTTTAGGATCTCGGTGACATAGGCGGCGGCCTTTTCTACCTTGGCGCGTACCTCCTCGGTCGGTTCGATCTCCACCGGGGCGACCTTTTCCTCCTCGATGGCGCGGGGCTTTTCGGATTTTTCGGGTTTTTCGGTCTTTGCGGGCTTTTCAGCCTTTACGGGCTTTTCGGCACGCTCGGCCTTGGGGGGCTTATTCTCCCTGCGGGGAGCCTCCTGCCGGCGGGGCTTTTCGCTCCGGGCGGGCTTTTCATCGGGCAGCTCCACCCATACGCGCACCTTGGCGGGCAGCTTCTTCAAGCCCAGGAACCCGCCCTTACGGGGCAGGTCAATGATCTCAAACTGCACCTCTTCACGGGGCAGGCCCAGCAGCAGCGCACCGCTTTCGATCGCGGCATTGGCATCCACGCCGGTAGCAATGATCTCTTTTATCATATTCAGTTACCTCGTTATTCGGCGGCATCAATCATCGATGTATTCATCGCCGTACTTTTCGGCATAGCGGCGGCGGGCTTCCTTTATCTTTTCCTTATCGGAAAGATAGGTGGTATCCTCCACCTTTTCGCCATTCTTCAGGGCTTCCTTGGCCCGTTTCTTGGCCTCGATGCGCTCCTGGCGCTCCCGCTCGGCACGCTCCTTGGCCTCGGCCTGCAGCTTTTCGGCTACTTCCTTGGGGTTGTAGATCTTATTGAGTACAAGGGACTGGACACAGCCGAACACATTGGAAAGGGTCCAGTAGATACCTACGCCGATGGGCACCATGAAGGTGAACCAGATGGAAATGAGGGGCATGATATACATCATCATCTTCATGCTGGCGCCGGCCTGACCCATATTGGGGCTGTTCTTCATGGAAATGATGGAAGAAAGCAGCGCGGTAAGACCGGAGAGCAGCGGGATGATGACCAGCCAGTTCCAGCCGCCCTGCCAGGGCAGGTTGGGGGTGCCGGAAAGATCCATACCAAGGAAGCCCATATCAAGGGACTGGATCTTGGCGATGACATCGGCGCCTACGCTGGAATAAGCGGCGGGATTCTGCATAACGCTCTGGTAAATGCTGATCTGGGGGGCATAACCAGTGGTGGCGATGCCCAGGGTGCCCGCGACCTCGGTGAGGGCGGCGATGGTCTCCTTGGAGAAGCGCAGCAGGTGGGTCAGGGGCTTGTACACTACATCCAACAGACCAAAGATGACCGGGAACTGAATGAGTAGGGTGCCGCAGCCACTCATGGGGTTGTAGTTTTCCTTGGCGTACAGAGCCTGCAGCTCCTCATTCATTTTGGCTTGGTTATTCTTGTACTTGGCCTGGATCTCCTGGATCTTGGGCTGGATGATCTGCATCTTTACGGTGGATTTCTGCTGCTTGAGGCCCAGAGGGAACAGGAGCAGCTTAACGATGAGGGTAAAGAGCACCAGCGCCACGCCGTAATTGCTTACCAGGTGGTACAGGCCATACATCAGCCACCCAAAGGGGTAGCCGAAAACTGTCATAATAAAATTCATAAGGATGGTCCTCCGTTCCCATTTTCATGGGGAATAGTTTCCTCGCCGGTATTTTCTCCGACAGGGGGCTGGGAAGGGTGCGCCGCCTGCTGCTTTTCCTGCTCGGCGCCGGCAAAGGGGCGCAGGGAAAAGCGCTGGGGCACCGGATCGTACCCCGGGCGGCCAAAGGGCTGGCACCGTGCCACACGGCACAGGGTCAGCAGGCTCCCCCGGATGGGGCCAAAGCGCCGCAGCGCCGTGACCGCGTAGCAGGAGCAGGTGGGGGAAAATCGGCATCTGGGAGGAATAAGGGGGGAGATGCACTTCTGGTAGAACCTGATGGGCAGGATCAATAGCTCGCTGCATATTTTTTTTAGGAATTGCCACACCCGCTTCATGTCTGTCCCGCCTCCCGCACCGCGGATGGCGCCGCCGTTAATGCGGTGATCTGCTGCAGCATAGCCTGCTGTACCGGCTGCATTTTGCAGTGGGCGGTACGGCTGCGGGCCACAAAAATGAAATCATAGCCTTGGGGCAGCTGCTGCTCCAAACCGGTATAGGCGGCACGGATGACGCGCTTGGCGCGGTTGCGGCGGACGGCATCGCCCACGCGCTTGCTGGCGGTGATGCCGATGCGGTTATGTCCCAGCCGGTTGCGGGCACAGTAGGTGACCAGCAGCGGGCCGGTTTTTGTCTTTGCCCGGCGGTACATGCGGGTAAAATCACGGTTTTTCTTGATGATGACGGTGGTTTTCATGGTTTGGGTCCCTTCCCTGCGCCGCGGGAGAAGCGGGCAGTAGTGCGGCGTGCCGGACTGAGAAGAAAGAGGAGAGGGCGTCCCTTTCACACCGCTGCCTTCGCGTTTTCAGTTCCCTGTGGTATGTGCGGTAAGACTAAAAACAATGCCCACGGCATAGGCGCTGTGGGCATCTTTCTTAGTGGGTCAGTCTGGCTCTGCCCTTGGCGCGTCTGCGGGCCAGGACCTTGCGGCCATTGGCGGTAGCCATTCTCTTTCTGAACCCATGGACTTTGCTTCTCTGTCTCTTTTTGGGCTGATAAGTTCTGAGCATCGTTCGTTCCCCTCCTTCCGGGTCTTGGCGGCGGCCCCGGCGCGGGAGCCTGCCTGATGTGGTCGGCCACCTGTACCAACGCGCTATTGGTAGAGATGACCCTGCAATTTTGAATTATACCTTAATTCTTGTCCCTCTGTCAAGAAAAAGCTACTGTTTTTGCGGGATTTTATTGCCCTGCGGCGTAAATAGTGGCCGCCCTGCCGAATGGGTACAAGATGTGGGGAGGGCGTAGGTTACTTTTCTGTGATGAAAAGTAAGCAAAAGAAATATTAGGCCAAGATTGTGGTCGCCTAGCGGCGGGGCATTGATTTTGCAGGGTGCAAAGCCTGTACGGCTCGCC